>Ga0209540_10000046_pt1 | contig 164708 bp, 135 predicted proteins | sample BarGraIncu01121A_FD_184501 | JGI IMG/M metagenome (GOLD analysis project Ga0209540, IMG submission 184501) | Arctic peat soil microbial communities from Barrow, Alaska - Barrow Graham LP Incubations 011-21A (SPAdes) (version 2) | ecosystem: Environmental > Terrestrial > Soil > Wetlands > Peat...
TTTTCTTTGTGTTTGCATAAGTCTCTGAGTTTTATGTTTTAAGTTTAGTTTCTCAAAAATATAATACTCTTATGACTTATGCAATTTTAACTGCACACTATTTTATATTACAAACATAGGGACTACTACTTTCTACCTACTACCTACTATTTTTCCTCCTTATACCATCCTGCGTACATGGCGTAGTTATGAGCAATCCTCTGGTTCATCTCTATTGTTTGGGCAGGTTCCACATTCTTTATAAATTTAGCAGGTACTCCAGCCCAAAGCGTATAGGGAGGGATGATGGTATTACTCAGTACCAGGGCACCGGCAGCAACAATTGCCCCCTCACCCACCACAGCATAATCAAGTAATATCGCTCCCATACCGATCAATGCATAGTTATCAATTTTTGCTCCATGCACAGTTACATTATGCCCGATAGAAACATAATCACCAATTTCGACAGTCGATTTTTGATACAATGTATGCAAAACCGACCCGTCCTGTATATTCACATGATTCCCGACACGTATTGAATTTACATCGCCCCGCAATACAGTATTAAACCACACGCTGCATCCCTCACCCAGTATCACGTCCCCTACTACGGTCGCATTTTCTGCCAAAAAACAATCTTCTCCAATTTGCGGAGTAAAACCCCGCACTGATTTTATTAATGCCATAATATTTTAAATTCTAATTTAAATGCTCAATTCATAGTTATGTACTCTTTTTAATTGAGCTTTATTGAAGTGCAAAGATACGGACTTGTTGGAATATCTAAAACGGAAACAAATATTTTTTCTATTTTACTTCATTTAATAATTTATCCATGGAAACAGTGAAATATCACATCTGCTACTTATAGAATAAATGGTACATATTTTATGTCTGTTCTTCATTTGCTTTACACCTCTTCTTCCTTGAAATAAAGACATAACATTATCGAAACGGATATAAAACGTTCCTTTTAAATATCGTTTTATATCCGTTTTATATCCGTTTTACGATAAAGCAGGTCTAAAAAGGATGTTACAGAAGTCAAGGATACATTTGAGTCAGTTGGAAAAAACAGGTTGTTGCTCTAAAGACAGAGATTTAGGGGAATTCTGTAAAATTCAGTCAACTAAGGATCTGCTCATGCCATATGAAGCGGGCTAACCATTAATTAAAAAAATATCTGCTATAAATAAAATAATAATCGAAAAGATAAGTTCTGAAAAATGGAATGCTTAGCTTTTAGAGTTGAGAACTAAGGAAAGAAGTTGATAATAATTTGAATTATAATGGAAAGATGGACTATTTTACTATTTACTATTTAAAGAGGAAATTATAAAGCTGTTTACAAAATCCGTCACAAAAATATTATCAACACTTACATCTTCGAGACAAGGTAAGATCGTTATTAAATAATCAAAGGAACGAATTTGATGTAACATTCAATGAATCCACTGAATCAACACCTGTAATCTATTATACAAAAAGACCGCCTCGTAACACGAAGCGATCTTTTTTATATTGATCACAGTCAGCCTGTGATAACGTTTATTGTTTATCCCTGGAATTTTGCACTTAAGTATTCCCTGTTCAAACGAGCAATGTGCGAGATTGAAACATTTTTAGGACATTCTGCTTCGCAGGCACCGGTATTGGTACAGTTTCCAAAACCAAGTTCATCCATTTTAGCAACCATCATTTTAGCACGGTGAGCGGCTTCTACTTTTCCTTGTGGAAGCAAAGCCAACTGACTTACTTTTGCTGCAACGAATAACATAGCTGAACCATTTTTACATGCAGCAGCACAAGCACCGCAACCAATACAAGAAGCTGCATCCATTGCCTCATCAGCTGCAATCTTTGAAACAGGTATTGCATTTCCATCAGGTACACCACCGGTATTTACAGATACGAAACCACCAGCCTGGATAATTTTATCGTATGCACTACGGTCTACCATTAAATCCTTTATAACAGGGAATGCAGCGGAGCGCCAAGGTTCAATGGTGATTGTTTCACCATTCTTAAAGTTACGCATGTGAAGCTGACAGGTTGTGATTTCACCATCAGGTCCATGAGGTTGTCCGTTAATATACATACTGCACATACCACATATTCCTTCGCGACAATCATGATCGAAAGCAATCGGCTCTTTACGTTCAGTAATTAATTGTTCGTTAAGCTCATCAATCATTTCGAGGAAAGAGCTGTCGGTAGAGATATTATCCAATTTATAAGTCTCGAATTTACCTCTAAACTTCGGACCTGCCTGACGCCAGATTTTCAGCGTTACATTTATACTTTTTTCCATTACTATTTTGTTAGGAATTACTTTATGATTTATAATTACGTTGTTGACGGTGAATAAACTCATAATCGAGTGCCTCTTTCAACAATTCAGGTTCATTACCTTCTCCTGCAAATTTCCAGCAGGAAGCAAATGAGAAATCTTTATCATTGCGCAATGCTTCTCCTTCGGGAGTCTGAAATTCTTCACGGAAGTGACCACCGCATGATTCTTCACGCATCAGTGCATCACGGGCCATTAATTCACCAATCTCAATAAAATCAGCCACACGAAGTGCTTTTTCCAATTCATTATTCAGATCAACTTCTGTTCCCGGAATATAGACATTACTCCAGAATTCCTTACGAACAGCTTTAATCTTTTCCAACGCAGTTTCCAATCCTGCTTTATTACGTCCCATTCCCACAAAATCCCACATGATCAGACCTAACTCACGGTGAATTGAATCAACCGAATGTTTACCCTGAATACTCATGAGCTTTTTGATTTTATCATTTACAGCCTTTTCAGCTTCTTCAAATTCGGGAAGTTCAGTACTTAAGCGTGGAACCTGAATCTGATCGGCCAGATAATTCTGAATAGTATAAGGCAATACGAAATATCCGTCAGCCAGACCCTGCATCAATGCAGAAGCACCAAGACGGTTTGCACCATGATCGGAGAAGTTTGCTTCACCAATACAGAACAGTCCTTTTACAGAAGTCTGAAGTTCGTAATCCACCCATATTCCACCCATTGTATAATGCATGGCAGGGTAAATCATCATTGGCATGTTATATGGATTATCATCAACAATCTTTTCATACATTTGGAACAGGTTACCATATCGTTCACGAACAACATTTTCACCAAGTCGGTTGATAGCATCCGAGAAATCAAGATACACGGCTAAACCTGTATTGCCTACACCAAAGCCTGCATCACAACGTTCTTTTGCAGCACGGGAAGCTACATCACGCGGTACCAGATTACCAAAAGCCGGATAGCGACGTTCGAGATAATAATCACGGTCACCTTCGGCTAAATCAGTAGCTTTTTTCTTACCTGCTCGTATAGCTTCGGCATCTTCTTTTTTCTTAGGTACCCAAATACGTCCATCATTACGAAGTGATTCGGACATTAGCGTCAGTTTCGACTGTTTGTCGCCATGAACAGGAATACAGGTAGGGTGAATCTGTGCATAAGCAGGATTTGCAAAATAAGCTCCTTTCTTATACATTTGAACGAGTGCCGAACCATTTGAATTCATGGCATTCGTTGAAAGGAAGAATGTATTTCCGTAACCTCCTGAGCCGACCACTACAGCATGAGCAAAGAAACGTTCAATCTTACCAGAAATCAGATTACGGGCTATAATTCCACGTGCTCTGCCATCTATAATAACCACGTCTAACATTTCGTAACGTGAATATAATTTCACTGCACCTTTACCTATCTGACGGCTTAATGCGGAATAAGCACCTAATAATAATTGTTGTCCGGTTTGTCCTTTGGCATAGAAGGTACGTGATACCTGTGCTCCGCCAAAAGAACGGTTATCTAATAACCCACCATATTCGCGTGCAAAAGGGACTCCTTGTGCCACACACTGGTCGATAATTCCGTTTGATACTTCAGCCAAACGATATACATTGGCCTCACGGGCACGGTAATCGCCCCCTTTGATAGTATCATAAAACAGACGGTAAACCGAGTCACCATCATTCTGATAATTCTTAGCAGCATTGATACCACCCTGTGCAGCGATTGAGTGAGCACGACGGGGTGAATCCTGAATACAAAAGTTTAATACATTAAAACCCATTTCGGCCATTGACGCTGCCGCAGATGCTCCAGCCAACCCGGTACCAACAACAATAACATCAAGACGACGCTTATTAGAAGGGTTTACCAGTTTCTGGTGGGCTTTATAATTGCTCCATTTTTCTGCTAATGGTCCCTCAGGGATTCTAGCATCTATTTTAGTTGTTTCTACAGTTGTAGAATCTTGATTCTTTGCCATATACTTTTTACTATTTTTTTATTTTACAATTAACCTCTTACATGCCGGATCAGCATCCAAGCAGATAATACACTGGTATAGACATAAACATTAATATCACAATGGTTGAAACAATATTGGATATTACTTTCACTCTTGGCAACCATGTTTTGTTATTTATTCCGATAGATTGAAGTGAACTCCAAACGCCATGAGTTAAATGAAACCATAAAGCAGAAAGCCATACTATGTAAACAACACAATAAATCCAGTTGCTGAATAAGTCCTTTACAAAAGCAGCACCATCACCCGGATGGAATTGTCCTGTTTCAATGCCTGTTAGTTCGACAAATTGCATACGATACCAGAAATTGTAAAAATGCAATAATAGAAATCCAAAAATAATCAGACCTAATACGAACATGTTTTGAGAAGTCCATTCCACACTCTTTTGGTTTTTCTTTTCAGCATAGCCTACAGTACCACGTGCACGCATGTTTTGGTAAGTTAGAAACAAAGCGTATAAAATGTGAATCACAAATCCACCTGCCAGTATGGCTGTACCTAACACCGCATACCAATTCGCTCCCAGGAATGCACAAATGGCATTGTACCCCGATGGGGATATAATCACCACGATATTCATGAGACTATGAAATAGTAAAAACAGCACGAGAAAAATTCCCGAGATACTCATAATAAGCTTTCTCCCAATTGAGGAATCAATTAACCACATAGATTTTTGTTTTAGTTTGTAATATGTTTATTAAAGTAAGTTTTTTGAACGATATGAGGGCAATAATAAGCCATAAGTAGCTTAACATGTTTGCTTTAACAACAATAAATGTCTTTTAGTAATTTTACGCAAAAGTAATGCATTGATTTCAATGCTGCAAGCTATTACGGAAAAATTTCTTTAATAACTTTCATCCCTTAACGAAAGGCTTTATGGCAGAGAGGAATAATTCGTATTTTTTATTGCGAAAGACACAAAGATAAAGTATGCACTTCAATTACCACTATAATTGTATGAAAATAATGTGAAAGAAATTCCTCAAATCTCTTTTTTAAGGATAATAATTGTTTCTACCGGTTTTCTTGTTGGGCAGGTTCGTTATTAATTCTATTTACAAACCAGAATGAGTGTTAAAACCACAAAAGCAATATTGCTCCAAGAGTTGGATGACAATATTGCTTTTTGTTTTCTTTTGTACCTTTTATAGTTATCTCTTCTTATTGCTTTCTTTTATTGTGCCCTTATATAATTGTTGTGCAATGTCTTAATAAAAGATATTCAGACGTCCACTACTTCCCCGATAAGTGCCGCTGAAGAAGCACTTAAAATGCGAACCTGAATGGTTTCTCCTATTCTACGCCCAAGTCGGGAAAAAATAACCACCTTATTCTGTGACGTTCGTCCGAACAGTTGCTCTTTCGATTTTTTAGAAAATCCCTCTACCAGTACTTCAAAAGTTTTACCAATATCGAGTTGATTTTTCTGATTCGTAAGTTCACGTTGTATATCAATAATTTCAGCTAATCGACGTAATTTTTCTTCTTCCGATATATTGTCCGGCAAGTTCTTAGCTGCAAATGTCCCCGGCCGCTCTGAGTATTTAAACATAAATGCCAAATCAAAATTTACTTCACGTAACAGTGAAAGTGTTTCTTGATGGTCTTCTTCCGTTTCGTTGTGGAAACCACAAAAGACATCAGTACTAATTGAAGCTTCAGGTAAAATCCGACGAATAGCCGCTATACGGCCTAAATACCATTCGCGGGTATATTTTCGCTTCATAAGCGTCAGTATCTTATCACTTCCCGATTGGACAGGCAGATGGATTGACTTGCAAAGGTTGTGATAGTTGGCAATTGTTTCAAGTGTACGGTCGCTCATATCTTTCGGATGCGAAGTTGAGAAGCGGAATCGGATATCAGGAGCAGCCTCAGCTACAATTCTCAGCAAGTCGGGAAACTCAATTTTAGTTCCATCCTTTTCATTGCAATAAGAATTCACATTCTGACCAAGTAATGTTACTTCCTTATAATTTTTAGCTCTTAAATCGCTAAGTTCTGACAATATACTTTCAACTTCACGACTACGTTCCCTTCCTCGGGTATATGGTACAATGCAATATGAACAAAAATTATTGCAACCACGCATTATGGAAATAAAACCAGAAATAGATTTGCTGATTCGGGTAGGTAAAATCTCACTGTATGTTTCAGTGGTCGAAAGATTCACATTAATCGCTTTATTGCCTTGCTCAACAGTCCCTATCAGGTTGGGAATATCCAGATAGGCATCCGGACCAACAACTATATTTACACCATGGTCGTTTATTAGTTCGTCTTTGACGCGCTCGGCCATACAGCCAATTACACCAATAATAAGTTTTTTATTTTTTCGCTTAAGCGTTTCAAAATACTTTAAGCGGTTTAGTACTTTTTGCTCTGCATTATCACGGATAGAGCAGGTATTTACAAAAATGGCATCAGCTTCTGTTATCTTGTCTGTCAGGGCAAAACCATCCATTTGCATGATGGAAGCTACCACTTCACTATCGGCTACATTCATTTGGCAACCGTATGTTTCAATAAAAAGTTTCTTGTCGTTCAAGGCGGATTTAAAGTCCGTTGATGCAACAGAATGTTCGTTTATATCCATTTTAAAAAGATTATTTTAGTAGTACAAAGGTACACTTTATAATTATATTATGAAAGAAAATCGTTTTTGCAATATTTAACTAGTTCTTAATACAAACTCAAGAAATTAGTAATGAATTATTTACCGATCACTACTCTTACAACTGGCATCCCAATTCAAAAAAAACAGTTTTTTTTTCAACAAATGTTTGTATGATTAAAAATTTATTCCCACATTTGCATTGTAAACAAACAGATAAATTTTTCATAGTTAAGGTTTAGGTTAAAATGTGCAATGGGTGGCTGTGAAGTTACCCATTGCTTTTTTGCATATACCGAGAGAAAAAACTTCCCTACAGGAACATTTTTACCTTAGGAATGCGTATTTTTGTAAAACGTATGGAATCTTTCATCACATATTGATTGAAAATTGAGAATAATATATTTTAATATGCAATTAAAAACAAATATATACGCAGAGAATTAAAAAAAGCTAGTATATTTGTCCCGTAATAAAAATAAAACACAACGAATTAGAGTTCCGGCAGTAATGGTCGGAATTCTTTTTGTTATATACTTCAAAAAAAGAAAATTAATAACTAAAGATATGGCAACAAATTATATGACCGCAGAAGGTTATAAAAGATTAGTCGAGGAACTGAACGAATTGGAAAGAGTACAACGTCCTGCCATTTCAAAACAAATTGGTGAAGCACGTGATAAAGGTGATCTTTCCGAAAATGCTGAATATGATGCTGCCAAAGAAGCACAGGGCATGCTCGAAATGAGAATTTCAAACCTGAAAGAAATGGTTGCATCTGCCCGTATGATCGATGAATCAAAAATAAACACCAAGGAAGTTCAGATTTTAACACGTGTGAAAATCAAAAACACAAAAACAGAACAAGTCATGACATATATGATTGTTTCTGAAAGTGAAGCTAACTTCAAGGAAGGCAAGCTATCGGTAACAACCCCTATTGCCAAGGGCTTACTTGGCAAAAAAGTTGGTCAGAAAGCTACTGTTTCAGTTCCATCCGGAGAATTGGAATTTGAGGTAATGGAAATTTCTTTGTAATTGGAGGAATGGTTGATTGGTTAATTGGTTAATTAGTTAGTTGGCAACTATAACATCTAATATTTAAACATTCCAATCAATTTGCCATATACAATTGTACCATTCAACAACAACACGAAACAACATTAACCACCTGAATTAACCAATTAACCAGTCATCCAATTAACCAATTAACTAACCATCAATGACAATTTTTAGCAGAATCATAGCAGGTGAAATCCCGTGTTACAAAATTGCTGAAGACGATCGTTTCTTTGCTTTTCTGGACATAAATCCATTATCGAAAGGTCATACCCTTGTCATTCCCAAAGTGGAAGAAGAATACATCTTTAACCTTGATGATGATACATTAAGTGGTTTAATCCTCTTCTCAAAAAAAGTAGCAATAGCTCTTGAAAAAAGTGTTAAGTGTATCCGTGTGGGTGTGGCAGTTATAGGACTTGAAGTTCCCCACACACATATTCATTTGATCCCAATCAATAGAGAATCGGATATGAATTTCAAGAATCCAAAGCTAACCCTCAGTAAAGAAGAAATGACTGATATTGCCGAAAGTATCCGTAAAAACCTGGTGCAATAAAATAATCATTTTTTATTCCGTCTTTTCATAAAACTCAGCTTCAAGTATTCTCAACTGACCTTTAGAAGTTCCCGCATTCGTGTTCTTCGAAAGGTCAAGTTCTTTCTTACCTGAAACTTCAACCATGTTCTGAAAAGCATCTTTTTCCACATTTGAGCCTGTCAACCTTATTGTTACAGTTTGTCCCATAACAGGAGTTACAGGGATATTTATATACCCCAGGCTTTGTAAAGTCTTTCCTCTCCATACTTCTTTTCCATCTACCAGTATTTCGATCGGATAACTGCGTGTTCGCCAGCCAGCTAATTTTAAACAGACTTCAGATATCAGGGCTTTATGTTCCAACTTATAGGTTATCCAACCGGTAGAAATATTTCCATCATTAGTCCATTCGCTCAGTTCATTATCATCGTAGCTCATTCCCACTTTATCCGCATTGACTCCGGCTGTTGCTGACACTATACCTATGCTTTTTCTGGTTACCTTGAATGACGGTGTAGAAGGGGTTTCACCACGTGAAATATTTGAAAGTAACCCTTCATTTGGAAGAACTTTATTCAACCCATCCTCAACGATAACGGGTGCTGTGTCAAATGTAATGATTGATGGTATCAGACCTTCAGCTAAAGCGGTAATCTTTACTCTTCCCGATTGTGTTGTTGTACGTATTAATGCCCTGTTTATTCCACATTCAGCAGGCAATGTCTTTGATAAAATAAAATTATCCTTACCTTGTGCAATGCCTCCACGCCATTCTGCCGGTCCTTCAACATTGAAAGTTACGGGTGTAAATACAGTTGGACAACGTTGATTTTCAGCATCCACCACTTCCACCTGAACCAGTACCATATCAGCGCCATCTGCTTTTACAGCCTGTAGGCTTTTTATTAATGTAAGTTTGAGTGCAGCAGGTTCTCCAACGGTTTTTTTCATATAATTACTGACTTCTTTTCCTTTCGAGTCATAACTAATGGCTTTCAACACACCGGACTGATACGATACATTTTTAAAAGTATGGAGAAAATTGTACGTCTTTTCGCCAAAGCCAAGAGATTTTCCATTCAGGAACAGTTCTACCTTTTCCGATGGGGAAACGACCATCACATCCTTTACTGTTTTCGGAGCATAATTCCAATGTCCAATGATATAGGTATGGAACTTTTCAATATCAACCCAACCATCCCACATCACCTGATGTGCATAATAAGCATCTTTCGGAATCCGCACGGCATCCACTTCACCGCTTCTGCGATAGTTTTCTTCACCACGGCAATGGGTATTGGTGTCTGAGAAAACGATATTTAAGCCTCCGGAACTAACCCTTTTTCCTGTCCCCGGACGCTGAACAAAATAGTCGTTCCAACGGATAATATCCTCTTTGGCAAATGAATCCTGATTGCGGTTATATTCGCTGGCATCAGCATTGTTATAAAGAGGCCCTGCACCGTTTTTATGGAATGGTGGTGTATATTCATCCCAATACTTGCGTAAAGCCTCGTCACGGCAATATTCAGTTGCAATCATAGGTTTTCCGGCACTTTTATTGATATAAAGCATTTCGCCGCCATATTCTGCCAGTTTGCTGTCGAGCATTTCACGAGAACCGCTGGCACGTCCTCCGTAGGGGTCATAAAGATCCCGGATTGCTTTCATTTCAGCCATATGCTTTTCGCTGACTCCTTTATTGCCACTTTCATACAGCATGACACTCGGACTGTTCCGGTTATAAATCATAGCATCACGCATGAGTTCTTTTCTTTGTTCCCAACGACGGTCTGTCACATCAGCTTCAGCATCACCGGCAGGGAACATCTGCATAAGCCCTACCCGATCGCACGATTCAACATCCTGCTTCCAGGGAGATACGTGCATCCATCTGACCATATTCCCGTTACTTTCCACCATCAATCCATTGCTGTAATCGCTTAACCATGGTGGAACCGAAATACCCACTGCCGGCCATTCATTGCTGGTGCGCTGCGCATACCCTTTGATCTGAATTATCCGGTCGTTCAGATAAACCATGCCATTTTTGAATTCAGTCTTTCGGAATCCTGTACGGGTCTTTACAACATCAACAGGCTTACCATCAATTTTCAATGTAGTATAAACTGTATAAAGGTACCCGTATCCCCAGCTCCAGAAATGCAATCCGGATATTAACTTTGAAGCAGATAAGGTGATTGTCTGGTTTGGTGCAATTGTTTGTTTCTCACCTGCAAATCGGGATACAATTTTTCCATCCATATCTTCAACAGTCACTTCGTATTGAATAGTTTTTGATTTATCATCATCGTTCTTTACTTCCGATTCTGCTGTAACAACAGCTTTTTTATCCCTTATGATAAAATCTCTTGCATGTACATATACTCCCGTGGTCTTCAAAAAGGAATACAGAGGGAGCGTTTGATATATTTTGCCGGTCACATGCAGAATGACATTTTTAGGCATGCCGCCATAATTGGCATTAAAATTACTGTTATTCCATTCAAACCCACTACCCGTCGAGCGTTCTTTGTACTTCCAACTGTTGTCGATCCGAAGGGCGATCACATTCTCTTTCCCGAATTTAATCTTGTCAGTAATATCAAATCCAAATGCCATCACACCATTCTCATGCAGACCTATTTTTTCATCATTCAGATAAACATCAGCAGCCATCCTTACTCCTTCGAATTCAACGAACACTTTCTTCCCGTTATCCGATGCAGGCAGTTTAAAATGCTTCCGGTACCAAACTACCGTGTCGGTAAGCTGCGCAATATGAACACGAAAAGCTTCATCTTCATTAAATGCATGGGGTAGTGTAATAGCCTTCCATCCCGAATCATCGAAATTGGTTTGTTGTGCATGTTGTATATCACCAATTTGAAGTTTCCAATCCGAATTAAAATTATACGTCTGACGCAGATTGCCATCAAATGCGGGTATGGAAAATACGTATATTGATGAGATCAGACAAATAAAAAGAGCTGTTTTTTTGATCATGATATATAAAGTTAGTAAACCTGAATGGGTAAATCAATATGTTCCTGTAAAAGGAAATGCTCTTATCAGGAATCCAATAAGAGCATTTATATCCTGTTGTAAATTTTTTTTAATTAAACAATTAATAGATCAACCAAAATCAATTGAATCCACCTATGCTTCAAATGAGATTCATTGGATTATTGGTTTGTTTTAAAATTATCGGTCCTGAAATTAGGAGCCCACAATCCGTTTTTGTTTGATAAACTGGCAGGTGGGTTGGTTCCCCAGCAATACCTTACTGCTATTGGTTTTAGAATTTCCGGACTTGAAACTACAATAGTCTTTCCTTCTATTTTAGCTACTGCCCAAACCCATTTTTGATCTTCTCCACAGATTGCAAATCCGGTTAATTTGCCATCTTTTCCTTCTAATCCATCACCTGTATGATCGAAATAAAGGCGAATGGTGCTGCCTTCCACCTTGTACTTTTTATACATGGGCCCTGAATATTCCACTTTTTCACCATATACGGTAGCACGTGCTGCCAATCCCAACCTGTAACCCATAACCTGCTTATTTTTAGGATGTATGTTCGTAGGATTATCCCCTGCATTTTCAATAGCTACTGCCATGGCTGTATTCGGGATTGAGAGGTTTTGAACCTGTGCTTCGCGGATAGTCATCATGGAATTATCCATAACAGGTTCTGTCATTGCTTTACCGTAATTGGCCAGTTGAACATAAATAAAAGGGATATTCCCCTGTCCCCACAATGTACGCCAATTGCCAACCAGTGTTTCCATTATTTTGCGATATTGCCCTGCTGAAGGTCCGTTCGATTCTCCCTGATACCAAAGTATCCCTTTAATGGCATAAGGAACCAGGGGAGCTATCATACCGTTATAACACACAAAGGGATTATGCTGGTCATGCTCCGGATCAGGATCACGAGGTGCTTTCACTTTTTTGACGGCATCGGCATCACCTGCCGCCGCTTTTACAGCTGCCAGGTCGCCCTGATACTTCTTCATGCCTTCACGGTATTTCGACATTGTAACAGCACTATCTGCTACATAGGTTTCCCATTTTTTATCATACGCATCCAGCAAGGGTTTCAGGTCCGGTTGAGCTTCCAATGCCTGTTTGTTGATCCATGTTTCAGCTGTACTGGCTCCATAGGCAGAAGTGATTATTCCTACCGGGATATTCAGTTTCTTGTACAACTCCCTGGCAAAGAAATAGGCTATTGCCGATAAATGTCCCACCGACTTGGGTGAACAAACCTCCCATTTACCTATGGCATTTGTCTTTTCAGAATTTGTTGGGGTAAAATCAACATCAAACACCCGAATCTGAGGATAACCGGCGGCTGCAACTTCCTCTGCTTCATTCGTTACGCCACACCAGTATCGGTCTTCCTTTGCTACTGTCATATCCATATTTGACTGACCCGAGCAAAGCCATACTTCGCCAATGTAAACATCATTGACGGTAATGGTATTATCCCCGAAGATATCCATTTTATAAGGGCCACCTGCTTTCTGCTTAGGTAACCTGACCAGCCATTTACCGTTTGCATCGGCAGTAGTTGTCAAAAAGGCATTGTTCAGGGTTACTGACACTTTTTCACCTGGACTGGCTGTTCCCCAAACAGGTATTGAGACGTTTCGTTGCAACACAATGTGGTCGCTAAACAAGGTTGAAGGTTTCACCATGGCATTTACTGTCATTGCCATAAAACCAGCTGAAAGCAATAAAAATTTAATTGACTTATTCATTTTATTAACATTATTACCTGTCGGAAATCTGACAGAATGGAGTAGTTGCAATATAGATGAATTCTCTTTATATTAATTTATTTTTTAAAGAAATCTATTTTTTCAGTAATTTTTTCAGGTCACAGTTTTTAAGCTCCCTGATTCCTTCAGCAATGGTTTGTGCATTCAGGATGGCTCCTGCCCTTGAAGTGTGGGTGTGGTCGCCGTGATATAGTGTTTGGATAGAGTCTTTCCCCAGTTTATCCAGCTTATCAGCTATAAGTTTGTTCGCATCCAGATAGGGCACCTTTTCCATAGAAGCAGCTTCACTGGTCCATTTTCCGAAACCGTTGTTATTTCGTATCACCGCAACACTATCTTTTGTAGTAAACATATTTCTTGGAATATGGGAGAGCAAAACAGGTGTTGCTCCTTTTGCCTTTGTATCCCTGGCATATTGACGCATGTACCATCCGAATGAATGAATGGTTTCAGTCTTTCCGGTAGCTTCCATCACCACGGTGGTATCCGCATCCCTATTCCCGGGCAAAGAAGCACGTGCACGACCTGTATTATAAGGGCCTGCATCGTTATGACCAAACTGTATCAACACATAATCTCCCGGCTGAACACCCGCCAGTACTTTAGCCCAAAGTCCTTCACTGATAAATGTACGGCTACTGCGTCCTCCCAGCGCACAGTTTTCAACAGAAACTTTTGTTGAGTCAAAACAATCCCCAAAAAAATGTCCCCAACCCCATTGTCCGTTATTACCGTTATCCTGTCCATTCTTGGCAGTTGAGTCACCAATTACAAATAGTACCGGACGGCCTTTCTTGCGTGTATGCCCTGCTACCGCAGCAACAGCCTTACGTGGATCGGCTCCTGACTTCAACCCTAATAAATCTTCCCCGGTAATATTGGATTTATCGGCTTTACCTGCCGGTGTACTTATTGTGTTTTGTGCAAAGGCAGGGAGTGCGCTTAAAAACAAGCACACAGCAAGAATGTTTAATTTCATTAATTTCATAATACCATAACTTTTAATTTAAATCCTATGCAAATGTACAATTTACTTTCTTTAATTTTCTAAAAAGCAGCTAACATAAATGCTCTAAAATCAATAAATTCGATAGTAACAAAATTCATTATTCGAAAGTCCTCCGATAACTTATAGTCACCGGAGGATCAATCAAAATCAAGTGAACAACTATTCTTTCATTACTTTCGAAGTGGAAATCAATTCCTCATCTCCTTGTACACGCACCATATAGAAACCTTTTGGCAGGGTGGACAAATCAAGGTTTATCTGGCTTAAGCCATTAAACCGTTGATTATAAAGCGTGCTTCCACTAATAGTTTCAACACTGACTGAGATACGGTCGTATACTTTATCCAGGCTTATAACAGCTCTTTCTGTTACCGGGTTAGGGTAAATCTTTACATGTGTGTTTTCTACATTTTTTATTCCACTTATATTATTTATGACTTTCAAAACACCATTTGCAAAGCTCCATGCTAATCCATTTCCCGGTGTCGCAGGAATAATCTGGCTGAATGTACCGGTAAAACCGGTTCCTGTAAGCAATGTAAATTCATCACCTGCTACCGGAGTACCTGTAATTTTCAGGTTCAACACACCATCCAGAACAATTGCACCTGAGGATACCACTTTATCCGACGATTTTGAAGTACTGTTGACATCCATATTCATTTGGCTGCCCGAAAGCATCGTAAGTGCACCGGTATTCAACGGGGCAATGGTACTGTCACCCGGTTCGATAAAACCACCGCTTTGAACTTCAACGGCTCCCGGTATTTTACCAAATCCGGCAAGTGTTCCGTCCTGCATGACCGTTACTTTTCCGGCTTCTGTCTGAACTCCGTTTATAATCAGTTTTCCACCTTTCACAGTAGTAGTTCCTTTATAAATATTTGCGCCTGTCAATCTCCAGTAACCAAGGCCGTCTTTTACAATGGAAGTAACACCTTTATAGTTTTTATCGGAATTCTCATTATTAATGATGCCATTGAACGTTTCATCAGTTCCTGCACCACCCACAATCCAGGTCATAGTGGCTCCAGTATTTTTCTTATCGGAGCCTGAAAGGGATGTACCGCTTGGACCTGACAATCCGCCCAGGTACATGGTACTTGCATTTTTCCAACATATAATCTTCGTATTTCCGGAAGTAACAATGCGGGCATTTGGAATACCGATCCCATTATTTATCTGAAACTGGTTTCCATCTGTGGAGATTCCAATACCATTTGCATTGACAGTACCGCTGAACTGCGACCAGTCACCGGTTATATATTCGCGCACATACGATATATTGAAATTCAATATACCTCCACCGCTTACCTTGCCGGTGATCTGGCAATTACGGTATGGCTCAAATCCACTGGTTTTGCCTTCCGATACAATGATGCTCATCGGATAAATTTCGTCCACTGTGCTCGATCCGCCTGTGGTCTTAAAAGTACCGCCATCCAGTTTTAGGATATTTGAAGTCCCCAACCCGTTATTGATGACCGGTACACTATTGAGTTCCAGGATACCGTCGCTAATGACAGTAGGTCCTTCGTAATTATTCACCGCTTTAAGTAATAACTTTCCGGCTCCTGACTTTGTAAAGCCTCCCGTGCCGGTAAGCAAGCCGGTAACAGTCACCACGCTGGTGCTATTATCCACCGCAATTGCCGGATTTCCTTCCAGTGATATATTACGGTCGGTAGAGGTGGTAGCTCCTGTATAAAGCAATTTTCCCCCTTTCAACACCAGGTTGAAATCATAATTTTGAGAAGCACCGATAGAACTCGAAAGCCCTCCGTTTACCAGCTTATTGATTTCCAATGTACCGTTCCAAAGCACGGTAGCTCCTTTATAGGTATTATCGGTAAGCAATGCCAGGTTTCCGTTTCCGGTTTTGTTTACGGAACCTGATCCGGTGATGTAACTGCTTCCCTGGAATACATAGGAGCTGTCGGCATTCACCACCATCGATTTGATAGCTACCGGTTCTGTTATATTAATTGTTTTAGCAGCAGAATTGGCAAACAGCACTTTACTACTGTCGGCAAATACACCTGCCACATGGTTGAACTGCCAGTTATTCGATGCTTTTTCCCAATCGGAGCTTACCGAACCTGTCCAGGTAAGGTCAGGGGTAAAGGTAGCAGGATCTATTACTACTACCGGCACCGGTTTTGTTTTTACAAACAATTCATTCGAATAGGTTGAAAATCCTCCTGCGTTGTAAGCACGTACCCGAAAAGTATCTTTTTCTTCGGGAACTAATCCACTTAAAGTAAATGTATTTACATTCACCACTGTTCTGAATATTTCAGTATATGTGCCTTTTACTTTTTTCTCAATACTATATCCCTGTTCTTTTTCTGTGAAATCGAACCAGGATACGGATATGGCATTCTGAGTAGTTGAATCGGTCTTCAGGCAAAGGGGTGCACGCAAAAAGTCCTGTGAATACTTTTTATTTATGCCATTAATATAATTTTCGATATTTGTATACCCGTTTGCAGCAATGACAACAGCATCCGATGCCAGGTTTGGATTCAATCCATTTGCTGTTTCCCAGTCATCCGGCATCCCATCATTATCGGTATCAATTCTTTTTATACCGGCCCAGAGAGTCCATTGTGATGGAGTTCCAATGGAGTTTTCAGTTTCATTGGTAATCAGATAGCCTTTTTTACCGTACGATTTAAATTCATCGATGACATAATAATCTTCCAGATCCCTGTATGGCAGAGATGCACCCACTGCAGGCAGTACCGAATCAGTCAGCACTGATGCCGGCCAGGTAGGTACAACAGGGTATGCGTATGGAACAGCCTGGAAATCGGGGCCTCCGCCAAATTCGCTTTCTGGAATCAGATAGCCATCAAGCACTCCATTCTTATTGCCATCATGCCAGTTATCGGTAGCATAAATATGATACAGTGAATTACCCACACTAAACGGACTTGCTCCCTTGGCAGGACCATTGATAAAATAATTACTTACAGCATTCACAAACGACTCACCTTCCGAATCACCTCCCATAATGTAAGCTCCGGCTTCCCAGTTGTAAACCATGTTGTTTACATACTGGTTAATTCCTTTTATCTTGTTATTACGGGTTCCATTATCGATATATACATTGCGGTACAGTGTAACACCACCGTTGGTCTGGATCAGTCCGCCTGCCGAGTGGGCCATTAATCCCTGTGAAATAATTGAATTCTGAATGGTGATATTAGTAGGTTCCGATCCTTTACCGTCCCAGTTAATCGAAAACGTTTCATCACGTCCCCACGATACGGAAATATGATCGAATATCATGTTGCTTCCGTTGGCAATTCCACAGGCATCTTTACCTGCATCACCCACATTCCCCATACGGATTCTCATATACCGGAATATACAGTCATTGGCTCCTGAAAATGAAAATCCATTTCCATAGATGGTAATCCCTTCTCCCGGAGCAGTCTGCCCGGCAACATAGGTATTTGAAGATACAACAATACGACTGGTAATTTTAATAACCCCTGCTACATCAAACACCACAATACGGTTCGACGAGCTGACAGCATCACGGAATGATCCGGCTCCTGCATCATTCAGGTTGGTTACATGATAAACGGATGGGCTGGTGGAAGCACGGATTCCTTTAGCAAATTTTCCGAAACCTTCGGCTCCGGGGAATGCAACTAACTGAGCTGATAACAAGCACATAGATGCACAATACATGGAAAGAGTAAAAATTAATTTCTTCATTTTCAATATAGAATTTAAGGGTGATTGTTTTTTCGATTGCAAACATAGACATATTAATTAATTTTAAATCCGACAATATGATGGTTGTGCTATGTGAAATGATAATAATTAATGCCACTCTTATACAAGAATCATGTTTCATGATTCCTACTTAGATAACTGCCCTTATTTTAATTTAATCTATCTTATCGAATAGTTTTCCACTACTATTCGATAATACTGTTTACAGGGGATTGGTTGAGGGTTCAGTGAGGGTTCAGTGAGGTTTACCCCTCCTAACCCCCAGGCAACCCCCTCGGAACCCCCAGGCAACCCCCTCTGAACATAGAACCGATGATGGTGAAATGGACTGGTAACTTTGTTCATTAGTTAATTGGTTAATTAATTGATTCGATGGCTGTTCCAATTCTGAAATCCGATTTAACCGAATGCTTTTACATTTGTTTAAAATAATTATTTAAAATCTTTGGAATGTTAAAAAGAGTTTGTACTTTTGGAGCAAAAATAATGGTTGTCAAATGCTAAGTTCTAAAATTCAGTGTGTTTAATTTTTAAATTTACAACAACTGGCACGGCTTTTTATTCATATGATTAGGTTAACATATCCGGAATGACAGATAAAAGCGATAAGAAAGAAGCAATACAGCAAAGTAAGAGTGGATGCACAATACAGAAAAGTACAGGTTACAAAGAACAAGTTATTGAGGAAGATACAGTGCTGTTAATAGTTTGATCATTATATATATGGGTATCAGTCAATATTTATAAAAATAACAAGACATTAATTTTAATATATAAGATTTTATCATGAAACTATTGTCAATGCTTGTTTTTTGTTCTATAATGACAATTCAACTTCATGCACAATTAATTGGTGGAGAAGTATTTGATGCTTCAAGTGGAAAGCCGTTGGAATACGTAAGTCTGGGAGTTATCAACACTCCACAAAGCACGGTTACAAATGAGAAAGGGGAATTCAGTCTCGATGTGAAAGGACATCTACCTGTTGCAATAGTAAGGGTTTCAATGATTGGATATAAGGCTCAGACTTTTTCAATTGAAGAACTTACGAATAAAAAAAACAGCATAAATCTTGAAAACGAACCAATTAAAATTGGCGAAGTGACTATAAAGCCTCATGCAGGAAAATTAAAAAAGGTTGGCACCACAGGGTATACCTGGCATGGAGGACTTTGTGGTTGGGGAGGCATTCAACGGGGTAAGGGATATGAGATTGGGACAAAAATAGAATTGGGAAGTACAGCCGTTTTAGTAAGAGGTTTACATGTATACCTGAACAAGCAATCTTTTGAAAGCAGTTTGTTTCGATTGCATATACGAACCATTGTCAACAATTTGCCTTCTGATGAATTACTTACTGAAAATATTCTAATTCCAATATCAGAAAAATCAGGATGGGTAGATATTAATTTGGATAAATACAACCTGGTATTCAAAGATGACATCGCATTAACACTTGAATGGGTAAACGTGACAGCAACAAGTAAAAGCAATCTTATTCAAGTAGGTGGTAAAAAGGGATACTGCATTCTTTTTAATCAGAAACAGAAACAAGGACGTATTTATCACAGATGGGGCAGTGAATCAAAATGGGTCTGGTCAGATGATTCAAGCCCAAGCTTTTATTTGACAGTTCAGGAATAAACTTTCATAAAATTATATAACAGTTATTTTTACCATAATACAAGTAATAGCAATAAATATATGTTAAAAATGATCTTTGCTTAAAAAAATATAGTATCGAAGAATTATAATATGATAGCAAAAGAACTATCTTTGCATTACCGGCTAAATGACATTGGGTATGAAGAAATATAAAGTTTCTGATGTTTTAGCAATGCTCTATGGAGATGGATGGTTTCTTAATTCGCAGGAAGGTAGCCATAGACAATTTAAGCACCCCACTAAAAAAGGGAAAGTTACAGTTAATGGTAAGCCAAGAGAAACCTTATCACAATTTATTTTAAACAACATATTCAAGCAGGCAGGCTGGAGATAACTAAACTCCATTTTAAAATAAGAATCATGGAAACGATTAAAGTTCATATCGATTGGGAAGATAATTATGGTGCTGCCAGTGATGTAGTATTGGGCTGCGTTGCTACCCATAAAACACTGGAAGGAGTAAAACTTGCATATGCTTCTGCCTTGGAATTTCATTTGAAAGGCCTGCAAAAAGATGGTGATGTTATTCCTGGAGTTTTGCAAGTTGACTATGAACTTAGTTATGAATTAACCACCAGAGCTATATTGCATCATATTGATGGTGTGATTACCCGTGCAGCATTGGCCCGTATAAGCGGAATAAACGAAAAACAGTTAGGACATTATATGACAGGACATAGGAATCCAAGACCTGCCCAGCAACAAAAGATTATAGATAGTATTCATCGCATTGGGATTGATTTCCTATCCGTAATATGAACCTGTTCTTCGATTTATTCATTTAAAATGATGAGTTATAACTCTCTGATTTCGAAAAAGAAAGAAAGGTGTTCATTCCAAAACAGGAATGAACACCTTTCTTTTTATTCAGCAACAGTAGGTTCTTCGAGTGATTCGGATTTGTAGAAGCTTATCTTACCGGAGAGATACATGATAACTCCCAGGATGATAAACAGGCCGATACTTCCACAAAGCAGGGCGATATCTTCCAACTGAAGCACCACATACAAAAAAACATACAACACACTCAGAAAGGATGCTAAAATACCGGTAGACAGATAGTTTTTAAATATGCTGTGTGCATAGACCACGATCAGGCCAATGGTGGCAATACTGGCAATCAGGTAAGCAGCACCGAAGTTCAACTGTTCGGAAATGGAAAGCAAGAGGCTGTAAAACAATATCAGCGCAATGCCTACCAACAGGTACTGCAACGGATGAATCTTCTTGCGGGTAAGTATTTCAACAAAGAAGAATACCACGAACGTAAGGGCAATAAACATAAGGGCGTATTTTGCCGAACGCATATTTTGCTGATACTGATCTACAGTATCCACCAGATTGACTCCAAATGATGTTTCTCTGAATGATTTAACCTGCTGGTCGGTCCATGATTCGGGGATATTGCGGTTAAAATGTAACACATTCCAGTTGGCAGTAAACCCGTTGTTGTCGATCTTATATTCAGGGCTAAAGCTGCCAATAAATCCAGGAGACTTCCAGGCACCCATCATTTGTACATGCGTGGTTTTACCCACCGGAATAAAATTCATATTGCTGCTGCCATTCAACTTTAAATGACAGGTAAAGGCCAGCTCATTTCCCGACTGTAGCAGGTCACTCTTCTTTAAAGATATTACCAGCCCCTGTCCTATTACATCCTGCCCTCCACCAGCTTCGGCAGTAAAGTGGGTATTGTTCAGAACAAAATCCAGGTCATTGGTCATTCCCCGTAAATCGGAAATACCAATCCGGATAGTTGCTTCTTTCCAGTTAACCTGCGCATTTGCAGGCAACTGAAGATCTAGTTTCCTGAATTTTCCTGAAATTTCCATATCACTTTTATAGAGTATGGACTTATAAATACCGTAATGCCGCTCTTCAGGAACTAACCCGGTTTTTACTGACAACATTTCAGGTACTATATTCACTGTATGATTTTCGACTACAGGGTTCTTTTTATCATCCATTCCATTGATGGAATACGGTATAACCAATACCGGCCCACACAGTGTCTGTGCATTGCTCCATTTGGCATTGATCTTCTGTATCGTTTCTTCACTTCTCTTCTGCCTTTCGGATATCAGGTTCTGAATCATAAATCCAGGTATCAGCATGATTAAAGTAAGAAAACCTATAACAAATGCTTTCATTGTAATTGACAGGCTGAACTTTTCAACCTTTTCCATGATTGTTTCCATAAATCCATTGTTTTAAATTGTTAGTATTGAAAATTGAATATTGAGCATTGAAAGTACTTTGTAATTCAAAGTATATAAATAAAAAAAATTACCTGATCAGGCTTTCAAGAGCATCTAAATGCTCTTGAAAAGATTGACGGCCTAAAGCTGTAAGGGTATATTTGGTATTAGGTCTGCGTCCGATAAACTGTTTGCTGCTTTCAATGTAATTAAGACCTTCAAGTGCTTTAATATGGCTGGCCAGGTTGCCATCAGTAAGTTCCAGCATCTCTTTAATCATGCTGAAATCAGCCGATTCATTCACCATCAAAACAGACATGATACCAAGACGTATCCGGCTTTCAAAGGCTTTATTCAGATTTGCTATAATCGTTGCCATAGGTTACTTTAAATCGTATTTTTTGTACATAATAAGGCCGTAGATAATATGGCAAATGCCAAAACCTATCGTCCAGAATATTATTCCATGATACAAAAACACAGCGGCAGCAATTCCTAACACAATCTCTGTAATGCCCAGGTAATGGATTTCATCGAATGTATATTTGGAAACATTTACCAGTGCCAATCCGTAAAATATAAGGGTAGTAGCTGCTACAATCTCAACATCGCCCCTGTAAATGCACAACAACGAATACACACCACCTGCAATCAGCGGGATACTTAAATTATAGACGGTTTTAAGTGTCACTTTATTGAAAAGCTTCTGATGGTTCTTCTTAGCCTTTTTAGCCGACAGATAGATTCCAAAGCCAATAGTCACCAAAAGCACAATCAGGGCATCAACCAGCAAGACCTCAATTTGCTGAGAGCGATCAAGTCCGGTAGCCGACGGGTTGTTTAAAATATACAACCAGGCAAAAGCAGCACCGACAATAGCAGTAACTCCGGCAATAATACCCGATAAACCACTCAATGACAGAAACTTTGAGGACTTTTCCATCATATCACGTATTGCTTTTATATCTTCTAATTGCTTTTCCATAACATACATATTGATAGTATTAAAAGTACTTTGAGTTGCAAAGTTAATATAAGAATTCATTAAACAAGCATTAAAAGCACTGATTTTTGAAATATTTAGTAATTTGCGATTAATTAGCAAACTAAACTTAACAAGTATATCCAAGGTGAATGAAGAATTAATAACGGCATCACCTTAAGTAATATCATTACCTGTAGGAGCAAAAATAAATAATTGACAGAGACTTTTGATTACCTTAATATATCAAACATATGAAAAATTGAAAATATCATTCTGTACAATCCATAATTATTTCTAAATTTGCAACCATTTTGTGTAATGATGGAACTTGATTTCACAAAGTCAAATAAAGCTTAGCGAATTTATTTTTGTTCAAATTACATCATCATTTCGAGATAAACACTGTTAACCACAGATACTAATACCAGTTAATCAATGATTAAAAAAGTAATTTTCGTAATGCTGTTGCTTTCACCCGTTTTTGGATACTGCAAAAACAATAAAGTCGCTGTTGCATTAAAAGAATTAGATGATTGTATCGAGAAACGGACCTCATTTGAAGAAATCAAGAAACAACGGATTCAAAACCTGGCAGCCCGGTTTTACAAAGAAAACATTACAGTAAGTAACCAATACAGGTTAAGTGCTGCCCTGTTTAATGAATACCGCTCGTATAAATACGATTCAGCCTATTCGTTTGCAGGCAGGATGCTACAATATGCCGAAATAATAAAAGATCCGAACCGGATAGCTGAATCGAAAATGAACCTGGCTTTCAGCTGTGTATCGGCTGGATTGTACAAAGAAGCTTCCGAGATATCCAATTCCATTGATACTACCCAACTGCAGTTGAATTGCAAGGCTGACCTGTATTCATTCTTATCTACGCTGAACATAGATATGTCCGATTTTGTCACTGAGCCGTATTATTCAAGATACAGGGAAAACTCATTGCGCTATTGTAAGTATTCTATCCCCTTATTCAGGGAAGACAGTCCGGAAGGAATAATGGCCAAAATACGGGAGAACCAGTTGGAGAACAACTACCCTAAGGCCATTCTTGTCTCCGAACAGTATCTGCAGGCAAAGCATCCGAGCCTTCATAATTACGCCATAGTTGCTTCGACTCTTGGTTTCTTTTATCAGACCCAAGGGGACACTACAAAAGCCATTGTCTATTTTGCAGCAGCAGCCACTGCCGACCTTAAAATGGCAACCAAGGAGACTTCTGCTATTCGCCAGCTGGCGGAATTGCTGTATGTACAAGGAGACATTCAACGGGCATATTCTTACGCTATCCTGGCACTTGATGATGCAAACTTCTATAATGCCCGTCAACGTAAGATAGAGGTAGGACGCGTTTTGCCCATTATTGAGGCCGGCAGGTTTGAAATCATAAAACAACAAAAAGACAAGTTGCTTATTTTTTCAGGCATCATTTCAATCCTGTTTGTCCTGTTTATGGTGTCCACGTTGATTATTCTAAAACAAAAGAAGCGATTGAATTCAGCCAGGTTGATGATTCTTAAACAGAATGCCGATTTGTTGGAGTCGAATGAGCAACTTACTGAAATACAAAAGAAAATTAGCAAGCAAAACGTTGATCTGGTACATATCAATGAAAGGTTAAAGGAAGTCCACAAGATTAAAGATGAATATATCGGGTATTTCTTTAGCACAAACTCTTCATACCTGGATAAAACGGAAGATTTCCGCAAAATGGTGGTACGTAAAATAAAGAACCGGCAATTCGATGAATTGATTCAACTGACAGCAGTAACTGATTTGCGCAAAGAACGGGAAGATATGTTCGATTTATTCGACCAGATATTCATGAAGCTCTTTCCTGATTTTGTGATCCGGTACAATGAACTCTTTAATGAAGAAGACAGGGTCTACATCAAACAAGACGGAATGCTCACTCCCGAGATCAGGATATTTGCACTGATACGGCTTGGCATTACTGAAAGCGAGCGGATCGCCAAGTTCCTGGACTTCTCATTATCCACAGTCAAGAATTATAAGACAAAAGCAAAGAACCGTTCGTTTATACAAAACGAATTATTCGAACATAAAATCATGCAAATAGAATCAGTAAAAACTGACATACAGGATAAATCAGAGTAATCGTTGCGTACATATCCGGTACTTTTTAAGGCATCCTTCGGGATGCCTTTTTTGTTGACTTACTGCATATTAACCTGTATTTTTCAGATTATCCTGGTACATAATGAGTAGACTGATTTAGTTTTAAGTTTAACTAGGCATATATTTGCATTGTGGGATATACAAAAACATCCCGGCATGAATTTATCACAATTGGAATGCATAGGACAAGAAAACAACAAATTTAGTAACCTTAAAAAATTTAGTAGTATGAAATTGAAATTTCTACTTTTCGGCATCGTACTGATTGCCGGATTTACAGTGAATGCGCAGGAGCAATACACCGTAAGGAGTAAAGTTTTAGATGATCAAAAAGAACCCTTACCGGGTGTCAGTGTGCTTGAGCAAGGGACACGAAATGGGACAATAACTGATATAAATGGTAGCTTTACGCTTAAAGTGGCTTCTGAGAGATCGGTTATTAAAATCAGTTTTATCGGGTATAAAGCTATTCAATTAGCAGCAAAAAATCTGGAAAACTCGATTACACTGGTTGAAGAAGCTTCAGATTTACAGGAAGTAGTAGTGGTTGGTTATGGTACAATGCGTAAAAAAGATGTGACAGGAGCAGTTGCAAGCATTACCAAAGAAAACATGAACAAAGGGGCAACAACCAATCCGCTGCAACAGATTGCAGGGAAAGCAGCAGGTGTTTCCATTACCCAGACAGGGAGCGAACCCGGTTCAAGCCCGAGTATCCGTATACGTGGTATTACGTCCCTGATCGGCGGCAGTGACCCGCTGGTGGTGATAGATGGTGTTCAGGGAAATGTTGATTTTTTAAATCAATTACCTCCCAATGAAATAGAATCGATTGACATACTAAAAGATGCATCAGCAACGGCTATATACGGTTCGCGTGGTGCAGCCGGTGTAATTTTAGTGACTACGAAAAAAAGTGAAGCAGGATCATCACAAATAGAAGTGAGCAGTACCGTTTCGATGGATATGATCTCAAAGAAACTGGATATGATGAGTGCCGACGAATGGCGAGCACAACGAACCGTATGGGGCGTTCCGGTATCGGCTGATCATGGCTCAAATACCGACTGGTATAACTTACTTACCCGTAAAGGATATACACAAAACCACAGTATTGCCATTGGCGGGGGAACAAATAAATTCAACTACCGTGCATCAGTTTCAGCGATACTGCAAGATGGTATTGTTATCAATTCAAGTAACCAGAATTACATCGGTCGCTTTCAGGCTACTCAAAAAGCATTGAACGATAAATTGATCATCTCGGCAAACCTGAGTGGTTCTACCAGGCAAAACGTAGGGAGTCCGGCAAGCATTGGCCGTGCAGCTTTTACATCAAACCTGCTGAGTAATACCTACGTCAGTAGACCAACCGACCCTGTATTAAACAGTGATGGAACTTATTTTTCCGACCCGAATGTATTTCAATATATCAATCCGTACGCAGTAGCTCAGACCATTGTAAACGACCAAACGGTGAATACTATGTTTGGAAGCATGAAAGCTGATCTGGAAATTATCAGCGGATTAAAAGTATCATGGTTTGGCAGCTGGCGTAAACTGGATGGAAATTCAGGATATTATTTGCCTGCTAAATCGACAGTCACCAGTGCCATTAATGATAACGGAACTGCGAATATCAACAACTGGCATGAAGATGAGAAACTGACTGATGTCAGCCTGAACTATAAAAAGACATTTGGAGATCATAGCCTGGACGCTATTGCAGTATACGAGTGGCAAAAGCAGACCTATAATGGCAACTATACGGGAATGAGAGGATTTATTAACGATAATACAACGTACAATGCGTTGCAGAGTGGCGACTTCTCAAAGATTGTTCCCGGTGACATTAGTTCCTATAAGAACGACCGTAACCTTGTTTCTTTTTTAGGCAGGGTAAATTATTCCTACCTGAATCGTTATCTATTAACGGTAAGCATCCGACAGGATGGCTCCTCAGTATTCGGTGAGAACCACAAATGGGGAAGTTTCCCATCAGCATCTGTTGCATGGAGGTTGAGTGAAGAATCGTTCATGAAAGGACTTGAGTTTCTGAATGATTTGAAACTACGTGCCGGATATGGTGTTACGGGAAATCAACAGGGATTATATCCACAGAAATCGCTTCAGTTGGTAGGATCAAACGGTCAGACATATTTTGGGGGAAATCAGATAACTAACTTTGCCATATCACAAAACAGCAATGCCGATTTAAGCTGGGAAACACGTGCACAAACAAACATAGGCATTGATTTTTCTATCTTCAACAGTCGGCTGTCAGGATCAATAGATGTATACAGTTCGAAAACAACCAATCTCTTATTTAATTATACTGTTCCCCAACCTCCGTATCCATTCAAAGATATTGTAGCAAATGTTGGTAGTCTTTTGAATGAAGGGATTGATTTCAACCTGAATGCAAATATCATCAAAACAAAAGACTTCAGTTTCTCTATGAACGGTAATTTATCTTTACTCAGGAATAAAGTACTTGAACTAAGCGGCAGCATAAATGGAATCACTTTAAATACCGATTATGTAGCATGGGGAACCAACAGTTACCTAATCAAAGGCCAGCCGGTAGGCACTTTCAACATCCTGCAACATGCAGGAAAAGATGCAAACAACAAAGAAACCATTGTTGGTGAAAATGCTGATGGCACCTATGATGGTGGTGACAGAAGCCCATTACGTATAATTGAGGGTTCTGCATTGCCAACATATACCTATGCTTTTTCGCCAGTATTCTCGTACAAAAACTTTGATTTATCCATGCTATTCCGTGGGTCGGGAGGAAATAAGATTTATAATACCATTCGTTCAAGCTTCAGCTATTTTGAAAATCTGGGTAAATCAAATCTATTAAAAAGTGCAGTCCAGGAAGGGCTTTTCACTTCCCCTTTTGCTTCGGATTTATGGTTGGAAGATGGTTCATTCTTACGCTTTGAAAACCTGACATTCGGATATAATTTTAATACGAAACAGCTGAAATATATAAGCAATCTGCGATTATCATTAACCGCAACAAACCTGGCATTGTTTACTAAATACAAGGGTCTTGATCCCGAAATGAATGCAAGTGGATCTTCTGCAATCGGTGCAACCGGTGGTACCGGATTTGGTAATGATAACGGTATTTACCCACGCACCTCGACGATTGCAATTGGATTAAATGTAACACTTAAATAACCCTTAAAATCAGGTAAAAATGAAAAAGATAATCACCCTGGCAATCTTTGCTGCTTTGATAATGCAAAGTTGTACAAATGTAAATGAAATTGTATACGACAAATATGCATCCACTGAATTTTATGCATCGTCCAAAGGAGCTGATGTGGCACTCGCTAATGTATATTCCCAAATTCCGGGCAACTGGGGAGGTGTTGGATATGCAGGAGCAGACAATGGCTGGTATGATGCAAACAGTATGTCGACGGATGAACAGGTAGTACCTCACCGTACTACAGGTGACTGGGAACTGACATTTGCACAAATGTATTTGCGTCAATGGCTTCCTGATCACTCTCAAATCAATAATACCTGGAACTGGTTGTACAAATCGGTGTTCAGTGCTAACCTGGCTGTAGATCTGCTTCAAAAATCGAACGCTGACATAGCTAAGATAGCAGAAGCTAAAGTGCTGAGAGATTTCTTTTATTACTTATTGATTGATGACTTTGGCAATGTGCCATTCTTCACGGATAATAATATCACAGTAGATAAAATGCCTCAGAAAAGCCGTACTGAAGTTTTTAATTTCATATTAGGTGAGCTAAAGGACAATGTTGATCTGCTTTCAACCACAAAAGGCGGTACCTATTATGGGCGCTTTAATAAATTTGCCGGATATGCCTTGTTGGCAAAATTATATTTAAATGCCGAAGTATATACAGGTACTCCAATGTGGAATGAATGTCTGGCTGCATGTGATGAAGTAAGTAAAGGAAGTTTTACACTTCACTCAGGTGCAGTAGATGCTGCCAATCCGCTTGGATCAAAGTATTATGAATTATTTGGTGATGTATGTCCTGATGATGAGACCATCCTGGCTATTTACACCAAAGCTGAAGTGGTAGGGCGTAACATATTCACTGTACGTAGTCTGGGTGGTGCCGATGGTACTGCAATATTAGGATACCCGGAAGTAAACAAAGGATATGGTGCCTGGAATGGCACCATATGCCCACGGGATTTTGTGGATAAATTCAGCGACAACGATATTCGCAAACATCAGTTCAGGTATGGCGCAACACCTTTCGGGCCAAAACTGGCAGGCTACTTTACCTATTCCCTTGATGTAGCAAGCCTGGATAATCCGGGAGCTGATCCCAATGCCGGTGCAAGGAACCAGAAGTTCTGGCCTGCAGCACCTGCTTCGAGCGGAGGTGCCTCCAATGACTTCCCCATTTATCGGTATGCAGATATCATGCTCATGAAAGCTGAATGCTTTGTTCGAACCAACAATGCAGCTTCCGCCAAACCATTGGTCGATGCTATCAGGGTTCGTGCAGGACTATCCGGCTTGGCTGCCAACCCTACATTGACAGATATATATAATGAAAGAGGCTTTGAACTATCATGGGAAGGACACCGTCGGGAAGATATGATACGTTTTGGAACTTTTACAACGGCACACGGGTTAGCACCTGCTGTTGATGCCCATTATAAAATATTTCCTACACCTACAGCAGCTTTAAATGCAAATCCAAATCTGAAACAGAATACAGGATATTGAAATTAAAAGTTCAATCAAAGAAAGCAGCTTCGCCTGGTACTGATTATCTATCAGATTGTGGGTACGTTAGTTTTTACCTGCTTAGCTGCTGATTTGAAGATTTTTTACAGCTAATATTTACTATTAAATAAGAATCATTTATGAAAAAATATATATTAAAATCACTGTTCGTGATGGTTGCATTAACCCTCTTTGTCTCTTGTGATAAAGAAGTGGAAATAACAAAACTGAGTGTGATTAAGTTTCCTCAGACATTAACCAGTTCAAAAAGCGCTGTGGTTATTAAATCGGGTACCGATTCAACGACTGCCATCACGTTTAACTGGCAGGCTGTAAGCTATGGGATTAAAGCCGCCGTTACCTACACCCTGCAGTTTGATGTTCCCTCAGATACATTAGGCACAACGCCCTGGTCAAAAGCTCATGAAGTACTTGTAGGGGATGACATCTTGACGAAAGGCCTGAAAGGGTATGAAATAAACAACATAGCCATTGATGCATTGGGGCTGGAATCCGGAGTGGTATCCAGGGTACTTGTTCGCGTTAAATCGTATGTGGACCGTCCGGCGTATTCAAATGCAATACAGTTGGATGTAAATCCATTCGTTCCACCGTTAGTGATTCCTCCTTACCCATCCCTATGGGTTCCGGGTGATTACCAGGGCTGGAAACCTGCTTTAGCGCCAACGATTGTGTCTATTAATTCAGACAATATGTACGAAGGATATGTTTATATTCCGGCTGGTGGAACGAACCATATCAAGTTTGCCAATCAACCTGATTTAACTCATCTGGTATACGGTGATGGTGGTGTAGGCTTATTAAGTACTGGTGCTACTGCAGGCGACCTGGTGTTACCTTCCGATGGATATTATGAACTTTCGGCCAATCTGACTACCATGACCTGGACAGCAACCAAGACTACCTGGGGAATTATAGGTGATGCCACACCCGGAGCCTGGACTACGGATACACAATTGACCTATGATGTCACATCAAAGACATGGTCGGTAACGTGTGCCATGCTTTCGACAGGTTCCTTTAAGTTCCGCGCAAACAATGCATGGAAAATCGACTTTGGCATTGATGCTACAGGAAAACTGAAATATGCAGACAATCCGCTTTATCCGTATGATGGAACCCTGTTGAACCTTACGGTACCTTCAAGTGGCAATTATACCATTACACTTGATTTACACAATTCAGGATTATACACCTATAAGCTGAAGAAAAATTAAAACGAGATTTCTTTGATAGTATCTTCCTTCTATACCGGAGGAGGATGCTATCGAATTAAAATTATCCTGCAAGAGAGTAAAACAGTCTTGCCTGATACTTTCAGTTCCTGTATCCCGTTAATTATTTTATTCAGGACATTATTTATTTTCCATTCTTTCCACGTACAATAAGGTTCCTGGATTGGTCAAAATCATTAACGATTACACAAAAATAATATATGAATTTACTCCATTCTAAATCAAATACAAAAATGCTGAATACCCTTCTATTAGCAGCATTAATATCTTTCGGAGCCTGTAAGAGTTCACCGGCTGTTATCGATCCGCCTATAATCAACACAAATAATGATCCTGTCCAATACGGAACCCCCTTTACCGGTGTACCTGATGTCAGGGATGTGGTTATATATCAGGTAAACATGCGAAGCTTTAGTTCAACCCGCAATTTTCAGGGTGTAATTTCCCGTCTTGATTCCATCAAGAACCTGGGAGTAAATGTCGTGTACCTGATGCCCATTTATCCTGTAGGTGCTTTGAAATCGGTGAACTCACCCTATTGCGTGAAAGATTACAAGGCAGTCAATGCTGAATTCGGCACTCTGGCTGACTTAAGGACACTGATTGATGGTGCACATACCCGGGGAATGACAGTTATCCTCGATTGGGTAGCCAACCATACAGCCTGGGACAATGCATGGATCAGCAACAAATCCTGGTATGTACAGGATAATTCAGGAAATATAGTTAGTCCAACCGGTTGGACTGATGTTGCCCAGTTGAATTTTCAGAATGCTGAAATGCGTAAAGAAATGATTAAAGACATGAAATACTGGGTATATACAGCTAATTGCGATGGTTTCAGGTGTGATTATGCTGATGGACCTCCTGCTGACTTCTGGAAACAAGCCATTGATACGCTCAGGAATATAAAGACACACAAACTATTGATGATGGCCGAAGGTACCAGAGCCGACCATTACGCGTCAGGTTTCAATTTCACCTTTGGATTCAGGTTTTACGGTCAGATGAAAACAATATACAATAGCAACCAGCCTGTAACCAATATTGACAATATCAATGCACAGGAATTCCCTTCTGGAAATTCAGACATGAATCTTGTTGTACGCTATATTACCAACCACGATGTAAACAGTTCAGATGGCACCCCGTTGGACTTATTTGGCGGTAGTACCGGTTCCATGGCGGCATTTGTTGTGGCAGCCTATATGAAAGGCGTTCCCATGATTTACGACGGACAGGAAGTAGGCACATCGTTCCGCCTGGTATTTCCCTTTACCGGCACCACCATTAAATGGGATCAGAACCCTGCAACTGTTGCGGAATACAAAAAGATTATTGCCTTCCGGAACAATAGTGTTGCCATCCGAAGAGGAACATTAACATCGTATGACAACACGAACATTTGTGCCTTTACGAAAACATCGGGTACTCAAACGGTATTGGTGATCAGCAACCTTCGAAGTACGGCAATAACCTTTACATTGCCCGCTGCACTTGCCAATTCCTCCTGGCAGGATGCTTTTACCGGTAATTCAGTTACTTTAAATACACAAATAATATTAGCACCCTATTCGTATCTGGTGCTAAAGAAGTAGCTTTTTCATAATAACCATTTTCAGATCATCATCTTTCATTATTAATTATCAATTGTTAATTATTAATTATTTTTCATCCTCTAAATTTAAATTTATGAAACGATTTTACTTTCTAAGCCTCTTCCTGTTGTTGATGGTATCAACACTTACCGTAGCTCAGATTACGGTGAAATTTCAAAAACCTGCAAGCTGGACTGCAGTAAGTCTTTATTCCTATGGAACAAGTGAAGTGCTCGGTGGTTGGCCGGGAACTGCACTGACTGCTACGAACGGATGGTATACGTATACTTTCCCTTCCTCGTATGCAAGTGGCACTTTAATTTTTAATAATGCAGGTGCGGGTCAACAAACAGTTGATTACCCAATCAGTACAAGCGTATGCCTCCAGGCTTCCTCTGTACTGAACACAGGAGGTAAATACGATATAACAACAGTTGCATGTGCAGCAGGATTTACTGTTAAGATTCAGAAACCCACTGCATGGACTTCCATTTATCTTTATGCCTATGTGAATGGCAGTCCGATAATAGGTGCCTGGCCGGGAGTGCAATTGACAGTGGACTCCAATGGATGGGGTACGTATACCTTTGATGCATCCGCTACAGCTGTCAATATTATTTTCAATAACAATAGTGGATCACAGGCGACAGATACCTATATCACATCATCTTCCTGCTTTACTTCGGATGGTGCAACGCTTACCTCCGTTGCCTGTACCACCGGAGTTGCTGATATTACGGAAGTACCTCATACCATCTATCCGAATCCGATCGTTGACAAGCTTAATTTTACCGAATCCGGTAACATTGGACGGGTATCTGTTCATTCGCTGACAGGACAAAATATATTTACCATTACACAACCCCCGGTGAATGGTGTTGTGGATGTAACATCGCTTAAACCCGGAGTCTATTTTGTTTCTATTAATTATACAAACGGAAAAAGTCTGACTGAAAAGATTATTAAATTATAAAAAGTTAGTTTTTTTAATTGATTGTTTTTTGATTTTAGTTGTTGCGTAATAAGGATTAGGCCTCATGCTCCTGATCCTTATTATTAGCTACCCAATCAATTTATAAGACAAAAAGTCTGGCATGCAGCATCTTGTATTCTGCATTATGAATTATGAATTATGAATTGCGTTTAGTGTTTTGTGAATTGAGAATTATGAATTATTTTTATTGCCTATTAATAAAGTTTTTAAAGTGAAAAAAAGAGTATTTAGTTTTTATCTGTTGATAATTAGTTGTTCTGTACAAGCCTTTGCTGTTCAGCCATCCGATAAACTTACCGGCAACAATGTGGCTGTTTTTTATCCCGCAAATTATGATGCTAAAACCCATCAACCTTCCTTTGCCCTGTTGAAAGAACCAAAAGCTATAGGGAATATCCCGGCAAGCTGGGATGTGAAGCCTTTATTCTATACGAAAGAAGGCAAAACATACGCCACCTTGCCTGTTGCAAAAGGAACCAGCCTGTATGGCACAGGCGAAACCACTGGATCATTGATCCGTAACGGTAAAAAGATTACACTTTGGAACACCGACAACTACAAGTACAGCCTTGCCGGCGGGAAACGTCTTTACCAGAGCCATCCATGGGTACTCGGGGTAAACAGTGATGGAACAGCCTTTGGTGTGATAGCCGACAATACCTGGAAACAACAGATTGACCTTTCGGATAGCATTCGGTTTATCTCCGAAGGACCTGCCTTTCGGGTCATCGTGATAAAACGCAATTCTCCCCAAGAGGTGATTACCGAGCTTACTAATCTTATTGGTCGGATGGAAATGCCTCCGTTATGGTCGCTTGGTTACCAGCAGTGCCGGTATTCCTACGTACCCGACACCCGGATTAAAAATGTGGCTGATACCTTCAGGTTAAAGAATATCCCCTGTGATGTAATCTGGATGGACATCGATTATATGGAGCGATTTAAAGTTTTCACCTTCGACCCGTTGAAAATCCCTGATCCGAAAGGCGTAAACGATTACCTTCACCAAAAAGGGTTCCATTCCATTTGGATGATTGATCCGGGAGTTAAAGTAGAAAAAGATTACGCTGTATACGAGTCAGGCACCAGAGGAAATCATTGGGTACAAACTCCTGATGGAAAAGAATATCATGGCAAAGTATGGCCGGGGCAGTGTGCTTTTCCCGATTATACCATGCCCCGGACCAGAACCTGGTGGGCCGGATTGTACAAAGACTTTATGGCTACGGGCGTTGATGGTGTCTGGAATGATATGAACGAACCATCTGTCTTTGACGGACCTAATGGTTCTATGCCCGAAAACAACTGGCATCGTGGTGGTGGAGATTTACCTGCCGGGCCTCACATCCGTTACCACAATGTATATGGTATGCTTATGGTTAAGGCATCTCGCGAAGGCATTCTGAAGGTTAATCCCGCCAAACGGCCATTCGTTCTTTCCCGTTCCGGCTTTCTGGGCAGCAACCGCTATGCCGCAACCTGGACTGGTGATAACTGCGGAACTGTGGACAATATGAAATTATCCATTCCCATGACGTTGAACCTTGGGTTATCGGGACAGGCATTCAGTGGTCCCGATCTGGGTGGGTTCACAGGTATAACAACCCCCGATCTCTTTGGACAATGGGTAGCTATGGGTGCTTTTTTCCCCTTTATGCGCGGGCATGCAAGCAATGATTCCAACAACAAGGAACCATGGGCTTTTGGACAGGAAATAGAAAATGTATCACGCATCGCCCTGAACCGCCGCTACCGGTTATTGCCTTATTTCTATACCTTATTCCATGAAGCATCAAAAACAGGCATGCCAATCATGCGTCCGGTATTTTTTGCCGATCCGAAAGATACGACCCTGCGAAAAGAAGACCAGGTATTTCTGGTTGGGAATGATGTATTAGTGATTCCTAAATGGGCTGTCAATCCTGTTCTTCCTTCCGGTATCTGGAGAACTGCTTCCATTGCCGGGGAAAACAGTACAACCGATAAATACCAGGCAGATGTAAAAGTTAAAGGGGGAGCCATTATACCCATGGGCAGGATCATACAGAACACTACCCAATACAGCCTTGACTCACTCACACTATTGGTATCGCTCGACAAGAACGGGAAAGCCAGTGGCACCCTGTATGAAGATGCCGGTGATGGATTTCAATACCGAAAAGGAGAATACCTCATCACTGCTTTTACGGCAGTACATTCCGGATCATCTGTTAAGGTAACCATCAAAAATGTGGAAGGCAAACTAAAACCAGCCAACCGGAACTACAAGGTATGTATTGTAACCGACAAAGGAACAATCGAAGGAACATGGACAAAAAGCACTGGCATTACGGTTCAGTTAACCGAATAATACAAAGTTATTCCACTGTTTTATAGTCAAAACACCAAAAATAACAGAATGCAGTCACCTGTATTCTGTTATTTTTTTTTGTACTCTACCGATAAAGTGTAAAATTATCCTGAATTAACATGAAAGAACAACTGTCAAAATCGGTACATGAAAGATTTCGGCATCCAACGGATACAAAACAGTTCATGATCTAAACGAACCTGATTCACAAACCCGACAAAATTTTCAGGAAAAGAACAGAATAAACAGATTATCTTTCCGTTATTTTTACTCCTGATATTCATCCCAACACAACAGGATTCCATATACTTCCCTTTTATGTAAAAAGGGGAATCGGTGAGGACTCCAAGGGAGTTACCTGAGGGCTGCGAGGGGTCTGCCCCTCGTAACCCCCAGCCAACCCCCAGCCAACCCCCAGGCAACCCCCAGGCAAGTGCGACCAGATACCAGAGAGAAAAAGGAAAATCAAAGTATCGATAAAGCATCAATAAAAAAGTCTAACTGTACTGATTATCAACAAGAAGATGATAGCACTAATTAATTAGTATTTTCAGGAATAATATTGGTAAGAATGCCCTATATTTGCAAAAAATACATCGTCATGTCAAAGAAAGTACAACCCCCTCAGAGTCTTGAATTTTACGCCATCGAGACAAGCTCACCGGTAAGCAATAGCTTTATCGGGGATGTAAAAGCCGGTTTTCCTTCACCGGCCGGGGACTTCATCAATGAGTCCATTGACCTGAACGACTATGTCACTTCGCACCCGACGAATACGTTCTATGCCATTGCCCGGGGGATCTCCATGGAAGAGGATTTCAGGGATGGGGACTTGCTGGTAATCGACCGCCTGCAGGATTATACGGAAGGAAAAATTGTGGTATGTTATGTGGATGGCGAATTCACCGTCAAACGGATTAAAATAGATGAACTGGGTACCTGGCTGATTGGAAGCAATAAACAATTTAAACCGATACTTGTTACTCAAGAGGATGAATTTCGAATCTGGGGTGTGGTAACCCATGTCATAAAAACGTTGTAATGTTTGCCTTAATCGACTGCAATAACTTCTATGCCTCCTGTGAACGGGCTTTTAACCCTTCATTGAACTGCAAACCCGTGGTGGTTCTCTCGAACAACGACGGATGCGTTATTGCACGCAGCAATGAAGCCAAGGACCTGGGGATTCCTATGGGCGCACCGGCCTTTGAATACCAGTACGTGTTCGAGCGGCAGCATGTGGCAGTATTCTCAGCCAACTTCGAACTCTATGGAGACATGAGCCGCAGGGTAATGACCATGCTATCGGACTACTCCCCCACACAGGAAATATACAGCATCGACGAATGCTTCCTGGACTTGTCGGGCATGATGGTGAACCTGCAGGAGTACGGGCTCGATATGCGGAAAAAAGTGCTCAGAGGCACCGGCATTCCCGTTTCCGTAGGCATTGCTCCTACCAAGGCACTGGCCAAGGTGGCAAACCGGATTGCAAAAAAATTCACTGCCCGGACAGGCGGATCATATGTCATCGACACAGAGGATAAACGGGTAAAAGCCCTGAAATGGCTCCAGGTGGATGATGTATGGGGAATCGGGCGGCGGAATGCGAAGAAACTGAATGCGATCGGTGTGAAGACAGCGTATGATTTCTGCCGGATGGACAGGACCTGGGTGTTGAACCATATGACCATTGTGGGTGTCAGGCTGCAGGACGACCTGAACGGAATACCAACCCTGGAAATGGAACCTGTGGAAATAAAAAAGAGCATAGCCACCACCCGAACCTTCGAACGGGATTATTCCACCTACGAGGAAGTAAAAGAGCGTGTCAGCACCTTTGCAGTAAGTTGTGCCGAGAAGCTACGCGAGCAACATTCCCTGTGTAATAAGATAGAAGTATTCATTCAGTCGAACCGCTTTAAGGAAAACGAGGGACAGTATTCGAACAGCATTGCCGTCAAGTTGCCCTTCCCGACTTCCTCGAGCATAGAAATCGTTGAATTCGCCCTGCAAGGCCTGCAGACCATATACAAAAAAGGAATCGGGTACAAACGTGCCGGGGTGGTGCTGATGAATTTCGAAAAAGACACCGAATACCAGCAGTCCCTGTTTACCAACAGCAACCCCAAACACGCCCTGTTGATGGAAGCCATGGATCATATCAACAGCAAGTTTGGCACCCGCATCCGCCTGGCCGTACAGGACAAAAAGACACACAAAATGCGGCAGGAAAAACTCTCCCCCTGCTATACCACCCGGATCAATGACCTGATCACCGTGCACCTGAAATAAGGTGACTCCCAGATCTTAAGGTTACTCCTTGTTTTTATCTGAAATGGCAGGAATTGATCCGTAACCGAAGTTTTATTAATAAAACAACCGGACAGAAATAAAAAAAACGCAACGGTCAACTGAATGACTATTGCGCTTTAACTAAAGTGACCCCGTCGGTAATAATTTATCTTGCTCCATTTTCATTCATTTCTATTTAAAAACGTTATTTTCAATAAGGGCCACAAAAAAGTGGAGTCATTTGTCATATTTCGGAATTTACAGCTCGTAAATCCATATTTATTTGACATTCTTACATTGAATTCAACATCTTCATTCCGTCAGATGAAAACTCAATAATGTAGCAATTTTGTCATTTTTTCGTGTCATACTCCAATTAATGCGAATTATAATTTATAACCAAGTTTTAATTGATAAGTATTATTTATATCAAAATAGTTATAGTATTTGGAGTAAGTAAATCTAACTAGAATAAATTGATTGCCTTTAATTTTATAATCTATGCCTACCCCGGTTTTTATTCCGGTGGATATGCCTTGAATAGTTATTCCATTTTCAGTAATCTGGTTGTTTTCTTTTAAAGTACTATTTAAATTGAAGAGGTACCGATATGCAATTCCGGCATTTAGAGCCGGTCGGATTTTACCTTTAGGATAAATATATTCCAACCCTCCGGAAAAATTAGATTTTATTCCATTAAATCGATATTGGAAATATGTCAAATTTTTTGTGTAATCACATGCTCCTGCAATCTTTGATAATGCAGCATCAAACATAAGACTTACAGATTTTAATAGTCTTGGACTTGATATATTTAACCCAACACCAATTATGGGACTAAAGGAAAGCATTTTAGAAAGATTGATATCATTAAACTTTATATCATTGAATTCAAGGCCGCTAAAAGCTGAGAAAATAAATTTCGTGAACTTTTTCTTATAATCATTTTCAAAAATGATGCATTTTTCTCCCGAATCGCACATGTCATCATGGTATTCTTTTGTGTATTCAATCAACGATTTGCGGTCAAAGCCGACACTAGATGTTTGCATCGCTAGCGGGAGGTCATCTCTCAATATATAAGACAGAATGCCTTTATATCGATTATCAACTTTCACCTTTTCGTCTTCTATAGCGTCAGGTTTCTTTGTGGCACTAATCATCTTTCCATTTTTATCCTCGAAAAAATAATAGCCATTTCCTTGGGGTAAATAGTATAAATTCAACAATCCCTGAACTAGAAATTCTAAAAAAACAGTCCGTTTCAAACTGTCAATTACGACAGTTCGTGACACATAATACTTGCCTTCGCTTATAAATCGATAACCTGCAATTTCACCTGGCATATATACTTTTTCAGTTGATTTTTCAGTCTTTTTAAATTTACAGACAAGCGAATTCGTATAATCGGTCCTAAAATCAATTTGGCCAAAGAGAGTATCATTCCCATTGGTAATCAAATATCCAGTCTTATAATTGGATTGAGCGAAAATTGAAACTAATGGAATAATAATGTAAAAGCAAAACAGAATAATCTTTCTCATTAATTATTATTTTATGTAATTATTGTATTTTGTAAACATCTCAGACTGGAATAGAAAAACTGTACCATTGTTATTGATTAATACCAACTTCCCATCATTCGAAGATTTTATGTTATAACATTCACTTTGATGACTAAAGTTATGAATTGATTTATCAGACGCTGAGATAAGAGAAACATCTGAAGTTAAAATTTCAGGTAATGTCTTTTCTGTAACAAGTATCGCCAAATTCCCAACGCCAACAGAAGGCAGATTGAGCGTAGTGATACTAGTAGTATTCACATTCTGACAAATTATTTTATCGTTATACCTGGAGAAATACAGTGCATATGGGCCGGAATTACTGGTAACAAAATTCATATTGTTTGACGAATAAATTGTATTGAGCACTTTTGTGATTGGATTAATGGTATATGCATAATATACTCCACTGCTATTCTGACCGTAAAGTAAGAACACTTTATTGTTATTACACATCTCTATTTGCGATGGTATCATTTCATCAGGATGTGATTTATCGTACAATGTAGAGCTCTCGGGGAAAACACCAAATTTATGATTGTTTGATGCATCAATGTAATATAAATTTTGACCAGTAAACATAATCCCATATCCGTTATCAGAAAATTTGATATCATTAACAAGAATCCCATTGTAATCAATCGTGATTTTATTTTTAAAGATCCCGGTTGAAGCATCATAAAGACTCATTTCAGAAAAATAACGGTTTTCAAGATATACTTGCTTTATTAAATACAAGCAATTGTTGTAAGGATTGTAACACATCGTATTAAAATTTTCATTCAAGATTTGTTTTATTTCTGAAAAATCATTTGTTGAATATTGTTTCAGCACTATATTCTCACGTCTCATGTCCGAAGAACAAATCCAGACAAATTGATGATCTGAAGTAAAAATTGAACTTTGGCTATTCGGGGGAATATCAGCTTGCGAATTGATAAATAATTTCAAATTTAGATCGAAATTAAGTAGAATACCATCCGATGCTTTAACTGTCAAATGAATAGGCATTTTTGAAAATACATTCAGTTTAATGTTAGTAAAATTGACTGTCTTTTTATCAGCAGAAATCTCAAAGGGAAGATTTTCATTTGAACCGGTAGCTGTAAGCACATTAATTTCTCTGGAGAAAGTAACAAATGGTTTAGTCTGGGGAAAAATTGTATTGTTTTTACCGAGATAATCTAAAACCCTCAGAATAGGACCAGCTATTTGTTTGATTCTTATTGTATCAGTATGGTTGTATTCTGCTCTTAAAATAATAATAGCGTTTCGTTCATCCGTTGTTTCATTTGAATCACATCTAATGGTTAATTCAGAATCGTATTTCATACACGTAATCCATGTGGCCTTTGATTCAAACACGTAAGATACATTCGTACTTATACCCGCCAAAAATGTTTCGCCCGTATTTAAAATTGTTTTCTCTTTTAATCTTACATTAAAATAAGCATCTTCCGATAATGCATTCATTTTTAGATCCAATATCTTTTTCTCACCACCCAATAAAACCCAATTAGAGGATTTACTGGTATAACCGTTTTTTGAAAAGATTAAATCTACAGTTCCGCCGCTTATAAAATTAATCTTATAACTCCCATCTGAAGACGTTTTAATAGAATCTTTGAATGTATTTGATTTTGAAGTGATACTTACATTTAATATGCCCTTTCCGGTAGAATCTTTTACTTTCCCTGAAATGCTACAAGGCTCATCATAACTACTTATAATACATGAATTTAATAATGCCCCAATGAGAATGATTAGCGATAATTTCACGAAGGAGTAATAATTCATTTGTAATTCTTTTTTTTGTTAAACATAGATACAAGTTAGTATTTTATATGGCCATTTTCATATTAGTTGCACTTATAGACATTAGACCTGAACCCAATGTAGTGACAGCTATTTCAATCACTCCAAATTTATTTGGCAGAATAAGAACCTTATTAATTGGGAAATAAAGTTTAGCCTCGTAATATCCAAAGCCATAATCAATTTTAATTGAGCCGCTCATAGTTCCAAATACATACATATTACTTTTGTTAACACTACTATTCTCAATATCAGCACATAAAACCCAGTTTTTGTGAGTATTGGTTTTCTTGTAATCAAGTTTTGATAAATTCCATTGAATTATCTTTTTATCATCACCACATGAAATTAAGTTTTGACCAAAATTGTAGAAACAAATTGAGCGAATCCAGTCAGTGTGCCCTTTTAGCACTGATTTGAGCTGAAAATCTGCTGTGTTGTATAGTCTGATTATTTTATCGCCCCCTGCAATGGCAATCAGACTTCCGTCATAACTAAAGGCTACTGAAGTAACATCCAGTTGTTGATCAGTAAACTCATTGATTTTTTTTTGTTCTTTGATATTGTATAAGTAAGCCGGCGAGTTGGAACAACCAAAAAGAATGAAGCGATTGTCGGGTGAAAATTTAATACTGGTAATCTTTCCCATTGCAAAAGTAATACGTTGAATAATTGTGTGTGTGTTGAAATCCCATATGACAACCGTACTGTCACTGCTACCACTGGCCACCATTGTGCTGTCAGGCGACAGGGCTACACAAAGGACTTTATCTTTGTGTCCACCTGTAAAATTGCCCAGCAACATTTTATTTTCAACCGAAAAGACTTTCAGGCCAGTATTATCAGTGCAGATAATCACTTTTCCGTTTTTGGATAAGCAGGCATCATAAATAAATTTACTTTCGGTGGGAAAAACCGTTTCATCGTATTTTCCTTTTGCCATAGCAAGACTTGAGAAAACAACCAAAAAAAGAATGCTGTGTAAGTATCTCATTTTATTTTAATAATTAAAACGTTTACCTTTAGATAAGGAAATAACGGTTCCAATACTCAATGTCAGTGCAGTCATTCGATTATCTATAAAGATCGGGGATTCAACAAAAGTCTCCTGTATGGAAAGGTTTGCGAACATCCCAAAGCTATTTGATAATTTAAATTCAGCTCCACCACCCAGGCTTATACCGTAGAAAATATTATTACTTTTTAGCAGTTGACTGTTCAAATCCGGTGCACTGATAACATCAAAATTACTGTTCGCCAGACTAGCCATAGTATAGCCTATAATTGGTGATAACTCACCATATAATTTCAATCGGTTATAAATGCCTCCATTATTAAAAATAGTATGGTATTGAATAACCGGCTTCAAACTAAATGACATTTCATTTGAATTTAAATAACTTGAATAATTTTCACTACTCCAACCGGAATTATACAAAAAACTTGTGCTTAATCCGGTACTAATATGATCAGACAGTTTTAAAATGCCTTTGATATTAATTCCACATATTGAATTGAAATTTGAATAAAAAGATGGAGCCAAGGTACCCTGATTGTTGAATAGTTCATTGCCAAGATTTAATCCGGTTTCATATCCCAAATAGAAGCTTGACCGGTTATCAAGAAATTGCCCAAAACCATTTACCCTAAAAAAAACAATCAGACTAATAATTATTATTCGTTTCATGTTTTATCTGTTTGGATCATATTCGTACATCATATTTAAGTAGCCAAGCCCTGCATAGCCCTTATTGTTTATTGAGAAACTTACGCCTCTGTTAAAATCAACAGGCACAAATTTAGTATCTGTTTTCCATGCATTTGATGAATTATCATAGGCATAGACCTTTGAAACATTCGCTGACTTTATATACAAAGTATTATTTATGATAAATTTCGATGACCAGTCTTCAGGATCTCCGCCATATTCCCAGACTGCCATATTTTTATATGATTTTGTCAGCAGGTTTAGTTTATACATATCTGACACGAAGAATCCGGAATTAACACCTGCTATTACTTCGTTATTAGGTCCCACCAGAACATCCCAACTCCATATGGAAGTACTTAAATAATAATGTTGACCCATATTGATTGTAGATTTAGTCCAGGAATCATTGGCAGTAGAGTATTGGCAGTAATTAAAAACGTAATTCAGGCTCTTGTCCTGGGAAAATCCAGTAGACATATAACAACCATCAGGTGTAGAGAACCCACGGTAAATTTTGTCAATTGTTTCAGGAAAATCTGATTTTCTTGTCCACTGATTTGAAGATATGTCATATACCCACCAATCGTTATAAAAAGTAGGTGTTATATCGTTGCTGTCAGCTTGTCCCATTCCCAAGTAAATTTTATTCTGAGAAACAAAACCTGCAGCATACTTCCTACCTTTACCCGGAAAGTTTGCCAATTTGGACCAACTATCATTCGAAGCATTATAAGCCCAAAATTCACTCGCGAAATTTAGTCCAATATACGTTATGTTGCTTACAAGAAAACTATTAGCATATCTGTAATTGAAGTTTGGTTGCCACAACCAGCCATTGCCATCACTCAATGATCCCAGGCTCATCGGAGCATCATTCAGTCTAAACCACTGATCGTTTATAACCAACTTATTTGTTGTAGTTTGAGTAGTACCACCTATTTCCAACTGGACTATTGCATTTCTGCTATTGTAAATTGCAGTGCTTTGCAATGGCATTTCCACTTGTAGGGAGTTATTTGTTCCACTTACCATTTGTGCCAGTACCCCGCCAATATAGACCTTATTGTTGGCTAATACCGGACTGAAATTAGAACCAGTTATGGAGATTGTACTTCCGGTTAAAGCTATCTTTGGATTAAAATCACTAAAATGAAACGGCGTTAATGAGAACTTATCAGTTGACAGGGTGATAAGATCATTCATAATTACACCAATACTACAACTGCTTTGATTCAGATTAATTGGCACGGTAAATTTTATCGTTTCATCGTCAATTATTCTGGCAGGTATCTTTTGGGTATCAAAAAGAACATATAAGGAAATAGGATTTTTTTGAAAATTCTTTCCTTTTAAGGTCATTTCATCTCCATATGTACTCATTTTAGGAATAAGGTCATTTATGATAGCAGTATACAATTTAAATGAATCTTTTGAATATGCAGTTGCATCCGGAGTACTAACAGAAATAATTGAAGACCTGCTTTTAAAACCGGGAATAGTAACCAAGATTGAATCCTGATTTGCACTTAGAATTGTAGCCGTTATTTGATTAAATTTTACCAAAGAATTCTTTGAACTAAAATACTTTCCTTTTAGCTTAATTGTTTGTCCCACGTTACCCTGAAGTGTTGAGATGGAGGATATTTCAGGTAATTTTCCACCAAGACTCTTGAAAGTTATGCTTTCACCATAGGTTGTAACATCGGTGGTACGAATAAAAGCCCGGACATAATATGTTGTATTGGAGAGTAAGTTTGCTGACATTTTAGTGGAAAAACTACCCACATTTGGTTTATCCGGGAATATAAATTTATCAGCCTTGTCGATCATTGGATTAGAGTTTGTGTCCCAAACAAATCCAAATTCCAAAACATTTTTTTTCCCCAATTCGGTTATCCTGGCATGAAACAATGCTCCATCTTTATCAATATTCGTTACTGCGCCTGTTATTATAAGAGGGGCGTAAATATCATCATTACAAGTACTTAACAACAACAACAATACGGCAAGAATAATGTATTTTTTCATGGATTAGATTGGTATACAAATGAAATTATTCATTTGTAGAGAAATAAATATTTTTTTACAATATAATTTTAAGATGTATATAAACAATTTATCTCTTTTAGGTTCAAAACAGGTGAGATAGACATATTCCAGAAATTCAATCCTGTTTGTTTTTTTGATGGATTGTATTTACTCAGTTTCGTTTGCTATAAAGTGATCGAAGGTGAACTACATTTTTTGGGAATGTACATTAACACTATAGTTGGTCAGGATTCGCCGTACAATTCTATAAAAATTCTTAGTAATTAATTTAGCATCTGCATTCTCTCCTTATGTTAAATTAGGCATAACCATTTACGTGTAATTGCGTCAAATAGAAAAATTAGCTAATTTTTAATTAGTACACCTATCCAATTCAAACAATTGAGAATAGCAGGATGTAATTATAATTTATTAATTAAGTGAAAAGTCCAAAGATAAAAACAATTTTTTACATTATCAATATTTTTTTTAATTAATTTCTAATTTATCCAACATATCTTTATCAGATTGAAATCTTTATTGTGATATATGTAAAAATTCTTGTCGTTTTGAAGCTTCTATACACCCGTTAGTTTTTGCTGATACTCAGGTTTACTCGTGAATAGTGTAACCGGATGGCCAAATATAGTTGCAAAGCATAAACGTTTACCTACTCTATGTAAATCTATATAAATGTATATCTTGTTAAAATAAAAACCCCTAAGAGCAGAGGTTCTGTTTTTAGGGGCTTTGCAAATATCATATAATATTTGAACAATTCAGTTTCAAGCAGTGCGAGAGCAATTAATCAATGGTTTAACTTTTTACTATGCAAAAAAACGCAACGGTCAACTGAATGACTATTGCGTTTTAACTAAAGTGACCCCGTCGGGATTCTAACCCGAGACCTCCAGAACCGGAATCTGACGTTCTATACAGCTGAACTACGGAGCCTTTTTAAGGACTGCAAAGGTAACAAATTATTTCAATTCCGAAAAGAATCCCGGAAAGTTAAGACAGAAAATCACAAAAAAGAGGAAATAGCTGCCTATCTCCTCTTTTCCGAATTACATTCTTATATTAACTACCGACTTACTACCGACTACTTTGTACCGTCTACCGACTACCTACTACTTACTACCGACTTATCTCCGGCTTCCGCCCATGAAAATCATAATGTAATAGACCAATGCAGCCAATGATCCCAATGCAGCCACTACATACGAGTAAGCAGCAGTTTTAAGGGCATCCTTTGCCTGATCATGGGTTTCGTAGTTGGTGATACCGGCTGTATTCAACCATACCAGTGCACGTTGGCTGGCATTTATTTCTACGGGCAGGGTGATAAAACTAAACAGGGTGGTTATAGCAAATAACACTATCCCGGCTAATAAAAGTTGTGGGAAAGTGCGTACCAGCAAAATACCTGCCAATAAAAGCCATTGCATCCAGGTGGAAGCGAAACTCACTACCGGAACCAGTTTTGACCGTAAAGCAAGCGGGGCATAAGCAGTAGCATGCTGCACAGCATGACCACATTCGTGGGCTGCAACAGCTGCTGCAGCGACGCTGCTTGAGGCATACACATTTTCACTCAGGTTAACGGTCTTGGTAGCCGGATTATAATGATCGGTAAGATGACCGTTCGTAGAGATAACCTGAACATCATAAATCCCGTTATCGCGAAGCATTTTTACTGCCACATCCTTTCCTGTCATACCACGTGGAATGGGGATCCTGGAATAACGCTCAAACTTCGACTTTAAACTGCTTTGAATTAACCAGCTAACCAAAGCAACTACACCGAAAATAATATATCCGATAAACATAGCTTGTTGTTTTTAATTGTTTGTAAAAAGAAATATTCAAAATCCATGCCAATTGACAAATTTATAACGATTGACAAATTGGCATAGTCCATTTTTTAATTAACAATGTGCAAAGTTAATTGCTTTTTTCAGTATCCGGTTAACTTGAATGATTAATTTTATATAAGATAGCAGTAAGAATTATTGTTTTATATTTTTGAATACTTTAAGGTTCTTAATATTGCAAATTCGTACTACATAAACACCTGCTTACAGATAGTCATATCCAGGGAAAGAAGATGGAGTAATCATGTTTAAAACGAATTAAATAAACTCGTATAAATCAAATAAGAAACTATACGTTTTTTTGGATTCACAACAACCTCCAATCTATAATAAAAAAAGAGAACAACATTTCAAAGAATGATGTTCCCTTTTTAAGAGAGTATTATTGAATATTATACTTCCTGATAACGTATAATGGTTTGTTCCCGGTCGGGACCAACTGATACAATTTTAACAGGAACTTCCAGTTCTTCTTCCAGATAACTTAAGTAGGCATTGAATTCTTCCGGGAATTCATCTTCATTCTGCATCTTGGTCATATTTGTTTTCCAACCAGGCAATTCAACATAAACTGGTTCAGCACCATCATTCAAGTCATACGGAAATTTTTCCACTTCCTGACCATCAATCTTGTATGCCACGCATGCTTTTATGGTATCAAATTCATCCATAACATCGCTCTTCATCATGATTAATTGAGTAACCCCGTTTATCATGACAGCATATTTCAGGGCAACCAGATCAATCCAACCGCACCGACGAGGGCGGCCTGTAACAGAGCCGAACTCATATCCGATCTTACGCATGGTATCGCCTGTTTCGTCAAATAATTCTGTTGGGAAAGGGCCACTGCCCACACGGGTACAATACGCTTTAAAGATTCCGAACACCTGGCCGATATTACCCGGTGCAACGCCTAAGCCTGTACAGGCACCTGCGCAAATGGTATTGGAAGAAGTAACAAAAGGATATGAACCAAAATCAATATCGAGCATGGTACCCTGAGCACCTTCAGCCAACACTTTTTTACCGGACTTCAATGCGTCATTTACATAATGTTCACTATCGATCAGATCAAAACGTTTAATGCATTCTATACCCTCGAACCACACTTTTTCAAGTTCAGGAAGGTCATATTCGAAATTATATTGTTTCAGGATCTCAATATGGCGGGCAATTGCCGTATTGTACTTTTCTTCAAAGTTATTAAGAATGTCTCCGACACGTACACCGTTGCGGCTTACTTTATCGGTATAAGCAGGTCCGATACCTTTACCGGTAGTACCTATTTTAGAATTTCCCTTTGCCGATTCATAGGCTGCATCGAGCAACCGGTGGGTAGGTAAAATAAGATGTGTCTTTTTTGAAATCTTCAACCGATCGGTCAATGGATGTCCTGAAGCTTCAAGTGCATCAACTTCTGCTTTAAATAACGCAGGATCGAGAACGACACCGTTACCGATTACATTAATCTTGTCGCCCTGGAAAATTCCGGAAGGAATTGAACGCAGTACAAACTTCTTCCCTTCGAATTCCAATGTATGACCGGCATTCGGACCACCCTGAAAACGTGTAATTAGATCGTAATTTGGGGTAAGTACGTCAACTACTTTTCCTTTTCCTTCATCTCCCCATTGAAGACCTAACAGAACATCTACTTTCATTTATTTAATATAATATATTTATGAGTTAATATTCAATCCGAAATAACAATTATCAAATTGAATTTTTAAGTAATTCTTTACATTTACTGCAATATCCATAGAGATATAATGAATAGTGCGAGGTAGAAAAATGAGCAAATTTGCGGGACTGAATGGATATTCGGAGTGATTTGTCCGAGAATTCCTTCACTTTACCGCAGTTGGTACATATCAAATGATGATGCGTATTATTTCCAAATGCCTTTTCGTATTGGGCAAACTGACCACCAAGCTGGTGTTTAATAATCAATTTACATTCCAGTAAAAGTTCAAGGGTATTGTATACGGTTGCCAGGCTGACACGATAATCTTTCTGCATAATGTTGAACATAATGTCAGCATTAAAGTGTCCGTCATAGGAGTAAATATGTTCCAAAATAGCATACCGTTCGGGTGTTTTACGGTGATGATGCTTTTTGAGATAATCGGTGAAAACCTCTTTAATTACTTCGTATGAATTTTCTTCTTTCATCAATAAAAATTGTGACCAACAAAAGTACAATTTTTTACGCTATTCATTGCTATAAATTATTCATAAATATTATTTCTTGTTTCACTTCATTTAAAATAAATCGTTGTCCGGTTGATGATGTATGGGTGACAGCCGTAATTTCTTTCAGAATGTAAGCGGCTGTTTCTTTGTCAACACGGCAAAACCTGCTTAAACAAAGGGCTACAGCTTTATACAGATGAAAATTATTGGTATCGGATATTTTCACTGCTTCACGGACAATAATAACAATTTCATTTTGGGTCAACTGCTTAACAATTCGTGCTGTCAGCACATAACCGGTAACCTTCAACCACATATTGTCTGAAAGAATCCAGTTTACACAAAGCATATTGGAATAGGTCAGCTTACTAAATAAATTCATGCAGGATTGTTCAATTATTTCGATCTGATTGAAACTTTCGGCCCAGACTTGAGCTAATTGAGGATTGAATGAATCGACAGGTTCCAATAAAGTGGCCATGATCATTGTTTCACGGATCTGAAGATTCCATAGACGTTGAGCTAAATCATGACTTGGGGAATATCCGGCAGCAATTTCTTTGATTCGCGGAATGGAAACTCCGTAGTTCTTTTTGTAGTGAATGCCATTTTGGACCATCTGATCGGATACAATTCCGTTCATTGAGAGCCTGATTTTACGTCTTATTTCGACAATAAGAGCATCTAATTTCGGATTAACCAGCGTATACTTCATTTTCTTTTCATCATTATTTGTTGGGAGTTAACCCATTGCATAAAATCGCATGTTTTTTTTTAGAAAATAGTTGCACAAAATCATTTGCTGTATTATCTTTGCACTCAATAAACATGGTGGTTGTAGCTCAGTTGGTTAGAGCGTCGGTTTGTGGTACCGAAAGTCGCGGGTTCGAGACCCGTCTCCCACCCCATAGTTAAAATGCAATAAAAAGGAAGGACTTATCAGTTCTTCCTTTTTTGTTTATTACCGGTAAATATCAGACTTTTGTCTACCACATCCGTAGCCTGGTAAAGATCCACAAAATCATACCCTTTTTTGGATAATTCAACCAATAAAGAATATAACCTGGGATAGAATTTATCCTGCCGGCGAGCATCGGTACCAAGGTGGAAAAGCATAATATTCCCATTAAGTCCCTGTTTTGATTCTACCTGCATGATCCTGCTGTATATTTCATTGCTTGAATAATACTTATCGCGCATTTCGGGGATGGAGTAATCGGCATTTGAAAGTGTGCCTGGTGTAAAGTTCACCAATTGTAGTCCAATCTCCTTACACCACTGACTTATACTGTCGTTGTACCATTCGTAGGGAGGCAGATAAAAAGGCGCTTGACTTTTTTGAATACCAGATTTTTCCATTACACCATAGTTGGCTTTTATATCAGTCAAAAACTGTGCTTTACTTACTAGCAATGAATCCCGTTTCTGCCACGTGCAATAGAGTAGATGCTTATCAGAATGTCCTCCCAGGTAATGATGATCTTCAAGCAAACCCTTTATAATGCTCTTATTCTTCCCGTTTCTGTAAAAATCACCGGTAAAAAAGAAGGCAGCTTTAATGTTAAGCTTCTTGAGTGTTTTTCGAACTATCTTGTATCCATCGGCAAATTCATGTCCTGAGAAAACCAGGCTGATTTGCTTTTTACTCTTATCGGTACGGGTAATGCCTCCACATGTATACTCATTGTTATCGGCTGTTTTATTCTGAACACCTTCCTGTTGTTTGCTCGAAAGCAGATACGTGAGTGAAGCTGTTCCGTCCATGGTGGGTTCATTGGTGGAATAGTCGGCATAATCGTTGTGATAAACTGCCATATCCGATTGAAAACGTTCGTAAACATCAGGTTTGGACAAATGGACGCCTCTCAGGTTTTTAAAAATGCTGTTGTATACAGGACCATCAACTAATCCTCCTGAAACCGGTATCTGGTTATTATGCCATAAGGCAGAATGAGGATCAGTTGGAGAAGTACCAATCTTAGGCAATCCAACAATCATACTAGTTCCCCAGGGATTGCGTCCAAAAAGCCAGTCAACTAAACCCGTCTCCATATCCAGGTATGTTGAATCGTTGGTTAAGGTACGGTATAACCGGCATTGAGTAGCAAGGGCAGTGACCAGGTTACTTGAACACCAGATGAACGGAACACCTACCTTAAACGGATTCTCATTGGCCTTTAAATTCATGCGTTGAATGCCATTAAGCATATTCTCCAGAAACTCTTTCCGATAGCGTGGGTTTTCAACATTAGCAAGCATATAATGGCCTAAATTGATAAACGGGTACCACTGGTAATGACGGGCAGTATCTGAACACATCCAGGGCGTTACCGGCTCCATACGGCCAAAATCAGCGGCTTGTTTGAGGTAGTTACCATCGTACGTCAATCTGTAAAGTTGTGCTGCAGCCAGTTCCATATCATCAGTCCAGTTTTCTTCTTCGTAGAAATAAGGAGATTTACCCGGTACTGTCTGGCATACACCCGGGTTTTTCTGTCCATACTTATAGGCAGCAACTGCCTTTGCATTTAGTGAGTCTGCAAAAGCAGGGTAATATTTTCTTAATAATTCAGCCCCCAGCCCGAATGCAGAAGAGTATTTACCGGCAATTGAGGCAATACCGGTAGTACGGTTTTTATTTTTGAATAATCCTTGCGGTTTCCCGGTAGCCAAATACACAGGCCTTCCTGTACCTGGTCCCCAGCCATAATCGACCTTATCTTCGAAAGGCAAACGAAATGAAGCATGATCCCTGTCATCGGCAATCTGAAAGTACAACACCTCATTGGAAGGGTTCATCCGTACCAACCAATCCAGGCCCCATTTAGCCTCATCTAAAATATCAGGAATGCCGTTTGGAACATTATTCCCTGCTGCATTGTGCTTATCTCCAAACGAAGCAGGATTCATTTGATAGGCAAAGAGCATTTGATAAACTGCATTGGCCGATGTGGTACCGTATTGCAAATAATCGGAAGCATCATGCCATCCGCCCCTAACATCCACAAATTTAGACAGGTTGTATTCTTGAATTTCAGGTTGATTTATTTTTCTGGAGGATTTTAATGTGGAAGATTTTACAGTTTTACCAGTAGGGGTCTTCAGGCCAGATTTACTATCCGGTTCTGCAGGTTTCTGAATTACTTCTCCTGTCACTTCATAACCATCGGATTGATGACAGACGGCATTAAGTGAAGGGTTATATCCACATCGTTGCTGACGCATATAATTTAACAAGAAATCGGCAGTACCCAGATAGACATTTTTATTTATATAAATTGTGGGGGAGTAAATTAAACCGGCCTTGATATAAAAAGCCCCTTGTTGCTTAAACGATGAGAAATCAAGGGTATAAGTACTTTTAAAAGATTGAAATTCCCCAAATGAACTCACAGCAGCGAATGTTCCTAATTCTTCGTTGGTAAGTGCATCATGAATACTAAACCGGTTAATTTGAAGGGTTGTTTCACTGATTAGTATCGCTTTCTTTTGAGAGTTTGGTAAATAACCTAACTGATTAATCCGAATCCAGGCATCAATGCCGTAAGTGGACATACTTATACAAAAAGTATACAAGAATGCCAATGCTATCCTTTTTCCCATGAATAGAATGCTTTTTAATTGCAAATGTAACGGAAATAATCGAATTGGCAAATGAAAAATTATTGAGAAAAAAATATTACTTTTGTACCTTATTTTATTTTGTCCAATTACAATTAACACGAAAGAAATGAAAGTATTAAAATTCGGTGGAACGTCCGTAGGTTCAGCCGCTCGTATGAGAGATGTTGCTAAGCTTATTTGCGATGGGGAACAGAAAATAGTTGTTTTATCGGCTATGTCGGGAACAACAAATAGTTTAATTGAGATATCCGATTATCTGTATAAAAACAATATTTCAGGAGGTCTCGAACGTATTAATACCCTAGAACAGAAATACTTTGACGTAGTTGATGAATTGTTTTCAACTCCCGAATTCAAGTCAGAAGCAAAGATTATTACTAAATCACTCTTTGAATACCTTCGATCATTTTCTAAATCAATATTTACATTATTCGAAGAAAAAGCGATACTTGCTCAGGGGGAATTGCTATCCACGACCATTTTTCAACTCTATTTGAATGAAATCGGTGAAAAAAGTGCGTTACTTCCTGCGTTGGAATTTATGCGTATTGATAAAAATGCAGAGCCTGATTCTAATTTTATTGCTGACAATCTGGCAAAACAGCTATCAGAAAATCAAGGAAACACGATTTATATCACCCAGGGATTTATTTGCCGTAATATTTATGGTGAAATTGACAACCTGCAACGTGGTGGAAGTGACTACACAGCTTCACTAATAGGTGCTGCAGTAAAGGCAGAAGAAATCCAGATATGGACAGACATTGACGGAATGCATAACAACGATCCACGCTTTGTGGAAGGTACTCAACCTGTTCCTGTATTGCATTTCGAAGAAGCTGCTGAGTTAGCCTACTTTGGTGCTAAAATCCTTCACCCAACCTGTATACTCCCTGCAAAGCTGAATAACATACCAGTACGCCTGTTAAACACCATGGACCCTACTGCACATGGCACCCTGATCTCTACAAAAAGCAAAAAAGGTAAGATTGAAGCAGTTGCAGCGAAAGATGGTATCACAGCTATTAAAATCAAATCAGGACGTATGTTGTTGGCTCATGGTTTCTTGCGTAAGGTATTTGAAATTTTCGAATCGTACCAGACACCAATTGACATGGTTACCACTTCGGAAGTAGGAGTATCTGTTTCAATTGACAATTTAAAACGACTGGATGAAATAGTCAATGACTTGAAGAAATTCGGAACAGTTACTGTCGATAAAGAAATGGTCATTATTTGTGTTGTAGGAGATATGCCTTTCGAAAATGTTGGTTTTCAGTCCAAAGTTGTAAATGCGTTGAGCGAAATTCCTGTTCGTATGATTTCATATGGTGGCAGCAACTATAACATTTCTTTCCTGATCAAATCGGAAGATAAAAAGAAAGCCTTAAACGCTTTAAGTGTAGCACTTTTCAATTAAACACAGATTAACAAATTTCAGTTTATCGACCGTGAAGCTAAATTTCTATTTGCTGAATGCTGCTGATGAATAACTGATCCCAAAAAGATTATGATAAAAGCAAACTATCCTGTCCAAAAATTCAGCGAGATACAAACACCATTTTACTATTATGATTTGGATGTTCTTCGTAATACCCTTGTAGAAATAAATCTCCAAGCCAAAAAGTCAGATTTCCATGTTCATTATGCTTTAAAAGCGAATGTCAACAAGAGTGTGTTGGCCGTAATCAAATATGCCGGACTTGGAGCCGATTGTGTTAGCGGAGGAGAAGTTCAGGCAGCCATTGATGCAGGAATATCACCATCACAAGTTGTGTTTGCCGGTGTTGGAAAAGCCGATTGGGAAATTAATCTCGGCCTTGATAACAACATCTTTTGTTTCAATGTTGAGTCTATTCCTGAACTGGAAGTCATCAATGAACTGGCAGGAGCCAAAGGAAAAGTTGCCCGTGTGGCATTACGCATTAATCCAAATGTAAGTGCCCATACTCACCATTATATTACCACCGGTTTAAGCGAGAATAAATTTGGAATTAACATGTCGGATTTGAATCAGGTGATTGATTTATTCCCCACACTTCCAAATGTAAAGCTGATTGGCATTCACTTTCATATTGGGTCCCAGATAACCGATATGACTTCCTTTCAGGATTTATGTGTACGAGCAAATGAACTTCAGGAACTCTTTATTTCCAGGAATATCGTCCTCGAACACATCAATGTAGGCGGTGGTTTGGGTATCAATTATGAACATCCGAATCATTTTGTAATACCTGACTTTGAGGCATATTTCAAGATCTTCCGCGATCATTTGAATTTACAACCCAACCAGACCCTTCATTTCGAATTGGGGCGTGCTGTTGTTGCACAATGTGGAAGCCTTATCTCCCGTGTTTTATATGTAAAACAGGGAAGTTCCAAGAAGTTTGTAATCCTGGATGCCGGATTTACCGATTTGATTCGTCCTGCATTGTATCAGGCTTACCACCGCATTGAAAATCTAAGTTCCGAATTGCCGGAAGTAGAATATGATGTGGTTGGTCCAATTTGTGAATCGTCGGATACATTTATCAAGGATTACTTCATGAATGAAACCAAACGTGGTGATATGCTTGCTATTCGTTCAGCCGGTGCTTACGGTGAAATCATGGCATCACAATACAATTTACGCAAACTGCCCAAAGGGTACACGTCTGACGAATTGTTGAATAAATAACCAACATCCCTTAACTATATTCTCTAAGTCTTGCCCAACCGGCTGAATTTAGAGGTCATCTGAAACCTGAGATATGATAGAAATTTACGGTTTTCCCTTTTCCTTGATAGAATTAATAGCTTTCGGTATCTTGTGCCTGGCATTCTTTTATCAACTGTATTTTTATTTGCGTTATGTGAATGGTGTTTTACGACTTCGTTCCAAAACAATTAAAAACAAGATTTCTTTCCTGACGGAACAACCACCCGTTTCAGTCATTATCTGTGCTAAAGATGAAGCAGAAAATCTACGTCAGTTTCTCCCTTTTGTATTGCAACAGGAATATCCCGATTTCGAAGTTATCGTCATAAACGATGGCTCGACCGATGAAACTCAATCATTACTCAACGATTTGTGTGTTGAATATCAGAATCTCCGTACAACCTTTGTTCCGGTAGGCGCAAATAATCTGAGCACAAAAAAACTCGGTTTGACACTGGGAATTAAAGCAGCAAAAAACGAATTGTTGCTTTTTACCGATGCTGACTGTATGCCCGAAGATAAATCCTGGATTGCACGTATGGCCCGGAACTTTACACCTGAAACCGATTTCATACTAGGGTATGGTGCATATTTAAATAAACGAGGTTTCCTGAACCGGTTAATAACTTACGATACCTTATTTATCGCCTTACAATACATGGGGATGGCTATTGCCAGAAAGCCCTATATGGGAGTTGGTCGTAACCTGGCTTATCGAAAAGAAACTTTTTTTGCTCATAAAGGATTTGCTTCCACTTTAAATCTTATTTCAGGAGATGATGATTTGTTGGTTAATAAAGCCAGCAATTCAAAAAATACGAAGGTGGAAATTGCACCCAACAGCATAACCTGGTCAGAACCTAATAAGACTTTTAGTGGTTGGTTTTATCAGAAAGAACGTCACTTATCTGTGTCGTCGTACTATAAGGCATCCAGTAAATTCAGACTGGCTTTGGAACCAATGACCCGTGGGCTTTTTTATCTGGCTTTGATTCTATCGGTTGTTGTTGGAAATTTAATAATATTGATTGCCACAGCTGTGTTGTTTGTAACCCGGTTAATTATCCAGATGGTTATTATAAACAAATCATCTAACCATTTTGGAGAACGAAAGTACATTTTCCTTTTGCCTATCTTCGATATTTTCCTTCCTTTGGTAAGTTTGTATATTCTCACCTTTGGCAGAATCACTTCACGGGGAAAATCTATAAGATGGAAATAAAATAATATTAAGTAACCAATAAAGATATAATTCATACTTTCCAAAAAACACAAATCAGAATCTATCGTAGCCTGTTTATTTAATCTTTTGAATATAATTAAAAACACGAGATTTTTATGGTAAAGAAATTCTTTCAAAATGAGGACTGGTTGTCATTTTCTGCAGGTTTGCTTATAATATTACTGGCTGTTATTGGTATACAATTTAATGCTCCCAAATTCGGCTGGGCTTCAATTAGTGATTTATCTAAAATACTTTCAAGCAATGCAAATATACTCAGTTTGAGTTTGACTGCAATTGTTGTTTTAATTTTAGGTTTTGCGACAAAAATACTTCGCGCCAAGTCGACTATATCTATTGTCATAAGTGTTTTTGTAATATTACTACTAAGTTTTGCAAGTCAGCTAATTGCCGGTTTTAAACCCATTAAATATTATGGATTTGAGTATGTAATCTTTGCTTTACTCTTAGGCATATTCATTCGTTCTGTTTTTGGATTGCCCAAATGGCTCGAAGCAAATCTTCATACTGAATTTTTCGTAAAAACAGGTCTAGTAATTTTAGGTGCAGGAATAATCTTTGGTGATATTTTAAGTGCTGGTTCCTTAGGGTTAATTCAGGCAGTAGCTGTCGTATTATCTGTTTGGTTTTTCGCATTTTGGGTTGGTGGAAAATTGAAAATCGATGAAGAATTACGTCTAATGCTTGCCAGCGCAGTTTCTATTTGTGGTGTTTCGGCAGCCATTGCTACAGCCGGAGCAATAAATGGTGACAGTAAGAAATTATCATATGTTGTAAGCCTGGTACTTATTGTGGCATTGCCAATGCTTATTCTTTTGCCATTAGCCGCCACATGGCTTGGGCTTAATCCCGCTCAGGCCGGTGCATGGATGGGAGGCACTATCGACACAACAGGCGCTGTTGTGGCTTCAGGCAGCATATTGGGTGATGTTGCACTTAAATATTGTACCATTGTAAAGTTTTCTCAAAATGTATTGATTGGTTTTGCAGCTGTTGGAATTTCAGTATTCTGGGCTTTTAAAAATAAAAATACGGACAATTCAGCGGATAAACAAAAGGTAAATTTTAAACTTATCTGGGAACGGTTTCCTAAGTTTGTTCTTGGTTTTATTATTGCCTCTATCCTTTTTTCTTTTGTTGTGAGCTCTGAAATGGTGTCACAAACCAAAGATTATTTGAAAGGAATTCAGACTGCACTTTTTGCATTGGCATTTGTAAGTATCGGACTCGAAACAGATTTTTCAGTATTAATTAAGACAGGGAATGGACGTCCTGCATGGACATTCATAATTGCACAATCTTTTAATATTGTATTTACTCTTATATTGGCCTGGTTTTTATTTGCGAATATAAAGCAATAATAAGTTGTGATATATAAACCCTACTCTATCCGAACCAACCTTACATAGTCCAGCATAGCCTGATTGATTTCGATATTCATATTTTCATTTTCAGGCATGAATTTCAGTTTCAGAGTATGGGTTCCTTTTTTCAACCAGGTTCTGATAGCATTGCTGAATCCCCAGTTCGACCATTCCCCGATTCCCCGTTGTGGAAATATCTGAGCGCCATAACGTGCATCATCGATAAACAACGTACGTATGGCACATTTATTTTCAGTGTTAGTAGGGCCATTGCCGTTAGCATACCGCCAGTCAATACGATAGAAACCCGTTACAGGAATTTCAATATCAATACTGATTTTCCGATTCAAGGTACGGTTAATTTCAACAAAGCCCTTTCCTGAAAAACCATGATAGGAAAGATTGGATGGAGTCAGATATTTTTCAACTTCATACTTCTTACAAGCAGAATCAGGATATATCTGAATGGGTTCGCTGGCAAAGGAGGATCTGTTATTTTTATCAACTGACATAACCTGAAATTCACCCGATTCGATTGACGGGATACTGAATGATGTTGTAGTTATTTCATTCCACTGTTGTCCGTTTTTCAAAATCTGATAACTCATCGCACCATCTATGGCTTGCCATGAAAGCTTTCCATTTTCAACAACAGGCATTGGAGTAAGTGGCGTTGATTCATTTTCTACCAGATTGATGGATTGTTTTTCCAAATCATTATTTGCCAGTATAATCTTCAATATATGCTTTCCGGTAAGAGCAGGCGAAATTACAGTATTTTTTTGGATCTTCCCATCCAGTTCAAACGATGCAATCCGATTTCCGTACCCGGTTAACTCAATATCCAGCAGTGCATTTCGATATGTAAAATTGCTTAATCTTCTGGTTGCCTTCATAACCTTGGGTATGAAAGGCTCAAAATGCATTCCGTTCTCTTCAAACCTAATACCGAACAGTACTTTATGAATGATGCTGATATTTCCCGACAGGCTCCACAACATATTGCTTGAATTAATTTGGGTACCCGCATAATCGCCGTTATCAGCCACAAAATTCTCTTTATTGGTCAGGAACATGGCAGCTGCCCTGTATATAGAAGCAATGCTATGAAGGACACTTTCTTCATTACCCGTTTTAGCACCCGCCCATAACCAATAAGTCTGGACAAACGGCCAAACGGCATTGTTGTGGTAAGGAGGTATATCCCCAATCTGCGGATAGATGCACGGAATTCCAAAATCAACCACAGGAACATGTTGCACCACTTCCTTTTGACGTGCAGCATCGGCAATATTGAATACAACACACAATGCTTCTCCCAATGCTTCCGAACGGGGTGACAGAATCTGGTAATCCCGTCCATAAAGATATTGACCATAGTAATTCTTTTCAGGTATCCAAAGCTGTGAATTGATACCTGATTTTAATTCTGTTGCAAGTAGGTTATATTTTTTACCGGAGTTCTTATCATTCAACAGGCTGGCCATTTTGCTGGCCACTGTCATGGCCTGATAATGCAATGCATTCGTACCTAAATTTTTACTTTCAAAGATATCCACAGGTTGCATCCACCGTGGATAGGTTTGTTCCCGCCAGTCGAGGAACGATGATTCTCCTTTTACAAGGCTTGTTTTAGCATCATGATCAACCATAATATCATCTTCGATGGAGTTCTTAATGATCGGATAGACCTTTTTAAGCCAGTTCTGATCGCCTGTGACCTTATAAATCTCCCAGGCTGCTACGGCCCATATCATGCGATCGGTAGAAGCCGGCCATGCACCACCGGTACCTGTATCCTGTATAATTCGTCCATGGGCATTCACTTTACGCATCAGGCTATTCTGGGATACCTTGGGTTGCATATAGGCCATAGAAAGGATGATGCTGTAACTCACATCCCTGGTCCATACACCCGGCCAGTCAATTCCGGTACGCAGGGTGCTGTCAGTTTCAATGGCTTTGGTCATTTCTTCCACGGACATATTGTATATAGCCGATTCCAGTAAGTTTGGCGACTGGTACTGAGGGAAAGCCGAAATATCTTTTGTCAGCTTCCAGGTTTTTAGTTTGCTGGCTTCTTCCTTAAGCGGGTTTAATTTCAACACTACTTCATAGATTCCATCACCATCCGGGTCAGTGAGTTGCAAATCGGAATGATAGGTCAGGTTATCAAAGTTCCATACCATGGGAACCGTATTCCCAACCACAAATACACTTTTAAAATCGGCTTTATAGATCTTAGTTCCGTTGAAATTGGTATAATATCCGTTTTTCTCGAATTGGGCAAATACGGGCCGCATATCAAGCCGTATTTTCAGCAAGGTATTCGGTTTTAAATAGGTGTTGGCAGGTATCTTTTGTTGATCAGTGTATTTGGAGCCAAAAGAAATAACAGGTGTTTCACAGGTTCCTTTCTCACTCAGGCAGACAAATTCATGGTTTATTCCAGGAAGCATTTCATTATCGAGCCCGTTTATTGAGAATTTAAATGTAATGAGAGGACTTTTAAAGGCTGTAGCCTGACTCTGGTAATCCGATTGCATTTCCGTTGGAGAGAGTGCGGTAGCTGTATTTTTTCCCTGTACAACATGATTTGCATATACACCAAATGTATTGGAGTGATAGAGTTGCTTTTCAGCATTTTGCCCCCATACAGATACTTGCATACTAAAAAGGAGTATTGTCAGGTAAAGAATTTTGCGTGTCATATCGTTATATTTTAGACTAACATGATAATTTTTCATTTATACAGATCACAAAAATAACGAATAACTATTGAATCACAAATATTTGTGATCATCTTATTTAATAAGTTATGAATAGGGTATAATGATACATTTTACTTCTGACCCCCAAACCCCCAATCCCGATAGCTATCGGGATTGGGGGCTTGGGGGTCATAATCGTGAATAAAAATAAATATGATAATTCAACAATAAGAAATATATCAATAAATATTATCATGTACTTAAGACTAAGCAGTTCACAAAATATTCAATTTCTTATTTCGAATTCTACAAAGATGGCACATTCCGGTTAACGAAATGTGCCATTACTGTAAAGCTCAATTTTTCAATCAAAAATTCTAAGCTTTATATTTCCAGCTATCTTTTATAAGGACTTCTACTTAACCAGTTCAAACCTGTCTTTTAACCGGATATCCCTGGAGGAAGCGCCTATCATGATATCAAATTCACCCGGTTCGGCTGCCCACTGTAATTGTTGGTTAAAGAACGACAGTTTTTCTTTATCAATTCTGAAAGTAACTATTGTTGATTCGCCGGCTTTTAGCATCACTTTCTTAAAGTCCTTCAGTTCCAATACCGGTCTTACGATCGATCCTACCAGGTCACGCAGATAGAGTTGTACAATTTCTTCTCCATCATATTTGCCTGTATTTGTAACTGTTGCCGTGACTTCCAGTTGTTCATCCATCTTTATCGTCTTTTTGGTCAAATGTAATTGACTGTATCCGAAAGAAGTATAACTTAATCCATACCCGAATTCGTATTTGGGATAAATAGACAAATCGAGATACGCACTCTTGTAAAGGTGGTCGCTGTCGTTTAGTGCGGGACGTCCTGTATTAAAGTGGTTGTAGTAAATTGGTATCTGTCCTGCACTTAACGGAAAAGTCATAGTCAGTTTGGCAGAAGGGTTATAATCCCCAAACAACACATCGGCAATGGCATTCCCAGCCTCACTGCCAAGCCACCAGGTATAAAGAATGGCAGGTGCATTATCAGCCGTATAATTGAAAATCAGGGGTCGCCCGGCATTAATAAGCACCACAACCGGTTTCCCAGTAGCCAACAAAACCTTTAAAAGATCTTCCTGTAAGCCTGGAATGGTTATATTACTGCGGCTCTTTGCTTCTCCGGACATATCGCGTCGTTCCCCAATGCTCAGGATCACAACATCAGCTTGTTTTGCTACACGTACAGCCTCTGCAAATCCATCGCGGTTATCACCTTCTATGTCACACCCTTTTGCATACAACAGGGTTGAAGAATTGCCCACTTTATTTTTGAGCCCTTCCCACTGTGATACAACATATGCTGAATCAACCCCGGGAACTTTGACATCCCAAAAACCTTTGTTTTGCATTACAGCCTTTACCAGTGGACCAATAAATGCAATGGTTTTTGTGCTTTTGGATAATGGAAGCAGGTGTTGCTGGTTCTTCAGCAATACAATACTCTTCCTGGCTACATCCCTGGCTGCAGCTACATGAGCCGGATTATCCAGTTCTTTCTGTTCTCTTTCAGCATTGCAGAACTTATAAGGGTCATCAAATAATCCCAGTTCGAATTTCTTTTTTAGAATCCGTTTGACAGCGTCATCAATAAGTGCAACTGATACTTTTTTGTCTTTTACAAGTTGTATGAGGTTATTTTTATAATCCCGGCTTTCCATATCCATGTCGCATCCGGCATTCATAGCACTGCTTGCAGCTTCGTATTCATTTTTCACATTCCCGTGATTGATCATTTCACCTATTGCACCCCAATCGCTCACCACAAAGCCATCGAATCCCCATTTGCCCTTCAGGATATCCCTCAGCAAATATTTATTACCGGTAGATGGCACTCCATTTAAGTCATTAAAGGAAGTCATAAAGGTTGCTACATGTGCATCTACTGTTGCTTTAAATGGAGGCAAATAAGTCTCCAGGAGTTGTCTTTCACTCATATCGACTGAATTATAGTCCCTCCCCCCGATCGCAGCACCATAAGCCGCATAATGCTTCGTACATGCCATTAGTTGGTTTATTGCACCCGAATGGTCTCCCTGAAATCCCTTTACACGGGCATACGCTATTTTTGATCCCAGGTAGGTATCTTCACCCGCTCCTTCCATAACCCTTCCCCAACGGGGGTCACGGCTAATATCAACCATAGGTGCAAATGTCCAGTGAATGCCACCGGCACTGGCTTCTGTTGCCGATATCCGTGCCGATAATTCCATAGCAGTTAAATCCCAACTGCACGACTCAGCCAATGGGATGGGAAAAGTTGTCTTATAGCCATGAATCACATCCTGCCCAAACAGCAACGGGATTTTTAAACGCGATTGCATAGCTATTTTCTGCCAGCTTCGTGTGCGTATCGCTCCCATGCAATTTAGCAGGGATCCTACCTGCCCGTGTCTTACCTGGTTGGTTTTATCATTATCAATGGTTACAGGTCCTGTGGCAATCTGATCATCGTTATACTGGTTCAACTGGCCGATCTTTTCTTCCAGGGTCATTAAATTCAATACAGAATCAACCCGCTGTCCGATTGGTTTATTCTGTGCAAGGGTTGTTTGACATAAAACCGCAATTGAAATAATAAAATAAATAATGCAGTTGTTAGATTTTTTCATACAATTCTTGATTTAAAGTTATTTTATTTAAAGAAATTCAATTTAAGCCATTAAACAATATTCGACATGTTTTATCTTCTATAAATTTAGCATTTTCCTTACCCATCTCATGAAGATTGACATCCCTCAACTTAGCTACCAGACTATTCAATCATTGATTTCTTGCAGTTGACATTAATCAAATAAACAGTTTACTATCACTATGATATAAAATATATGGGCATCACTGAAATATACAGCGTCATCCAGCACATTTACTTAGTGTCACAAAGATACTATTAATTTATAATCTTTTGAATAATTCCTGTTTTTTCTACCCAGGAAATTACACCTTGATTTCCTTGATCAATAAATGCACTAAATATATCAAAAAACACAAACGTTCTGCAGCATTATCCAGTATTCATTGAAGTGAAAGTTCTATCTTTGCTTTTCTAAAAACAAGTATCATACTAATAAATACTTTACATGAAAAAACTAATCCCGCTTTTATGCATCTGCCTGTTGGCTTTTATGATCACATCAGGAAAAGATAAACAAATCAAACTCTTCCTGATTGGAGACTCCACCATGGCCGACAAAACACCCATAGATGGTAATCCTGAACGTGGTTGGGGAATGGTACTACCTTCCTGTTTCAATGAAAATGTTGTAATTGAAAACCATGCACGCAACGGACGGAGCACCGGATCTTTTATTAAGGAAGGCCGCTGGGATTTTGTATTGAACCGTATTGGCAAAGGCGACTATGTGGTAATACAGTTCGGTCACAACGATGAAGTGCAAACAAAGAAATCATACACTACACCCGAAGAATTCAAAGCAAACTTCGAACGTATGGTAAATGATGTCCGTGCTAAAGGCGCCAACCCGATACTCTGCACCTCAGTAGCACGCCGCAAGTTCGATACCATTAGTGGCAACCTGATGGATACCCATCCCGTTTATCCGGGGATAATTCACAGGGTAGCTGTCGAAATGCAGGTTCCGCTCATTGACATGCAACACAAGAGTGAAAAAGTCTTGCAGGCATACGGTCCTATAAAATCCACAAAACTTTTTATGCATATTGAACCCGGTGTATGGAAAGCAGTTCCCAACGGTCGGAAAGATGATACACATTTTGTAGAAGCCGGTGCCATGGAAATGGCCAACTGTTTTGTTGAAGGACTAAAAGAGTTAAAGATCGAGCCACTGGTAAAGAACCTGCTCAAACCTGAAAATGTAAAAGTAAAACTCACCACACCTGTTCCGGGTATTGATAACATTAAACCAATTAAAAAGTAACTGCTTACAATTGCATTGGTATTGTCCGTCATATTCTACAACGGCTGAATTCAAGTTTTGAATTCAGCCGTTGTTCTTATTTCTAAAAATACCTTTATGATTAGAAGCAAAAGACCTATTGGAGTTTAAATGGTTATTTTAATCTTCATTCCTGTGCTTAACCGGGTCACGTTATCTGTGTATAAATAGGAAGGCGATGTAGCATCTTTCAGTTTCGTATAACCACCCGGTATAATTGAAGTTTCTATCCCAATACTCACTATTTTAAATAATTGATAATTCAATTCAACGCCAGCCAGAGTTGTTACAATATCCCCTGTCAATGTCATGGTGGAATGGGTTGGGTAAACGCCCATCAGATTATAGTCCTTGTCAATGGAATATGACTGGATCCCAAGCCCAATTTTCCAGGTTACATCCATTTTTGATTTGAATACCGGAATCTTATAAAGCAATTCAAGTCCTGTAAAATTCAGGTTTAACCGGTCACTCAAAATCCCGTTTTCTAAGCGTGCATCCATATTAACATCAGCATTCTCGTATGCAGTAGTGGCATCAGTTCCGTATGAATTATGAATGAGTCCCAACCCAAACGCATGATAATACACTCCCACCTCCAACTGATTGATCGTTCCGGATCGAAGTTTATTGATCTCATCTCTTTCCGGATATATCAATTTTGAACTCACCTGAGCTGTCAGATTCCCGATGCCATAATTGTAACTACCAAAAAAGCTAAACTTCCTGACCTGAGAATTCATGTTCCCGATTGCAAAACTTATCAGGATTGCTATTAAAAATGTCTTTCTTAATTTCATGATTATCTATCGTGTCGTTATTTAATATGAATGTACATGGGAAATAGAATCATTTTAACTTGTATATAGTGTATGCTATATCCGGTGATGCCTGTTACCTGTGACTGTGAACTTTGAGCAGTTCCGGATTATCTTCAAAGTCCGCCATCGCCACTCTCCATTCTTCGGAAATGGGACGGGAGTTTTTAGTATTCGCATCATAACAAACCATTACCGTCTGGCAAATACACTTCACTTCGTTGGTTTCTACGTCGATCAGTTGTTGTAACAGCTTAAAACTTTTATTCCCAATTTCAGTCACTGCTGTTTCCACAGCAACATTTTCCCCGGGATATACAGGCAAGAGAAAGCTTACCTGGATATTTGCTATGACTACTCCCACTTCCTTGCTATCAGCTACCTCCGGCAGAACTTCTTTAAAGTAAGTGGTCTTTCCCAGGTCATAGAAGGAAAAGTAAACCGAATTATTTACATGCCCCAATGCATCGAAGTCATTAAAACGTAATTGAATTGGTGTTATATGGTTGAATTTCATTTTGTTCATTTTGCTATTTTATAATTTACAATTCCTTATCCGTTCATTTTCGTTCCAAAAGTACAAACTCTTTTTAACACCTCAAAGTTTTTGTTTGTATATCTTTAATACGTATAAAAGTACGGAATTATGGAATAATAAACCGTCTGGATATTTCTATCCGGACGGTTAACTATTGAACAAGCAGTCATTGGTTTTATACTGGAATAAATTCTTTAGGACACTTTCGTAAGTTCTTGCATGACTCCCTCTTTGTTCGGAAAGAATGCCATAGGCATGATCGATTTTGTAATCCGAGGGTTTTAACCCCGGGTAATGATGGATAATACTGAGATGTAATGGTTAACCAATAGATCTAATTCCTGTTTTTATGCAAAGCATTCTTTCAAATTGCTTTATCCATCAAGGGTATCATACTGTCAGGGCCTTCAACTATCTGAACCCGTTCGTTATAATTCTTTGAAAATGCTTCAAATTCAGGCACTTTCTTTATTCGCAGGTAATCAGCCACAACCGAATCAAAACATTCATTAAATTCCTGTGATTCATCATCTGAAGGGTCAAACCAAAACAATTTATTCCGTACCACCAATGTCTCATCGTTTACAATGGTAATGATCAGGTTTTCATACTGCCAGGCCTTGTCAGCTTTAAGTGTTTTTATCCCATTCAGGATATCCGTGTTGTCATTTAAACCTGAATAGATTTTTTCGTGTTTTTTAAAACGGCTAATACCCTGCGGAATACCAACGATTCCAAATATCAGTATTGCTCCTGCTAAATGTGACAAGTGCATATTCTCAATATTAAGACGACTGTTCCACAAGAACATGGTAATTCCTAAAGGAACCCCCGAATATACAAATCCGTGTATAAACACATACTGCCATTTCTTTTTTCTCCGTTCTTCCCATTTCGCGTAAAATATTTCTCCCCGGTCAGTCAATTCGTTCATAATGGTCGTGTGTTATACTTTCAGGTTTTGTTTTGCTATTATTTTTTTTCATGTTTCATTTCACCCTCTGCTTGCCGGATATTTCGCTCAAGCATAGATAATCTGGGTTGATTCCGTTAGATCAAAACCACACACCTAAACGGATTGCACTGTTATAATAAAACGCCACATTACTGGTACTGTACGAAGGTGAAGTTGTCTTATTTACATTTGTTGAAACGTCGACAACAATTTTATCGTATAGAGTAGATTGATAACCAAGCCCAACTTCAAAACCAAAATACATATTCTTCACAAAATAAAAATCGCTCCCTAATAACAGGTTGGTGCCAAAAGTGCTAAAAGCTCTTTCGTTGGAATAACTGATAGTGGTATATGGATAGGTACCGTTTGAGGTAACATATGATCTCCAGCTACCATCGATTTTTGTTTCAACGAAAGTATATATCGTTTTTTGTGTATTATAATCCGTTGATTGTGTATACTCCTTATAGTCGGCATTTGTTGATTTATTTTTGTACATCAATTCCAACCCTACGTAAGGTGATACAATTGAATTTTTCAATAACCGTAACTCAATTCCCGGTTTAAAGGTAAACATGGATGTTTTTTCGTTTACGTTCGGTTTATACTGTTCTTTTGAATCATAATCACTGTCAGCTACCCCATTGCTTTTGCTTGTAAAACCCAATCCTAATCTAAGGACAGTAGAATTATTCAACCAATATTTTCCCTGCATATTATCAAAGCTGAATACACCCGTTCCCCCCATGGGATTAAAATTTAATTCAAACATCACGGCTTTGGCAGCAGGAAGTTTCTTATTTACTTCGGTCTGCGAATATACCATTGCCGGAAAAATAAAACAGAGTACTACTAATTTGTTCTTAAAATTCATAATAGATTTTTTTATGTTTATGTATTAAATTCGATTCATCATCTGAACGCATATATATAAGTAATCAGAGCATTTAAATGTCGCATTTTAAATCCAAAAAAATAGAACGCTGATTTACGCTGATTTGGCGGATTTAAAACGGATCTAATTCCAACAAGTTGGAATTGATTTGTGTACTATGATCAACTCCAACTTGTTGGAGTTAAATCCGAATAAAATCATATTTATTAAAAGAATCCGCTTTAATCCGCTCGATCAGCGTAAATCCGCGTTCTAATCTTTATTAAATACGACATTATATCCTTTTCCAAACTTATATATAGAAAAAAAGCAAAAGCCAACAGTATCTTTCAATATTCCTACAATAAGACTATCTTATCCAGTAAATTCTGCGTGTTATAACTTCCATAGAAATACAAATAATGATCATCCGAAAGAAACTGGGTAGGTGTAAACCTGACATCTAACATTCTAACCAGTTTAAGATCATTCAGCGAATAACAATATATTCTGTTTCCCTTTGAAGCATATACAATCTTGTTTTTGGAATAGAGTACCGAAAACTCACAATAAGCATTGTTTTCATCTTTCAGGGTATATTCCTGCCATGTATTTGTATTAATCACTTTTCTTGATCCGGAATTTCCCCGGTATAACAAATCTGAATTTTCAATAAACAGATTATAATCGTAAACAGAAATATCTCTGGTTGACAGGGGAGCCATATTTCCATGCAAGTCGAGGCTGAACTCAACAAATTTGGAGCTACAAACTGCTGAAATGGTATTTCTATCCGTATTATATTTTAAAGTTTGGAAATAATTGTAATAGAAATTAGTTTTGATAAATTGTTCCCGGTTAATGATGGTTATATTGCTCGAATATTCTGAGAATATAAAGATATTTCCGTTTTTATCCGATATAATTGACGGATAATCGGACCACATAGACAATGAACCGACCTTCGTCATAGTCATGGCATTATAGACGGTAATTATATCGTTCCAACTGTCAAAAAAGTAATATTCATAATTCCCGTTGTACTTCCCGTATCCGATTTGCGAACCTGTTGATTCAACATGAATTTTCAGGTTGTTATCAATCAGGCTGGTAGATAAGTTATATAAATACATTTGTGCATCACCATAACCTGTAAATATCAATGCTTTTTGAATATCGGGGTAAATCCATGCACTTCTGATTGGTTGATCGAACATGAAAGGTTTCTTAATATGGATGCATACATTCCTGCTCGAAATAATATCATCTCCAATCGCCTGTATCTTATAGTAAATCGAATCCACAAAAGGAAAATTCATATCCGAAAAGGAAGTGATATCTTTATTATAAGCATCAGAACCCGCACTATCAACATGATTGATCGTGCTGTAATGCAATCCATCTACGGCACGTAAAACCTGATAATACTTAAATCCCGGTACAATATCAGCCTTCCAGTTTAACAGGATTACATTTTCATTCTGAACAGGCTCCGAAAGTGTAATTACACGTTGTATTTCTTCTTTACAGCTGGTAAACAAAAGGATTATTAGTGACAGGTATACTAACTTATTTTTAAACATATATTTCCGAATTCAGATAACAGATTTTTTCTGTTCAATTTAATTATTTTGTGAATAATCGAGGTATATTAATCCTGATACGAGAACATGAATGGCGATCCTCCCTGGTAATTTGAAAATGTAGCAGCAATATAAGCCGTATTACCGAGTACAAAAATTGATTTCTCCGAATTGAAGCTATAAATGTTCGGATATTTTGAAGCAAAAATCCATTTATCGTTCACATAATCATATTTATATAAATCGCTGCCGTTATTCAAAACATAGCCGGTATTATTATAGGTAAAGCTTTTCGCAAACACACTGTAAGATTCTTTTATAAAGGAATTTGATGCTTTTTGTATCCAGGTATCATTAAGTTTATCATACATCCATGTTTTCCCATATTGCACTGCAAAAGCATTTCCATTTGCCATAAATGAGGATAAAAAATAATCATTAATCTTTGCTGGAAAATCTTTTAATCGGGTATATTGTCCGCTTTCAAAATTACATTGCCATAACTGGCCATCCATTGTTAATACATACAATAGATTATCAAGACTGAAATAGCTTGCTTTTGAAAATGAAAAAGGAAGGTTGCTCCTTTTTGTCCAGGTTTTATCCGTAAAACTGTAAGACCACAAATAATTGACCGGTACATATGAAAAACTAATACCACCAACCCTGAAAATTTTATCATTCAATGGAATATACAAGCTCTCACTGTAAATTTCCCCGGTAAATGCAGTTGAACCATACTGACTCCATCTATCAGTGACCGGATTATACTCATACAGAAAGCCATAATTCCGGTCATGTATATACCCTTTGTTTTGATAGGTAAATCCTGCTTCATAATTTGTAGGCCAATTAAAAGTAAGGGGAGCACTTTTACTCTGCCATGAACTTTTAATTAAAAATGTGGTGGCATAGGTTACTGTCTTTTGTCCGATAACCAGTTTTATAGACACAAGGTTATTATTCAGCAAACTATTGGTTGGAATTGGAACAAGCACATCGATTTTCGTATCCGACATGGTTACTATCTCAGCATTATAACTACCAAAAGAAACGGTTATATTGCCACTGTTTTTAATAAAATTTGTTCCGGTCAGGGTTACTAACTTTCCTGAAAAGTCTGATAAGGAAGAAACAGCTGTAATCTGAGGACCAAGTATGTTGAATTTATACAAGGATGTTGCCCGCACCGAATTTGTTTCTACTGCAATCGAAGCTTGTCCGGTAAAACTCTGTAAAGGCATTGTAAAAAGGATGACACTATCGTTGGATGAAATAATTGTTGCAGGTACATTGTTTACGAAAACTTTGTTATTTACATTTACAGTGCTGAAATACTTTCCGGTAATCTTAACCATGTCACCATCAAATCCTTCTTTCGGACTAAAATCTGTTATTACCGGAGGATTTGAGCCCAGACTTTTGAATTGAACCTTATTTCCATAAACCAGACTAATTCCATTTGTAATATAAGCTTTACAGGTATAGGTCTGATTCAAAATCAGGTCGGACTTTATCCGTATTTTAAAATCCTTTAAATCTGATTTATTTAAAATGCTTAGTTTAACCTCAGTTTTACCATCATTCACAATAAATCCGTAGTCGATTACATTGTCTTTACCCGAAACAACTAAAGTTGCTTCAAATGTAGCTCCGGTAGCATCAATTTCAGCAACCGGTTTTGTTATCAAAAATGGATAATCATTCGGTTGAAGTACGGCATCTTTACAACCGTATACAAGACTGAGAACAAGAAAATATAGTAGTAGTTTTGTTTTCATTTCCTTAGATATTTAGTCCGGTAATTAATTGAATATCGGATTTATTCAACATGTATTCATTGGGTAAAGAATACAGTTTGTTGTATCTTAATTCGATAAAAACTGAATGGGCATTGTTTACTTTAAATTCTATTCCACCCCCTACCGTAAACCCAAGCTGGTTTTTAGTTATCAACGAAGTTACATTCGACTCCGACGATTCAATATACGTTGGATATATTGTAGAAGTATATAGTCCGGTATTGTTACTGATATTAAACGTATAGATGATTCCGGCATTCAGAAATGGCCGTACACCCATGGTTGGTAACGTGTATCTGATTAAAACAGGGATATTGATGGAAGTTGTATTGGCAACAAAAGCTGAATTCTTGTTCAACAGATCTTTTTCTGTGTAAGTAGAATTATAAGAATACCCACTTTTTGTAAAATACAAATCGGTATGGAATGAGAAGTCGCTCATTTTTATCGGATAATCGATAAAAATTCCGGGCAAAACATTTCCCTGATACCTGAAATCAATACTGGCAATAGAATTGGAATGGAACGATGACATTTCAAGTTTATTCATGCCATATCCGAGTAGAACACCATACCTGAAATTAGCAAATGGTTTTGGCTTACAGTCGTTATAGTTCCTCACCAATTCCGACAATGAATTGGCAGTATAGCTGACCAGTCTTATTGCACTGCTGACATTTTTGCAATCGGAGGTTAGATATTCCAGGTCATTGCGAAAATTAATATCCCGACGGTCTCTGTGATATTTCGGCAATTCAAAAAATGAAGTACTATCCTTTTCCCAAAAAAATGTCTTTATTTCTTTCCCTCTGTAAAAGTACAATGTAAGTTTCCCTTTAACCAACCGGAGCAAAAAAACCTTTTTTATTGAGTCGGCTACGTGTATAACTTTAGAGACATATACTCGGCCGTCGTTAAATCCATATTCTTTTACTTCTTCCGGAGTATATTTAATGATATCAGGACCTTTTTCGACAGCACAAAACTGAGAATTTAAATATTCACCGTTATCAACTACATTGCAACCGATGCATTTTAAAGTGTCTGCAATAAAATAAGAATTCTGTCCATAAAAACTGATAGGAACTAAACAAAAGGCTAAAAACAGGATTATTTTTCTCATTATTATTAAAAATTCATGTTGCTGCCCGATTCCTTGTCTTGCAGAATTAATATATCTATTCAGAAGTCTAAACAGTGAACTTGTGGTTGGATCAAAAGAATCAGTATCATTCTATTCCAAATATTTTCAATCCTTATTATTTGTCTTGCTGGTAATTACAATTATCATTCTTTGTTTTTTCAGTCGTTGAATGGATTTAAAATCAACGTCTGCATGGTTGTTTTTAGCGTAAAATTCAATTATAAATTTAACCGGAGCTAATTTATTAATACGTCTTTTATCTTTAATTAAAAATCGCTCAAAAGTAATGACAATTTTTTAATAAACCATGGATTTAATTCACTTAATTTTCATTTAACCTCCTCATCCCAGTTAATTACCACGAAGAATACTGTATTATGTTTTCTGCTTCGATTTAGACAACATTATTTTCGGTTTATTGCATGAAACAAGTAGCTATCGAATCCCATGTTAAAAAATACAGGTTCGATAAATTTCTCCTGCCATCACTTCTTTTATGTATAGTGAGGGCTGGTTGAGGGTTCAGATAGGGTTAGGATGGGTAAACCTAACCGGACCCTATCCGAACCCTATCCGAACCCTATCCGAACCCTATCCGAACCCTATCTGTACCCCCTGACAAAACCGGTAATATTTTGGGGGAAATTTATTGATTTTTTTTAACGGATACAAATATGTTGATCGGGTGAGATTGAAAAGCAGTGACCTATAGGTTGTACTGCAAGTCCTGATGCTAAGGAACAGGAATGAGGAATGAGGAATGAGAGATGAGGAAAAAGCAGACAGTTGTTTGTGCCCGTCAGAGTTAATCAGCCGTCAGCAAAAGGTTATCCTACTTTTTGATAAACTTCAGTGTGACCGATTGACTTGAGTTACGTACCCTGCAAAAATAGATTCCCGGTTGCAGGGTACTGACATTGAGTCCTACAGGTTGGCCGGAACCAATGTCTGTAGAAACAGCAAATACTTTTTGTCCACCTACAGTAAAAACAGTAAATTCAGAGGAGATAACATTGCTGTTTTGCATGTTGATATTCAGAATATTGTCGACTTCAGTAGGAAATATGGCAACTTTGGAAGCAGCTACCTGGGTAGTAATGCCCGTAGTATTGCAACTTGAAGATATAGTTCCATCAGATGTAACCTGCAAGGTAGTTCCTGCCCCGCATGAGGTATTACTGACGTATTCGGCAACATTGGCAGCAGGGAAAACAGTGTACGGGTACGTGGGAGCAGGTACGGGTGAGCCCACACTGGCAACTCCATTGAGGCAACCCGTGAAGGTAAGCGATTCGGTACCGCCATCTGTACTGTCGTAACTCCGAAAGACGCTTTTCACATTTGCAAAGTTGCAATTTTCGACATACAACGTAGAGTTTTTTATTCCACCTCCGACTCCTATTGCCAGATTACCGGTACCGGCTGTATTGTAATAACAATCCACAATATGTAAGTCGCAATTGCGTGCACGCGGCATCCTTTCCACACAACCTGCAGCCCAGTAATTACATTGAAAGGTGATCTGATAGTGTCCGCTTGCTGGGTAAGACGTACCACTGGAACCAATAAGCCCTGAAAAGCGATGATCGTTACTGCCACCTGAACCTCCAGCCTTGGGAGGTTTCAGGTAGGTGAACTTACACCAGGAAACAGTTCCAAAGTTAGCACTTTTTGTAATATCCAGGTTACCATCCATACCGTCCTGGAATTCACAATGGTCAATCCAGAAGTTTGTAGCTTCGCAGGAAAGGTTGTCGTTGCCATCCACATCATAGGCACCCGGGCCTTCGAACAGGATATTACGGATAATCACATTGTTCGAACCACTGTTCAGGTAGAGTATGCCTGCAGTGGTTGCTGTCTGGTTAAGATTCACCAGATGGGCACCCGGCAAACCAAGAAGCGATTTATTACTAATAACGCCGGAGATTTCTCCTCCCGAAGGAATGGTGATGGTGCCCGATACAAGTATTACTTTGGCACCGGAAGAAAGAAGCTGGGCTTTCAGGTCAGCATAGGTGGTCACCGTAACCGGTAAAGCATTGCCTCCACCGGTAGCAGTATGACCATATCCTTCTGCGGACGGAAAACAATATACAGGTTGCTGTGATTTTACAGGGACAGGGATAAAAACAAGACTAAAAATGCTAAGAATTACAACAAAGTGAGAGAAGAATTTTTTCATAAATAACTATCAAGACTGTTCATTTTTTATCATTACATATCAGGTAACAAATGTAATTGAAATCAGGTTGACTGAAGTGGATAAATTAATTGAAAGTGTGCACTTTTAAACCGTAAAAATCCGAATAAACAATTCAAAAAAATTAATGATATGATTTATTTATATACTTCAGGCATGTGGGGTCTTAATTCTGAATTAAAGAAATTGGTTATCTGCTTAAAACAAATAGTTTTAAATTTATTTAATTTTATTACTGCTAAAATCAATACCGTATAACTTAATGATCAATATGTGACCCCCAAACCCCCAAATGGGGGCTTAAGAGTGAAACTAAGAAGGTTATATCTATAAAATAAATCTTATACTCCGTCTTAACATCCCCTCCCGATAACTATCGGGAGGGGGGCTTGGAGGTCAGAAATAAAGAATACTTTTTTAACCTTATCTAAAGCAGATAAGCAATAAAAAAACTAACAATTCAGCAATACGAAATAGTTCAATAAATATTATCCTGTACCTACCTCCATCATCGAATGAATAAATCTGATACCGGCAAATGAAAATAATTAACAAAAATGTAATCATAAACAAACAAAAATAATTACATTTACAGCCGTTAAAACATTTACTATTTGTGCATTTACTATTTTATCATTTAAAGGACATTCATATTGTTGGATTTAATGGGAATAGTTGAGTAAAATGAATTCTAAAGCTTTAGCAATAAAATGCTTACAATAAGTATTCTATCAGACTTAACAATGCATGTAGCTTTAGTCCTGGAATTGAATTTAGAAACAAACATCTATCTCAGATCACAATATTAATTAACTATGACACTAAATATTATTCAACACTTGTCAAGTATGAAAAATAAACTTTTTATCGTCTTAATCTGCACCTTAGCAATGACAACAGCCTTAACATCCTGTAAACAGGGAAAGAATTCAGCAGGAAATGGTGACGCTCTCGCTTCCCACATTGATTCAACTGCAAAAGCAGGGAATGATTTTTTCCAGTATGCCAATGGCTCTTGGTTTAAACAGAATCCTATTCCGGCCAGTGAACAAAGCAACGGGATCTTCCAACTGATTCAGGATACCATCAATGCCCAGGTACGCAAAATATGTGAATCGTCGGCAGCTATCAAGGAAGTGGAAATGGGAAGCAACAAACAGAAGATTGGCGATTTCTTCTTCTCGGGAATGGACAGCACCCGGTTAAATAAGAAAGGGATCAGTGACCTGAAAATCGATTTTAAAGTTATAGATGATATAAAAGATTTGAAAGGAATTATCCGGGAAGCCGTTTATATCCACACCATATCGTCATCTCCTTTACTCGGTTTTTATATTGCACAGGATGACAAGAACAGCAGCAAATACCAGGTATTTATCAGCCAGGGTGGATTAAGCCTTCCCGACCGCAGCTTTTATTTCGATACGGATGCGAGGGCAAAAACCATACGTGAAAAGTTTGTTGTGCATGTGGGCAATATGTTTAAAATTATGGGATACAATGAATCAAAAGCAAAACAGGCAGCTTTGAAGTTAATGGAAATGGAAACCTCCCTGGCTAAAACATCCCGTAAGCGCGAAGACACCCGTGACCCGTTAAAGAACTACCATAAACTGACTTTTTCAACATTGAGTAAATTAACACCCAACCTTGACTGGAAGACATTTATAAATGGTACCGGACTCGAAAAGGTGGATAGTGTGGTAGTCGGGCAACCGGAGTTTCTTACTGCACTGAACGGATATCTGACTAAATACACCATTGAGGACTGGAAGATTTACATGAAATATCACCTGCTGAATGGATTGGCTGCCTATATGGACGACAAGACCTATATGGAGGATTTTAGCTTTTATACTGCCACGTTGCGCGGTGTAAAAGAACCTAAACCCAGATGGAAACGTGTGGTTGAACAAACCGACGGTTCATTGGGTGAACTGATCGGACAGGTATATGTTACCGAATACCTGCCAAAAGGGACAAAAGAAAAGTTGGTGGAGATTGGGAATGCTATCAAAACAGTTTTTGCTGAACGGATCAAAGCACTCGACTGGATGAGTGAACCTACCAAAGAAAAAGCATTGAAAAAGCTAGAGTCGGTGATCATGAAAGTGGGGTATCCGGATAAATGGAAAGATCTTAAGAATATGATGATTACCCGCAATTCCTACGTGAAAAACGTCATGAATGCCAATCAATGGGAATTCGAGTACATGATAAAGAAGTATGGTAAACCGGTTGACCGCACAGAATGGGATATGCAGCCTCAGACGTACAATGCATACTACAATCCGTCGAATAACGAGATTGTCATCCCGGGATGCAATATCCTTGTTCCCGGTTACGAAAGCAAAATGGCTGATGATGCGATCCTGTATTCCATTATAGGTGGTACTTTCGGGCATGAAATAACACATGGTTTTGATGACCAGGGTTGTAAATACAATGGACTGGGTAACCTGGAGAACTGGTGGACAAGCGAAGACAGCAAGAAGTTCAACATTAAAACAAAAATGATTGTGAAGCAATTCAACGATTATGTGGCTGTTGACAACCTGCATATCAATGGTGAACTGACACAGGGAGAGAATATTGCCGACCTGGGAGGTGTGATCATGGGATTCGAAGCATTTAAAAAGACAAAACAATATAAGGATAACGAGCTTATTGCCGGGTTGAATCCCGCTCAGCGATTCTTCCTTGGATATTCATTGGGATGGATGCTCAATATGCGTCCGGAAGCCATGGCAAACCAGATAAAGAGCAACGAACATTCCCCTGCAAAATGGAGGGTTCTTGGTCCATTGTCCAATATGCCCGAGTTCTATTCAGCCTTTGGAGTTAAACAGGGTGACAGCATGTGGCGTCCTGAGAGCCTGAGGGTTAAGATCTGGTGATAAATTATTTGACTAACATTTGATTCATCGTTACTTCCTGGGAAATGACTCTGTGTTGCCCGAAAATAATGAAAGAACTTTTACAAAACAGAATCCCCTCTTCCTTTATGGTTACTGGTAAACCGGAAAGAAAGAGGGTTTTTTCATTTTGTTATCAGGAATACCCCATCCCTGTGCATGCAATTGATTTATAATCCGCAATCAACCATTATTCCACTTTACATATTTCATATAAAGCACCATCATATGATTTTGCAAGAATCACTTTAAATCCTTTTTTCTCAAGTTCTTCTCCTTTTGCACTACAAACTTTATATCCATTCGGTGCACTAAACACATTATACATTGAATTGGGGTCAAGGTATTTTACTGTGATTGTGTTTTGATCCATGTGTGAACCCTGCCTGAAGATACCTACTATTCCACCTGAATGGCTTTCTGAATTAATCCGCTGAAAACCATCCCAGAAACCTTCAGCAGGCTCACCGAATCCGGATAAATCCTGTCTGAAAGACATGAAATTATGCTTGTCTTGAATTTTCTGAAGCCAATCCGACCATATTCTTATTTGAGCTCTTTGATGTATGGACAACAAACGCGGATCACCCAGCATGATTGGCAATGAACCGGCCAGTGACTTGATAGACAATTCGATATTTGGATCATCGACATACTGGTTTCCGATGACCATAGCCGTTGCAGGTATGACAGGAGTACGCCACCAGGACATTTGCCTGACCCTCATTGCCCCTAAAGGCGCTTTTTCTGTAAAATTAGACAACCAGTTACCTTCAGCATGTTTGCACATATCCAGGTCAATAAGTTGTAATTCTCCCATGGTTTCGAATGTACAATCGATGAATAATTCAGGTGCTTCCTTGTGTAAATCATCGAAAAGCTGCCAGGTACCCTGGTACATTTCGAGAAGCGATTCATTGCGGTCTTTGTGCATAGGATGATTCAATGCATGGCAGCCGGATCGGGTTTTATCAGTTGTATATGCCCCTGTAACGACAGCAAAATCCCCTTTAATATATTCAAGCCCATATTCTTTGATCATATCCAGAATAACTTTCTTTATATGATTACACCAACCTGTGGTCATACACATTGAATAGGTTTCTGAGGAATAAATTTTATCATTGTCTAAATGAAGATTTATCGGAGAGCCATCAGCCTTACGGGTTAACCATTCAGGATGCATTTTATAGACATTGCTTTTCGATTCTGCGGCAGCAAGGCTTATCCATACGCCCGGTTTCATACCTTTCAATTTAATATAATCGAATACCGGCTTAAGTCCATTCGGGAATTTCTGTTTATTAACACCCCAATCGCCATATGAATCCTGCCAACCGTCATCAAGAACAAACTCTTTAAAACCGCATTCGGCAGCTGCATCTACAAGTTCATAAATAAGTTTCTCGTTAATTTTACTATTGAAGGGCTCCCAGGTATTGTACACATAAACCGGTTTTTCTTTTAGTTTACTCAAACGTATTCCTAAATTATTACGAATAAAGTCATTAACAGGACCATTAAGTACTGCTCTGGGATCATCGGAATCAGCATAGATTCCGGTGAAAACCCATGGACTTTCCCAGGATACTCCTGGCTTGATCCATTTTCTAAAGCCAAATTTTTGTCCTGGTTCTGTAAGTCCTATGGTAAGAAGGTTGGATTTAAGGAAAGCAGTTGTACGCTTCATTACCCCTGGAGCTTCATTTCCAAGAACCATACCCCGATGATGATCTACTTCATGAATTACAACTATAGGATCATAGCAAGTACCTTCAAATCGTCCCAGGGATTTATGGCGGGCATAATCGTTCATTACCCAGCAATTGGTGCCTGTATCAGAATAAAGAAATCTCAGGTACTCAATATCAATAGCTTCCAGTTTTAACTCTTTTGTCCCTGCATTCAAAAAAGATATTTTCTTGCGGATTATGGGCATGCCGGGATATAAAAGATAGGTTATACTGATTTTTAAATCCGGGTTCCTCCGTTCTAAAACCACAACAGCACCTGCACCATTATTTTCGGCTGTATTAGCTTCTACCGATACAAGATTCCAGTTATCCATACCTGATAATGGTTTGCCATCGATATCGAAATGAAATTCCTCTGAACCTTGTTTGAGGAACTCTTCAGCTGAATTGTTCAATCTTAAACTGGTTGAAGTGATTCCTTGATTATTGGTGCTTAATTGTACTACTCGTTTTATTATACCGTTATCTAAAGTCAGTGTATTTTTGTCCCAGGTTGCAAAAGGTTGCGAATTGAGAGAAATCACATAAAACGCACATAGAAAGCATATGAAAGGTGTTTTGTATTTCATTATTGACTGTTTTTATATACTTCCATTTTAAAAAAGCTTAATCATTTCAGGGAAATCGATGCTGAATACCAGCCTGGGAAGAAAAGTAAACATCCGTGACACAGGTCAGACTACAATTCTTCGAATTTTAATCTGTCCATAAGAATTCTTCCTTGTTTCCTCCGGTAGAAAACATTTTCACTGATTTGTTCCGGTAATTGTTCATTATGCCATTCCCTGTAAGCCTCAGTTTAATTCCCCTGAATCTTCTCAGCCATCAACAAATGCAGGTTTGCTCCCTATGCCGGGCTTGTCATGAAAGTCTTCTGTTAATGCATTTCATTGGTATTCAAATCCTGGTCTTAAATACAGATAACAATTTTTCAATAGCTGATTGTTGAAAGTAGTAAGAGTAAATAATCCTGAAAAGGTACTCACAACCGAAGATGGAAGATATGTATCCGAGACGGAATGTTCACATTTTGCCCCAATAAAATGGTGATAATGAAAAAAAAGATGGTACATTAACAACAAACCTGTATATTTGTAAAGCTTAGAATAATACACAGATCGCTACCCTTAAAATTCAATTATGCAAGTAGAATCAGATTTCACAAAAGACAATACCCCACAAGTTTCTAACGATTTCCGGCAATACATTTTTAAATTGGCTGAAGATATCGTACTTTATTCAGGAAGTTTCGAAAAGAAAAAGAAGAATTTGAGAGCCCGTTGTGAACGTGAAATAGTGAACTATAACTCACTGGAATACAACCTTACCCTGTTTTTTGAATTGGTTGAAGACTATAGCAAATCAAACGACCAGGTACTGTACAGGTTTCTGAAGTTACAAGCCGGGTTTTGCTTTATCGAAGTGACTGACTTTGTTGGATTACAGATTGCCTCTGCAGGACAAGCCAACAATGGCAGCCAATCATCGGACAAATACAAAAACAAGAATTTGGAATCCACCTCTTCGAACCAACAGAGTGGCATAGTAGGCGGTCATTTATTCGGTCTTGACTGAAACAGCTATCATGAAACACACCTCTTATGCTGCCTTCCACGTTTTATGGACAAAACCCTACCTGGCAAATAGCAAGAGTTTCAGCATGAATGATGCTGAAATACTCACCATGGTACTCTCAGCATTAATGTGGCAAAAGTATAACGGATCCATCAAACTGTATACAGACAACAGGGGTTATGAATTTATCATTGAACATGGGTTATTGTCCTTATGGGATAAGGGTATTGACACGGAAGTACTTGAAAAAAATACATATCCAATTGACCCGGAGATATTCTGGGCGGCTGGTAAGCTAATGGCTCTGGAGAATCAAACAACTCCATGTGTTATGCTTGATACGGATCTTATCGTTGTTCATTCCATCCATGAACAGCTGGAACAAGCCGACATTACAGCTTTACACGCTGAGATCCTTGAACCGGACGTATACCTGCACCCTTCTTTATTAAAACAACCCCTGAATTTCAAATTTCCTGATTGCTATAACTGGACTGTATCACCTTCGAATACAGCTTTCCTGTTCATACGCGATGAATCATTCAAAAAATTCTACCTAAACGAGTCGAAGCAATTTATGTTTAATAATTCTGAGAAGCCCAAAGAGTTAGTCTCACAAATGGTTTTCGCCGAACAACGAATGCTCTCGATATGTGCCAATCTTATAGGGATACCCGTAACTTACCTTATATCGGATCCATTTACTTTATCAAACCTGGATGTTATTCATCTTTGGGGGTTCAAAAGCCTGCTACGTGAAAACAGAAAAATACAAAACCTTTTTGTTAAGCAATTGTTGAATACCTTAGGAAAAGAATTATCAACAAATGCCTTTTACCTTCATTTTCTGGAAAGTCACTTCCATAATCAGCCAAAACATCTTCAACCTGTCTCTGATATCTTACTGCAAAGCACTACATTTTAACACTAAGAAAACTATTATTAGTTTATCTTACAGATACTTTCTGTATTCCGGTTGTTATAGGTGTGTAGATAGGGTTATTCAGCACCCGATGAATAATCTTTCACACTCACAAAAATCAATGAACATGAACAAACAAAACTGGACTCTCGATGACATTCCAGATTTAACAGGAAAGACAATTATAGTTACCGGAGCTAATACCGGCTTGGGGTATGAATCGGTAAAAGCCTTTGCCCAAAACGGAGCCAATGTAGTGATGGCATGCCGTTCAGTAGAAAAGGGAGAAGTTGCACGTAAACAAATTGTCCGCCACCACCCTTCATCCATCATACAGGTTATGCAACTCGATTTGGCTGATTTGAAATCAATCCAACAGTTCGCAGTTACTTTCAGAGAGAGCCATGCTCATCTGGACGTGTTACTAAATAATGCAGCCGTTATGATGGTTCCGTATAGCCTGACTAAAGATGGTTTCGAAAGCCAGATGGGAACAAATCATTTAGGACATTTTGCCCTGACAGGGGTATTGCTGGATGTATTAAAAAAATCTCCGGGTGCACGGGTGGTCAATGTAAGCAGTCTGAGCCATAAACAGGGAATGATGGATTTTGATAATCTGCTCTTCGAAAACGGGAAAGGTTTTACTCCCATGAAAGCCTATGGACGATCAAAACTTGCCAATCTGTTGTTTACTTATGAACTACAACGGTTTTTTGAATCAAAAAGAATTAACTGCTTGTCCATAGCAGCACATCCTGGTCTTGCTAACACGAATAATCCGGGTAAACTGGAACGAAATCTGCTTATGAAAGTTTATAAGATTTCATTTTCATATATTATCCAACCACCTGCAATGGGAGCATTGCCTCTGATTCGTGCTTCAGTCGATCTGAATGTAAAGACAGGAGACATATACGGTCCCGGTGGTATGCTCGAATTATCCGGCCATCCTATTAAGGTTCATCCGAAACGTACAACACTTGATATCGAAAATGCACATAAATTATGGGAAGTTTCAGAAAGACTTACTTCGGTTTCTTTTCAATAATTAGTTCTCTTACCCCCTCTTTTATATCCTTACCAACGAAATTTAAAATTGCCATATTTATCCGGCAATTTATAGTTTACCCTATCAATTAAACACATTGATATGCTGAGTCATGCGATCATTTTTTAAACAACAGTTGAAATAAAGTTAATTCCATGCCATACTATCTAAATTTATATAAAGTTAGTCCGTATATTTCAGATCGATAAACATTTAGAGGAACTACTATGTTTACTTTCCACGAATTGAATAAATATCATCCATTTTTATCATATCTTAAAACATGGAATCCCGGAACCATTCAAAACAACGGGGGCGAAATCGAAAAGCCTTATGAGTAGATAAAAACAAAATAGTTACTATATGAAAACAATAAACATGATTTCTAAGTCTTTGTTATTGGGATTCATCCTGATGCTGAGCACTGGTTTGTATGCTCAAGATCCTACCAAAGTAGCTTCAAAAGAGTATAAAAAAGTAATTCTCGAAAATGAAAAAGTCAGAGTCATTGAAGTTGAGTTTGCTCCTGGTGCAGTTGCAGCCATGCACAGTCATCCGGCACATGTGGTTTATGTCATTTCAGGAGGCAAAATGGAGATGACTGAAAAAGGGAAAAAGCCGATAGTAAATGAGCTAAAAGCCGGAGAAGCCAGCTATAATCCGGCTATTACACATTCAGTCAAGAATGTAGGCAAGACAACGGTTAAATTAATTTTGACAGAATTGAAAGCGGGTCATAAAGTAACGAAGGTTGAAACGATGAAGAAAACAGAATCATCAAAAATGTAACCATTCATAATGAGATGGAAATTTCAATTAATTCAAATAAGCAACCTCATTGTCAGGTTGCTTTTTTTATTGAATCTGACCTGATTGAGTAAATGAAAGACGACTGACAATATCATGTAAAAAATGTATAGGCACATCAATATGAATAAAAACAATCCGGTTAATTATGGTACAACTTATTTATTAAATTCACAAAGTCTGATTATCAGAACAAAAGTTAATACAGAACGTTATACATTTTTATTAGGAATGTAAAAAATGATAAATTGAGGAAATACAACATTGTTCTTGAATATTAGATTGAATCATCAATTGGAGTCCAGAAACCATTATTTAAACGGGGCGTTGCCGAAAAGCCAGAAGAGTAGGAGAATAATTATATGTATAACATGAAAACAAAAATATTCTTTATTACTGTTCTTGCAATATTATTAGCGGGTTGTAAAAATGAAGTTGTCATGCTTCCAAACGAAATTGTACTTTCCGGACTAAGCTTTACTCCAAACACTTTAACAGTTCCTACCGGTACTACAGTAACCTGGTTTAACAATGAAAATGTTACTCATACGATCACAAGTGATTCAACATTGTTTGACAGCGGCATCATAACCAAAGGAAAGGCTTATTACCAAACATTTAATACTGTCGGAACATTTACATATCATTGTAAATATCATGCAGGTATGACCGGAAAAATCATTGTTTCGGGCACAATACCAAATCAGGTGAATATAGAAGGGTTTGCTTTTAGTCCTTCAACATTAACTATTAAGGTTGGTTCAAAGGTTACATGGACAAACAAGGATGCAGCAACGCATACAGCAACAAGTACAGCTACGGCGTTCGACAGTGGGGATATAACACAGAATAAATCTTTCACATTTACTTTTACCACCGCAGGAACATTCCCATACATTTGCATTTATCACACGCATATGACTGGAACCATCATTGTACAACCTTAAAAAAGACAGAGACAGGAAACATTATAGGAAGAGATACTGAAAAGCCGATTGAAATGACATACATATAAAAAGGAGAACCAGTTGGTTCTCCTTTTTATGGAAAGATATCGCATATCCTATATATGCAGATTTCAGGTTCATGCTACATGAAAGATTACAACTATACCAGGATCAATTTTATCAGTTACTGCACAATAATTTTTGCAACCATGGTTGGATGAATTGTACAATGGTAATTAAATGTTCCGGCAGTCATAAACATATAACTGAATACTCCGTTAGCATTAACATTTTGACTGTCGAATAATCCGGTATCACTGGTAACAGTATGGGCAATGCCATCTTTATTGGTCCATTTTACCGTTGTTCCGACAGCTACAGTCAATGTTGCAGGAGAAAAAGCCATTCCCTGAATAAAGACTTCATTGGCGGGAGGTGCACTGTTACTGGAACAACTGCTGTTGAAAAAAATAAAAAGACACACGAAAGATAATGTGAATAGTCCTCGTTTTACTAAGTGTTTATTTAATGTTTTCATTTAAATGATCTTTAAATTAATTTAATTATCTGATTAAATTCAGTCTACAAGATAAAACGTTCTTCTAGTAAATAAGCTTTAAAAAGTAATTTTTTTATACTACTGAAAGAATCCATAATAAAGAAATCTTCAAGCTTTAGACTTTTCCCGGGAATAACTGTCTTTCTTACATTATCAGTCTTAATATCCAGGTACTACATAAGCAGTTACAACAACCGTTGCTTTCATAGTAGGATGAATTTTACAATGATACGTAAATGTGCCGGCACTATTAAAAGTATAACTGTAAACACCATTTACAGCAATATTTCCGCTGTCAAAGAGTGTTGAATCACTTGTTACAGTGTGCACCAGGGCATCTTTATTTGTCCATTTTACAACTGTGCCTGTTGTAACATTTAGCGTGGTAGGCGAAAATGCCATTCCCTGAATAAAAACTTCATTTGCACCCGGGGTACCTGAAGTATTATTCGATGTATTCGTGTACATTGGATTATTCGTATTCATACAGCTATTTAAAAATATGAATAAGAACAAAAAGGCAGGTGCTATAAGTATCCTTACTCCTGCATGCTGAGTTATCTTTTTCATAATTGTAATTATTACAAATACTAAACAACTACTATCGATTTAAGTTTAATAAATCATCTATAAATAATTTAAGTTCAGCATTCAGCTTATATTTAAACATTTAATTAAAATAAAATTCTTCAAGTAAGTGAAACCGGATTGAAAATTTAATCCGGTTTATTTTAAATACTACAAAAAAATACAATTATTTATTCTAAACAAACTCTTTTTTTCCAACCTGTATTTAAACACAAAAAAATAAATTTCGTGCTTTTAATTGCTTTATCGAGACATGTGGAATTGAAGCCAGTTGGATAAAAATCCAAATCATTGAACTTATTGTTTAAATTTTTGTTTAAAAATCAACAATGCACTAATATTAACCTAAAAAAATAAGGTGTTATGAAAAAAATTTTACTGGCTATATTCGTTTCTACATTCTTTCTGAATGTATTTGGAGCAACTTTTAATATCGTGAATGTCGGTTTAACCTTTTCACCTGCAACAGCAACGATCAATCAAGGTGATGATGTTACCTTTACGCTAAACTCTTCATTTCACAATGCAGTTGAAGTTAGTCTGACAACATGGAATGCAGGTGGAATTGATCCTCTCAGCGGAGGGTTTTCAGTACCTTTTGGAGGTGGATCAGTTTCAAGCTCGCTATTACCTGTCGGAACTCATTATTATGTTTGCACCAATCATGTCACCTTTGGCATGAAGGGTACAATTATCGTACAACCATCTTTGGCAGTACCTGACATTAAAACTCAAAATGGCTTGATGATTTATCCTAGTCAGGCAAAAGACAATATTACCGTTCAATTCTATAATTCAATATCAACTCCTGTTGAAATCAAACTTTTCAATATTCAGGGGAAGTTGGTGGATATATTATTACCAAAGACTAACTTTTCAGGATTATTACACCGTACATTTTCGTTGAATAAAGCAACCGGAAAAGGCATCTATTTTGTACAGATAACTACCGGTAATGACTCGGCTTATCAAAAAATTGTTATCATGTAACCAATACGTATAATATTTCGTATTGAATTCTCAGTTAAAAATAAAGAAAGATTTTAAAAGGTCTTTCTCTATCATTATTACTTTACCGAAAAGTTGCAGTATCCTTTTTTTTAAAGCTATAACAATCATCCCCTAATATGTATTATTAACAATTTAAACTTATACGTATGAGATACCTAATTACATTTCTGTCAATTCTTAGTGTTAGTTTATTTTCAACTGTTACTTTTGCCGAACAGGTCAATGTACTTTCGAAAACTGACAGTACGTCATCAAAGGAAGTCAATTATACTGAAGACACGTTTTTATCAACACGAGTAATTAACGGTCAATCAACGGAAGGAATACCACAAGGAAGACTTGATTTTAGAATTGAACATCGTTTTGATTTATTAAAAAGCGGATATGCTGAATTTTATGGGTTAGATCATGCATTTACTTTTTTTGGCCTTGAATATGGTATTAAAGACTGGATCATGGTTGGCATTAACCGCACTTCATCAACACAGGCTGTAACCGGTTTTACAAAAATAAGTTTACTAAGGCAATATACCGGTTCAAAAAACCAGCCGGTATCAGTTTCAGCTTATATAGGAACCAGTTATACGGGGCAGTCATTTAATAATTCGGTGAATCAGACTGATTTCTTTTCACAAATGAGTTATACAAGCCAAATACTTATTGCACGGAAATTTAGTGATACTTTTTCTGCACAATTATCACCGGTTTGGATACACCGCAATAAAATAAACAGTATAACCAACAAAAATGATCTTTTTGCTGCAGGAATATCTGCCCGGTACAAATTGAATCCTACATTATCATTTAGCGGTGAATATTACCCGGTCATAAATCCTTCCGTTTACTTTAAAAACAACAACTCGAATTCACTATCCTTCAGTTTAGACATTCAAACTGCCGGTCATGTCTTTCAAATTATTCTATCAAACTCAACCGATATGATTGAAAAGACATTTATTGGTGAAACAACAGGTGACTGGCTTAAGGGAGATGTGCATTTAGGGTTTAACATCCTGCGTAAATTTGATTTATAATAAAAAACAGGTTAATATCAATTTTTAATATCCGCATAGCATTATATTGGAACAGAATGTAAATAAAAAGGGAGGAACAATATTCCTCCCTTTTTATTTACATTTAAGTTGATTTTTACTTATGCGGTGCAGCAGGAATAGCATTAATAAATACTTTCCAGATATTCAACGTAGCCGGTACGCTAACTCCTTTGGTATTGCCCCTGAATTTACCGGCAGTATCCTGATCAGCGCCAAAATAATAAATCGGCCACCCTTTGTATGTCAGTTGCTTTTGTCCATAAACAGTAATGCTGTCGAATAATGTCTTATCCAGCGTGGAAGGAATGACCACCTTGGAAGTCGTATAAATTGGCCAGGTACCATTATTCGAAAAATCCGCCTTGGTAAACTTATTTATCTGCGCACTGTCTTTTGCAAAAGCGTAAAGTGTCCTACCCTGTAAATCAGTAAAATAAATAGTTTTACCGGTACCCAACGAGGTAACATCGGTAGCCGAAACAACATAGTTGTTTGCATCGATGCCCACAAGTTGATAATTGGCCAACATGATGGTATAGTCCGGTTTTGCAACAAACCAGATACCCCCGGTACCATTGCCGCTTGTCTGACCCGATGTTTCCTGAACACCACCCGGTGCATACGTATACAACGGCCATCCTTTATACGTCAATTGAGTTCCGGTAGGTGTAGTAATTGTAGCAAAATCTGCTAAAGCAAGCCCCGGACCTAATTGTGCCTGAGTTAAACCGTCCACATTAAAAACAGGCCAATTGGCTGTACAACCTCCTGTACAATTATTCGCTCCATTTGCATCGTTTGAAAAGAAATACAATGCATATCCGTTCTTATCTGTCAAATAACTGCCAAGGGTAGCCGAATTTGAAAGGCCTACCAAATAAGTAGTCGTTGTAGGTCCATTGGAAGTTGTACATTGCGTAAACAACATCCCTCCTAAAAACAATAAAATAAACATCTGTAAATAAAATATCCTTTTCATAATCTTTAATTTTAAATATGTTTAAACTACAATTTTGTAGGATTTACAACATATTTAAAATTAAAAAGTTTGAAATAATTATTTTAATTACACACACCTGGCAAAAAGATTAAACAACCTTAAAAACAATTACTTATAGAAATACCGACTTATCTGAATTTCAACCCTGAGATGCTACTGTTTATCATTTTACAACCCAACAGGAACTATCAGTTTAAAACTAATGTTTCTGCCCATATTAAAGACACCCATCCTTTCGGTGGCATTATTGACAGGTGCGTATTTCAACCGGCTCAAATGGCTTTGATAGGCAATATCAACCAGGTTCGTGCCATTAATATACAATGAAAACAACGTATGCTTTTTCCAAACGATATCCGTGCCCATTGAAGCATTGATGAGTGTATAGGGATCTGTTACCGTTTCGGTGTTATAAGCCGAATAAATCTTATCCTGTTTGAATTCATGTTCAATGCCAAATGAAATATATGTATTTTTAAATAATTTACCTTTATCATTCAGGTCAGCCCGTAATTCTGAAATCCATTTAGGTGCAGGGGTAAAAGGAAGATAACGTGTTGAATCAGACTGGTTCAGGAGTTGTGAATATACATACGAAAAGCTGTTTTCGAAATGCAACCAATCCAATGGATGTGGGTGAATATCAATCGAAGCTTCACCACCTGCCATTTGTACATTTCCGGCGTCGAATCTGAATGCAGGATAACCGTTTTGAATAGAATCACCTCCCAGCACACTGCTGAGTTTATGCGAATAAATATAATTGCTGATAGTATTGGCAAATAAATTCAGTCGGGCACTCACATGTTCGGTGTTATACCCCAGTTCATAATCCAGTTGCAGGCTGTTTTCAGGTTTTAAAGCCGGGTTGCCGATTTCATACCGGATAGTTCCTTCGTGCACACCATTGGAACTCAACTCATCGATATTCGGGGCACGGAACCCACGTGACAGATTTAATTTCGTAAGCCAGTTTTCACTTTCCTGCCAACTGGCTCCAATGCTACCGCTGATACCTCCGAAATTTGTTGAGAATGCAGTAAAGCGTTGATTTGCCTCCGAGTCACCGGAACTTGTTTTAAATCCTGCGGCATTCAGATATAAGGCATCAGCAGTCTCTGAACGTTTATCAATGCGGACTCCACCACTGATATCCAGCTTGCCTATTGTTTTTTTAGCAACAATAAACGCACCGGCATCAAACAACCTGTATTCGGGCACCAGGAATTCTATCCCTTTATTCAGTGATTGTTGTGCCATTCCATTTACTCCTGCTGAAATGATATATCCTTTCAATTCGGGCAACTGATAGTGTACATCGTAATTGACTGTATGAAGCTGAAAATATAATCCATACTGATTGGGATTCAGTATATCGGCAAACTCCTGGCGTCGGTTCTGCTGGTATCCTACAGTTGCTTTCAGGCTGCCCTCACCGATCAGGATATTATTACTCCAAACCGCCTTGTAATGGTTCACCAGCTGATACGGAACGGAATGATTGTATGTTGTATTGTCCCCCCTGGTAGCATTTATTTCACCGGCCGTACTATCATTTAATGCAATCGGTTTTGTAAACTGTCCGGTAATGTTGTTCCGGTTACCTTCTATAATTCCCGGAGTGAGGTGGTAATAGCTAACCGAAAGATGCGAATATCCCCACCAATTGCTGATACCGAATAACCCGGAAACTGCATTCTCACTGAAGCCTGAATTGTACACATATCCATCATAGCGGTTTTGGTATGCGTGAGCCTGTTTTTCACTATAACGGATATCCCATACGAATACTTTTTTATGCCCTGCAAAGTCAAGCGAATAAGCCATCAATCCATTATTTGTCTGATAGTTTGCCAGGAAATTGACCTGCATCTTCCCCTGTGGGAGTATGGGTGCCGTAAAAAGATTGATTACCCCTGCCATGGCATCCGAACCGTACATAAGGCTCGCAGGTCCTTTGAGTATTTCTACCCGGTTTACATTATTCTCATCAATTTCTATACCATGTTCATCACCCCACTGTTGCCCTTCCTGGCGTACCCCATCGTTTAATACCACCACACGGTTATAGCCCAGTCCGCGGATAACCGGTTTTGATATACCACCTCCGGTGGTTATCTGCGACACCCCTGGCTGTGAGCTGAGTGCATCGATAATATTGCCTGATGCCTGTTGCTGCAAGCGGGTAAGCGGTACAATGGTGATGGGTGATGGAATCTTTGATATCCCGGTACTCATTGCCTGTCCCGTAACTGCCACTTCTTTGATTTCGGTGACCGATTCATCCAGTATATAATCCCTGATGCTGTTCGTCAATAGATCAATATTATCCACTTTCATGTTATATCCCACAGAAGTGATTTGTATCTGGATCTTTCGAACAGGCAAATTTTCAATCTTGTATTCACCCTTTAGATCAGTTACACCACCTGTTTTTAATTCGGGAATATATACGCTGGCACCTATAACCGGTTCACCTTTTTTATCGGTTATTTTTCCATGCAGGTTTGTTCGTGCAGCTACTACAAGTTCAGCGTGCGCGCTCAATGTAAATACCAGTGAGAGGATTAATATTATTATCTGTTTCATATTGCTTTATAAATTACAGGTATTTGAAGAATTTGATGCATCGTGAAATAATTACCTGGAACATATAGAACGCAAAAATACAAACCTGCGAATATACGATTCCACTTCATACAATTATTTCATATCCCGAATCAGGCAGGATAGTATGATGCGTTCAGCAATGAAAACGAATGGAAAGCAGTATAATAATTGCTTCCGGAAGTTTGCACGCTATTTAAATAGAGTAAAAAAGGATTCAACATGCAGGAGGTGCCCTGAGCTGGAAATTATGGGAAGAATTGCAAACAAAGCAAGCAACCGTTCGGGATGCAAGTTCATTTAATGTAAACATAGTAACTTGCGGAACGATTACCTGCTTTTGGGGAATAAAGGAACAAAACTCAAAATCACAGATAGTACAGTCATGTCCATAAAAAGATGAAACTGTATTTTGAGGTAATACACCATGTACTGTTTCACTCCCTTCGTGATGAACAAACAGGATATGAACTGGTTTTATGAGTAATGAACCTGTTAACACAGCAGTTAATAGCAATGCCAGCAGTATACGACCCTTATATCGTGTTGTTTTACCCATTTATTGAATTTGCCTGTAAAAGTACTGAGAATTAAAACGCGTCTAATTATAACCCCGGAACATGAAGGTGTAATTATCACATATTATTATTCAACAACGTTCCAACCGTATTGTTTAGTTTCCCACTAATCATCATGCAGGTTTTTCAGGCATTCGATTCTTAATTTAAATGAATTTATTTCTGTACATTTGTGCCGATAATTCAAGTCTGACAAAATCAACATATAATTCAATTTATAATTTACTAACTATTAAAATCATGAAAATTTATGCAATGATCGGTTCTTTTGTGGTGCTATTCGCCCTGGTATTCTACTCCATCGGGTTTGCCAAAGAACAAAAGAAAAAACTTGTTACTTCACGTGTGTTGTTGTTTTATACTCTTGGGGTTATTTTCGACATTTCGGCAACCACGCTTATGATACTTGGTTCAAGCAAAGGATTTACGTTCCATGGTTTCATTGGTTACTCCTCCCTGCTGGGCATGTGCATCGATACACTCTTACTCTGGAGACATAACAAGAAAAAAGGACCGAATGAGATTGTAAGCCGCGGCCTGAATATTTATTCCAGGGTTGCCTATATCTGGTGGGTTGTAGCCTTTATCACCGGCGGTTTACTGGTGGCATTAAGGCCTCATTCATAACGAGTAGAAATATCAACTATAAAAGCTAAAATACAGGTTTTACCTGTATACTTACTTTATCTTCTTGCCCGGTTTGTAAAAGCAATCCGGGCTTTTTTATGACCACTCTTTTCACCAAACTTACCAAGTCATATTTCTCGTTCTATGTGTGTGTACTTAAATCCTGTTCTTCAATGGATCAACATCCGGCTTTTATTCATTAAAGCAATCTTATTTCCGGACAAGTCAAAAAAACATTCATTTAACTGCACGATTAAGCACACTACACTGACATTTTATAACTTTAAAAGTGTATTATGTAATAAATTGGATTGAAGGATATGTTTTACCTCTGACCCCCATTCCTATATATAAACAGGATAAACCGACAACATGAAACAGTTCAATAAATATTAGCCAGTTCTTAGTAGCCTCTTTCGAAAGGATAAACTTTCTGAGATGTAACTTGCTTTACATCTCTTCTCACTTTTTTTACTTACGACTTAAGGTTATTTCTCGTTTATCTTATACTTATCCCATAGTATATATGATATGAGTTATAGGTGAGATATAGGTGAGTTATCTATGAGACATCTAAGAAACAACATAGACAAGGTGTAAAGGAAATGAAAAAGACAAGGGGTATTTACGAAAAATAAATTGAAGTTTTATGATTTCTCACATTAATATTGCATCTTATTATCTTTCTAATAATGTTCTTTTAACCCACCAGCATAAACTAAAAAGCCTATCCGTTCCGGGACTTCAATATAAATTAATGTACTATTTCCTTCGACCGTAAACTCCTCTATAAATTTGAGTAAATACATAATCAATGTGGATTAATCTACAACAAATGTTATCATTTCAGTTTAGGTACACAAACGATTTATAAACTACAAAAATACTATTATCTTTGTCATAAATAATTGATAGGCATGTCCCAAAAAGAATTTTTCAAGATTAAATATATTTTCTTTTCATTAATAATTACTTTTATTTTTATATCGTGCGTTGATAATGTATCTCTAAATCAAACAAAACCATTAATCGTTATTTTAAAAGCAGATGATTTAGGTGATATTACTGCAAACTGGAATCGGTTTATAAAAAAGTTAATTGATGATAGTATTTGTGCAGGAATTGGAGTCATTTCAAAAAATGTTGATGAAAGTTTCATTCCTGAAATTCAAAGGATATCAACTATAAATCAGGTGGATGGATTTCCCGTTGTTGAATTTTGGAATCATGGTTACGATCATCTTAGTTTAAAGATGAATGATGAGGAAACGGAATTTTTAAAAACAAATTACGATTATCAATATAAGCATTTCCAATTGGCACAACATTTTTTTTCAGACTCTCTACATATTACAAGCCATGCCTTCGGAGCACCACACAATCGAAGCGATAGTAAAACCGACAGTATAATCAAGAACTTCCCTGAAATAAATGTGTGGCAACAATATTCAAAACTTGAGCATTATAACAGGAAGGTTTGGAAAAATCCTAAATATAAAATTATTAATAACACAGACCAACACATTATTTTAAGTATCGACTACTTATCCCTTAAAAATCTGAATGTTTCTGATTTTGAGAAAAATTTCATAAATGACACTAAAAAACCCTATATTGTAATTCAAATCCATCCTGCAATTTGGGACAATGCGATGTTTGAAAATTTTGAAAATATTGTTCAGTTTTACAAAAGAAGTCACAAGGCACGGTTTATGACTCCTTATCAGTATTATAATTATTTGCACAACCAATAAGGTTTATCTTTGGTTAGAATTAAGTTCATTTCAGATACAATTCCCGGAAAATAAGTTTTACAAATAATATATTCCAAATAAACCATAAAATATTTATGCCAGCGTTTCCTAAAGTTTCAATAATAACACCATGTTTTAATCGCGAAAAATATATTGCCGAAACATTGGACTGTATACAGCAAATGCATTATTCAAATTGGGAATGCGTTGTTGTTGATGATGGTTCTACTGATAATTCAGGGAAAATAATTCAGGAATTTGTTCAGAAAGACGACCGGTTTAAATACTTATATCATCCTAATTGTGGAATTTCAATTACAAAAAATACTGCCGTTGCTAATTCAAATGGGAAGTATATTTTTCCACTCGATTCCGATGATTTAATTTCTCCATTATATATAAAAGAAGCTGTGGAAATAATGGAAAATGACCCAAATGTCAAGGTTGTTTATGCAAATGGCGCTTTTTTTGGTGATAAAAAAAGCAAATGGCATTTGAATGACTATACATTTAATGATTTGCTGATTTCCAATTGCATACATAATTCAGCACTGTATAGACGAATTGATTTTGATAAATGCGGAGGTTATGATCCCGAGCTTACAATTAATGAAGATTGGGATTTATGGATCAATATTCTTAAAAGCGGGGGCGACGTAGTAAAGATAAAAAAAGAATACTTTTTTTACAGAAAGCATAATGAATCGACCATAATGAAGTATCACCGGCAAGAATCAGAAATGCTCAAAATTTTTTACCTAAAAAACAAGGAGTTGTATGCAGATTTGTTGGACAATCCAATTTCACTATTGTTTGAACTCCGTAAAATCAAAAAAAAATACAACCACTTACGTCGGTTGACATTTCGAAAACCTATAAAATAATAATCAATTCACCTTTCATTGTGTTCAATTATTCAATCCTTGTAAGCGGATCAATGCGCTTAGTCAATAATTTAAAACATCATCCTTTTGCTTTTGATATCACAGCTGTGAACGTCAGGATTTAAATTCTTTTCTTCCGTTAAGTTTAAAATGCCTTATCCTTCAAACAAAGAAGGGACAAAGGATTTAAAGTACGAATACCTTCCTCAATAACACTGGTACCTTTACATTAATAACCTGTATCAGCCAAACCTCGATCAAAAGACCAGGGTAAAGCTACAATATAAAATTGTTCAATAAATATTATCCTGCACTTAACCGGTAAAATACAGGATATTATTTATGACTCTGTACATCTATGCTGAACCTTTCGTTTTCTATAAGTGTTTTAAGACACAAAGAAAATATTCATCCGGCAGGCTATAAAAGCTACCATAAAAAAATACAAACAATGAAATATAATGAACTTGGAAAAACTGGAGTATTGGTCTCTGAACTTTGCCTGGGCACTATGACATTCGGAGGAAAAGGAATGTGGCAATCAATCGGGCAACTGCCTCAGGACGAAGTAAACCAGATAGTAAAAACTTCGTTGGATAGTGGAATTAATTTTATTGATACGGCAAATGCTTATTCCGAAGGGCTTTCGGAGACGTTGCTGGGAGAGTCGTTGAAGAAACTGGGCATTTCACATCAGGAAGTAGTGGTAGCTACTAAAGTACGCCTTAGAATGGGCGCCGGAGCAAACCAGGTGGGATTATCAAGGCTACATATTATGGATTCGGTGAATGACAGCCTGACACGCCTCCAGCTTGCGCACATCGATTTGCTCTACATCCATGGAGTGGATCCCATAACAACTATTGAAGAAACCATGCGTGGACTTGAAGATGTAGTGCGTTCAGGGAAAGTAAGGTATATCGGCATAAGCAATCATCCGGCATGGATGGTCGTGAAAGCAAACAGTTATGCTGAAAAAATGGGCTGGACAAAATTTGTAGCATCGCAGAATTATTACAGCATCGCCAGCAGGGATATTGAACGTGAAATCATACCAATGGCCTTAAGCGAAGATATAAGCATCATGCCGTGGAGCCCGTTAGCCGGAGGTTTTCTTTCCGGTAAATATACCCGCGGCAATGCCGTTGCAGGCAACAGTAGGCGTGATTCATTCGACTTCCCTCCCATTAACAAGGAAAAGGCGTACGACATCATAGATGTTATGGCCGGAATTGCAAAACAATATAACGTTTCAGTAGCAACAGTTGCATTGAATTGGGTAATTAAGCAACCCGGTATTACCAGTACAATAATCGGGGCTAAATCACTGGAACAATTGAATGATAATGTGAAGGCCGTAAACCTTGAACTTACTCATTTAGAGATGAAACATTTAAACGAAGCCAGCGCTTTAGCTCCCGAATATCCCGGCTGGATGGTAAACCGTCAGTTGCAGGGCAGGTGGCCGGAATAAAAGAAAAGAAACATGCAGACTATACTTGGAGCAAATGGGATTATCGCTACTGAATTAGCAAAGGAACTTTATCGAAAGTACACAAAAGAAATAAGGCTGGCAAGCAGGCATCCACAGAGAGTAAATCCTACGGATATACTGGTTGAGGCAAACCTGCTGGATGCCAGCCAAACAGAAAATGCCATAAAAGGGAGTGACATCGTATATCTGACGGTAGGCCTTCCCAATAACTGGAAAATAGCGAATCAACAATGGCCGGTTATCATGCGGAATGTGATTGATGGTTGTCTGAAACAGAATGCGAAACTTGTTTTTTTTGATAATACGTATATGTATGGAAAACAGGAAGGAGTTCTGACTGAAGAATCACCTTTCCTGTCAACCGGTAGAAAAGGAAAAGTACGGGGCGAGATCACGACAATGTTGAATACTGCCATGATGAATACGAATATCAGTGCGCTGATATGCCGGGCGCCTGAATTTTATGGTCCACGCAATACACATAGTATAACCAATTCGCTTATTTTTGAGAACATACGGAAATCAAAAAAAATAAAAGTATTATTAAGCGATGCTACTTTACGAACATTGATCTATGCACCTGATGCCGGTAATGCAATGACCTTGTTGGGAAATACCCCCGACGCCTACCACCAAACCTGGCATTTGCCCTGTGACAACAACCGGCTTACATCGAAAGAATTTATACAATTCACCGGGGAAATTTACGGAAAGAAACTGGATTATTTCGTACTCAAAAACTGGATGATCAGGCTGATCAGTTTGTTTAACCCGGATATGAAGGAAACAATTGAGCTCCTGTATCGTTATAAGACTGATAACATTTTTGATTCGTCAAAATTTATGCGGCGATTTCCTGACTATAAGATAACTACTTATCAGGAAGGAATCACTGAAATTATTGAAGAAATAAAACAATCAAAACAACTCCTGATATGAAAGATTCAGCAACTACCCGGAAGATAATACAACAGTATTATGACCTGATCAGCCAAAAAGGCGACTGGCAATCTTTAATTGCGGATAAAATGACATTTACAAGCGTTGGAAAAATTACATATACCAAAGAAGCTTATGTAGAAGCAACCAGCCGGTTTTTGCAGGTTGTCAGATCATTGAAAATAAACGAATTTATTGTTGAGGATGATAAAGCATGCATAACCGTTGAATATGGCCTGCAATCACAAAAAGGAAACACTGCAAGCTGTGAAGTGGCAGAAGTACTGATGGTCAGTGATGGTAAAATTAATTCATCATGCATTTTCTTTGATACGGCTGCCTTTAGAAGTTTCATAGCCCTGGGATAAAAAAACCTCCGAATACTAAATCGTAAGAACAAAGGGTTGAAATGACAGACGCCATTAAAAATGAGGGATTGGGCATACCTGAAAAAACCGATTTGCAGACACTATCTTTTGTTACACAGCAGGAATTTGAAAATTGGCTTGAACAGTACAATACCCTGACAAGCGGAATATGGATTCGGTTTTTTAAAAAAGAATCGAAACAGCCTACTATAAGCTATAACCAGGCGCTTAATGTAGCATTGTGTTATGGTTGGATAGATGGGCAGGTAAAAAAATATGACGAGAATTCATACATTCAGAAATTCACTCCACGCAGGTCAAAAAGCTTGTGGTCAAAAAGAAACATTGAGCTCTATATCCGGCTTGAAGAACAAGGCAGAGTCAAACCTTCGGGGCTTAAAGAAGTTGAAAAGGCAAAAACCGATGGAAGATGGGAAAGAGCCTATGATTCACCCGGAAATATGGTGGTCCCTGACGATTTTATTGAGAAACTATCGAAAAATAAAAAAGCTTTAGCATTCTATGAATCCCTGAATAAAACCAATAAATATTCTATTGGATGGCGACTCCAGACTGCCAGGAATGATGAAGCCAGGCAGAAACGCATAGAGGAGATTCTTCGGATGATGGAACAGGAACAAAAATTTCATTAAGAATAAAAAGGGTGGACCGGAATGAAGTTTCAATTCAAGGAGAAGCAATTAAATGTCGAATTTGCTACTTAATTAAAAAGAATCTGTCTATCAGGAATAAATTTCAATACTAACAAATTAAAATTCATCAACATGAAAAAAATTCTGTTCTTAACCGGAGATTTCACCGAAGATTATGAAACAATGGTTCCATTTCAAATGCTTGTAATGGTTGGCTACGAAGTCCATGCCGTATGCCCTGACAAAAAGAAGGGTGATCATATTAAAACAGCTATCCATGATTTTGAGGGTGACCAGACCTATACCGAAAAACCGGGACACAATTTCGTTCTGAATTATAGCTTTGCTGATATTGTGGTGAGCGAATACAGCGGTTTAGTCATTGCAGGAGGAAGAGCCCCCGAATACCTGCGTCTAAACCAAAAAGTAATCGAAATTGTGAAATACTTCTTTGAAAACAACAAACCTGTTGCAGCTATTTGCCATGGCATTCAGATTCTGACAGCTGCCAACGTAGTTAAAGGACGAAAACTAACGGCATATCCGGCTGTCGGACCGGAAGTCACCTTAGCAGGAGGTGATTTCCAGGCAATACCGGCTGATGGGGTCATAGTGGATGGTAATCTTGTTACCTCACCTGCCTGGCCTGCACATCCCGGCTTTATACGTGAGTTCCTAAAGGTTATGGGTGCAAAGGTTGAAATCTAAGACTAAAGACAATCCGTTTAAGCATTATTTTTCTCACTATATTTATCTCAGTTGTTAAGAAAATAAAACCAGAACAAAGTCACCGGAACAATCTATTGTTCCGGTGACTAATAAATATTATTTTTGCAGACAAAAAAAATAAAACCAATGGCAGAAGACAAAAAAGAACCCTGGCTGAATTACCTGGCCCTAACCACTATTATTTTTGCAGTAGCTGCAACACTGTCCACTTTTAAAGGAGGAGGTTATTCCACCCGATCGATGCTAAGTCAGGAACAAGCATCCAACAAATGGTCGTACTATCAGAGTAAAAGCCTGAAATTGTATCTTTATGAGACCCAAAAGGATGTTTTGGAACTGGATACCAAAAGCATGAAAAAAGAGGAAGCACCGGTAATAGCTGCGTATCAGAAAAAGATATCGGAATACGAACAATCCATAAAAAGGTATGACTCCGAAAAGGCGGATATTAAAAAGGATGCCGAACATCTTGAAACATTACGTGACGAAGCACAGAAACATTCACAGGCTTTTGGAATGGCGGTTATATTTTTGCAAATCTCCATTTTACTTTCATCCATAGGTGCATTAATCAAAAGGAAATACTTATGGTATTTGGCTATGGGTATTGGTGCTGTCGGGCTGTTCTATTTTATAAACGGGTTTTTGTTATTTTTGTAAAGAGTTGTAATAAAACAAAATAATTATCCGGATTGACTCCGAAAGCATTAGAGACATAATTCTTAAGGAATTGAATATGAATGAGGCTGTATCAAAAGAGATGCAGCCTTTTTAGTTTATTTTTTTCTTTCTGAAGACTCTAATTGATTTAAAATTATATAACAAGCATTTTTGCACGCCAGACAGTATCATAGAGTTTAGAATGTGTCAGAAAATTGTAGTACTTTTGCATGTCTAAAATTTCAATGTTAATTCCTATCAGCATTATTCATTTCACATGGCCAAAAATAAAAAACCTCTCCCTATTCTCGAAAACGTTACAATTACTGATATTGCCGCTGAAGGAAAAGCTATTGCAAAAGTGAATGACATAGTGGTCTTTGTGCCTTATGTCGTACCGGGGGATGTTGTTGACCTGCAGGTCACACGCAAGAAAAGTCATTTTATGGAAGCCCGTCCAATCAAGTTCCATAGTTATTCGGAAAATCGCATAGAAGCAGTTTGTCAGCATTTTGGCATTTGCGGTGGATGCAAATGGCAAATACTCCCCTATTCCGAACAAATACGCTACAAACAAAAACAAGTGGTGGATAACCTTACCCGGATCGGGAAAATAGAATTACCGGAGATTTTACCCATCATAGGGTCATCTAAAACTGAATTTTACCGTAACAAGCTTGAATTTACGTTCTCCAATAAACGTTGGATGACCTACGAAGAAATTGCAGAAGAAAAGAAATTCGATACAATGAATGCTGTTGGCTTTCATATTCCAGGACAATTTGATAAAGTGCTTGATATTGATAAATGCTGGCTACAGGATGATATCTCAAATAAAATCCGAAATGAAGTACGTCGTTATGCTTTGGAACATGAACTTACTTTCTTCAATCTGAGAAGCCAGGAAGGATTCCTGCGAACAATGATTGTAAGGACATCTTCTACCGGGGAACTCATGATTATCATGGTGTTCTTCCATGAAGACACCGAAGTACAAAACGCATTATTAGCCCACATTGCCGATAAATTTCCTGAAATAACAGCACTGCTTTATATCATAAATTCAAAAGCCAATGATACTATAACCGACCAGGAAGTATTGGTTTTCAAAGGAAATGAATGTATCTACGAAGAGATGGAAGGACTGAAATTTAAAATAGGCCCCAAATCTTTTTATCAGACAAATTCGGAACAAGCTTATGAACTCTACAAGGTTACCCGCAATCTGGCACAGCTAACCGGTAATGAATTGGTTTATGACCTTTATACCGGGACGGGAACAATTGCAAACTTTATTGCCCATCAGGCCAATAAGGTGATTGGCATAGAATATGTACCTGAAGCAATTGAAGATGCGTGGGTCAATTCAAAATTAAACAATATTGACAACACCTTGTTTTATTCAGGAGATATGAAAGATATTTTAAATACTGCTTTCATTGAGGAACACGGTAAGCCGGATGTAATTATTACCGATCCTCCAAGGGCTGGAATGCATGAAGATGTTATCAATGCAATCCTTTTTGCCGCTCCTAAACGCATAGTATATGTAAGTTGCAATCCCGCCACACAGGCACGTGATTTAAATTTGCTGGACATCAATTACAAAGTCACAGCCATACAGCCTGTTGATATGTTCCCTCATACCCATCATGTTGAAAATGTTGTACTACTGGAACGAAAATCTTAAAACGAACGGTTAAACCGCTTATCACTAAAATATATCTATTTGTCTCAAATACATTTTTAATAGTCAAAAATTCAATTGTATATGCAAAAGCAGATTTTCCAAACTAATTCATCAACTCGTTGGAAGAGTTTTATCTGGTTAGTACGAATTTTGGTCGTTTTTCTACTTGTTATACTTGCCTCTGTAACCATTTCCCTGTTCAACAAACGGGAATATGATTTAAAAGTACTTACATACAACGCCAAAAGATTACCGGATATCAATACGGATAAATCGAAAGCTTTTATTTCAAAAACAGAGCAGGTTGCTTTTGCAAAACATCTTGACCGGTTACGGAAAAGACATAAGAAAGCACTAAAAAATAAAACACATGTAAAAAACACTGCTACACCACAGGCAGCTAAATTTTTACCTGTCAGGGCAGGGTTTTATGTGAACTGGGATAAGAATTCATCAATCTCATTGCATAAAAATATCAGCCAACTGAACATGGTGTTACCGGAATGGATATTCCAGAAAGACACCAAGGGAAATCTCGATGTCCGGATTGAAAATGAGACACTTGATTTTATTCAGAATCACCGGGTAGCTGTTGTGCCCATGTTGAGTAATTATTTCAACAAACGTTGGAATGGTGACAGCACGATGATCATGCTCAAGAATCCAAGGACGCGAAAGACATTAATTTCACGTATCAAAAATTTATTGGATAAAAATGATTTTCAGGGAATCAATATCGATTTAGAAAATCTGCCTAAAGGTGCACACCCTTATTTGCTTCAATTTTCAAAAGAGCTTTCCCATGTTCTTCATGCAGAAGGTTATATCACGACTATAGATATAAATCCAACGGATGAAGGCGTCACCTATAAAGACATTGCACAATACTACGATTTCATCTTCTTAATGGCTTATAACGAACACTCACCTGATGATGACCCGGGGAGTATTTCGTCATTGGCCTTCGTTGAGAAATCAATCGATGCTGCAATGAAAGAAGTTTCCTCGGATAAAATAATATTATGCGTTGCATCGTACGGTTTTGATTGGGAAAAAGGAAAACCAGGAACCAGAATCACCTATCAGGGATTGATTTCTACAGCCAAAGAACGCAACGAACCTGTTTATTTTGATTTTGCCAAGTCCGACCTGACACTTTATTACTATGACGATAACGGCAATGAACACGAAGCACATTGCAATGATGCTGCCGGCACTTTCAACATTATCAGGACTGCTCAGGATTATAATGCTGCTGGTGTTTCACTCTGGTATCTGGGATCGGGTGACGAGCGTTTATGGAATTTCTATTCGCAGGACCTGGATGAGAATTTCTTAAAAATGAAACCCTTTGATTACAAGAAATTAGAATATATCAATTCAATATTGTCTGTAAATTATGAGGGGGTAGGTGAAATTCTGGAAATGATCAATGAACCCGATCATGGACACACCAAACTTGAATTTAACAGCAGCGACCAGATGATTACGAGTGAGGAGTATAAATTGCTTCCAAGCGCTTATATGATCAAAAGATTTGGAGCCTCTAATCCTAAAAAGATTGCAATAACCTTTGATGATGGACCCAATGATGATTATACACCTAAAATTCTGGATATTCTAAAAGAGAAAAAAGTACCTGCCACTTTCTTTGTCACAGGTTCCAACATTCAAAATAACATTCCACTCATTCGAAGGGAATACAGGGAAGGACATGAAATTGGAAATCATACCTTTACTCACCCGAACTTAGAATTAACCTCCGACAACCGGGAACGAATTGAACTCAGGTCAACCAGACTATTATTAGAAAGCATCCTGGGATATTCAACTCTTTTATTCCGTCCGCCATATATTACAGATGCCGAACCTACCAGTCTGTCGCAGATTAAATCGTTAGCTGTAGCTCACGACGAAGGTTTTATATGTGTTACATCCTATATAGATACAAACGACTGGGAAGAAGATGTTTCAGCTGATTCAATCGTAGCAAGATCAATAGCGCGACAACACCTGGGTAATATCATCTTAATGCATGACGCCGGAGGTAACCGCACTGAAACGATTGTGGCTCTTCCAAGGTTAATTGATTATTACAGAAAACAAGGATATGAATTTGTGACTGTTTCAGCCTTAATGGGTAAAACCCGTGATCAGGTTATGCCTCCCGTACAAAGTCAATTCAGCTTTACAGACACGCTTGATCTGATCTTCTTTACGTTAACCTTCTTATGGGAACATTTCCTGGATGGGTTCTTTATTGTTGCCATCATACTGATAATATCACGTTTGCTGTTAATAGGATTCCTTGCTGTTTTACAACACTGGAAAGAAAAGAGGAATAAGATAATTGCAACTACTTCTTATGCCCCAAAAGTAAGTATTATTGTTCCTGCTTTTAATGAAGAGATAAATGCTGTACGGACAGTCGATTATTTATTAAAATCAAACTATCCGGATATCGAAATCATCTTTGTCGACGATGGTTCAGTAGACAAAACATATTCGATCATTAAATCAACCTTTGATAACAATTTAAAGGTGAAGGTACTAACAAAACCTAACGGAGGAAAAGCTGCTGCATTAAACTTCGGAATTGAACAAGCTACAGGTGAGATATTGGTTTGCATAGATGCAGATACCATCTTACCTCCGGATGCCATTTCAAGGATGATACCTTTCTTTACAAATTCCAAAGTAGGTGCTGTTGCCGGGAATGTGAGAGTTGGTAACACGTTGAATCTGCTTACTCACTGGCAGTCGATTGAATACACCACCAGTCAGAATTTTGACCGCCGGGCATATGATGCCGTCAATGCAATATTGGTTGTACCAGGTGCAATCGGAGCTTTCCGTAAAACAGCTATGGTTGCTATCGATGGTTTTACAACGGATACTCTTGCTGAAGATTGCGACCTGACTTTACGAATGTTGCGTGCTGGGTTTGTAATACGGACTTGCAACGAAGCATTAGCATTAACAGAAGCACCCGAAACACTTCGTATGTTTTTAAAACAACGATCAAGGTGGACCTTTGGAATGATGCAAAGTTTTTGGAAACACAGGGATTTATTGTTTAGTTTCAAAAAAGCAAATATCGGATGGGTTGCTTTACCAAATTTATTAATCTTCAATTTCCTTATTCCTATCTTTTCGCCCTTAGTTGACATTTTGTTTATTGTCGGGCTCTTTACGCACGATTCAGCACAATATGTGTTCTTTTATATGCTGTATTATTTTATTGATTGCCTTATTGCGTCACTGGCTTATCATTACGACAATCAGAAATTTAATCTCAGAAAGGCACTTTATTTATTTGCACAACGGTTTATATACCGGCAATTATTGTTCTTCGTTTTATTCAAAGCTTATAACAAAGCGATAAAAGGAGAACTTGTCAGTTGGGGTGTTTTAAAAAGGACCGGAAATGTAAAAGACTAAAATAAGTTTTCAAACTACTAAATTAAACTCTTATCGAATTCGGGATAAAGCATTTGAAATAATTGAAATTCAAAGACATATATTTCCCAAGCCGAGAAACAGGTTTAAAGTGTTGTCAGTTGAAATTATTTTGCGTTATTTTACATGATTTTTTGAATATCAATTTTAATAAGTATCTACATGTCCGTTATAATTCGTGAAGTCACAACAAAAAAAGAATTAAAGAAGTTTATCTGGTTTGGTATTAATCTATATAAAGATTGTGAGTTTGCTGCACCGCCATTATTAATGGATGATTTACTTAATCTTACCAAAGGAAAAAATCCTGCCCTTGATTTCTGTGATGTTGCTTATTTTTTAGCGTTCAAGGATAATAAAATTGCAGGAAGAATAGCAGCTATTATTAATCCTGTATCAAATGAAACATGGAATCAAAAGCATGCACGGTTTGGCTGGATTGACTTTATTGATGACAGTGAAGTATCAAAAGCTCTTTTTGAGTCGGCAATTTCATGGGCAAAGGAAAGAGGAATGACTTCTATACACGGACCACTTGGATTTACCGATTTTGATCACGAAGGAACACTAATCAAAGGTTTTGACCAGATAGGTACACTGGCTGCAATTTACAATTATCCGTATTATGCACGTCATATTGAACAAAACGGATTTGTAAAAGATAATGATTGGGCAGAGTATTTAATTACTATTCCGGAAGAATTTCCTGAAAAATATTTCAGAATAGCTGAGATTGTCAAACAAAAATACAATTTAAAAGCATTACAATTCAAATCACGAAAAGAAGTTGTTGATAATTATGCTCAGAAGATATTTGATTTGCTTAACCTGAGTTATTCTCATTTATATGGTTTTACACGGTTAAATGAGAAACAAAAGAATTTCTATATCAAGCTTTATTTCAGCATTTTTAGAACTGACACGATTAGTATAATCGTTGATGAAAAAGATGACGTTGTTGCACTGGGTATAGCTATGCCAAGTTTTACAAAAGCATTACAAAAGGCAAAAGGACGACTCTTTCCGTTAGGATGGTATTATATGCTACGGGCACTAAAAAAGAACGACATGGTCGATTTATATTTAATGGCCGTACATCCCGATTATCAGAACAAGGGGGTTAACTCAATTATGTTTGCTGAACTGATGCCTCGTTTTGCTAAAAACGGGTATAAATTTGCCGAGACAAACCCAGAGCTGGAAAGCAACAAGCGGATGTCATCACAATGGGGAAGCTTTGAATATGTAAACCATAAAATAAGAAGGGCTTACATCAAAAATATTTAATCAACAGAAAGTTAGAGCAGTAATTTACCCTACTGCTCAATTTTTTACAACTTATTTATCCTGCAGTTGTTTCAATTGTTATTCAGGATTTTACTTTATTTTAATTCATTCAAGCTCAAAGGATGACACGTAAATTTGATTTCTTAGTTATTGGTAGCGGAATAGCCGGTATTAGCTTTGCCTTAAAAGCTGCCCAATATGGAAAAGTAGCATTACTTTGTAAGGCTACACTCGGCGAATCCAATACTTCGTACGCACAGGGAGGCATTGCCACAGTGATGTATGAACCTGATTCTTTCGAAAAACACATAGAAGATACGTTGATCTGCGGGGACGGGCATTGTAATCTGGATGCTGTAAAGAAAGTAATCTATGATGCTCCTGCTCAAATTGAAGAATTACTTAATTGGGGAGTCAGTTTTGACAAAGACGAAAATGGATTATTCGACCTTCACCGTGAAGGCGGACATTCTGAACATCGTATCTTGCACCATAAGGACAACACCGGTTATGAAATTCAGGAGAGTTTAATACGACAGGTAAAAGCTCATTCTGAGATCGAAGTCTTTGAACATTATTTTGCCATTGAAATCCTGACTCAGCATCATTTAGGACAAATAGTGACGCATCACACCCCAAATATTGAATGTTACGGAGCCTATGTATTGAATCAACAATCAAACAATATACATACGTTTCTGTCAAAAGTAACCTTGCTGGCTACGGGCGGCATTGGCAGTGTGTATTCTACGACTACTAACCCTGAAATTGCAACCGGGGATGGAATAGCAATGGTGCACAGGGCACGTGGTATAATTAAGGATATGGAGTTTGTTCAATTCCATCCTACAGCCTTATATCACCCCGGTGAACGTCCGACATTTCTTATTTCGGAAGCGATAAGGGGATATGGAGCTGTACTCCGCACCCAGGATGGCAAAGAATTTATGCATAAATACGATGAACGCGGTTCACTTGCGCCACGTGATATAACAGCCCGTGCCATTGACAACGAAATGAAAATGCGTGGTCATAATTTTGAATATCTTGATGTTTCCTTTAAAGATCCTGAAGAAACCAAGATGCATTTTCCAAACATTTACAAGAAGTGTCTTGAATTGGGAATTGATATAACAAAAGACTACATTCCGGTGTCTCCTTGCCAACATTATTTATGTGGTGGCATAGTTGTTGATCTGAATGCAAGGTCTTCAATAAACAGACTGTATGCAGCCGGTGAATGTTCATGTACCGGACTTCATGGTGCAAACAGACTTGCTTCAAATTCACTGATTGAAGCAATTGTTTATGCTGATGCTGCTGTAAAAGATGCAGTAAAGATGCTTGATAAGTTGACAATTAATGATTCTATACCGAATTGGAATGATGAAGGCACTTCGTTACCTGAGGAAATGGTACTTATCACACAAAGTTTCCGTGAAGTTGAGCAAATAATGAGTACTTATGTCGGAATTGTACGATCGAACTTACGGTTGGTGCGTGCTATGACCAGGCTTGAAATCCTTTACCGTGAAACTGAACACCTATTTGAAAAATCGGTAGTTTCCAGAGAGATATGTGAACTTAGAAACGTCATTAGTGTTGCTTATATAATAATAAAGCAAGCCTTGTCACGTAAAGAAAGCCGTGGGTTGCATTTCACGGTGGATTATCCGGAACTTATGCGAAATGAGCTTTAAAAACGAACTAAATAAAGTGAACTTTTTAATATTAGATTGATGAAAATAAAAATTACACTTCTATTTCTTGCATTTACAGTAGCTGTTCTTTTTGGTCAAAATAATCAAAAAGGGGACTCCCATTCTGCAAATCAAAATACCCTTATTCGAATTGAAGGATCCGCTCAGAATGGTTGGGTTAAAGGTGATAATGACACTTCAGTTGGGACAAGCACCCCTGCTTCCGGGAATGAGAATGTCAGTTATAACGCCACATCGGATGGTATCTACGTTACGATTCTTGGTGGAACAAATAAGATCAAATTGTTTGCATTAAGCGGGCAACTTCTGTTTAATGCGGTCATGACTCAGGGTCGATTCTTGATAACAGCCAGAACCGGAATTTATTTTCTACGTGTAAACAACAAAAACTATAAAGTAATCTGCAAATAACTCTCCATGGTATATACAATCGTTATATTCTAACGCATTTTAATTTATTCAATTACTAACAAACAAATAAAAATATATGATCAAACACATTGTTTTTTTCGGTCTTGCCGATAATGCAGAAGGAAAATCAAAAGCAGAAAATGCAGTGATTATTAAATCGGGTTTGGAAAACCTGAAACATCTTATTCCCCAGATAAAGAAAATAGAAGTAGGCATAAATTATCCCAATGCCCCTAAAACAAATTATGACATTGCCTTGTATTCGGAGTTTGATACTTTCGAAGATATCGACATTTACCAGGAGCATCCGGAACATAAAAAGGTTGCAGCATATATTGGTAAAGTCCGGATTTCACGTGCAGCTGTTGATTACGAAGTTTAATATCCGGTTGGACTAACTTCCTAATTCACAGATGGGGCAGATGGCTAAATTTTAAAAAAGTCAGCAGACTTAAAGAGGTTGTAAGCAACATATTTTTATTTTTTAAGTAAAATAATTTAGTTTTTTTGCACGAAATAAAAAAATAACAATTATTTTTACGCCAATTTTATAACCAAATTATTAACCGTTTAAATGTAAAAAGTCATGTCTGTTAACAAAGTTATTTTAATTGGGAATGCAGGGAAAGATCCCGAAGTCCGTTATCTGGAGAAAAATGTGGCAGTTGCAAATTTCACTCTTGCCACCACTGACCGAGCCTTTACCACCCAAGGTGGAATACAGGTTCCTGAACGTACCGAATGGCACAACATTGTTGCCTGGAGAGGATTGGCCGAATTGGCTGAAAAATATATCCGTAAAGGAAGCCAGTTATACATTGAAGGAAAGATCCAGACACGTTCGTATGATAAAGACGGCATTAAACGATATGTCACTGAAATTTTTGCTGATACCATTCAGTTATTAGGAAAAAAACCTGAAAATAAAGAAGTTGAAGTAACTGCTGTTGCTGAACCCGTATCCGATGGTGTTCAGGCGTCTCCACCTGCTGGTGATGATCTCCCGTTTTAATACATCCCCGATCATATAAATTAAAAAACCACTTAGTATCCCTGAGTGGTTTTTCTATTAAAAGTAATACATGATATATTCAACAGGCTTATTCAATTATCCTAATAGATCTGCTTTGTTGAGATAAATGCTGCTTCTACGGGTTCAAAGAAATGTAATGAGGTTTATCGAACTGATTACTATGATTGGATCAGATGGTGAATGATAAGCAATATCATAAACAGAATCATATACACATTTATGCTGATAAATGATTTCGTCAGATTAAGCTTAGCCACTTTACCAAAAGACAACCTGGCAAAGAGAGCTACAAATATAATATTCAATATAAAAATAACCAGGAAGAATGGTAACGATATGTTACTCAAAAACAAAGGGATTGCCACTGAAAAAGCCGAAGTTGCAATAACCCATGAGAAAATTATCATTCTTAAACTGACTGGGCTAATTGATTGGTTGATGGTAGGGAATCCGGCTTGTTCATACTCTTCTCCATATTTCACCATTAACAACCAGAAATGAGGGATTTGCCAGATAAAGAGAAAGAATGCTATAAAAACAATAGTTGATTCGAACAGATAGCCGCCACCGGCAGTCCAACCTATGAGTACGGGTACTGCCCCAACAAGTGAACCCGGGACTACTGCAAATGGTGTAATCCGTTTGAGATTCGTATAAACAAGGTTGTACCAGAATATGTTGAATAACCCCAGCAAGGCAGGTACAAATCCGAAGAAGAAGTATAGTATACATATGCCGGTAAGGATAAATGCCAGAGAAATAAACAAAGCCTGTTGGGGACTTATTTCACCTGACGGTATGGGCCTGTGCTTTGTACGGCCCATTCTGGCGTCATATTTACTCTCCTGGCATTCGTTCAGTGCACTAGAACCTCCGGCCAGAATAAAGACACCCAGTGCCAGTTGAAGCAGGTGATAGTCAATACTACCGATGTAAACAATATAGCCTGTTATAGCCGTAAAAGTAACGGCCATGGACACCTTGTACTTAATTAGCGTTAGAAGACTTTGTAGCGTGATTGATCTCATTTTAATGTTTTAAGATATTCATTTACCAGTTGAATATCCTTATCAGTAATCATATGATTGTACGATTTCATTAAACCCTTTGTGTAACCCGTAACAACATCCTTTCCGGGGTCAATGATGGATGTTCTGATATAAGCATTATCGGCAGTAACCTTATGAACGGTACCATCTGTAGATACTTCGACCGAAGAGCCATACAATCCTTTAAAGGTTGGCCCTACCATTTTAGTTCCATCCAGCGAGTGGCAGGCAATGCATCCGTTTTTTTCAAGCACTTTATGACCAAGGCTTGTATCCACTTTTCTCACAGGTAAAACGGCTAACCATTTTTTAAATCGTTCTTCGGGTACTACACGAATAATGGCTGACATGTACGAGTGATTCACCCCACAATAAGCAGAACACAGCAAGTCGAAATCACCTTGTTCTCCTGGTATAAACCAGGTATAATTATTTTTACCGGGAACGCAGTCTTCTTTGATCCTGAAAGCCGGAACAAAGAATCCATGGATCACATCCTTCGATACCAGATCAATTCTTACCGATTTATGTATAGGTAAAACCAGTGTATCGGACACTTTATTACCCGGATATTCAAACTGCCATTTCCACATACGTCCAATAGCTTTTACGTGCATGGCATCTTTCGGATCCTGTCGCATGGGTATGAATCCCTCCCACCCGATATAAAACATAAAAAGCACCAAAATAAACGGCAAAGTGATCCAGGTAGTTTCCAACACTGTATTATCTTTTATCTGCGTTGCTTTCGGATTTTTCTTTCTATTGTATTTTACAACAAAGAAGATCATGATGGTTGTGAATGAAATCAGAAAGAATACGCCAAAGCCTCCGATAATAAGGGTTGACATATCGGATCCATGGACAAAGTTTGATGCGTTGCTGAACATATTCAGGTATAAGTTATGTGTTAAAGACAAGTGAATAAAAAAAACCTACTTATCGATATGCATAATCAATAAAGGTAATGAGAATGATTACGGCATAAAGTACAAAGATCATAGCTACCAGAATGCGAAGCAAAAGGCTTTCATATTTCAGGTGCATGAAATAGGTTAATATCATAAAGCCTTTTACCCCGGCAATTAAGAGTGCAACAGTGACACTAAAGGCTGCCAAATGGAGTGAGGTTACAAAAATAGTCAGGAATGTCAGGAACATTAGTACTAATACTACTTTTACCAGTACTCTGTAATCGGTAGTATGTGAAACGTTGTTTGCCATTTTTAATGAATTTTAGATTGTCAATATTCAAAGCTCGAAGCTCAACTCTATTACGTAATCAGATAGAGCAGCGGGAACAAAAAGATCCATATTAAATCGACTAAATGCCAGTAAAGAGCTCCATTCTCCAGGTGAATATAATTTTGAAAGTTTACAGTGCCTTTCTTTATCTTGAAAAAACACAGAGTAAGCAGCACCATTCCTACCAGGATATGCAGGGCATGCAATCCGGTCATAAAAAAGTACAGGCTGAAGAACATCAAATCACCCCTGTCCAAATGTGGCATTAACGGTGATCCGGGATACAAGCCATGCTCAAATTTGGTGCTCCACTCAATGTACTTATTAAACAGGAAGACAGTTGCCATCAACAGTGTTATTGCTATCAGACGCATGGATAGTTTTCGGTTATTCTTTTGAATGGCAGAGAGCGCCATAGCTATGGTCATACTACTGATTAAAAGCGCTATGGTATTAATGGAACCAATGGTCACACTCAATTCCAGGCTTCCTTCGTGGAAGTTAGCCGGATACTGTGCCCTGAAAACCGTATATACCAAAAACAACCCGCCAAACAACAGCAGTTCAGTGAAGATAAAGAGCCACATGCCTAATTTGGAGGCTTCGTCGTCCCTATGTACTTCCATGTGCAATCCTTTTTCAGCCATCTTATTCTATTTACTATTTATTCATTTACAATTTACTATTTAGTGCTTCTTCAGGCATCTTTCGTTGTATCAGACAAGTCGTATTTTATTTTAATAATCACATAAAACAGCTGATTACATACTACCGACTACTTTCTACCGACTACTTTCTACCTTCTACCTTCTACCGACTACTTTCTACCTACTACCTACTCATAATCATACGGGTTCTGCTTAATAACCGGTGCTTCGTCAAAGTTTTCCAGTGAAGGAGGTGAAGGTATCTGCCATTCCAGCGTGCTTCCGTGCCAAGGGTTTGCAGGTGCTATTTCACCTTTTCGTGCACCCTGCACCAGGTTGTATACCATTAATATCAGCCCTGAAATTAATATAAATCCTCCAATGGTCGATATAACCTGTCCTGTCTGGAATTGAGGGAGGTAATCGAAGTACCTGCGTGGCATACCCTGAAATCCTAATATGAATTGCGGGAAATACAACAGGTTAAACCCTACAAAATTGATTCCCCAGGCAATGGTAGCACGTTTCATGTTATACATACGGCCGTACATCTTAGGCAACCAGTAATGAATGGCTCCGAAAAATGCAAAGCCCATTCCACCAAAGATAATGTAATGGAAGTGGGCCACTACAAATGCAGTATCATGAACCTGTACATTGGTAGCTACAGACCCTAACAGAAGCCCTGTAGTCCCTCCAATGGTGAAGAGAAAGATAAATGCAAGTGCATACAGGAACGGGGGCTTCAGGTCAATGGAGCCCTTGTACATGGTAGCAAGCCAGTTAAACACTTTAATGGCACTGGGAACAGCTACCAGGAAAGTAAGCAATGAAAAGAACCAACGTGCCTGATCACTCATTCCCGAGGTAAACATATGATGTCCCCAAACCAGGAAACCTACTCCTGCAATGGCAAGGCTCGACAGGGCAATGGCTTTGTACCCGTATATCTTTTTCTGGCAAAAAGTAGGAATAATCTCAGTAATGACCCCCAATGCAGGAAGAATCATGATGTATACAGCCGGGTGGGAATAGATCCAGAACAAATGCTGAAACAATACAGGATCTCCACCTAAGTCGGGATTAAAGAATCCAATCCCGAACAGACGTTCGGCAATAAGCATTAACAGGGTGATCCCTACAATCGGTGTTGCCAGCAGCTGTGTCCAGGCAGTAGCATAAATGGCCCATGAAAAGAGGGGCATATTAAAGAATTTCATCCCCGGTGCACGCATCTGGTGTATGGTTACAATAAAATTCAACCCTGTGAGGATAGAAGAGAACCCAAGAACAAAAGCTGCAAAGGTTGCCATGATCACATTTGTTCCTGTGGTGGTGCTGTAAGGAGCATAAAATGTCCAACCGGTATCGGGTGGACCATTCTGCATAAACTGGGAAGCAATTGCCAGCATGCACCCGATAATATATATCCACCAGGACATACGGTTTAGTTTTGGGAAAGCCACATCTTTTGCACCAATCAATATCGGCAAAAAGAAATTCCCGAATATAACCGACAAACCCGGTATTACCACCATGAATATCATGATGATCCCATGAACGGTAAACAGGCCATTATATGTCTGAGGCTTCATAATGGTTTCACCCGGAGCTATCAGTTCTATGCGCATCAGAAGGCCCATTATAGCACCCACAAAGAACAGCACCATGATGGCGTATAAATAGAGCAATCCAATCCGTTTATGGTCGAGCGTGAATATCCAGGCAAATATCCCTTTGTATTTCCCCTGGTGATCCAGGTAACTTACATATTCTGTTTTAGTTGCATCGTCACTCATGGCTCTTCAATTTTATTTTCTTTTTAGGTTTAATCAGGTATACCAGTACAAAGACAAGTATAAAAAATACAATCAGTATACCGGTAATCTTCAGTACGTCCAACGAATAGCGTTGCCCTTGGGGATCGTAACTAAAACATAGTAGCATTACTTTCTGTATTGTTGGACGGGGTTGTCCCTTGTTGGCTTCAACCAGGGACATCTTGAAATCAATGGGTAAAAAAGTAATGCCATATAAATATCGCGTTATCATGCCCTGAGGACTGACTGCTATAATGGCTGACGGATGTACAAAATCCAATCCGACTGCTTTTGTTATAAATCCTGTTGCATGAGTTATATTAAAAATGGTAGCACTGTCAGTTGTAAGAAAAATCCACCCATCACTCTTTCCTTTTGCATAGCGCTCTGTAAATCGTTTCTTCTTTTCCTTCGCTTTTTCAGGTGTATCCCTGTAATTGAAACTTACGGTAATCACCTGGTAGTCCTTGCCAAGTACCAGGTCGGTTTTTTGAATCACATCTCCCAGTCCTTCCAGAAGGGGTGAACAGAGTCCCGGGCAATCGAAATAGACAAAGGACAGAATAGTTGGTTTATTGATAAGCTGCCTCAACGTGACTGGTTGAAACTTATCATTGACAAATTTCAGATCCAACGGAATCGTTTTACCCAGATGTTCAACAATACCAACTTCCGGTGATTGGTCTACCTGGGCGTAGGTTGTTCCGGTAAAACTTAAAAGGATCAGGAAAGAAAGAATAATACTCTTTTTCATACTGCTATTTTTTACGCTTGCTTTTAATAATACTCAATTCTTTCAGCGAATCAGAATAGAGTGCAATCATAATGGCTCCTCCCATTAAGCCGGTATCTTTCAGGAGTTCAATAAATGCTATCTGCCAGTTTGCTGTTGACAGACCGGGAATGTGAATGGTAATGATAAAAAGAAACAATATACCTGCTAAGCTGAAACACACTGTTTTCAGGAACTGGTTCAGCATGATCAGAATACTTGCCAGTATCAGTAAAAAACCGGTCAGCAGGATGGTATAAGCACCTCCGGGAATAAAGGATGACATGATACCTAAAAAATAGTCCTTCATGATAAAATGGTTTACTCCCATGACTCCAAAGGGTAAAGCAAAAAGAATTCTTCCAATGATTGCTAGATTTTTCATGATTTTATGTATTAAGTACGAGATATTTTCAAATTAAGAATTAATAATTAAGAATTAATAATTAATATTGACAAGTAGTTGACAAGGAATCAATTAATAATTAACAATTAATATTGACTGGTAAGTATGTATAAGTCAGTAATTTTTAATTATTAATTTTTAATTATTAATTAATTTTCCTGCTTTATAAATTTTCCTCAGATTAAACAGGATAAACAGCATAAACAGACCAAAGAACAACACACAGGACGTATAGGTAACCAACAGCCATACAGGAGCTTTTTCCACCACATTCCAGATTGCTCTTTTTTGAGTCAATGGAGGTTTATCGGTTGGAATTCCTATTTTAAATTTCTGCGGGAATTCTATTTCGCCATAATTATCATCGCTTACTTTGGCAATTAATTCCACTACCCCTGCTTTATTACCGGGCAAATCGTTAGGGAATTTAAAGTAGGCTACTCCCTCATTATCCGAAGTCTTTGACTTATCAATTTGCAACCGTCCGAAATAGCGGGTAACATATAGACCCAGTTCATCATTTTTCAGGCTTATAATACCTGTTTTCTCGTTTGCCTTTACCTCTACACGAACCAGCTGTGTTGCTTTATCAAAAGTTACCTTGAACTTAACCAGCTTGCTTTTGCGTGGATCGAACTTCGACAGTACCTGTACATATTGCTTATTAAAGCTACGGAGGTATGATATAATCTTCCACCGTTCATCTTCTGAGAACACATTCTTAAACGAAGGCATGATCATCCGTCCGGTGGTGATAATAAAAAACAAATCCCCATCCGTACGTTTTTGGGTAGTAGCACTCACCAGATCCGGTGGTACAGGTTTCAGTGTTTTCAGGCTGTTCCCTTTGCCGGGATTGCCATGGCACTGCATGCAATTTTTGGTAAACAAGGTTTCCCCTTCCTTTGCCGTTACACTGGTAAAAGGAATGTAGCTGTTCTTTGCTTTTTTATCTGCAGGTATATCCCAGCTCTGGGCAAAGGCTTGCAGGCTGAATAAACAAACTACGATGATAGTGGATACTTTAAATCCAATATTCTTTTTATACATATGCCTTTTGATAAATATTTTGGTAAAATACTTTCTGTTTTTAACTCTTAATTCGGGACTCGCGATTTCCAAATCGCGAAATATTACTTAAGAATATTCTCTTATAGAATTTAACCCGGATTCTGTATTTCGCGATATGGAAATCGCGGCTCCCGACATATGCCACTTACTACCCGTTACCGACTACCGACTACCTGCTACCGACTACCTTCTACCTTCTACCGACTACCGAATACCTTCTACCGACTCTTCTTCCATCGTCTCATGTATCGAAACAATCGGAATTACTTTCGATAGTATCGTAACAATAAGCAGCACTAAAATAAACGGGGCTATGGTGATCAGTATTTCAATCAGTGTCGGGGTATATATTTTAAAATTCAAGGGTACATTCTGGATAGGCAGGTATGGGTGTTCCTGGGTAGGCACCACAATGATATAGCGTTTAAACCAGGCTCCCACAAGTACAAAGATCCCAATGATCAGCATAGGGAACGGTTTTCTCATTTTCTTAAACAAGAGCAATACGGTAGGGATAATCAGTCCCAGCAGTTGTGTAGACCAGAACAGGAATGCATGTGCCCCGGTAAACAGTTCATTGATATGAATGGCTTCGAACTTTTTCATCTTATATCCCGGCACAAGGTATTCATTCAGGTTGAAATAGATGTAAACCAATGAAACCAGCACCAATAGTTTTCCCATATTGTCGAAATGTGCATCGGTGATATAATCCTGCAGCTTGTAATTATTCCGGTAGAAGTACATGGCAATGATGACTGCTGCACAACCTGCAACAAAGGCTCCAGTCACAAAGTACGGCCCGAAGATGGTTGAGTCCCATCCTGCCCGTGAAGTACTTGCAAAGAGCCAGGAAGTAACGGTATGTATGGCCAGTGCTACCGGGATAATGAATATGGCCAGCGCACGGGTTGTTTGTTTGATGATCTTTTGTTGTTCCAGTGAGCCGTTCCAGTTGAGCGACAAGAGCTTATAGATCTTCCGGGCAAAGGCTGGTGTTTTATCAAGTTTGTCGGAACAGATCTTTAAATCAGGAATCAAAGGTAAATATAGAAGCAATGCGCTGATAAGCACATACACCGATACTACGGTAATATCCCACACAATGGGTGATTGGATGCGTCCGTGGATAATGACATACAGCAACCTGTCAGGTCGCCCCATATCCGATACAATTACCAGACCTGCCACCATGGCAAAGGCAAGGGCAATGATTTCAGCAATACGTGCAAGTGGTGAAGCCCATTTTACACCCGACAGTCCCAGTACGGCACTTATTAGCATCCCGATCAGGCTGGTGGCAACAAAGAATACAAAGTTGGAGATATACATACCCCACGAAACATAATCGCGGATTCCCGCAACACCCAGTCCGTCTCGTAACTGGATGGTATACGCATACAGGCATATCAGCAATGAAACTCCCAGCACACCCATCCAAATGATGAAGGCTTTATTTAACCGGATAGGGCGAAGCAGGTCGGAAGTGATTTTGTCGTATTTGATTTGATCTACCATAATGAACTTATTAATATTACCCCCAACCCCTAAAAGGGAGTTAAGTTAGTATGATTTAATATTACCCTCAACCCCTAAAGGGGAGTTAAGTTAGTTTTGATTTAATTATACCCCCAACCCCTAAAGGGGAGTTAAGTTAGTTTTGATTTAATATTACCCCCATCCCCTAAAGGGGAGCTAAGTTAGTTTTGTATTGTGTTATAAATCCGCAACATTAAGTCTTTATTCTTTGATCTTTTGTCTTTGATCTTTTGTCTTTGATCTTTTGTCTTTGATCTTTTGTCTTTGATCTTTTGTCTTTGATCTTTGATCTTTTGTCTTAGCTCAAGTCTCAACGCTCAACGCTTACCCCTTCAAATGTTCTTCTGCTTCCGGTTTATCTTTTTCCTGGAATGGATACTCCTTTCCTTTCGGAGGGAGGTAATAGATCCGGGGTTTGGTGCCAAGCTCCGGCATAAGCTGGTAGCCCCCGTTATCGGCAAGGAGCTTTTTGAATCGTACTGTTTCTTTGGTAGTCCCGTTGGTAACGGTATCTTCGTTTTCGTCGCCAAAATAGAATACCCCGTTCGGGCATGCCGATACACAATAGGGTAATTTACCCTCACGGATACAGTCGGCACTGAACAGGCATTTGGTAATGGTTCCTTTTCGCTGTGGTACATTCAGTTCCACGTTGTAAGTCAAATCTTTATCTTCGTCGTCGTGCAAAGGCTTCGTCCAGTTCAGGTACCGCGCACTGTACGGACAGGCGGCTATGCAGAAGCGGCAACCTATACATCGTTCGTTGTCAATCAGCACAATGCCATCGGGGCGTTTATAGGTAGCGTCAACAGGACAAACCGCTACACAGGGTGGGTTATCACAGTGCTGGCATTGTTTTGGCATGTAATAGGGAGGCGTATTCTTCGACTCCTGCATTTTCAGGGTCGTAATATGCGATTGTTCAGGGCGTAAGTGGTGTGCAGACTGGCAGGCATCCATGCATTTCCGGGCATTCCTGCATTTCGAAAGGTCCAGCACCATCACCCAGCGTTTGCCTGCAATGCCTTCACGTCCTTCCTTTTGCAGGTAGGTCAGAATCTCTTTCTTTGATTTTACAACAGGTATTCCACTGTTCTTTTCAATTTCAATCAGTTCATTTTCAGCCGTCAGCACTTTTATCCTGTCGACTTGTTTTTTCCGCTTATCATAATTAACTCCGGCAAATATGGCAGAACCGCCAATCAGAGCACCAACACCCATGTATCCAAGATCTTGTAAGAACTCTCTTCTTGTTTTCTTTTTGGGTTTATCTTCATTTTCACTCATTCTGCCTGAAATTTAAATTAGTAAATAGATACAATTAAAATCAAAAATAAAAACACGTTAGTTCAAACTAACACGTTGAATTAGTTGGCTGTGAGGTAATTATAATACGACTTTAAATCCATTTATAGTTTATTAGTATATGATGCAAATATATAATAAAGATTTCATTTAACAAGCAATTTTAAATATTAAAACGTACTAAATTAAAATTAATCCATTTTTTGAATGATTTAAGATTTGTCTGTATTATAATGTTTCCCCTTTTATCCCTGAAAACCCTTTCAAATGAAGAATATTCCCAAAATTAAAATTGATATCCGAATAGCAAGGCACCCCGAAATCAGTTTACAAAATGATGTATACAACTATTTAGTTCAGCGAAATTTTAGTTTTTTATTTTGTTGGCATTACTCCGTAGCACAAAGGGAATTCTAAGAGAGCCGGTTGGGAATTGGTTGGGGGTTTGATGAGGTGCACCCCATGCAACCCCCAGGAAACCCCCAGGTAACCCCCAGGCAAGCCCCAGGTAACAGCGTTAACAACTAAGTCAAATGGAATTAAAAAAAGGACTCAGGCAACAGAAACAAATTTCTTTTATTTTGTTAATTCTCGGTTATGTCTGTAGAATTAAAGGTTCTCCGATAATACCTGGTGAACGATCACAAATTCATAAGTACATTGTTAAATACATTGAATTGTTGTTAATCCTAAATCCAAACAGATTATTGAATACGTCTAATAAGATTAAACTTTGCACGGAAAGAAGATAATACCGGAGCCAATGACATTCATTTAAGAAACCTGATTAAAAGTACCCTTTGTGAAACTTAGTGACTTTCATTTTCTTGTCACAAAGTTTCACAAAGGGCAACACAAAGTCTCACAAAGTAAAACTTATTGTAAAAAACCTTTGTGAAACTTAGTGAAATAACTTTGTGAGATTTTATGTAACCCAAAACCAAAAAGCAACACCAGATACAACACTAAGGAGCTTGGGGTAATTTGTTTCATGAGAAAGCAGTGGGAGAGAGCAACTATGCAATTCAAAATTAAAAAACATCAAACCAAGTATAAAAAATATAGATAAACAGCTCTGATTTACAATATAAATCTACATTTGTAAGTTATATATTATCGAAAATTTAATTCTGTAAAAAGGGGTTAAATTACAACCTAAAAACAGGACATTTGCATTCCCGGACAGCCGGTTACTATCGAAACCAAAATTCAGAACATCTCAGGTAAATACAGTGAATCATACATAAACAAAACAATTCATAAACAAAAAAACAACATCATGGGAATCATGGAATTATTTTTTGGCACTTCGAAGAAAAGTGACCAGAATGGAACGGAGAATCCGGCGAAAGCAGAGGATCAACTTTTACCGGAGATAAAAGGAACCAACAGGCTGACTATTGCATCGCCTGTGTCAAAGGATGATGAAATGACAGTTTCCATGCCATTGGATGAGATTTACAACTACCTGCGGATAGATTTTGAAAGCCGTGGATACGAAGATGCGATGAGCAATCCGGATACTTCTTACCGCGATATGAACAAACAGTTGCTGGTAAGTAACCTGAAAGTGCTGTTTAAACAGATTAAACAAATCTACATCGACAACCTGAAAACGAATGATTTCCACATCAAATCGCGGGAACAGGCAGGGCTGATTGATATCGTCGAATTGCTAAAGAACCGCAGGGAAACGCTGGAGAACCATTTGACGGAAATCAATAAGATGGAAACAGACCTGGAAAACAACGTGGACTATATGGTAGGCATGCTGCTGTCGTACGAACGTGGCTTTTTGAGAGGACTTGCTGCATTGTCGCTTGAATCACTTAAACAAAGACGATCATGAATTGGTGGCAAAAATTCGGGTGTTTCCTGATAGGCTGGAACCCGGCGATACTTATGAATTGCAGCGAGGCAAGCCATAAAGCATTGAAAAAGTATACCGCCTCGATCCTGATCCTTGTATTTATATGGGGATCGACGGGGTATTGTTTTGCTGAACGGTATCTGTCGGTGACAACCTGGTGGGGATGTGCACTGACGGCATTGGCATTTATCATCATTGTGATACAGATAGAACGGCAGGTAATATTGACTGTTGGGAAGAACAAGCTGCTGACCATCTTCCGGGTTATCCTGGCGGTATTTATGGCATTAATCGGTTCAGCAATCCTGGACCAGATTATCTTTAAAAATGATGTGGCCAAGGTACTGATAGAGCTTCGTACCGATCAGGCAAGGATTATTGCCGGCAAACGACAGATCACCATACAGGCGGAAATCAACAAGCTTACCGCTACAGTGGATTCGCTGGAAAACATCAATGGCCGACTGAACGAAGAGGTGGCAAAACGCCCTACGGTAGCCATCACGAATGTAACGACCGAACGGGTACCCATTACCCAGCCCGACGGAACAAGGAAAATGGAAACACGCAGCACGGTATCCCTACAACATGTGGCCAGCACGCGTATCGAACAAATCAGGACAAATACAGTCACCATCAATACCTGCAGCAACAGGTTGGAGAAACTCTACAACCAGAAGATCAATGTGGAAGAGACGGTACGCAAGGAGCTGGAGGAAAATGCCGGATTCCTGGAAGAACTGAAAGCCATGATCATCATTATCAAAAGCGACCTGGTGGCAGGAGCTTTCTATTTTATCCTATTTGCCTTTATATTCTCCCTGGAACTGCTCGTGGTAATGAGCAAGGTGGGCGACAACAAGTGCGACTACGACCTGATCATTGAACATCAACTGAATGTGAAGAAGAATTCGCTGGATGAAATGGTGAGGAGATAAAAACCTCACCCCCTAACCCCCTCTCCCTTGGGAGAGGGGGGATAAGAAAGCCCTGCGAGAGTGGGGCTTTTTTGCATCATACAAATTAAATCAACCTAACTTTTCCAAAGTTTGGAACTTTGGAAAAGTTACAGCGGATACAAACCATTCAACAGCAGCAGAAAAAGAAAAATAAGGGTTAAAGGATAGTATTTGGAAAATAATCAAAAGATGAAAAATCATTAATAGTTGGGGATTCTACTACTTTTAGTTAAAAGTACATCGAGAGTATTATTTTGATTTATTTCTGAGGAAATGATTATTTGAAAAGAATAAGTACTTTTGCAAAGAAGTAATACGGACTCAAGATTATGTTACTAAACCTACTCCTCCACACCATTGAGCAAGATGAAACCTACCGGGATAAATTCATGGAGTTGTTTCAGGAGAAAGAAATTGCCTCCAAGACTACCTTGCTGAAAGAAGGAGAGATTTCAAACAACATGTATTTTATCAAAAAAGGGTGTCTCCGGTTGTGGTTCAACAACGAGGGCAATGACATTACTTTCCAGTTCTTCTTTGAGCATCAGGGTGTATCTTCCTTCGAGAGTTTCTTTGACAAAAAGCCAAGCCTGTTTACCCTGGAGAGTATTGAACCTACTACAGTGGTTTTCATAAGCAGGAAAAGTATTGATATGCTGATAAGACACTATCCGGAGTTAAAGGACATATTTTATAAAATACTGATACAACGCATGGGGAACTATGCAAAGCTGTTCCTGTCCCGGATAAAAAACAACCCGCAGAAACGATATGAGGAATTATTACAGGAAAACCCGGAAATCCTGCAGCGTGTCGCCCAGCATTATATTGCCTCTTACCTGGGCATTACCCCTATTTCTTTAAGCAGGATAAGAAACAGGAAATAAAATTCATTTCTTATCAATTGTTATCGTCCGAAGTTTCTATTCCATATACTTTTGCATAAAAAAAAAGAATATGAAATCAAGAACAAACATTCTCCCCCGGTTCATTGACGTAAACACCCACAATTGCAAAGCTTGCTGGGAATGCAAGGAAAATTGCCCGAACCAGGTTTTTGGCAAGATAGATTTCCTAGGCCACAGACATATAAAAGTAAGCCATCCGGAGAACTGCACCGGTTGTTTGAAATGTGTGAAGGCCTGTACGTATGGAGCAATTACAAAACATGCAAATTAATTCCTATGAAAAAGCCTGAGACAAAGACATTATTCAGCATGAATATCCTGTTGCTGGTAAGCAGCATAACAACTGCCTTTTCGGGACTTACCATCATGACTCATTACCATATGGGGCATCACGGAGATATCAGTACAACCGATACATTCTGGGGGATTGATTATTTCGCATGGTCGGCGATTCATAAAACAGGAACAATTGCTTTATCCCTGGTTATGGCCTATCACATTCTACTGCACTGGAAATGGTATAAAAACGTCCTGCTTAAAAGACTACTGGCAAAGAACAGTCAGGTCATCCTGCTTTCGGTCATATTCTTCGTGACAGGTTTAACCGGATTTATTCCATGGCTCTTACAATCAGGTGATGCATCTGAGAGTACACGAAGGGGAATCCTTGAAATTCACGATAAAATGGGAATCGTGCTGATAGTCTTCCTTATCTTACATGTAAGCAAGAGGCTTAACTGGTTTACAAACACTTATGCAAAGCTGAAAGGAAATCACCAATAGAATAATATTCGAAACGTGAATAGTCGTAACGCAACTATAATAGTCTAGAACCCAAAATCCAGCACAAAGCGTATTCCCGTTTTATCAATGCCCGGGTGATTGAGGTAGGTGAGCCGCCAGACATAATCAATCCGGAGGATCTTAAAGATATTCTCCACTCCCACCCCTGCTTCGAGGTACGGATCTTTTCCCATACGGTACGTGCCTGCAGGAAAATTGTATAATCCATTGCTTAGTGTTGGATCGTTCTTGTCGTTCAGGCTGCCATACATGCCGCGGAATGAAAGAATTTCACGCAGTTTGAGGTATTGTATCAACGGGATACGATTCAGCAGGAAACCGCTCATATTATAGTTCACATCCCACGATACATACTGGTCGTTGATAAACTCGGTGGCATTCATCATGGAATAGGTATCATACTGTACGATATAGGACAGGTTGGCATTCGGAATAGCCAGCAAGGGAAACGGATCTTTGGACCATACCTTTCCGGCCCTGACAATGACGTTTGCATTTCCTAAATTGGAAAACCAGAACCTTTTCTGGAATGCAAACTCTGTGCGGCTGTAATTATAGTCCGAACCCATCAGTCCTTTAAAAGCAAGGGTGTGCGAAAGGCTAAAGACCGGGGCATTGCGGGTAATGGAATAGCGCTTGGTGGGTGTCAGGTAGATCCGTTCGCCTGGGGCATACCGTATCCTGAACTCAGCTTCCCCCATAGCATAGGAGCTTATGGTATTCCCTGAGGTATTATCTGTAAACGGAAGATATCGCGTAGCATATTCCGTATGATGCCTCACATCAACGCCATACGACAGTTGGGAATAGAGTTCATGGTTGTAGTTCAGTTCAATTTTCCGCTGATAGGTTATCTTATCATCATTTTGTCTTTTAAAGGAGAGCAGCACATTATCCGGCGAAGAAGAATAGTGCTGGCCCAGCCGGTTTACTTCGTAGCTGTAGGATGCCCTGATGGAATGAATCGGATACTCATTGGCAATCTTTTGTTTCTTATTAAACGAGTATTCCATCTCTGCCAGGTATTTTACTTTCTTATCGACGGTGCCATAGGCTACATATCCTTTTCCAAACAAGTGATCATTGAGGTTGGCAGTAGTAATACCCCCTACCCTGAGCCTTACTCCTTCAGCGGTGTTGGAACTAATGGTTGAATAAATAGGTCCAAGGGTGACCTTATTATTCTTAACCGAAGTTTCAATGTACCCGGTGACAAGTGCGGCAAATACTTTTTCGGAGATATAGTAAAGGGGGTCTTTACGGAGCTGCAAAAGCATATGCTCTACTGTTTTCCCTTTATTGTAGGTTGTATCAATCCGTCTTTCCGACCAAAAGCTTTCGGGTCTGGAGGTAGCACCAACTGCTATGATCCTGTTTGCTTTTTCATTGAAAACAGAGACCTGAGCGGGAGGCTCGAACGAATGCTGCATATACCGGTTCGTACGGCGGGCATAAAACCCGTTGGCAATAGAAAGAACGGAGAACTCCACCTGCATATCATCTGACATTAACAGGCGCGTACCATCCGGTGCACGGTTGAACTGCTGGCTAATACTCATATCCTGTATAAAGTTCAGGTTGATATCCTTTGGAAAATTAAGTCTGACCTTTTTGACAAAATACGTACCATCGAGGGTAATATATAAATGACCCGTAAACCCAGGGGACTGAGAAGAGAAAGGAACAAAAGCCAGGTCGGCACACCTCTCGCCGGCAATAACCAGCGTATCCATCAAATAGTATTTATAAAAATCGGTTGCCCCGGTAGACAGCGGGCTAACAAACGGACGGAGGAACAAGGTTATGTTGTTTTCATAGATATCCACATCCTTGAATACTTCGCCAAGCACCTGATCAACACCTTCTTCAGGCAACATTTGTTCTATTCCTGCATTCTTTTTTGCTATGACTATCCGCTTCTCCAACCTGGGCGAACGCTGGTAGTAATAGTCTTCAATGATCTCTTTGGAAGAAACAGGTAATATCGGTTTGCCCGATAAAACAGAAGTATCAATATAACTGGTCAGGAAGGAGTATTTATGCAGCAACTTTGTATTCTTATCTTTCCGGAAGTTGTTTAACGCAATATTGATCTTCTCATCATGTTCGTACCGGTAATATGCTTTGTTCAATGGATTGTACTTATCTTTTGATGCAATGACTTTGCGTACAAACTCCACAGCAGGATTCCCTTTTTTGCTATATTTGCGTTTGGAAGGTTTGACGACCACTTCCGTTATATTATACCCCGTTGAGGCTATCTGAATCCTAACATAATTTCCTTTTATCGTACTGATCAGTAGTGTTTTTGCTTTATATCCAATGGAACTTACTAAAAGCTGCCTGGCAGTAACCGGGACACTTAAAGAGAATTTACCGGAGTTATCGGTCATGGCACCAACGGTAGTACCCTTTACAAGAACGGAAATAAAAGGCAAGGCTTCGCCGGTAAGAGTATCGGTTACAATTCCACGCACCTTAATTTGAGCATTAATCTCAGTAAATGCAACATTTAGCAGCAACAGAAAAAGAATAACCGAAAAATTAGTTTTCCACTTCATTGTTTGGATTGTAATACATAAATTGGATACACATTCGATAACCCATTAAGTAATTCATAATTCATAATTCACAATTAATAATTGACAATCTGCTTAAATACAAGATATTACAGATTAACAAATACACATTAAATTCTACTCACTACTTAATATCAACAATTTACTATTCTTACTTAACCAAAATAAAATACTAACCACATTAGTTATTTTATTTTAGTTAAGTAGATCTTTCTAATCGTTATGTGTCATCCTATTTGTGGTACAAATATACTCATTTAACATTACAACTACATTTAGGTTCAAAAAAACTGCTAATTATTTAAAAACCGAACAATAAAATTACAGGGGTGTTTCCTTTCTATATGATAAATAAGCTCTACTCCGGAGAGCATATATGGATTTTGGACCTTTCGTACTAAAAATTACAACTTCTCATAAAAAAACAAATGACTATGGAAGAATACACGGTAAAAGTAACGTCAGTTGAAAAAGTAACACATAATGTCTTGAAAATTGTAACAGAAAAACCTCCGCATTTCACTTTTACATCAGGTCAGGCCACAGAAATTTCGATCAATAAAGCCGGATGGGTTGATGAGCGAAGGCCTTTCACATTCACCTGCCTTCCTGACAATGACTACCTTGAGTTTACTACTAAAACATATCCATCGCACAAAGGCGTCACCAACCAATTGCTTCAGCTCAAAAAAGGTGATGAATTAATCTTGCATGATGTGTTTGGTGCCATTGCTTACCAGGGTGAGGGTTTGTTTATTGCGGGAGGTGCCGGAATAACTCCGTTTATCTCCATCTTCAGATACCTAAAGTCGAAAAATGAGATTGGCAATAACAGGCTTCTCTTTGCCAACAAAACAAAAGCCGATATTATACACGAAAAGGAGTTTAAAAATCTACTTGGGGATAATTTTATAAACATCTTATCCGATCAAAAAGCAGAAGGGTATGAACACGGTCAAATAACAGAAGAATTTCTAAAAACGCAGTTACCTGTATCGGGCAACTATATATATGTATGCGGACCCCCGCCCATGATGGAAGCTATTGAACATTATTTATCCGATCTACAGGTCAAAGAGAAATTTATCATCAAAGAAGAAGTTTAAATCAATCAAACATAAAAACGACAATTATGAATCTAAAGGAAGTATGGATTATGGATGGCTGCATAGCCTGTGGATTATGCGAAGATGTTTGTCCTGAAGTATTCAGGGTTGAAGACATGGCATTTGTAAATGGTGGAGTTATTTATGCAGACTATGCCGAAAAAATAAAGGAAGCTGCCGAGGGCTGTCCGGAAGGAGTTATAAAACACAGCGAATGGTAAATTCACCATGAAGCTTTAGGACAGGGTGAATTCACCCGAAAACAATCAATCAGAGCAAGTGTAAACTTAGTAACGGATCTTTTTCCCTGATAATTTATAAAATCCGGAACCTGTGGGAATGGCTTTTTGCTATTTTGGCTTAGCAAGCCCGATTATTCTAAAGAAAGTTACAAAAAATATCAGGAATTAGAAGCTCTCGTTGTCAAACCATTAACTTATGCAGGTAGAATTTTCTAGGTAAAATGGGTGAAATATTTTTCAAAGCTATTGCAGAAATGAAAATTTGCCTTATCTTTGCACCGCATTAGAAAACAATGCCCAACAATTATTCAATGGTTCGGTAGTTCAGTTGGTTAGAATGCCGCCCTGTCACGGCGGAGGTCGCGGGTTCGAGTCCCGTCCGGACCGCAAGAAAGCAATTCAGAAATGAGTTGCTTTTTTCGTATATAGACTATTCCTGTCACATTCCCCAACTTTTAGGATTGATCCAATAAACCCCGAGAAGCTACATCTTCTAACATTCAAGAATTCCATTTTGAATTCCTTCGACATTATGATCAATCTACTTAGTAATTCGGAGAGATTAAATAAATATTCCCAATTTATTTTATATAATAAAAAATTATTTTACATTTGTGCACATTTATTGACTGTAATCTAAGAGACCTTAAACATTCAACCCTTTAACTTAATCATATGATAGCTAAAAAATATATTTCTTTTATTCTTTTTATAATTTCAATCACAATACACGCGCAAGATACCACCTATTACGATGTCAACTACAAAAAAGTAGAGACATTGAAATTAGCAAAATATTATTGTATCATTACGAATGAACCTACAGATACATTACAAAAAATAAATAAAACATATTATTTATCAGGACAATTGAAAGTTGAATTCAATTCTATTAATTTATCAGATGAAAATTCGCAAATTAAAAGAAACATTGATGGTAAATTAAAAAAATGGTATGAAAACGGAAAGCTCCAACGAGAAACGTATTATAAAAAAGGGAAAAAGGATGGCCAAAATATAGCTTATTGGGAAAATGGACAAATAAGACGGTTGGAAAATTACGCCAATGGTAAATTCATAGATGGTAAATCTTTTGATCTTGATGGAAAAGAGATTCCATATACACCCATAGATGAAATGCCTGAATTCCCAGGCGGTCAAAAAGCACTTTTGGACTATATCTCAAACAATTTAAAATACCCGGTCGAAATGCAAAAAATGGGTATACAAGGAAAAACCATATTGAAGTTTGTCGTATTAAAAGATGGGAGCATAAGTAATATTGAAATTACAAGAAGTGCAACATCAGGTTTGGATGAAGAGGCTATAAGAGTAGTTAAGAGCTTACCAAAATGGAAACCCGGCATGTTGGATGGAGATTTAGTATCAGTGTACTACACACTACCAATTAATTTTAAACTGACTAAATAGTCTATCTTTACGATCGGAAATTAGCCCTCATAAAAAAACGACAAACTTCATATCAGGCATTGGCTTAATCAAGTTTAAAATAAGTTCATTAACCTGATTGCAAATTTTATCTGACTTTAATTGATATAAACAATTTAAAATCAGATCATATAACTCCTCAAAAAATAAATTGCCAATCACCTACTCTAATTTTCACAACCCGTCCGGAACGCAAGAAAGCAATTCAGCAATGAGTTACTTTTTTCGTTGTATCCTAAAACGAATCGTCATAAAAAATATCCGTCTCCGATTAATATGTTATCTTTGCAACCAGTTTAATATAAAAATGAAATTGAATGAAGGGAAATGATAATACGGCGGTGCTTTTGATTCACTGCCCTGACAGACCGGGTATATTAGCTGTTGTCACTGAATTTATTAATCAACACAGAGGAAACATTCTTTATTTGGATCAATATGTAAACCGCGAGGAAAAAGTATTCTTTATGCGTGTTGAATGGGATTTGAGTGAATTTGAAATACCGAAAGATAAAATTGAAGAATATTTTGAGACATTGATAGCCGGCAGGTTCAACATGGATTTTCGCCTCTATTTTGCAGATATTAAACCCCGTATGGCAATTTTTGTATCCAAAATGTCCCATTGCCTGTACGACCTACTGGCGCGTTATTCTGCCGATGAATGGCAAGTAGAAATACCACTTATTATCAGCAATCATCCCGATATGGAAAGTGTGGCTAAACGGTTTGGCATTGAGTATTATTATTTTCCCATTACCAAAGAGAACAAGGTTGAGCAGGAAATCAAACAACTTGAATTGCTCAAAAAGCACAAAATAACTTTTTGTGTTCTCGCTCGTTATATGCAGGTGCTTTCTGCTGATTTTATTGATCGGTATCCGAATAAGATTATAAACATACATCATTCCTTTCTACCTGCATTTGCAGGAGCAAAGCCTTATCATGCAGCCCATGAACGTGGTGTAAAAGTTATCGGTGCTACCAGTCATTACGTGACCAGTGAACTGGATGCCGGTCCGATCATTTCACAGGATGTTGTTCACATCTCACACAAGGATAATGTTGATGATTTAATAAAAAAAGGAAGAGACCTTGAAAAAATAGTTCTTTCACATGCTGTTGAGAAACACATAGAACGAAAAATACTGGCTTATAAAAACAGGACAATTGTTTTTCAATAAGTTCTATTCACTAAATGCTATATGCTTTATAAAGACCCTATGGATGTAACACGATTATTTGATTTACTGGACAACTACCTGGAGAAATATCCGAATCAGGATGCTGCACTGGTTTGCAAGCGGGATGGTGTATGGTTGAAATTCGGCATACAGGAATATGTTGAGATCACCAACAACATCAGTTACGGTCTTATGGAACTGGGTATAGCACCCGGCGACAAAGTAGGGATTGTTAGCAGCAACCGCCCGGAATGGAACATGATCGACTTTGCAACTATGCAGATTGGTGCCATCTCCATACCCATTTATCCGACCATCAGCCAGGATGACTACAGGCATATTTTGAATCATGCCGAAATGAAGATGATTTTTATCGAAGGAAAAGAGTTGCGGAATAAGCTACAACCAATTTTACCGGAAGTAAAAACGCTCAGGGAAATATATACTTTTGTTGACCAGGGTGGTGAATACAAATACCTCGACCAACTTATTGAACTTGGCAAGAGACACCCACAACCCGAAAAACTGGCCAAATTAAAGGCAGCAGTCAACCCTGCTGATATGGCAACTATCATTTACACTTCAGGAACTACCGGAACTCCAAAAGGAGTTATGCTATCACACAGCAACATCCTTGAAAACGTAAAGCATTTATCCGTCATTCCATCGAAATGGAGCAATAAGGCATTGAGCTTTCTACCTCTGTGCCACGCCTACGAACGAATGCTGGTATACCTATATCAGTATTTAGGCATGTCGGTGTACTATGCCGAAAGCCTGGGTACCATTGCTGAAAACATCAAAGAAATAACACCAACCATGATGTCGTGTGTACCCCGGTTACTCGAAAAAATATACGACAAACTCTATCTATCCGGTAAAAAACTGCCTTTTGCAAGCAAAATAATGTACTACTGGGCGTTTAACCTGGCTACAAAGTTCCAACTGGAAGGCAGGGACTGGTGGTACAACGCACAATACCAGTTAGCTGACAAGCTGATCTATTCAAAATGGAGAGCTGCCATTGGCGGCAACTTCGACATCGTGGTTTCAGGTGGCTCTGCCATCCAGCCACATATAGCATCCTTTTTCTCAGCAATTGGCATGCCTGTATTCGAAGGCTACGGACTGAGTGAGACTTCACCCGTCATTGCCGTAAGTCAGCGCGTTAAGAACGGTCGCAAGCCCGGTACGGTAGGTCTGCCACTTGCAGGGGTTGAGGTAGAATTAGCCGAACGCAATGAAATAATCTGCCGCGGTCATAATGTTATGCTGGGGTACTACAAAGACCCTGAACTGACAGCCCAGGTTATTGATGCCGAAGGCTGGTTTCATACCGGGGATACCGGGAAGTTCACACCCGAAGGACAACTCATTATTACCGGCCGGTTAAAAAGCATTTTTAAAACGTCGTTTGGTAAATATGTAAATCCACAGGCTATTGAGTCAAAATTCACAGAATCACCATTCATTGAGAATATGATTGTACTTGGTGAAAACAAGAAATTTGCAGGAGCATTACTGTCTCCTGACTTTATGTATTTGAAATCGTGGTGCACAAAACACAAAATCAAGTATACCACAAATATTGAAATGATTGAACATCCGTTGGTAGCAAAAAGGCTTCAGGAAGAAGTAAAAAGATACAACCAGCACTTTGGTGATTTCGAACAAATAAAACGGTACTTGTTGGTCCCTGATGAATGGACACCTACATCTGATTTTCTTTCACCAACACTCAAGATAAAACGGGATGTGATTGAGGCCTATTATGTCGATAAGATTGATAAGATATTTCAATAAACAAACTTGTGGCATTTTATCGGCACTCATTTTTAAAAAGCAGGACAACAGCACGTTGTTCTGCTTTTTTATTACTCAACATCATGTATTGTTAACCTGGAATTGTCAGTTGTCAATTAAACCCGTATCTTTGTAGTGTGAAAAAACGGTACTTTCTCTATTTTTCGTATAAAGGCACAGCGTATCACGGCTGGCAGATTCAGCCCAATGGCATTTCAGTACAAGAAGTGCTCACAAAGGCATTGTGCACCATATTACGTACTGAGACAGACCTGGTTGGAGCGGGGAGAACCGATACAGGAGTACATGCACGGTTAATGGTAGCACATTTTGATCTGGAAGGTAACCTGCCCGGAGAATTTAATTTTATTGCCAAGCTGAACAGCATTTTACCAAAGGATATAGCCGCTCTTAAAATTGTAGAAGTGCAACCCGATGCCCATGCACGTTTCGATGCTATATCCAGGAAGTACGAATACCATATCGTGTTACAAAAATCTGTTTTCAGGAATGAACTGGCAGCACGCATCAGTAACAAGCTCAACTTTGAAGCCATGAACATGGCCGCAGAAACATTGAAAGAATACAAGGACTTTACTAGCTTTAGCAAGCTGCATACGGACGTAAAGACCAACAACTGCGTTATCAGACAGGCACATTGGACACAGCAGAACGATGAATGGGTATTTACCATTGAAGCCGACCGTTTCCTGCGCAATATGGTCAGAGCTATTGTGGGTACTTTATTCGAGGTAGGACGTGAGAAAATGACTGTTGAAGAATTCAGGGCTGTCATTGACCAAAAAGACCGTTGCAAGGCAGGAACTTCGGTACCGGCACAAGGGTTGTACCTTGTTGATATAAAATATCCTGATTCTATTTTTATCAAAGAGGATCAGGTTTAATTTTGAATTATAAATTGTGAATTACTAATTAATCTATGTGGTTATTTCTCGCTTTTGTTTCAGCTCTTTTATTAGGATCGTATGAAGTATTTAAAAAAGTTTCATTAGAAAAGAATGCGGTAATACCCGTAATTTTAGTTTCTATTCTAATATCCTGCCTGATTCTTACTCCCTTCTTATTCATTTCCGAGGTGTTCCCTGATGTACTTAAAGGAGGAATCTTCTTTGTTCCCCGGGTTGATTTTCATACTCACCTTTTATTTGTAATAAAAGCAGTTATTGTTTTAACCTCATGGTTGTTTGCTTATTTTGCCCTGAAGCATTTGCCTATTTCGCTGGCTTCCCCGATCAAAGCCACACAACCGGTATGGACTGTAGTAGGAGCTATGTTGATTTTCGGAGAAAAGTTGAATGGCTTTCAGGCTGCAGGTGTAGGATTAACGCTCATTTCTTTTTTCATGTTCTCGGTAGTCGGTAAGAAAGAAGGCATATCGCTGAAAAGCAATAAATGGTTCTGGTTTATCATCCTGGCAACCATGACTGGTGCACTGAGCGGGTTGTATGATAAATACCTGATGAATAAATATGATGCCATGTCGGTACAGGTTTATTACACCTTTTATCAGGCTATTATTATGGGGATTATCACCCTGTTCTTATGGGCACCTACCCGTAAAAAAACTACCCCTTTTAAATTCAAATGGGCCATTGCCTTTATATCCATTTTTCTGGTAATAGCCGATTTCGTATATTTCTATGCATTAACATTACCGGGTTCCATGATTTCAGTGGTATCAACTATTCGGCGTTCGGGTGTGATCGTTCCTTTTTTCTATGGTGCCATTGTTATGCACGATAAAAACATACGACTGAAGATAATCGACTTACTTGGTGTTCTTATTGGGATGCTTCTATTATATTTCGGTTCCAGATAAACCTCACAATGCGTTTACCTATCAGTCTGCATTTCAAATGTTTGTAAACATTTAAATCTATTTTCACATCAATTATACTTCGAACTAAATAAAATCCATTGAAATTGTTGGATAGTTAGATGAAAATTAGTACTTTTGCAAGCCGAAATAACAACTTCGAAAAAATAAATTAAAACTTAAAGATATGAAAAGCGGAATCCATCCAGAAAATTATCGTCCGGTAGCATTTAAAGATATGTCGAACGGTGACACCTTTATTTCTCGTTCAACTGTAAATACTAAGGAAACTATCGATATTGATGGTGTAACTTATCCTGTAGTAAAAATGGAAATCTCAAGTTCATCACATCCTTTTTACACAGGTAAATCGAATTTGGTGGATACAGCAGGTCGTGTTGATAAATTCATGACACGCTACGCAAAACGCGGAGAAAAGAAATAAGGTTTTTATAAAGCTAATAAAAAAGCCCCTCGCAAATTGCGAGGGGCTTTTTTATTATTACTTTCGTTGCCATACCTTGTCCTTAAGCCCAAACGTAATGGTTTTATCCGAAACATAGGATGCAATAACCTTTCGATCTTCGTCGCTTAGAAAATCAAGGGTATTGTTTTTAGCAAGTATCAGTTGATTCTTTTCCGAGAACCGCAAAGAGATAAATCCAACTCCCATCAGGTTACGAGCCCATTGTATATCAATTTTATCTGAAGGAATACTTTTCACATCCAGCCATTCGATAGCTTTGGGCATGTCGAACTGCAATGGGATTATATTCCATGCCGAATCATAGAATTCAACTGACGACATGCAAACCGGAGCACAAACCGTTCGGATAATTCCGATGATCTTTGTACTATCTTCCAGAGTAAGTATTTTCATTTCGAAAGTAGAACTGGGTGTATTCTTTACCAGTATCTGCTGATTCAACGTATCCAGGCTCATCAGCAAACTCTGGTTCCCGAAACGGTTGACAACACTATCCCCTTGTCCGGCCTTATGATATTCCAGCAGTTCCAGCCTGTTTTGCTTCGTTAATGAAGGATTAAGAACATCGGGCATATCCACATACCATTTTTCCACGGTTTGCGACATGGCACTCTGTCCGAATAAGATTAAACAGCAAAATACGAACAGGTTATTTTTTAGGAGCAGGTATTTCTTCATTTGTTTTCTTGTTTTTAGTGCCGGTTAATAAATGCCAATAGTAACTGAACAGGTCTTTTACACTGACAAAATCTTCTTTGTAAATAAAGCCCACTCCCTGTGTCTGAGTAGCTGTACGGAGTTGATACCGGTCAACTGTATGATTATACGCTTTAAACCTCAATTTTCCTGATTCGTTGAGCAGGTACTGGAAGTCCACATCACTGATAAAACGGTTGGTATTGGTGGTAAGAATATCATTCCTGTATCCGATATTCCCATTTACAATCCACCGGTTATTCGGTTGATAGAGTATCTGTGCCTGGTAATCACTGCTCAATTGGTCGGTTTGCCTGTAATCAAAACCAATCGACAGGTTATTGCTTTTTGATAATTGCGAAATCCAGTTATTTAGCTGTGCGCTTAAGGTAGAAGTAGCAAATGAAAGCGCTTCATTGGTTCCCAGGTTGGAGGTAGAAGCCGTACGCATATAGTCGGGAGTATAAAACCTGTTGAACACAAGCAAATAAAGTATCTGGCGGTTCATCATCTCATCGGTATTGATGGTATTCCTGACCAGTTGTTTAACCCCTTCATCACTTTGTGGCAAGTCAATATCAAATTTAATATTTGGTTTCATTAAGTTGTCTGTCAGTTTCAATACACAATTAACCGGAACACTGGTTCGCATATTACCAAGCTGGGTAGGATCGATTAAATCTTTCAGCGAAGCAGTAAGCGGATACAGGGCCCTTATGTTCACCTGTGCACTCCGTGGGTTACCCGACCATGCCAGTGTACTTCCCTGATCCACTTTAAACTCTTTACGAATCAGGCTCTGTAGGGTAAACAGATAATAACCGGCATTGATGGTATATGTGCCATAAAGCTTCATATCACTGAATGTGTCGAATACCACGCGTAAATTGCCATCTCCGTTCCCGCGTAACATATCCCCGCCTTTTGGGTCGACTATCAGTTCCATTTCAGCATCAGGCGTACACTCGATCTTTAAATCCACTTTCACGTTCATATCCGTTCCCACCGATTTACGGGCAACAGAATTTGTTTTGGCAGAAGTATTCACTTTGTTTACAAAATTAATGAATGTATTGTTGGATGCTTTGGATGATCCTCCCATTTGTATATAACATTTGGTATGTGGTTGCGATGTGGCAACCACATCAATGTTTGCCTCTTTTTCATCCCCGTATATATGAACTGATCCGTCGGCATATGCTTTCCCAAAGAAGTAATCATTATCCGTCGACTGCGTGTTGAGTGCAAGGATATTTTGCCCTGCTACCCGTGCATCAAACTTCATATGCTGAAAGAAACCGTTATGAGTAAGGGTTGCTGATAAAGATGCAGGATTCCGCTCCTGGTCGTATATTCGTATATTATTAAATTTAATGGTTTTTTGAGTCAGATGTACCGAGTCATTTATAAAATAGGTTGTATTCAGCATCTTGATAGAAGCCTGACCGTTTTTCAACAGCGCATCCCCTTCAAAACTTATCCCATGCTTCAAAGGTCCGAACATCCGAACTCTCCCCGAGACATACCCTTTTAAGTTCTGTACGACACTTTCCAGGTAAGGGGTTAAAAACTCTATGCTGAAATTGCGGGCATCAAAGTATACGTTGAGGGTATCATTCTTTGGAGTATAAACACCATTTGCCACAACAACGGTATCATTTTTTTCATCGACAAATGCACCATGGGCAAGTAGTTGGTTATTAGGTTTATCCCAGTTCGAAGTTATGAGGCCATTTCCTATCCATTTATGGTTTAATTTCAAACCCTTAACCCCAAGATTAGCTTCAAAAATTGGTTGCTTCAACACGCTTAACAACGTAGCCTTTCCTGTAACAATGCCACTGATACTGATTCCTCTCAATTTAAGCAATCCCAGAATAAAATCAAGGTCGAGGTCATTCATGACCAGGTTTAAGCTATCTGTCTGGTGTTTGGACAGGACTCCGTTGATATGAACAAACTGGCTATGGTTATCGAAAATAAAATTATGAATCTGAATCGTACTATCAGCTTTGAAATCAACTTTACAGGGATGGATAATCCAGGTTGAATCGGAAACAATAACCTGTGAAGGCAAAACGGATAATTGTGCTGTTGTTTTGCCATTACTGGTCATAAATTTGGTAATTGTATTAATCTCACCGGCATTGGTTACCTGTTGAGCATTCTGCCAACCCAGATGAGTTTCAACCGAATCCTTGGCTGCTGAAGCCCTCAGAAATATATTTTGCAATCCATCTTTTCCCTGAAGCTGAGCTCTCGAGGTCAACTGCAACTGTTGATTCAAATTTTCAAAGTGCAGTGTCAGGTTGTCAACCTGCTGTTTGCCTGTTTTAAAAGTAGGAATGTTGGCTGAGACATCAATTTTATCCGTTCGTTCATCAATATACCCTTTTATGGTTGAAGCACCTTCGAGAGTAAAAGGCAATCCGAGTATATCGGATACTTTGCCGGTATTTTCAACTTTTAAATCAATATCTATGTGATTCGTAAATTTATCAGTAGCTTTATTCTTTGCCAGGTTACCCAGGGATGGTAAATACTTCTGAACAATTTTATCAATGGTTTGTCCAACAGTACTATACCTGAAATTTCCGCTGAAGGCACCATTAATGTAATCGGATTCAATATTAAAATGTGTTGATTCAGCATCAATGCGCGAAATGAATTGTATCTTGTTTATTGCTAATGTTTTGTTCTGATTTGTAAACCGGATACTGTCGAAGCGGATAAATCCATTGATATTATCCAGGGAGTTACCAACGACATTCGTATTCCCGCTAAATGATAATACTGCCCCGGGATATGTATCAATTAGTTTAAGGGCATTTAAATTCACTTTTACCACTTTTAGTCCAAAGGCATAAACCGGTAATTTTTGAGTAAGGTCTATCTTCCCGACAAAATGGGCATCCAGGTTCTGGTCTTTCATATCCACCGAACCATCATACCCTTTCCCATCATATTTTCCTCCTAACAGAATGTCCCGGTAAGAATAATTATTAAACTGGAATTCTGAGACTTTACCTTTCACAGTACCCTGAAATTTAGTGTTCGCTTTTTTCGTTCCAATGGTATTTAAGTTGAACGATACCTTTCCGAGCTTTTTATTATTAAGCAATTTACCAAGCAACAGGTTTTCCGATTTAATAGTCCCGTTATACGTCAAAACGTGTAACCGGTCCTCAAATTTGAGTAATATATCCGATGAAACATTTCCTACATTAGTGTTCAGGTTTCCGAAGACAACCAGGTTGTTTAGGAATCCGGTGACATTCCCCTTATAGCGGATCAATCCCAGTTGGTTAAGCTCTGCAGGAAGTATAAAAGGTTTATTCAAGAACTGGGAGATAAAATCCTGTACGTCCGATTTTTCAACCTGAAGATCCTTGATCTGTCCATAAATAAATAATTCACGTGAATCCGGAAGCCCGTTTACATCCAAATCAGCATTGAATAGAAATGATTTTCCATATTTTATCTGTATCTTCTGGAAATGCAGGCTCGAAAGCCGACCGGTTATCAATCCTTTGATGGTAGCTGCCCCTTTGACATTTCTAAACTCCGGTACAAAGGCCTTAAGATCGGAGAATGCAATGTGTGAAGAACGAATGGGTGCATTGATCCTTACCTTTTCAAAAAAGTGTTTTAAATCGGCCAGGCTATCGAACTTTAAATGGATATCCTCCAGATGCAACTTTGAATCAGGTAATTCAACATCGAAAGCAGGAATGTGAACACCTTTTTTTGAGCCAAACACCTGCGTTTTTAAACTGGTCAACACCAAACCGGTATGTTCGGTTGCACGTAAGCTTAGAATCCTTGCACTCAGGGAATCCTTATTCAACACATCCAATGATATATCGGCGTTTATCCCGCTGAATTTCATTTTATTCCCGTTGAATTCACCCTTGGCGAGTGCTTTGAATTGTTTTAGATTGGTAAAATTAAAGGAAGAGTTACGTAGTTTGAAACGATTGATGTGGTATTCCAGATGGGTAGTATCGTTACTTGGCGGCTTTTTAAAAGCCTTAATCACAAAATCCAGGTTAGAATGACCTGCTTTGTCAATAATGATATTCCCGTACAGCCTGTCGAATGAAGCTGACGTTATGATGACTTTGCCATGAAAGAATTCCCAAAAGTCAAAGTGTACATCGGCCCTGCCTGCAAACAGGAGTGTATCCTTCTGCTGGTCTTCTACGTACAAATCAGTTAAAGCAATGTCATTAAACAGTTTATACTCAATAGAACCGACACGAACTTTTGAGTGTAGCTTATCAGAAAGTTCAATTACAATCGCTCTGGTAATAAACCGCTGCAAACCGCTGGTTTGAAGTAGCATGAATGACAATACGAGAAATATAATTATTCCGTCGAAACTAAAACCTAATATGTTATTTGTTTTTTTTATACCTTTGAACTTTATTACGCAAAAGTAAAGAATAATTCGTGAAATCTGCAAGGAAAGAGCTATAAGAATTCACATTTCGCTAAAAAACACAACACTGGAGTAGAATTCTTATTTTGTTATTTTTATGGGTAGAACAATTTTACCATAAATTTGTTAATACATTAATATAGAACGTAGATTATCATTTGTTAGTCGGTTTTGTGTTGTTAAGAATCCCGAAATGGGGTACTTAACTGATATGGTTCATGAAAGCATGAACCATAAAGGCTTTGGGGTAAGGAAATTATTTACTTCAAAAGGAGATGAAAGATCAATCATTCATACATCAATATACTAATTATCAGAACACTATTCTCATTGTATTTGCCAGTAAGGGTTCATCATTATGAATATCCTGTTTGTTTAATTTTCTCAACATTTATATACGTAGAATATCATTTTTTTACCAATGAACCCAACATTAATTTTAGGCATTGAATCGTCATGTGATGATACATCAGCCTCAGTAATCCGCGATGGGATTATGCTTTCGAATGTGATTGCCAGCCAGGCCGTTCATGCCAGTTACGGTGGTGTTGTTCCCGAACTGGCTTCCAGAGCACATCAACTCAACATTATTCCGGTAGTACATGAAGCCCTGAAGCGTGCCGGGGTTGACAAGAGTGAACTCAGTGCCATTGCTTTTACAAGAGGTCCCGGCCTGTTAGGCTCACTGCTGGTTGGAACCTCTTTTGCCAAAGGGATGGCTCAGGCACTGGATATTCCGCTTATCGATGTCAACCATTTACAGGCTCATGTGCTGGCTCATTTTATCAGCGAAGGAAAACCCAACGAACATCATCCCGAATTCCCATTTTTATGCCTGTTGGTTTCTGGGGGTAACTCTCAGATTGTATTGGTAAAAGCCTTTAATAATATGGAGGTCATTGGACAAACTATCGACGATGCTGCTGGTGAAGCTTTCGATAAATGTGCCAAAGTCATGGGATTGCCCTATCCCGGTGGTCCCCATATCGATCGTCTGGCAAAGGATGGTAATCCCGACGCCTTTACATTCAACAAACCACAGATCAAGGATTACAACTATAGTTTTAGCGGATTAAAAACATCATTCCTCTATTTATTACGTGATAAGGTGAAGGAAAACCCTGCCTTTATTGAAGAAAACCTGAACGATCTGTGTGCGTCTATTCAGGCTACAGTTGTCGACGTACTGATGAATAAACTGCGTAAGGCTGCAAAAGATTTGAACATCCGACAGGTAGCTGTCGCCGGTGGAGTCTCTGCAAACTCAGCACTGCGTCAGGCATTTCTGGATCATGCATCGAAATATGGTTGGGAAGTGTTTATACCCCCTTTTGCCTTTACCACTGATAATGCCGCCATGATTGCTATCACCGGCAATTTCAAGTATCAACATAATGATTTTTGTTCTATTGATGAAGTCCCGTTTGCACGAGTTTCCAATCAGTTTTAAATGAAAACACCCACATTTGACTATCAGAAAAAACTTGAACCTATAAGAGGTATCATCTTGTTTTTCTTTATTTTGCTGGTAGCTAATATCTTCTGGAAGTTAAGCTTGCAGGGAGAAGAATCAACAAATGTGGATTCATTGGTTACTTTCTGGGGCATGAATATATCCGCTCCTTTTACCTGGATGGCACATCATGTGGCACAGGTAACAAAAGCTATCCTGCACTTCTTCGGTTCGCAGGTATCCCTGTTGCCAACCAACATACTCCGCTACCCAAACAGCAATTCCGTACAGATCATTTGGGCATGTACCGGCATCAAACAGGCATATATCTGTCTTTGTATACTTGCTTTTGCACAGGGTCCCTGGAATAAAAAAATCTGGTACATCCCCTTGAGCCTGCTGGTGGTATATGTATTTAATCTTATCCGGATCTTTTTTATTGTTGTCAGCATCGAAAATCACCCGGGGTGGTTCCACTTCCTCCACACATACTTTTTTAAATACATTTTCTACGGGGTCATTTTCCTGATATGGTTGTTTTGGGAAGAAAATTTCGTTGGAAAAGAAAGTCGGGTACCGGAATGACTTAGCTAGCATATTCTTCCTTTCAGAATTCTAACCAGACACATCTATCCCGGGTCTTATGTACCTTAAGAGACTCAACTCTTATTCTATTACCACTTCCACTTTGTCAGTCATGCAGAATGGCATCCCCAATTATATTTAAACTTCATTTTTTAGCGTGTCAACCTGTAAATAATTAATCGTTTACCCATCTGTTTTGCTCTATTTTAATTCCATCACAATAGCCTCTATCATTCTTCATATTTAGGTATAAAGTGGAATTGGAGAGACTTTATTGAGGGATTCCTGGGGGTTACGAGAGGTTTACCCCTCCTAACCCCCTCGTAACCCCCAGGAAACCCCCAGGAAACCCCCAACCAACCCCCTCTTTACAGTACTAACAGTTTACGGAAGATGAATCGTTATTTCAACCAAGTTATAACCTGAATTAAAACAGGATATTCAAAAAATTCAGACAATCTGACCATACCAAAAGTAAAAGAAAAAGGTATTCGGATATATCAGGAAATTTCGTTTGAAACTATTTAAAAAAAACATTAATTATTAAATTTAATCGATTATCTTTGTCGGGTATTTGCGGATAAAACAACACATTAGCAGATAATTATACAGCACATTTAAAATATTACCAACATTATGAAAACATTGAAATTTATCACGATTATGGTTATTATGATTGGATTGCTGAGCTGTGACAAGAAAACCGACATTACAATAGGCAACCTGACCGTTGAGCGGTATATCGCACTATTAAGAGCCAATCAATACGACTCCTTGAATTTGCCTGCTTTTACGTACCTGGATATTCCTGCATTGCTTACATACAGGAATGAAACCCAAATCATCCATAATTTTCCCCGTAATGGAATTTCTTCGTTGTATGCACCGGATTGCAAGCTGGGAATGTATGTACTTTGGACCATTGAATCCGTCAGGGCGGTAGCCATACAGAGTGACCGATTGATAATGAGATTCCCTTCGCAAAATTCCATACTTGCATTGAGGAACTCAACCGAAATGAAATTAGTGGATGACAACCTGTCACTTGAGATTGCTGCAAAGGCATACAGTGACTGGTGGGAAAATAACAAACAAAAGGATTTTAATGACTTTAAAAGTGTTGACCCTTTAGCCGGAACAAGTTACAAATGGCATTGAATCTATAAAAAATGGATTACAAAAAATACATTTTTCACACCATCATCGTGGCAACAGTATTCCTAAACAGCTCATGCCTGAGTATTTCCTATCAAAAAGGGAAAGCAATCCTGGTCTCAACGACAGATTCCACCTTAAATGGATCTTCCATCATTACGGGTCATGTTTATCATGTTGAATTCTTAGTAAATTATCCGTTTTATGCATTATTTCCGGATGAGATATGGATGGAAAATGCACGATATCAGGCAAACGTTGATTCCTTAGGGAATTACACGTTAAAAGTCAGTCCGGGTACCTATACTATAAAATGTCAAGCAAAGGGAAATAAATGGGATCTGCTGGTAGAAGAGAAACGGGATATTGTAGTTTTAGCAAACAAGAAAGTCCATCTGGACTTCTACTTAGGATATCGGGCTGAATAAGACAAATGACCCAAAACCCCCAAAGGGGCTTTAAGACACAGTAAATGAATAATTCCAACTATCATATCGTTACTGAGAATCCACTTTAAAACATACTTTAGCATACGAATCAGTGGGTAGAAACAAGATAGATGCAAAAGATATCAGACTTTCATAAGCCTTCCATTATCAAACAGATTTACATTTACAAATTGATATAAAAAGCATGCGACTAATCTGCATCATTTTCACACTTTTGTATTCAGCACTTGCCACAGGGCAGGTTGATATGGTTACCCCTTTTCAAAAGTGTAACGTACAGGGGAGTACAACCATTTACGATTACAAAAACAAAAAGTGGATTTTCAGTAATATCATCGATGCAAATAAGGGAACATTGCCGGCTTCCACATTTAAAATCATAAACTTATTGATAACACTTGAATCAGGGGTGATAAAGGACGAAAATGAGATTGTGAAATTTACGGAAAAACAGGACACAACCCGGTATGGTTACCGACCAGATATTTATCATGAAATGACTGTCAAAAAAGCATTCGAGGTATCAGCCGGCTGGGTTTTTGTTGAACTGGCTAAACGGATCGGAAAGGAGAAATACCGGCATGACCTGAAAGTGTGTAAGTATGGAAACGGGAACCTGACAGAGAAAGGCGTTGACTTTTGGAACTTTGGGTCATTTGCTGTATCACCTCGAAACCAGATTGAATTTTTAATCCATGTATACGAAGAGAAAACACCTTTTTCAAAACGAAATATAGCCATTCTGAAAGAAGTAATGATTACTGAAAAGTCAAAGAATTATATCATTCGCTCAAAAACAGGATGGACAAGGGCCAATGGAAATGACATAGGATGGTGGGTAGGATATGTGGAGAGGAAAGACAATGTTTACTTCTTTGCCACCCGACTAACCAAAAAGCACAGCACAATAAATCCGGACTTTGGTTCATGCCGCAAAGATGTAACAAAGAACATTTTAAAACAACTACATGCATTTGAATAACTTATACTCAAAATTCGATTACAGTACCAATCCTGAATTGGGAACAAACATCGCATTCTATATAAAAAAAATCAGTTGCTCAACAAATGGAGCAACTGAAAATAATATGTATAAAAACAAATAATATAGTATTAAAGTATTATATTTCTATAGATTAATAGAATAATATACTTAGAATAATTCTACAAGCCTATTAACTTAATTAACTTAATCAACCTAATTAACTATTTCTACTGACTACTACTACTTTCTACTTTCTACTTACTACCCACTACTTTCTACTTACTACCCACTACTTTCTACCGACTACTTACTACCCACTACCTACTACCTACTATCAATACTCCTTACTCTTCTCCCCTCTCAATACCCGTAATCCGCTCATAGCAAGTGCTTCCATTTCATCTTCACCCGGATAAACAGCAACTTTTGCCATAGGTGAAATCATCTTCTTAATATATTCAACAATAAACTGACTGTGTGCAATTCCACCTGTAAGAATAACGGCATCAGCTTCGCCTTTCAGTACAGTCAGCATAGCCCCTATTTCTTTGGCTACAGTATAGGCCATAGCTTCGAGTACAAGTTTTGCCTTTGTATCACCTTCTTCCGCTCTCTTTTCAGCAATAAGTTCTTCGTTTATACCCAAATGGGCCATTAAACCACCATTGCCTACCAACAGTTTACGAATTTCATCCTGGGTATATTTTCCATCAAAACAAAGGCTTACAAGCATTCCGGCATCAAGGGTACCGGCACGTTCCGGAGAAAAAGGACCATACCCATCCAATCCCTGAGTAACATCAATCACTTTACCATACCGGTGGGCTGCAACAGATATACCGCCCCCCAAATGAGCGATTACCAGTTTCAGTTTATCATACGTTGTGCCGTTTGCTGCAGCATACTTACGTGCAATGGCTTTATGATTGAGTGCATGAAACATGGAACGGCGTGGTATTTCGGGTAATCCACTGATGCGTGCCACATCCTGTAATTCGTCAACAACAATAGGATCGGCAATAAAGGCTTTGCAACCGGGTATAGCTTCCGCAATTTCGTGGGCAATAACGCCACCCAGGTTACTGGCATGTTCGGCCCTGTGTGGAAACTTTAAATCGGAGATCAGTTTATCATTTACTTCATAAACACCCGATTCGAGCGGTCGAACCAGACCACCACGTCCAACGACAGCAGACAGGTCGGAGAGATCAATTCCATCATTTCTCAATTTATCCAGCATAAGGTTCTTTCGAAATTCATACTGGTCAAATAATGTTTTAAAAGGTTTCAGGTCAGCTGGTGTATGACGAATGGTATGCAAACTAACCAGAGTTTCATCTTCATAGACAGCGAATTTTGTAGAAGTTGACCCGGGATTGACGGACAGTATTTTAAACATAGCAGTAGAATTATGATTAAAAATAAGTAATTTAAATTGATACAAAGATAGAGTAAGAAATGAAGAATCCCAAATTAAAATACGAAAGAGTTTTACCTGAATATTTGTTGAAAATAATTGAATAAATGGTGTCAAGTAATAAAAAAAACAAATCAAATCAGGTTGTTAGTGATTTTTTATCTTATATCTTTGTATTATAAAGAATTATTTTGTACTTTTGCAAAGAATTAGGATACGGAGGAGGGGACAACAGTCCCCTCGTTTGTTAAAATAACAATCAATATGATTTCAAAAGACTCTGTACAGCAAGCTATTGAACAATTTATAGCCAATACTGAATATTTTTTGGCTGATATAAAAATCACACCGGACAACCGCGTTTTGGTCGAAATTGATTCATTTGAAGGAGTGACTATTGAGTTCTGCGGAGAATTAAACAGACACATTGAGTCTCAGATTGATCGTGAAATTGAAGATTACGAACTGGAAGTAGGTTCAGCCGGGTTAACCGAACCATTTAAAGTACTGAAACAATACGAAAAAAACATTGGCAATGAAGTTGAAACACTTACAAAGGCCGGACTTAAATACACCGGAATCCTTATGGAAGTGCACCCAACTGAATTTGTGTTAGAAATTGAAAAATCCGAAAAACCGGAAGGAGCAAAACGAAAAGTGATTGTGAGTGAAAACCTTACATTTCCTTACGAAGATATTAAAACTACAAAATATATTATTAGATTCAAATAGGCCATGAGCAAAAAAGAAACAATTAGCTTAATTGATACTTTTTCGGAGTTTAAAGAGCTAAAAAGCATCGACAGAAGTACATTAATCAGTGTGATGGAAGAGTCGTTCCGTAATGTGATTACAAAATTGTTTGGAACAGATGAAAATTACGACGTGATTATCAACCCTGACAAAGGTGACTTTGAAATTTATCGTAACCGCACTGTAGTAGCCGACGAGAATTTAGAAGATCCGAATCTTCAGATATCCCTTACTGATGCAAAGAAGATTGATGAAGATTACGAAATTGATGAAGAGGTAACAGATACAGTTGATTTTTTGAGTTTTGGCCGACGTGCTATCCTGACATTGCGTCAGACACTCTCTTCAAAAATACTTGAACTACAGAAAGATAATGTTTTCACAAAATACAGTGAAAAAATTGGCCAGATTGTTAGTGCTGAACTATATCAAATCTGGAAAAAAGAAATGCTTCTCATTGATGATGAAGGTAATGAACTGTATTTACCAAAATCGGAACAGATACCAACTGATTTTTACCGCAAAGGAGACACCGTACGTGCGGTAGTTGCTATGGTTGAGAATAAAAACAATAATCCTAAAATTATACTTTCACGTATTTCACCAGTATTCCTGGAACGTCTTTTCGAACTGGAAGTACCTGAGATTCATGAAGGACTTATTACCATAAAGAAAATTGCCCGTATACCGGGAGAACGTGCCAAAGTAGCTGTTGAATCGTACGATGATCGTATTGATCCGGTAGGTGCTTGTGTTGGAGTAAAAGGATCACGTATTCACGGCATTGTACGTGAACTACGTAATGAAAATATCGATGTTATCAACTATACAAATAATATCAATTTATTCATTTCCCGTGCATTGAGTCCTGCAAAGATTTCTTCTATCCGATTAAACGAAGTGGAAAAGAAAGCAGAAATATACCTGAAGCCGGAAGAAGTCTCTCAGGCAATCGGTAAAGGCGGATTGAATATCAAATTAGCCGGATTGCTTTCGGGTTATACACTTGATGTATTCCGTGAAATGGATGAAGACACCGAAAGTGAAGATATTTACCTGGACGAATTTAGTGATGAAATTGACCAATGGGTAATTGATGCCTTGAAAGCTATTGGTTGTGATACCGCGAAAAGTGTGCTGGCAATAACACGTCAGGATTTGATTCGCCGTACAGACCTTGAAGAAGAAACCGTTGACGAAGTATTGGCCATTCTTACTGCCGAATTCGAAGACGAAGAATAAAGTATTTCGTGTCTTGATTTCCGATTCTGTGTTAAGTAGAAAATTAACCAGCGAACGAAGAGTATTGACCGGAGACTTATTAAATAAATAAGAAAAACTGTAATTATAGCATATGTCCATAAGATTAAGTAAAGCCTGTAAAGATTTAAATGTTGGGATGACCACCGCAGTTGAATTCTTGGCAAAAAAAGGTCATAAAATAGTCGTCGACCCTAATTTAAAGTTGTCGGATGACTTGCACCTTTTGCTTGCAAAAGAATTTAACAAAGATATGGCTCTGAAAATTGAATCGGAACGATTAAGTCAGGAACGTCTTCTAAAAGAAAAGGCTCCCAGCGTGTCTATAGAAGGTTATAACAAACCTAAACCGGTTGAAAAACCAGCTGAGACTATTCATGTGACTATTTCTGATGATCAGTTGCCTCATTTCAAATCTGTTGGACATATCGATTTGGAATCAAAAGACAAACATTCAGAAGTAAAGGCACCGGCACCCGTTGTTGAAAAACCAGTTATTGAAAAGCCGCTAGTTGAGATTCCAGTTGCTGAGAAACCGGTAGTTGAAAAAGCAATTGAAAAAGTTGTTGAAGAAAAAGCAGTTGTAGTAGAAGAAAAAGTTGTTGAGAAAGTTGTTGAAAAAAAGGAAATTATTGAAAAAGAAGTTCCTGTAGTAGTCGTTCAACAAGTTAAAGAAGAACCTAAGAAAGAAGTAGCAGCACCAGTATTGATTCCTGAACCAAAACCAGTAGTTGAAGAAAAAACAATACCTGCTGAACCTGTTAAAGTTGAATTAACTGAAGAAAAAGCTGTACAAAAAGTACACAAACCAGAACATAATGCAGTTGTTGAAGCAGTTGTTGAAGCAGTTAAACCTGTAAAAAAATTCGAAGTTTCCGTTGAACCGGAAGCAGAAGTGGAAGTAGAAACTGAAGGGATCATAGAGACCAAGGATAATGACCACGAAGAAGATGAAATATTTTCACTTGCCAGGCCTATCAGCGATGTTGCTCCGGTAGTTATTGGAACAATTGATTTAGAACTTTTAAATCAAAGTACCCGTCCAAAACCAAAATCCAAGGAACAAAAACGACGCGAGAGGGAAGATAAATCAAAAATTATTATTGACGGCAAAAAACCTGTCTTACCGGGAGATAAGAAGATTCTTCGCACTGCTGCTGAAGTTGCTGCCAACCCTACACCCATACATCCTAAAAAGAAACGTGAACGTTTCTCTAATCAGAAAGTTGATATTACCAAAGTACCGCAACCAAATGGTCCAACCCAGGGTTTTGCACATCCCAAGAAGGTAACCCCTGGAACTACAGGTGGAGCCGGTGCAGCAAAACCAAACAAGGATCGTCTGAAACGTACTGTGAAAACGGCTGTTAATGAAGAAGACGTTCAAAAACAGATTAAAGAAACATTGGCTCGCCTTTCAGGAGCAAATAAAAAAGGCAAAGGATCGAAATACCGCCGTGATAAACGTGACAGCGTAAGTGTTCGTCAACAAGAACAGGCACAACGTGAACGTGATGAAGAAAGTGTTATTAAACTTACAGAGTTTGTAACTGCCAGCGAATTGGCGATCATGATGGATGTTACCGTAAATCAGGTTATTGCAACTTGTATGAACATTGGTTTGATGGTTTCTATCAATCAACGGTTAGATGCAGAAACGATTAATATCGTGGCTGAAGAATTTGGATTTTCAACCGAATATGTAAGTGCTGACGTTATTGAAGCCATTGGAGAAGAAGAAGTAGATACAGAAGAAGATTTGTTACCACGTGCACCGATTGTTACCGTCATGGGTCACGTCGATCATGGTAAAACATCGTTGCTTGACCATATCCGCAAAACAAATGTTATTGCAGGTGAAGCCGGTGGTATTACCCAACATATTGGAGCTTATAATGTAAAACTTGAAAACGGACAACGAATCACATTTTTGGATACTCCGGGTCATGAAGCATTTACTGCCATGCGTGCCCGTGGTGCGAAAGTGACAGATATTGTTATTATTATAGTAGCTGCCGATGATAATGTGATGCCTCAAACCATTGAAGCTATCAATCACGCAGCAGCAGCCAACGTACCAATGATCTTTGCCATTAACAAGGTCGATAAAGTTGGAGCCAATCCTGAAAAGATAAAAGAAACCCTGGCACAGATGAATTACCTGGTTGAAGACTGGGGTGGAAAATACCAGTCACAGGACATATCCGCTAAAAAAGGGGATGGTGTTAATGAATTGCTTGAAAAAGTATTACTTGAAGCGGAATTACTAGAGCTTAAGGCTAATCCAAATAAACGCGCCATTGGTTCGGTTATTGAATCAACATTAGATAAAGGTCGTGGATATGTTTCAACTATTCTGGTGAATAACGGAACACTTCATCTTGGTGATGTGGTTTTAGCCGGGACAAATTATGGAAAGATAAAAGCCATGTTCAACGAACGTAATCAACGTATCACTCAGGTTTTACCCGGTGAACCTGCATTGATTCTCGGACTGAACGGAGCGCCTCAGGCCGGTGACAATTTCAACGTTATGACTTCGGAACATGAAGCCCGTGAAATTGCCAACAAGCGTGAACAATTACAACGCGAACAAAGCATACGTACCAAAAAGCACTTTACGCTGGACGAATTAGGTCGACGTATTGCACTTGGTGATTTCAAAGAATTAAACATCATTGTGAAAGGTGATGTGGATGGTTCAGTAGAAGCCTTGTCGGATTCATTATTGAACCTGTCAACAGAGAACATTCAGGTAAATGTAATCCACAAAGCGGTAGGTGCTATTTCTGAGTCGGATATTCTATTGGCTGCAGCATCCAATGCCATTATTTGTGGTTTCCAGGTACGTCCTACAACAACAGCACGTAAAATGGCTGATAAAGAAGAAATCGACATTCGCCTGTATTCCATTATTTATGATGCTATCGAAGAAATAAAATCAGCCATGGAAGGTATGCTTTCTCCTGAAATCAGAGAAGAAATTACAGCAACTGTTGAAATCCGTGAAGTATTTAAAATCACAAAGGTGGGTACAATTGCAGGTTGTCTGGTTCGTGAAGGAAAAATCAAACGTAACAACAAAATTCGTATCATTCGTGATGGTATTGTGGTTTACACAGGTGAACTCGATTCATTAAAACGTTTCAAGGATGATGTCAAGGAAGTTGGTACCAACTATGAGTGTGGTTTGAATATCAAAAACTACAACGACATTCAGGTTGGCGATATTGTTGAAAGTTATGAAGAAACAGAAGTAAGAAAAACATTATAAGAATTGACAATTTAATCATTGACAATTTACTTTATAAAAATGCCGGATTCGTAATGAATCCGGCATTTTTAATATCATATATGCTATTGGTGAGAATCTTAATTCTCCAGTTTCTCCAGTAATAATTTTACTCCTTTCCCGACATCATTAGTCTCCTGTAATGCTTTTATGAATGCGCTACCAATAATTGCTCCCGATGAATACTTGCATACCATGTCGCGGGTTGATTTATTTGAAATACCAAAGCCAATCAATCGTGGATTTTTGAGCTTCATGGCGTTTATGCGATTAAAGTAATCCACTTTATTATCAAACGATGTTTGAGTTCCGGTAGTGGCTGCTGACGATACCATATAGATAAATCCGTTGGTATGGCTATCAATTAGTCGAATGCGATCCTCCGAGGTCTCTGGAGTAATCAGGAAGATAAATTCAAGTTTGTAACGTTCGGCTACTTCTTTATATTCAGCCAGGAAATCTGACATGGGCAGATCCGGAATAATCATTCCATCAACTCCCACCCTACTGCATTCTTTGCAGAAATTTTCAAACCCGAATTGCATTACAGGATTCAGATAACCCATCATAATCAAAGGTACGTGGATATCCACACGGACAGCCGTTAGCTGGTCAAACAATTTACGTATGCTCATGCCATTCTGCAATGCCACCTGAGAGCTATTCTGAATAACAATTCCATCCGCCAAAGGATCGGAAAAAGGGACACCTATCTCCACCAAATCAACACCATTAGCCTGTAAGCACTTCAATATTGGAATTGTATCCTCAAGTTTTGGGAAACCTGCCGTAAAGTATACCGACAAAATATTTTCCTTCTTATTCTCAAATAAATAATTGATTCTATTCATATTTGTAATGTTGTATTGTATTGGTTCGGGAAACTGCTATTTCCGAAATTTACTGATGAATTCTTTTAATAAGGATATATTTTTCAATCCGGGTTTATCTTCAAATTTACTATTAAGGTCTATACCTGCAAACTTTGGATGTTCTATTTTATGAATGGCCTCAGCATCATCCGCTGCAATACCCCCACTAAGCAGAAAAGGCGTATCACCTGTGTATTCCTTTAGCATTTGCCAATTAAACTTCATGCCTGAACCACCATATGCATCTGTTTTTGTGTCGAACAGAAAGTAGTCACATACACCTTCATAGCTTTTGGTAACCTTAAAGTTATATGCTTCTGCAATTGGAAAAGCTTTTATAATAAGGTAACCAAGTTTCTTTAGTTCACGGCACATATCAACCAGTTCAGCTCCGTGTAGTTGCAGACCATCCAGCTTATATTTATAGGCTATTGTCAGGATATTTTCGAGATCCTCATTGACAAATACACCAATTTTCTTAACAGATGCCGGCAAAGCATTTAGCACTTCACTATCCAATGGTTCAGCATACCGTGGAGATTTCGGGTAAAAGATAAAACCCATAAAGTCAGGCTTCAAATTAGCAACAGCCTGTATATTTTCGGGATATTTTAGTCCGCAGATTTTTAGTAGCATTGGTTGATTGGTTAATTAGGTTGTGCCAAACAGTAGATTATGATTTCAGGGCTTTTAAAAACAAAGCAAGAGCTTCGGCAGGATCTTCTTCTTTCATAAAGTTCTCACCCATTAAAAAGCCTTTATAACCCACTTTGCGCAATTCCTTGACTGTATTTACTTTCGAAATTCCACTTTCACTGACTTTCACAAAATGATCCGGTATTAAAGCGGCCAGTTCAAACGAAACCTGTATGCTTTGTTCAAAGGTTTTAAGATTCCGGTTATTCACTCCCAGCATATCCGTAAAATCATTCGCATGCCTTATCTCGTCAGCATTGTGAACTTCCAGCAGAACTTCCAGTCCTAACTCATGTGCTTTACGGGCCAGTTCAAAGGTTTGTTTACCTGTTAAAGCCGCAGCAATAAGCAATATGACATCAGCACCCATAGCCTTAGCTTCATAGAGCTGATATTCATCAATCACAAAGTCTTTCCGCAACACAGGACAACTGATTGTAGAACGTGCAGCAATTATATCCTGAAGTACCCCCCCAAAATAAGGCAAATCTGTCAGGATCGATATTCCTGAAGCTCCGGCCCCACTATATCCTGATGTCACTTTCACTACATCTGCATGCTCATGTATCCAACCCAGGGACGGCGATTTACGTTTAAACTCAGAGATAATCCCGGTGTTAGATGCCAACAGGCTTTGTTTCATGGACAAGCACCTGCGCGAGAATGCAGGTAATTTCTCCAAATCATTCATTGATACTGAAAGTTTACGTTCTGCAACTTCAATGGCTTTATCGGCAAGTATTTTATCTAATATAGTGGACATAAGTAATTAGAAATGAATAATTAATAATTAATAATTGACAGATCGCTGACAAGTAAGCACTCAGATGTTAACAAATAGATCATTAAATATCTACACTTTCTTACAAATAGATACGATCTAAAAATAATTGGATTATTAATTTTTAATTTTTAATTAAATTATCCATATATCTCTTCAAACTTCACAAACACTTTCTTCGCCTGTCCGCTTTGTAATGATTCAATCGCTTCTGCTTTACATTGTTCAAGGGGCTTTTGAGGACAACGTGTCTGAATGGTAAAAGCAGAATTAATGACTACTGCATTTCGTTGAGCCTCGGTTGCTTTATTTTCCAGTACATTCATAAAAATCCGTGCTGCTTCCGCCACAGTATCACCACCCCATAATTCTTTCTGTTCTATCTTTTTAAATCCAAGTTCTTCGGGGGTATATACAAATTCACCACTGTTGTTTACAATCTTGCAGGTATCAGTAAGCGATATTTCATCATACCCATCCAGGGAATGTACAATCGAATACTGGCATCCCAGGTTCTGGTAAATATACGTATACATACGCATCATTTTAAGGCTATAGACTCCCAGGCTTTGATAATTTGGCCTTACCGGACTGATAAGTGGTCCCAGCACATTAAAGAACGTACGTACACCGAGATTCTTGCGAACAGGAGCAACATTTTTCATCGCAGGATTGCAAAACGGTGCATGGAGATAAGCAAAACCTGCTTCGTCCAATGAACGTTTTACAATATCCAGGTTTGTAGTGAATTTTGCACCGAAATACTCCAGAACATTCGACGACCCGCTTACCGAAGTAGCACCGTAGTTCCCGTGTTTAGCCACTTTATAACCGGCACCTGCCACGGCAAAACAGCTGCAGGTAGAAATATTGAACGTATTTTTCCCATCACCACCCGTCCCTACTATATCCAGCGGATCAAACTCCGATAGATCCATTTGAACGGCCATACTAAGCAGTGCGTCCCTGAATCCGATAACTTCATCCAGTTCAATGCTACGCATCAAATAAACGGAAACAAACGCGGCCATCTGTGATTCATTATATTTCCCTGCAGCAATATTTATCATTACCTCTGCCGCTTCAGCCCGGGTTAATGACTGATGATCGAATAATCTGTTAAGTATTTGTTTCATATCTTTTTGGAGTTAGAAATAAGGAGCAGGACGTAAGTAACCTGTTCTCTTATCTTATCTTATCTGTTATATGTTTATTTTACTGGGGTATATTTCACAACGAAAATCCCCACAATCCTCTAATCAACTAATTAACCAATCAGCTAATTAACCAATCAACCAGTTAACCAACCACTAACTTATGCTTCCAGCCAGTTCTTCAGCATCTTCTCCCCATCAGGAGTTAATACCGATTCAGGATGAAACTGTACACCCCGAACATCATACGTTTTATGTTGAAGTGCCATGATCATTCCTTCTTCATCTTCTGCTGTAATGGTCAGGCATTCGGGCAAAGTGTTTTTCTCAGCTGCCCATGAATGGTACCGTCCTACTTCCAGTTGATTTGCCAGTCCATTAAATAAAACATCTTCATGCAATACATCAACCATCGAGCTCACCCCGTGGTGCACTTCAGTCAGGTTAATTAGTGTACCGCCAAACGCTTCTGCAATGGCCTGCTCACCCAGACATACTCCCAGGATACATTTCGTAGGTGCATACCGGCGGATAACATCAAGTAATATGCCTGATTCAGACGGTACTCCCGGACCCGGTGAAAGAATGATTTTATCAAAACGCTCAATATCTTCCAACGCTATCTGATCATTCCTGTGCACTTCCACGTCCGTATATCCCAACTTCTTAACTGCATGTACCAGATTATAGGTAAATGAGTCGTAATTATCAAAGACTAATATTTTTACCCCTATCCCCTGAAGGGGAACTAAGTTAGTTTCGTCTTGTTTTTTAGCTTGTATATTATTCATATAAAATGTATTAAATAATCACTAGTAATATTTAGTCCTCCCCTTTAGGGGTCGGGGGTTATTTGCCAGATGCTACATCCACCGCTTTCTTCAATGCTGCAAGCTTATTATTCACTTCCTGCAATTCGCTCTCTTCGTCCGATTTAGCTACAATGCCCGCACCAGCCTGGTAATACAGGGTATTGTTTTTACTCACAAACGAACGGATCGTTATAGCCTGGTTAAAGCTTCCATCAAACCCTATATAGCCAATACATCCACCATATGGGCCACGGTCATGCGGTTCAATCTGGTCAATCAGTTGCATGGCTTTTATTTTGGGAGCACCCGACAGTGTTCCAGCAGGAAACGTATCTGCAAATAGCTTAATCACTTTCGTATCTGGTTTCAGTTTGCCACTGACGCTCGACACCAAATGTAGGACGTGTGAATAATACTGCACTTCACGGAACACTTCCACTTCCACATGATCCGTATTCCTGCTTAAATCATTGCGTGCCAGGTCTACCAGCATCACGTGCTCGGCATTTTCCTTCTTATCATGGCGGAGTTTCTCTGCCAACTGAAGATCTTTTTCATCATCACCGGTACGCCTGAAAGTTCCTGCTATCGGTTTAATGTAGGCCTTTTGCTTTTTAGCATCCACAACCAAATGCGCCTCAGGGGAAGAACCGAATATCCTGAAATCCCCAAAGTTGAAATAGAACAGGTACGGTGAGGGATTTACTGACCGCAATGTGCGGTACAACATGAAATCATCGCCTTTATATTGTTGATAGAACCTACGTGAAAGTACAATCTGGAATACATTTCCTTTAAAGCACTGCTCTTTCCCTTTGCGAACCATTGCCATATATTGCTCATTGGTAATATCCGACTTTTCATCACCTATTGCCGCAAATTTATACGTGGCAATATTGTTATTCTGTAATATTTCTTCAATATCAGCAATAGCGGAAGTTTCACCTTCCAGTAAATTTTCAATTATTGTCAATTCATTATTGAAATGGTTTACTGCAATAATGTATTTGAATAACACGTAATGCAATCCCGGCATGCTTCCCGGAACTGTTTCACGGGCCGATAGCTTCACATCTTCAAAATACTGTACCGATTCGTATGATGAATATCCAAACAACCCGTTTATTCCGACCGGATTGTCATTTGTTGCTAAGTCAACCGATTTAAGGAATACATCAAACCGCTCCGCAACCGTCTGTTTACCGGTTACACATGTTTCAATTTTAGTCCCATCCGGATATTCCTCAGTAATCACAAAGTGGTTCACTGAGATGCCACCTATCGGACAAAATGCAATGTATGAAAAGCTGTTCTCCACACCGTGATAATCCGAGCTTTCGAGCAATACCGAATTGGTATACAAGTCCCGTATCTTAAGATAAATTCCTACCGGCGTTTGTAAGTCAGCCAGCATTTTCTTTGAATGTACGTATAGTTTCATATGGCCCAGCACCCCTAAGGGGGATTAATTAATTATTATTAGCAACAACTTTTCTCCGAAATATTCCTGCCTTATTCCCTTTTAGGGGTTAAGGGTTCTTTATAATATTTTATGTAAGTATCCATATCCTTATCTCCCCTTCCCGAAACAGTAATTACTACTACATCATCCGGTTTAAAAGTGCCTTTTTCTTTTTTCAGGATTGCCAGGGCATGTGCCGATTCAATAGCAGGAATAATTCCTTCAAGGCGTGTCAGTTCAAAGGCAGCATCCAATGCTTCATCATCGTTTATCGCCAACACTTTAGTACGGCCTATCCTGGCAAAGAATGCATGTGCCGGTCCTATACCTGGATAATCCAGTCCTGCAGAAATGGAATATGGTTCGATAATCTGGCCATCTTCGTCCTGTATCAACAGTGTTTTGGCACCATGAATAATTCCGGTTGTTCCTATACTGATCGTTGCTGCTGTTTCCCCGGAATGAATCCCAAGACCGCCTGCTTCTGCCGAAATAATCTTCACACGTTCGTCATCCAGGTAATGGTAGTAAGTTCCCATGGCATTGCTTCCACCACCTACGCATGCCATCAAATAATCCGGATAGTCGCGCCCCACTTGTTCCTGTAGCTGCCACTTGATTTCTTCGCTTATCACTGATTGAAAGAATCCAACCATATCCGGATAGGGGTGTGCTCCTACCGTGGATCCAACAATATAAAATGAATCCGGATTAGAACACCAATAACGGAATGCCTCATTCGTCGCATCTTTCAGCGTGGAGTTGCCACTTGTTACAGACTCCACCGTTGCACCAAGCATACGCATTTTCTGCACATTCAGAAACTGACGTTCCACATCCGTTTTGCCCATAAACACAATGCACTCCAATCCCATCAGTGCACAGGCTGTAGCGGTAGCCACACCATGTTGCCCGGCGCCGGTTTCTGCGATGATACGTGTTTTACCCATTCGTTTTGCCAACAAAATCTGTCCCAGTGCATTATTGATTTTATGGGCACCGGTATGGTTCAGATCTTCCCGTTTTAAGTATACATTCGTTCCATATTCTGCGGATAAGCGTTTTGCAAAATACAAAGGTGATGGACGACCCACGTAGTTCTTCAGCAAGTCATAGTATTCCGCTTTAAAGGATGCATCTTCTTTGATCGCATAAAAAGCTTCCTTGAGTCTTTCAAATGATCCATGCAGAATTTCTGGTATGTATGCCCCTCCAAATTCTCCGTAATATCCATTGTCGTCAATTGAGTAGTCCATTTTTGAAAGTTAATTGATTGATTGATTAGTTAAACATTTAATTGATTGATTAAGTTTCATTATTAATCTTTATTTTTATTAAATGCTTGATATTCGATGCCCGATGTTAATACAAAAAAGGCTTATCGTGAGTCCGACAAGCCTTTTTGTTATATCTTTTTATTTTGATACTATATATAGGTATTTCATCTCACGATTTGCTAATCCGTAAGTGCCACCACCAAAATTTGTTTATTGTCAAAATAGCGTTCATTATCTTTTTGTTTCTATTATGGGTGCAAAGATGATAATTTTATTTTATTTACACAAGAAAAATATCATTTTTTTATTTGAATACTGCAAATTTAAATAATTTCATTCTTCAATATACGAATATCATATCCAAATTTATTTTCAAGTTGATTCCATATTTCTTTTATCCCTTCTTCTAACGGTCTGCAACTTTCCGGAATTTCCTCCTGTTCAGGATAGGAAAGTTTTACAACTCTATTATGTTTTTCCAGCTCCCTTACAATTTTTCGTCCTGTTGGTGTACTGTCATCTATGTTGGCTATTACTGACATAATTTCTAATTATTATTCTGCAAATATACACACTTCTATTTAATAGGATAACAAAACAGTAGGAAATATTGTTTAATTAAAAGCATCAACTGAACTCCTTTCTTTAAATTAATTCCATAAATCATTTAGTTGCTTATTTTGGAACTTGTTTTAAAAAAAAGTGAAGAAGTTTAAAATATAGAATGTGAATTTTGAAAATGAAGTTTAAATAACCGACATAAATGGTTATGAAAGAAAATCACCTTTTGCAGGAAATTCTTTATACTGTCTCTTTGTTCAGTATTTTCCGATACATGCAGGTCGAATTTGAACAGATCTTACACCCGTACTCCTGATGTTTCAGGTTTTTACCGATTCCAATAATTCCACTGACTGATTTACGGGGTGTCATTAGGCACGAATCACTCAGGGTAATTCCGGCAGGGTTTTCACCGATCAACTCAAACAAGGCTTTTTGATCGGTAAGTGGCCAATTGCAATACCCCGGGCTATACCGGTTTGAAATTTTCAACCGGCTTGTTAGAAATGAAAGGCGTAAGTTCTCCTGGATTTTATCCATGGCATTCTCCACTGTAAGCGAACCGATGGCATCCAGGATATACGCTTCCATGATATCACCCTGTTCATTTAGTGCATTGGTCATTCGGGTAAAATCTTCACCGGCAGTACACAGGAACAAAGCTGCCTGTGTTGATTCTTTTATGTATCCGCACACCTGACGACCGGGATTCAATCCTTGATTCCTGAACTTTATAATTCCCTCTTTTACATTCAGGTTTTCAACATCGGTCACCAGGTAACCACCCGTAATACCAGCATCGAAATTTAATTCATCCAGTATTTCGCGGATAAAGATAACAGCCGGATGTTCTTCCTCCAGATCAGTGGAACGAAGGTAATCAAGCACTTCGGCAATAGTCGGAGCTACTTCGGCAAATGTAAAATGATAGGATTTAAAATTGTCTGACATATTATTGTTAAATACAACAGGCACTGCGAGCATCAAAAAGCACTGATTATTCCCGCAAATGCCTGTTATATATGAATTATGAATTATGAATTAAACAATGCTACTGTTTCAAGGAATGCACTTATATTGGCTTCGGGAACAAACGGAGGCAAATCACACCCGCTCGAAATAACAAAGTTATTATATCCTGCCGTTTTTTGAAGTAATTCTAACGTATCCTGTTTTACCTGTTCCACACTTCCCTGCTTAAAGACACCCACCGGATTAAGATTTCCCATTACAACAACATTAGGCGGACATTGTTTCAGAACCTGCTCCATATCAATGGCATTACCGAAGTGTAATGCCCGTGCTCCAGTCTCCACCATGGCATCGGTGCATTGACCCGTATTGCCGCAATTATGCAGGATGACAGTAAAGCTATCGTCCTGAACGGCATCAACAATTTGTTTTACATAAAAGGACGAATAGGTCATACAATCCTCCCCGGATAATAATCCTGCTGCAGGTTCAGCAATTATGACTCCTTGTGTTCCTGTTGCTTTCAGTGCATTGCAGTACTGAATCAGAAACTCCGTACATTTTGACAGCAACAATTGAATGGATTCAGGTTCAATATAAATAGCTACCATAATTTCCGACATATCGTACAACCTGCCTGCCAGGGAATAAGGTCCGATACAACCTGAGAATACAGGTTTATCCTTAAAGTTTTCAGCAGCAAGTTTACTTGCCAGCAGGTAAGCTGGAATACGTCCTTTGTCAAGCCCGGGGACTTTGAGTGCTTCTATTGAAGCAGCATCAGATACAAGGCGTCCAAGAACTGTTGGCACCTCATTATCGGGCAGTTTAATGTCGGCACCAAATGCTTCGGCTTCAACCGTCAGGTCCATAATAACCGTACAGGCAGTAGTTTCAAAGTGTTCCGAAACTGCTTTTATAGCCTGAAAATGTACCTGTCCATCGGAAACAGCTTCTTTTACGCTTTTGCCAATCATCTCTATGCCAGGATGAGTCATAAATGGCAATGCGATACGTTTTTCACTCGTTAAAATACTCTGTATCCAGGATGTCATTATTTGTTCTCTTTAAAAATTATACATGAATTATAAACCATATTCAGATGGAATAAATTTACCTTCCAGCAAAGGTAACATTTCTTCCACAAACTTACTTTCTTCGGTAGGTATGTCCGACAAGGCCAAACGTAAGATATCAATCCATTCCACTTCTATTTCAGGAAGCAGGAGTTGACCCGATTTATAGGCTTCCTCAATAATATCAAGTCCTTTCAATGCTGCACGAACCGAAGCATCAATGTAATTTTTCCCTTTCACCATTTCCTGCGATAGAATAATTACATTTTTAGGTGTCAGGATCAATGCCTGTGGATCCAGTGCCTGATCCGACTCTGCAAAGAGTTGCTGAAGCATGTTTGCTGTAGGCCTTCCGTGTTTCAACGCTGTGTTCATTAAACGGGCATCATATTCCAGTTGTTCGAGATAAACGGTAGGAGCCATTCCTGACAAGAGTTTGATATTCTGAACCGACTCATTGCTCCACAAATCGGCACAACATGCAGCGACATTGCCTACCGGACTGAAATGAGCACATGCTGAAGTTTTTCCTTCCATTGAGATCGGAGTACCGGTAATTGCTTTCAGGAAAGGGCCTTCATAGCCACAATCTTTATCAGGCCCCACAGCACCTTCTTCAATGGCAACCAGTGTACGTACGGCAGTGACAATGCGGACAATGGCTGCAAATATTTTAGGAATACATTGTTTCTCGGCAAGTACCATGGCTGTGTTACCAAACCCACAGGCGGTATCACCCCCGGCAATTTTGTTATTCTTTTTGGCTATAGCTACAATATTCGACCACAGGAACTTCATATCCCGTACTCCAAGCACCGATAGTGCAAAAATAGAAGTTTTGATATCGCACATCATCAATGCGTCATCATGAACCTCTTTTCCGCCGGTACTTTCTATTGACAGCATGTCACCACCTGCTAACGAACCTTTATCAAAAAGCTCCCACATGGCGTCCAGGTATTTAGAAGTCCGGCACAACGGAGGGCGGTCGAATTCACGCAGATCATTTGGTGTAAGCCTTATTTCACTTTTAAAACCAAATTTGATATAGTTTTCTTCACAGACCTCATTCATTATTTTCACTAACTCAATGCCTATGCTGGGCGTCTGAGTCATTTCGAGCAAGGTTTCAAATTCAAAGATTACTCCCGGTGCATGCAAATGCCGTGCATGTTCAATAGCATCGGTTACAATGCCTTTATAGTGTACACCAATAGCTTTCAGTGTACTTTCGTTAATGCTCATTGGAGGCAGTGTAAAATTCAATTCGGGTATAACACTTCCACCACCTATCACAAGGCCACGACGTGTAGTAACAGGATACAGGGCATTTCCAAAAATCAGTCCCTCATGAGTTGATATTGCTAGTTTATTATATTTCATAATTTTATGTTTTTAACTGGCTATTGAATCTAACCAACTTACACCTTCCTGTGGGTTCTTACCATACGCATCAGCTCCGATTGCCAAAGCAAACTCTTCCGAAAGAGGTGCACCACCTACTATAATTTTAGTTTGTGGGGCTACATTCCGGATAGCTTCAATCACCGGCTGAATATTTACCATGGTGGTTGTAAGCAATGCTGAAATTCCAACCACAGCATCAGGATATTCCTTTATCTTCTCTAAAAACTTTTCAATCTTCACATCAATGCCCAGATCAATTACTTCCCATCCGGCACCTTCAACCATCATACCCAGGAGATTTTTTCCTATATCATGTAAATCACCGTATACAGTTCCTAAAATAAATGTTCCCTTGCGTTTTACCGTTCCGTTTGCAAAAAAAGGTTTTAAATGAATCAGTGATGCTCCCATAGCTTTTGCGGACAAGAGCATTTGAGGAACAAAAATCTTATTTTCGCTGAATTTCTGACCCACCTTATTCATGGCAGTTATCAGGGCCTCGTTTAATATCTCAGTGGGTGTAACTCCGGCTTCAAGGGCTTCTTTCGTGATTTCATCTGCTCCCGGTAATCCTTTCATTTGTGGTGGATACGGAGATGCAAGATTGATTTTACCGAATTCAACACATTCGGATAGTCTGTCTAAAAAATTCTGTTTCATATTCTATAATTTATTGTTATTAATTCAATGATATTTTAGTCGTTTTATTTTCCACCCAGCATATGTTCTCCATAATAGCTTCCGTATGAAATAACTGCAGAAGAAACAAAAAGGATAATTAATGCCAGAATCAGAATCAGGTATGTACGTTTGGAAACCTGTTTCCATTCTTTCATAATCAGTCCCACAATATAGCTGAAGAAAATCAGCATGGACATATGTAACACCCAGCTGATAAACTGGAAATTTCCCATTTGCACATGGCCTAATCCGTAAAAGAAGAACTGTGCGCACCACAATGTTCCGGCTAATGCCGACCATAGAGTGTTTTTAGCCCGTCGACCGGCTGCTATGCCGCTCGATGCGGTAAATTCCTTAAGTGTCTTATCTTTCACCCCAAGGATGACAAACCATATCAGGTTCACGATAAAACAACCTGAAGTGGAAACAATCATTTTAGCATTTCCTTCAAAGTTTCCGGCTCCGTATGTAGCAGCCAGGTCGGAGATCGGCTTGCCTACTTCGAGTGAGATATTGAATACCGCCGACAGTAACCCGGCGATAATGGCCAGTATCAATCCTGTCCGCATATTGAAATGAACAGAGTTTTTCAATTCTCCCAGATCACGTTCCTTCCTGAAACCTGCCAATCCGCAAAGTGATACGCCAACAACCGACAACACCATTCCTGCAAGTACGATACCGCTTCCCGGACGGGAGAAATACTCAGCAACCTGTCCCCTCATAATGATTGGAGTCAGAGTTCCCAGTACTGCTGAGATACCTATTCCAATGGTATAGGTAAGCGAATAACCAATATTTCGAATGGCATAACCAAACGACATTCCACCGAACCCGTATATGCCACCTAACAAAAAGGCTCCCCAGAATGCACCTGCCGGAGCTTTATGCAATATTTCAAAGAAGGAGGGTACCGTCAGATACCCCACAAGCAAGGGCATAAGCAGCCAGGCAAATGTGGCCTGTACCAACCAGAAAGTACCCCACGACCACTGTTTGGTTTTCTGGCTTGGCAAATAACAGGTGGAAGCCGATGCTCCGCCTATAGCATGTAAGAATGTTCCGAGTATTGGATTTGAGTTTACCATCTATTCATTTACTATTTACTATTTACTATTTTTCTACTTTCTACCGACTACCTACTACCTTCTATGTTGTAATCCAAATATCAAGAGTATTATTATATTTTTTTAATGTTGATTCAAAATATCTATTATCTTTGTTCTCAGAAAGTTGAAGAGGAAATAGGCTCTGCTGGGGAGCA
>Ga0209540_10000047_pt1 | contig 163282 bp, 126 predicted proteins | sample BarGraIncu01121A_FD_184501 | JGI IMG/M metagenome (GOLD analysis project Ga0209540, IMG submission 184501) | Arctic peat soil microbial communities from Barrow, Alaska - Barrow Graham LP Incubations 011-21A (SPAdes) (version 2) | ecosystem: Environmental > Terrestrial > Soil > Wetlands > Peat...
CAAAAATGGGAGGATAAGCAGGATCTTCGTAAAAATGGATATCATCATCGCTGCAAACCAGTCGAAGATAAGAAAGTGTGGTTAAATAGTTTTTTCCTTTGTAAAGGATGATACGTGGATCGGTGGCATCAAGTTGTGGATCGTTTTTATCAAAGCTGAGCACTTCGATTTTGTCATTATTATAAATAGGAAAACTGATTTTATTTTCAATTTGTGTGGGACGCTCGGCAACGCGCAGCAAGAGCCAGGTTTTGCCATTCATACGAAAAACGCCGGGGTTGAGCAGACAGGTAATTTCCATTCCTTTTATTCCGGCAGTCAAATCACCGGGTCGAAGCAAAGGATTGCTGTTACTTCGTTTTGCAATATCCATAATGTATTTTGTTTTAAGATTTATCGAGGTCAAATATACTGTATCAGCATCGTCATTTGAGTATCTTATTCAAACAATTGAGTATATGTATGTCAGGTTTTGACTATTAGATACCTTTTTGAAAGAAATAGATACCTTCAAATTGACAGAATGAACTCATATTATAGTACATTTGTTTAAGCAATATAAAAAATTTAATTTCGATGAAAAACACGGTACTTTTTTTATGCGTTTTCTTGTCGTTTTCGTTGAATGCGATAAACTACGAGATTGTTAATCTGACCAATAACGATGGTCTTTCTAACAGTTCCATCAATAGCATAAATCAGGATTCTAACGGCTTACTTTGGTTTGGTAGCTGGGATGGTTTAAATGTGTATAATGGTCGCGAATTTAAAGTCTATAAACCTGATCCGGGAAATACTAAAAGTATCAGTAATAATATTATACGTGACATTGTAGAAGAAAAAAAAGATATTCATTGGATAGCCACCGACCGCGGTATAAATCGTCTGGATAAAGGTAAAAATACTTTCGAACGTTTTTTTGTCGATAACGACAATACTACGATCTCTACTGAGCATTCCTTTTATATTGCTAAAAACAGTTCAAATCTTATTTTTGCAGCAATTTACGAACAAGGACTGTATTTTTTCAATCCCCAAATCCATCAATTTGTACGCCTGAATACTGTTAAAAACTTACGGATAAAAAAAATCTTTTTCGACTTGGATGATAACCTGTGGCTTTATACTGAAGAGAAAGTTTTGTATAAAATCGTTTTCAAAAAAGGGAATTTAGAAACTCCTAAAATTGAGAATGTAGTTCTGTTTAAGCATTTGAAAAATATAGAGTCTGTCTTTTATCATAATAATAACGAGATATGGTTGCAGACTGCTGATGGGAAAATGTACTCTTATCGGATTTCGGAAGGTATATTATCCGATTATCCTATTGGAAAGCAAAATATAGGTGTTGTTAGAGCGATTCTTTTTTTTGGTACCTATCAATTGTGGGGAACAGTTAATGGCCTTTTCCGATTCGATCTTAAGACGAAGAAAGTCGAGTCATTGTTACCAAACGTTTCGGTTTTGTCTCTTTTTGCGGGTAATCAACAAATTATATGGGTTGGCACTGATATGCAAGGTGTCTGGCAACTATCACCTTCCCGAGAGAAGTTTAGCACCTACTCAGCAGAAAATATCACTTCATTCGGCAATAGCGCAGTTCGTACTTTTTTCGAAGATCGCAACCGCATCCTTTGGGTAGGAACAAAAGGAAGCGGTATTTATACCTTTATGCATAAAGGTGAAAGTCTTTTATCTAAATTCGTACAACATTTTACTACTGAAAACGGCTTACTAAGCAATTCTGTATTTACAATTGTCGAAGGTCAGAACAGGGAGTACTGGATTGGGACTGATGGACGCGGAATAAATTACTTCGATACCAGAGCTAAAAAACTTTACACCTTGTTTGTGAGCGACAGTTTGCAACGAAAAGTAAATCTGTCATCTGTCTATTCCATATTGCCCGGCGATGCCAATACTTTATGGGTAGGAACTAGCGGATATGGTATGTATAAATTGGAAATTGACCGAAGCACAAAACCATATTCCATTAAAAGGTACACCCAATTTATTTACAAAACAGGGAATTCTTCTTCCTTGAGCAACAATATAGTTTACTCCATAATTCGCGAAGATACTAACTATTTGTGGATAGCCACACGTGGCGGTGGACTGAATCGATTTAATTGCCGAACCGAACAATTTCAAAATTATCGGTATTCTTCCAATTCTCCCGATTTTATCAGCAGCGACGATATCCTTTGCCTTTATAAAGATACAAAAGGCTTTTTGTGGGCCGGGACGAGTATGGGACTAAACAAACTTCTGCGGTTTGAAAAAGGAAAACCTATCTTCACGCGTTTTACTGAAAAAGAAGGGATGCCAAACAACACCATACATGGAATTCTGGAAGACAAAGAACATAATTTGTGGCTGAGCACGAATAAAGGAATAGCAAAAATGGTCCACGACAGGGCGAACTACCGGATTATTTCTTATTTCAAAAAAGACGGACTTCAAAATAATGAGTTTTCGGATGGAGCATTTTATGTAAGTCCATATTCCAACGATTTTTATTTCGGGGGAATCAGCGGTTTTAACTTGTATAATCCACTCGAAATATCCCACGACAGTTACATGCCATCGTTATTACTGGATGCTTTTTTTGTGGATAATACCGAATCAAATCTTTCTGAATATTTGAAACTGAAATCCGCCGGCGAAACCCTCGTACTATCCTATAAAAACAAATCGTTTAGTTTTAAATTTATTCCACTCGATTATCTATCCGGTTCCAAATGTGAAATTTCCTATTTGTTGGAAGGTTTTCAGAAAGATTGGATTCAATTGGGGACATCCAATACAATTGTATTTACCAATTTACCAAAAGGGGATTATGTATTGAAAGTACGTTGCAGTAATGCTGACAAAATATGGAGCGAGAAATACTTTTCACTTCCAATAACCATGTTACCACCTTGGTGGGCAAGTACACCAGCCTATATTATCTATTTCGTTTTGTTTGTAATGCTGTTTTTTGTTATTCAACATTTTGTAAAAAATCAAATAAACGCTCGCAACAATATCCAGTTAAAAGAACTTGAAAAACAAAAAATCGAAGAAATTCATCAAGCAAAGTTGCGTTTTTTCACCAATATTGCTCATGAATTCTCCAATTCGCTGACGCTTATATACGGTCCGTGCGAGCAATTACTCAGAACGCATGCCTCTGATGATTATACGCGAAAGTATATAAACATTATCAAGTCCAATTCCGAACGGATGCAAACTTTAATTCACCAGTTAATTGAGTTTCGTAAAGCTGAAACAGGGCATTTAAAATTGGAGATTGAGCGGGTAGATATTCCAGAACTGGTAAAATTTGTGGTGGAAAATTTCATGGAGGAACTGGAACAAAAAAAGATTCAGCTTCATCTTAACTTCTCTCCAAACCTAATTTATTGGCTAACTGATAGGGACAGTGTAGAGAAAATTGTTTTCAATCTGGTTTCGAATGCGGTAAAATATACGCCCGAAGAAGAAAATATCAAGGTATTAGTGGAAACCTTCGAAGACAGACTTATTATCCGTGTTACTAATACCGGTGTTGGAATAAAACCAGCTTATCAACAAAGTATTTTCGACCGTTTCGAAGTATTAGATCGATTCGAAATACAAGTTGCAAAAGGACTGGAAACCCGTAATGGCATTGGGTTGGCATTATGCAAAAATATTGTGGAAGTTTTACATGGAAATATCGATGTGGATAGTGATGGAGAAACTTTTACGTCCTTCATAGTTAGTCTGCCTGAGCAACCGGTTGAGACATACGTTTCACCCAAACGTCACGAATCAGCGTCATTGTCGCTTATTAACCCGGAAATAACTGAAAATGAAACTATAGGAAAAACTCTGATTTCGATACCCGATATTAAAAAAGAGGGTCTGATTTTGGTAATCGACGATGATAAGGAAATCAGGGAATTACTCAGTGACTTTTTATGTGACCGTTACGAAATTGCCGAAGCTGCAAACGGCCGTGAAGCTATTGAACTGATGCGTATCAGAATGCCACTCATTATTATTTGCGACATTATTATGCCGGTGATAAATGGAGTTGAATTTGTCAAAATCATGAAAGAACAGGAACTAACACGCCATATTCCCATTATATTGCTTTCATCTAAAAGCTCGGTCGAAAGTCAAATTGAAGGTCTTGAAGTAGGTGCGGATGCTTATCTGAGCAAGCCTTTTCATCCGCGTCATTTGGAGGCTTTAATCGAAAGTTTACTCCATCGTAACAAGGCTATTTTGGATTACAGCGAATCGACTTATGCTGCATTAGAACAATTTGAAGGAAAGTTGGTACATAAAGAAGACAAAGATTTAATGCTTCAAATCACCCGAATTATTCACGAACAAATTGATAATGAATCATTTTCACTTGATTTCATTGCGAGTGAAACAGCACATAGTAAAATGCAGCTTTACCGGAAAATGAAAGAACTTATCGGACAAACACCTACCGAATACATTCGTTCTATTCGCTTAAAACAAGCCGAGAAACTACTTAAATCTACGAATAAAACGGTACAGGAAATTATGTATATGTGCGGATTTAACAACAAAGCATATTTCTACCGCGAATTTGCAAAGAAATATCACCTTACACCCAAGGAGTATCGGAGTCAAAAATAATATGCCTTTGTTCATTGATAAAGGTACAATGCCTTTCAAAATCTATTATCTATAGCTAAAGTTTTCTCACACCCCCTATTTCAAGTCAAATGTTTCCCCAATAAGCAAATTGTATTTTTATTCATATTTATTAATTTATAATATAAAATCTTTTCAATTGTTGCAAACTACCGATCAACAAAAGTATTAATCTAAATTAAAATGGTAAACTTTAAGAATAAATACTTGTTTAAAGATTAATAAATTTCAAAATAGAACTCAACTAGCTGTATATTTATTACAAATCAAAAGAAATATACAGGAATAAAGAAATAATTCTCTAATTGTTTCCCTACTACAAAAAAAAGTAGTACTTTTGTCGCGTCTTAAAAAAGACTCAATTCTGCAAGAGAGTAAAAAACAAAATAAGATCACTAAATTTAAAAAAAATGGCAAATTTGGATTTAAGCAAGTACGGCATTTCGGGTAATTTCGAAATCGTACACAATCCTTCTTACGAAGTTCTGTTTCAAGATGAAATGAACCCGGCAAACGAAGGTTTTGAAAAAGGTATTTTAACTAATACAGGTGCAGTTGCAGTTTTCACAGGTAAATTTACAGGTCGTTCACCTAAAGACAAATTCTTTGTGAAGGATGCAATTACTGATGAACATTTATGGTGGGATGGAACTATCAATCGTCCAACATCACAAGATGCTTTTGATCAGTGCAAAAACTTAGTTACCGGTCAACTTTCGAAAGCAAAAAAATTGTATGTTGTTGATACCTTTTGTGGAACAAACGAAGACACTCGCATGAAAGTTCGCTTTATCATGGAAGTGGCTTGGCAAGCTCATTTTGTAACCAACATGTTTATCCGTCCTTCACATTACGATTTGGCTAACTATGGTGAACCAGATTTCGTAACTTTGAATGGTTCGAAAGTAACAAACCCTAACTGGAAAGAACAAGGTTTGAACTCTGAAAACTTTACATTGTTCAATTTGACTACTAAAATGCAGGTTATTGGTGGAACCTGGTATGGTGGCGAAATGAAAAAAGGTATTTTTGCCTTGATGAATTATTATTTACCATTGAAAGGTATGGCTTCCATGCACTGCTCGGCTAACGTAGGTAAAGATGGTGATGTTGCTATTTTCTTTGGTTTGTCAGGAACAGGTAAAACAACATTATCAGCTGATCCAAAACGTTATTTGATTGGTGACGATGAGCACGGTTGGGATAACAACGGTGTATTCAATTACGAAGGTGGTTGTTATGCAAAAGTAGTTGGTTTGAGCGAAAAGAACGAACCGGACATCTGGAGAGCTATCCGTCGCGATTCATTGCTCGAAAACGTAACAGTTGATGAAGCTACCGGTAAAATTGATTATGACGATCAATCAGTAACTGAAAACACCCGTGTTTCTTACCCAATCTACTTTATCAACAAAATCGTTTCTCCTTCGAGAGCAGGGCACGCTAAAAAAATTATTTACCTGTCGGCTGATGCATTTGGTGTATTGCCTCCGGTATCTATTTTGGACGAACAATCGGCTCAATATCACTTCCTTTCTGGTTTTACTTCAAAATTAGCCGGAACAGAACGTGGTATCACTGAGCCGGTTCCTTCATTCTCTCCTGCATTTGGTGAAGCGTTCTTGACATTGCATCCAACTATGTATGCTAAAACACTGATTGGCAAAGCAAAAGAACACAATGCTAAAGTTTATCTGGTAAACACAGGTTGGAACGGAACAGGTAAACGTATGTCTTTGAAAGTTACACGTGCAATTATTGATGCTATCATCGATGGTTCAATTGAAAAAGCTGAAACAAAACACATTCCAATTATGAATTTGATTGTTCCTGTAAAATTGAATAATGTATCGGAAGGCATTCTTGATCCACGCGATACTTACTCAGATGCTAAAGAATGGGAAACTAAAGCAACTAAATTAGCAGGTATGTACATTCAAAACTTTGTACAGTACTGCGACAATGAAGCTGCAAAAGCTTTGATTCCATCTGGACCACAATTGTAATTGTTAGAATTATTATATCAAAAAAGCTGTCCGGATTAGGACAGCTTTATTTTTTGGATTAATACGAATTACTTCTTGGCTTTATCAAAACATCTATCAAAGAACAACAATTGGTATCGGATTGAATTATCCCAATATGCCCAATTATGGACACCGGGACGTTCGATGTAATCATGATCTATGTTCAATGCCATTAGTCTTCGATGTAAGGCAGCATTAATTTGATAGAAAAAGTCCGAAACACCGCAATCTATGATCAAATCAAGTTCATTATTCTTTAGTGTGGTTACCATATTAATTACTGAACGATTATCCCAATCTTCATGATGACTTTTATAACTTCCAATACGTTTTGCTATATCATATTTTTTAGTTGAAGTTCTCAAATCAACACCACCACTCATACTTCCTGCATGTGCAAATAAATCACGATTGCGAATGGCCAGATACAATGCACCGTGACCACCCATGCTCAAACCTGTTATGGCACGAGATGAACGATCGGGAATAGTTGCATAATGTGTATCAACATATTTAAGTAAATCTTTAGTAATGAAGGTTTCATACTGAGAAGTTGAATCAACGGGACTATCGAAATACCAGCTACTATAACCTCCATCAGGACAAACAATAATCATTTGGTAGTCAGTAGTCAGTGTTTTTATTGCAGGAACGGTATTTAACCACTTTGCATAATTATCGCTAAAACCGTGGAGTAAATATACTACCGGGTAGTGCTTTTTATTCGTATAATTTTCAGGAACAATTACAACACTCTTCACTTCTTTATTCATTTTTGATGAAAAAACTGAAATAGTATCCACTTGGCCTTTAGAAAATGCAAGTTGAAAAAACAAAACCGTTATTAACAGGAAATTTATTCGTTTCATATTATTGAATTTAATAATTTAAATTTTTCTAGAAAGATCCACAAAAAAGGGAATCAATTGTCTTATGCAAAGGTAATTATTTATTGTAAAAAAGATAATATTGAAAACTCATTTATTAGTCAGTATTGGAATGTAATGGAAATAAATCTACCTTTGCAATAAAAATACATTTTTTGTCTTGTTATTGCATATTAATAAATTATAAATACAAAATCTTATGTTTAAAACAAATCAGTACTTCGATGGAACAGTAGTTTCTATCGCCTTAGAATCGGTTGAAGGAAAAGCCACAGTTGGTGTAATGGCTGCCGGTGAATATGAATTTGGCACTAACACTGTAGAAATTATGACCATCATTTCTGGTCAACTCATCATCCTACAACCTAATGAAACTGAATGGAAAACCTACAATAAATTCGAAAGCTTTGAAGTTGCAAAAGGTGTGAAGTTTAAAGTAAAATGTACCGAAGACACTCCGTATTTGTGCTTGTATAAATAAACGAATCTCAAATCCTTGAAGGGACTATAAGATACAGTTCATTATACTTAAAAAAGCTTGTTTCAGATTGGAACAAGCTTTTTTTATAAACTATAAGTTATTACCTATTTCAAAATTTCTTAAATCCAATAATCTCCCTCACTTCACGAATAGTTTTTGCAGCGTTTTCCTGAGCTTTTTCTTTTCCCATGCGTGCAACCTTCGAGAGATAGGCTTCGTCGCTTGAAATGGCTTTAATTCGCTCGAGGAAAGGCGCTGTAAAAAGAATCATATCCTGTGACAATTGCTTCTTCATATCACCGTAACGAATCTGGCAACTATTGTATTGTTCATCAAAGTAAAAGTATGTCTCAGGAGTAGAAACAACTTTCATTAATTGGAAAAGATTCTGAATGGGATCGGATTTCGTTTGATTCGGTTCTGTTGGTCCTGCATCTGTAACTGCTTTCATAACTTTTTTGCGAATGGCTTCAGGTTCGTCAGCAAAAAATATGGCATTCCCCTCTCCTTCCGATTTTCCCATTTTTCCACTTCCATTAAGTCCGGGAATTTTTACCAATTCTTGCCCAAAATTAAAAGCTTGCGGTTCAGGGAAATATTCCACATTATACAACCGATTAAACCGGTTTCCGAATGTGCGCGTCATTTCCAAATGTTGTTCCTGGTCTTTTCCTACCGGAACTTTGGTAGCACGATGTATCAAAATATCAGCAGCCATCAAGGTTGGATAAGTCAATAAACCTGCATTCACATTTTGTGGTTGTTGACGTATTTTATCTTTAAACGAAGTACAACGTTCCAATTCACCGATATAAGCATTCATATTGAGATAAAGGTACAATTCGGCCACTTCGGGCACATCGCTTTGAATATAAAGCGTTGCCTTTTCAGGATCCAATCCGGCAGCGAGATATTCCACCAAAATCTGACGAACATTTCCATGTAAATCCTGTGGAGTAGGATGTGTGGTAAGAGAATGATAATCGGCAATGAAAAAATAGCAATTGTGCTCGTTTTGCATGCTGATAAAATTGCTCAATGCGCCAAAATAATTTCCTAAGTGAAGGTTTCCGGTTGGGCGAATGCCGCTAACTACTGTTTCCATAATAAATATCCTGACCCCCTAAATCCCCGAAGGGTGACTTAAAGAACCGTCTTTTTTGATTTTTTTATTTGTTGTAAATATCATCGAACCTTTATCTGAGTCCCCCTTTGGGGGATTTAGTGAGTCGACCCCTCAAAGGTTAGGGCATTTTCTTATTCTATCGGTATTGACCGCCTAATACGTTGATCTAAAGAAGTCAACGTTTCTGTTGTAGCCACACCTTTAATTTCCTGAATTCTTGAGTTAAGCAATTCCATTAGATGCTCATCATTCTTGGCGTATAATTTAATTAAAATAGTATAATTACCTAATGTGTATTGAGATTCAACAATTTCAGTTATTTTTTCCAACTCTAGCACAACTTCTTTGTACATGGAACCGCGTTCTAAGGTTATACCAATATAAACACACATTTGAAATCCCAGCATTTTAGGATTCACAGTGTAGCCCGATCCAGTAATAACACCAATATCTATCAGTCGTTGAACACGTTGATGTATAGCTGCACGCGAAACACCACATTCTTCAGCTACATCTTTGAATGGCATACGAGCATTCTTAGTAATAATCTGTAAAATTTTTCGGTCAAGTTGATCAATTTTTTCCATGGCATTTAATTTGAGTTATCATTAAGGCAGCAAAAGTATACAAAATAAATGTAAATTGAAAGATATTATCTACAACAAACAGAAAAAACAGGAGAAAAGCTAGACTTTTGTTTATTTGGCCTATCGTTTTGATAAAAAATTAGCCGAAGTATAAATACTTCGGCTAATAGAATAAATTACTTTATAATGAATAGATTACTTTTCGATAGAAATCAATTCCACTTCGAAGATTAACATAGAAAATGGTTTAATTGCACCTTGTCCACCATTGCCATAAGCCAATTGTTGAGGAACATACAATTTGAATTTTGAACCTACAGGCATCAATTTCAACGCTTCTGTCCAACCTTTTATAACTTGATTTACAGGAAATACAACCGGAGCTTTACGATCAACTGAGCTGTCAAAAACAGTTCCATCAATCAATGTTCCATGATAGTTAACTTTCACTTTACTTGTGTCTGAAGGAAGTGGACCGTTTCCTTTTTTCAGAATTTCGTATTGTAAACCGCTAGCAGTAGTAATCACACCTGGTTTTTTGGCATTTTCAGCTAAAAACAATTCACCAGCTTTTTTATTTGGACCATATTGTGCTTCCATTTTTTTAGCCTGAAGTGCTTGCATAGTTTTTTGTAAGTAAGTTTGAGCTTCTTGAGGTGTCATTTGAATTTTTGAACCTTTCAAGCCGTTTACCAAACCTTGTTTAATCAATTTAACATCAACTTTTAAGGTTGAATCGCCCATCAAACCAGATTTAGTTTGTTCTTTCAATGAAGAACCAATTTTAGTCCCTAATTCTACTAATTCTACATTTTCTTTTACAACTTCGCCTTTCATTCCTTCTTTCATTCCTTTGAGCAAAGTAGCAATTTTTTGTTTTGCAGAATCACCTTTAATATAATAGTCTTTAATACCTGCACCATTGGCCAAGCCAAATGCATAGTTTAAACTGTCAATTTGAGTTTTTAAAGTAGGTAATTTTGATTTATTACTATCGCACGAAGAAAAAGTAAATGCAGCCACCAAAGCCACCGCGATGAATATATTCAGTTTTTTCATTTTTCTGTATATTTTATATTTGTTGAATAATTATTTTACTTCTTGTTGTGGAGCTTGTTGAGGAGCTTGTTGTTGTGGAGCTTGTTGCTGTGGAGCTGACATTTGTGGTTGTTGACCCATTTTTGCAGCTTGAATTTTCATCATGGTTTTTTGAATGTAAGCCTCTGCTTCTTTTGAGGTCATTCCTTTGTCAAAGCCATTCAATGCATTTACTATCCCTTGTTTTACTAAATCATTATTGAAAGCAAGCGTTGAGTCACCCATTAAACCTTTAGCTTTTTGTTGTTTAAACGAATTTCCAATTTGGACCCCCAATTTATACAATTCATCTTTGTTAGCTTCTTTTTTGTAAGCTTCATCCAAAGATTTCATTAATGCAATAATTGGTTTGTCTGATGAATCTTTTTGCATCATATTTGTTTTGATGCCATCACCATTAGCCAAACCAAGAGCATAGTTCAAACTGTCGTTTTGCGTTTTCAGTTGAGAAGTTTTAGCTTCGTATTTATTACACGAAGTAAACAGAAAAATGGCAACCAAAGCTACCAGCGATAAAAAACTTTGTTTTTTCATTTGATTTCTAATTTATGAATTTATTTATTTTTCTTATAATGGAAAAAAGTTACTATTAATTATTTTACGCGTTTAGTAGCTTTTACCGTTTTAGTAGTTTTAACATCTTTAGTTACAGGAGCAGGAGTAATTTCTTTTACAACTGCAATTTCTTTCAACGGTTTAATATCGAGCAATTCAACTTCGAATATTAAAGTTGCGTAGCCGGGAATAGCACCATTTCCGGCACCTTTTTCGCCATAACCTAATTTATAAGGAACAAAAAATTTGTACTTCGATCCTACCGACATCAATTGTACACCTTCTGTCCATCCAGGAATTACTTGATTTAATGGGAAAACGATTGGTTCGCCACGGTCAACAGAACTATCGAACTTTGTTCCATCAAGCAGGAAACCTTGGTAATGTACCTTAACCGAATCTGTTGCTTGTGGTTTTGGTCCTTCTTTTTCAACCAATACCTGGTATTGCAAACCGGTGGCAGTTGTTTTTACACCTTCTTTATTTTTATTTTCAGCTAAGAATTTTTCACCATCGGCTTTTTTCACTTCAACATCTTTTGTTTGTGCTTTTGTGATGAAATTTTTGAAGTATTCATTTGCAAATTCAGCAGTCATTAAAGCCGAATCACCTTTCATTGCGGTAGCAAAACCTTTGATCACTAAATCGAGATTTGATTTTCCACCGGGAATACCTTTGATGTTTTTAGCAAAATCAGCTCCTACATTTAATCCCAACGCATAACTCATCGAGTCAACACCATTGGCAAAAACAGAAACAGGAGCTGATACTATTAAATCTTTTGGTTTTTTTTTGGCTTCTGCCGAAACAAAAACGAGGCTTATAGCCGCGAGAATTAAAACGGTTTTTTTCATTTTTACTATTGATTTTTATATTTTACAATTATTGAGTTTAACTATAGAGCATTAAAAATTTCTTACAACGACTAAACTATATCTAATAATTCGACTTCAAAAATTAAAGTCGCGTGTGGTGCAATGGCTTGTCCGGCTCCTTGAGCACCATAAGCTAAATCGGAAGGTATAAAAAGTTTCCATTTTGAACCAACCGGCATCAATTGTAATGCTTCTACCCATCCGCTGATTACTTGTGTAACACCAAATGTAGCAGGTTCACCGCGACGTACAGAACTATCAAAAACGTTTCCGTCAATAGTCGTTCCGTGATAATGTACTTTTACTGAATCAGAAGCTTTTGGAGTTACCCCTGTTCCAACTGTCATAATTTCATATTGCAATCCGCTGGCCAATGTGACCACTTCGTTGCGTTTTGCATTTGATTCGAGAAATGCTTTTCCTTCACTTTGTCCTTTATCGCTCATATTCGCCTGTAAGTTTTCAAAAAATTCACTGATAACCGCTTGAGCATCTTCATAACTCATGTCTGGTTTATTTTGTTCCATAACATCTTTTATTCCTTTGGCCATTTGTTCATAATCCAGAGTTTTTACACCACTGCCTAACAAGTTATTACCCAAACTTAATCCCAATGCATAACTTACTTTTTCCATTCTATCTGTGTTGTTTTATATATTTTCTGTTTAATTGAAAAAAACGCTGCAAAGATAGCTGATTTGTTGGACAATAGCATGTTAATATTTCAAAATTATCGAGATGAAACAACAATTGGCATTTTTAAATGTTTTTTTATCCCATTTTCGGGATTAAACATTTCAAAATAAAGCACATAAATTCCGACATTAGCGTTCTTACCACTTTCAGTTCGTCCATCCCAGGTCAAAAAACCTTCTGTAGAAAGTAAAATATTAGATGCCAATTGTAAAACCTTTACTCCAACAGCATTTAAAATGATGGCATTGGCCACATAACCATTCGAATCTGTTTTGTAACGAATAAAACAAATATCATCAACTCCATCGTTATCCGGCGAAAAACATTCAGGTTCAGTCCACACGAACTTTTCGGTTAATCCGTCAGAATTAAGATCGCGATATTGAGAATTTTTATAACCCGGTGTGCCGTAATTTACTTCAGACGCAGCTGAATGCCATGATGATGCATTTTGAGTTGGCAAATTTGGGTTAATTCGCTCTAATGCAATTCCCTTTGGGCTTTTCACCAAAGCATGATGCCATTTTACATTATAAGTCAATTCATCGTAAATGGTATCTTTTGCCGAATTTGTAAACACCAACGTAGAACTTTCATTATTCAGCTGACTCCAATCGGTTGTCAGAATATTACTTTCCACCGGACATACGTGATAATTTCGAACAATTTCTGCATCTGAACAAAGTGCTAAATATCCGTTGGGCAATAAATTGGTTTGAGCAGGAATAACATTTCCGGTGTTAAAAGATCCATCAGTTTTGCACGTAGTAAATACCAAGTCGGAAACATCCAAAAGTTTATCCGATTTGTTATATATTTCCACATATTCCACCGAATTCTCAGGATTTTCGAACATGACTTCATTGAAAATTAAATCACCGATTTCGATTTTTTCAGTAATACCGATACTTTTTTGGGTATTGGAAAGTGCATTACCAGCTAAATCAGTTATTCCGTTTGTTTCCAATAAGTAGATTTTCCCTCTCTCAAAATCATTTGCAAAAGTAAGTTTTACAGATGTTTTATCAGATGAAATAGTTTGTGAAACCGGAGATCCCATTCCTTGGTCAAGCACAAAAGTAGCACCGGAAAAAATCATTGCTTCTGAAAAGCTTAGGTTTAATTTATTCGGTTGCTCCAGGATGAATGAAGTCCAAACTGGTGGTTCCATATCGAGGGCTTTATTTCCTGTTACCACAATATCATCAAAATAATAATCTGAACCGGTAGTACTGGTATTGACAACTAACAAACCAAAATACTTACTTTGTTTTATCATCATATTTTGAGTTTTCCCTTCAGAAAAAAATTCAGTTTCAGTAAGTAGTTTGCTGAACAATTCGAAATTTCCTTGTGCGTCTCGTGTAACTTTAATACGCAATTCTACAGGGTTTCTATCTGTTCGCTTGTCAACTCCATCAATAATTTTCGTCTTTTTGGTTCCTTCCTGTACGAACAATGATACTTCGTCGTTTGTTCCCCCTATTTGAACATAATAACCATTGCATCCAGACGAAATATCGTTTTTATCGGATGCTAAATATACTGATGCATAATTTCCTGAAGAAGGATTATAAGTAATTTTCACCCAACATTCCCAAGTGGCATCATCGAAAGCCTCCGAAGGTGTAAACAAAAACGAAGTGGAAGCCGTAGTTGCTTTAGATTGAAGTTGCAAGGCACTGTTAACATTGAAATTGGATGTAGTACCACTCCAAATTGGGTTATTTATAAAGTTTCCATCCGAAAAATTATCATTAACTTGTCCGAAACAAAAAAGTGGCACAAAAATCGTAAAAAACAGACTTAATTTCTTCATAATGTGTAATAATTCTATTGAAATGAATTACTTTTGTACAAAATTTCGAAAAGACTACCACTAAAACTAATAGTAGTTTTTACAATTGAAATACAAATATATAAATAATTTTGCAAAGAGATTAACATTGCAATTATTTCTTTATATTGAACTAAAAAAAAGAAAACAATATTTTCTAACTTCACTACCGAACTCTCCTCCAACTGGTGGATCGGGAGTGATCATAATTTAACAAGAATAATGAGAGTAGCAATTGTAGGCACCAGTGGTGCAGTAGGTCAGGAATTTTTGCGTGTATTAGAAGAACGCAATTTCCCATTGACAGAACTGAGTCTTTTCGGTTCGTCGCGAAGTGCGGGGAGTGTATATAAATTCAAAGGTGAAAAACTCACAGTGAAAGAATTAAAACACGGTGACGATTTTAAAGGAATTGATATCGCCTTTACTTCTGCTGGTGCCAGTATTTCAAAAGAATTTGCCGAAGATATTACAAAATTTGGAGCAGTGATGATAGACAACTCTTCTGCTTTCCGGATGGATAATGATATTCCGTTGGTAGTGCCCGAAGTTAATGCCTCAGATGCCAAAGATCGTCCACGGGGTATTATTGCCAATCCTAACTGTACCACCATTCAAATGGTAGTAGCGTTGAAAGCTTTGGAAAATCTATCGCATATCAAACGTGTACATGTGGCCACTTACCAGGCAGCTTCAGGTGCTGGTGCAGCAGCCATGGACGAACTGGAATTACAATACAAACAAGTGTTGGCAGGCGAAGAAGCAACTGTTAATAAATTTGCATATCAATTGGCGTATAATGTCATTCCTCAAATTGATGTATTTACCGACAACGGTTATACCAAGGAAGAAATGAAGATGTACCACGAAACACGTAAGATTATGCATTCTGATGTGGAAGTCAGTGCTATGTGTGTACGTGTTCCAGCTTTGCGCGCGCATTCTGAAAGTGTGTGGGCAGAAACTGAAAGACCAATCAGTGTAGAAGAAGCTCGTGCAGCATTCGAAGCCGCTCCGGGTGTGGTAATGATCGACAATCCTGCCGAAAAGAAATACCCAATGCCATTGTTCCTTTCGGGCAAAGATCCTGTTCACGTAGGACGTTTGCGCAAAGATATTTCTAATCCGAATGGTATTACTTTCTGGTGTGTTAGTGATCAAATTAAAAAAGGCGCTGCGCTCAATGCAGTTCAAATTGCAGAATATCTGATTGCAGAAAAAAATATTTAATCAGGAGAACATTGATTTATTAAAAATCCGGTTTCGAAAATTCGAAACCGGATTTTTTATTTTCATCTGGTAATCAGTTTTATGCTTTTACAACCGAATGTTTCTTTACAAAATCAGGATCGATGTCTATTCCCAGCCCCGGACCGGTGGGAACAGTTACCACACCATCTTCCGGAACAAGAGAAGATGTTTTACATTCAAACGGAAAATCAAGATTAAACGATTTATATTCGTGATAAGGACCTGCATTGGGTATGGCGGAAATAAAATGCATCATGTAAATATAGCCGATACTCGAAACATGCGGAATATGTAGTTTTCCCATAGCTTCTGCCATTCGTGCTACCTTCATCGAACGTATCATTCCACCAAAATAGAACATATCTGCCTGAACAATCTGGAGAGCATCATTCGCCAACAGCCAGCGAAAATTGTGCATGCTCGGTTCCTGCTCACCACCGGCAATGGGAATATTTATGGCATCGGCTACTTGTTTGGTTTCTTCGTACCAATCAAAGGGAATCGGTTCTTCAAAAAAATCATACTTGTATTCTTCCATTATTTTCCCGATACGGATGGCTTCTTTTACATCATACGAACCATTGGCATCGGCACAGATAAACATTTCATCACCAAAGGTTTTTCTGACCAGAGGGATAAGCTTTTCACTTCTTCCAATCGGAGTTTCGGGATGGTTCATGCGCCCACCGAGTTTAAATTTGATGGCTTTTGCCTGTGTTTTGGCTAATTCGCTTTGAAGATGTTCAATCGTTAATTCAGCAGAAATATAACGTTCACTATTAGCCTGATAAATAGAGATTTTATTATTCTGAACAGTTCCTATCAAAGCACCAATGGATTTATTGGCAATTCGTCCCAACATATCCAAAATGGCGAATTCGATAGTAGCAAGAGGCACCCAAATAGCAATGCCTTGCAGTTTATAATTGCTTTTAAAAACACACACTTCTTCAATTAATGATTCCAGATCACGGGCATCTTTGCCTATAAAAAATTCCTGCATCCGCGTTACAAAAATGGGATAAAGAGATTTCATCTGCTCGTTTTGTCCGAATGAAAATCCTTCAACACCATCAGTAGAACGTACGCGACAGATAAAATTGTCCTTGTACCGGAGTAATTCGAGCGTTTCAATTATTACCGGTGAAGTAAATAATTCTCTTTTTAATACAGGTTCGCTGAGAATTTTATCCAGTTTGGAATAGTTTGGATTTAGATTCGGAATTCCCTTCGATTTTGATGAAGAACTCAGAGTAGAAGCCAGACTTGACGATGTAAATGCCGCACCTACTCCTCCTAAAACTGCTGTGGTTAGAAATTTGCGTCTTGTGAATTCCATAATAGTCATATTAAAAATGAAACCAGAATTTCGCTTTCTCAGAAAGTAATTTTAAAACTGGATTTTGTTAAATCAGTCTATCTTGATACGATTTTCATCCTGATTCGTTTCACCTTATCATTCCCTTCTACTTTAATAAATGGACGATGAACATCAGAAGGAAACAGAATAAGAAAGGTATCTGTATTTGACAGATAATAACTCCCTTTCATTTCCTGATTGTAAAATTGAGAATCATCTTTATCTTTAAATGGAATGATAACGGGTGCTCCTGCAATGGATGCAATACCTGTAGTTTCTTTTCCTTTTATCACATACATAATATCGCAATACTGCCTATGAGAATGCCATTTAGCATCTTTTAATGTGGAAGAAGGATTATCAGTAATATCGGCAAACACCTTATCTCCATCAATCACATAATGTCCCGTTTTCAGACTATCAAGATTGTTATCTCTCAAAAAAGCAAATGCTATATCCCATGATGCTTTATTGGCCTGATATTGTTTTGCAAATTCCAGTTTGTCGGTCGATTGGTGCGGATGAAGCTTCAAGCCTTTTAGCCAGTCAGCCTGGTTAAACCAACTGGCAGCTTTTTCTTTTGTCCACGTAGTATCGGACTGAGCTTTGATTGCCGGTACTGAAAGTAAAAGAGATAAAAAGATTACAAATGTAATGCTATTTGTTAGTATTCGTTTCATATTTCTAATTTTACGTGAATTGGATATTTTACTATATGATTTACAAAACATTAAAGCATTTACTTCGTGGAACTTTGTGTCTTGCTGATTTAATGACAAATATTTTTCTGCCACAATGACTCAAAGTCTCTAAGAAATCGCAAAGTTTTCATTTAATATATTTCTTACTGATTATATAATTTCTAAATCGAACTCATTTGTAATAAACCACTTTATACTAAAAAAATTGTCCTTACAAATCAAAATATTCACTCCTCCAAATTCACCGTCTCCCCATTTATTGTTACATTCTTCAACCTTACTTTCCCTATATTATTAATTTGGTTTTTCACTTTTACACCACTGAATACACAATCCTGAACATTGATATTATTCACGCAGGTAATTCCTTTTATTCCATCGAGCCAAATTGCAAAAGACGATTTTTGCGAGGTTACATTCGACAGATACACATTTTTTATCGAAGGAGGAAATTTTCCTTCTCCCTCGGTATTAATATGATAGCTGCAATTTATCGACAAAATAGCATCGCTTACTTCGCCCACCTTTACGTTCCGCACAAATACGCCATCGGTTGTTCCGCCACGACTATTATTCGTTTTAATCAGAATGGCTCTGTCCAGTTCTGGACTGTTCATTTCGCAATTTTCGACAAATATATTTTTGCAACCGCCCGAAATTTCACTTCCCATAGAAACGCCGCCATGTCCTTTTCGCATATGACAATTCCGAACCAAAACATTTTCAATCGGTGTATTTACGCGCCGACCGTCAAAGTCTCGACCCGATTTTAAGGCTATACAATCGTCACCAGTATTGAATGTACAGTTTTCAATCAACACATTCTTACACGATTCAGGATCACAACCATCATTGTTTGGTCCTTCACTGTTCACAGTCACATTGCGAATTATCACATTTTCCGATAACACAGGATGAATGACCCAAAAAGGTGAATTAATAATCGTTACGTCTTCAATCTTGAGATTATGGCAATTTATAAAACTGATAAACTGAGGTCGCAGATAAAAGCCTTCACCCATTTGACGTTTTTCAACCGGAACCTGTGTATCATTGTATTTCTTTAAAAGTGGACGGCAATTTCTATCCAACTGACTTGGCATACCTTTCACCCAGCCCATTTTAGCACTTCCCTTCCAGGGCCACCAGTTCGTATTACTGCCCTGACCATCCAGAATTCCTTTTCCACTAACTGCAAAATTAGACTGGCCATCCGCATAAATAAGCGGTGAATAATTATAACAATCGTCACCTTCCCAGTGAGTATGAACCAACGGCAAATAATCTTTCGGTTCCGTGCTGAACATTAATCTGGCATTAGTATCGATATGCAGGTCAACATTGCTTTTCATATGAATAGCACCTGTAAGGTAGCTTCCGTTGCTCACCAAAACGCGACCACCTCCGTCAGCACTGCATTTGCTGATTGCTGCATTGATTGCTGCGGTGTTATTAGTAATGCCATCGCTTTTAGCGCCAAAATCCTCTATATTATATACTTTTTCCGGGAAGTGCGGGTCTTTAAGATCGGTTATGATCTTATAAATATTTTCCCAGGCTTCTTTTTCATTCTGCTGAGAAAAGCCCTTTAAACTAAATAAAACTAACAAGATGACAAACAAAGCTACAAATGGTTTCATAGGATAAATATTTTTAAATAATTAAAGTAAATATACCGTCATTGGATTCTCTCATTTCAGTTTCTGATTTGGATTCCTGACTGTTCTTTTTTTGATAGTGCAAATATAATCGGATATGGAATTACCCTATGTGGATTTATATACTTAAATTGTGGATAAAATACAGGGAGGATACAAATTAGTTTCGTGTTGTATAGTATTGTGTGTAAGAATATGTAAACCGACTCCTTTTATATCCTAAAGTCAACTCTATTTGATTAAACAGAAAAAAATCAATAGTTATGTATTTAATACGAAATAATTGTATAAGAAATGAACAAAACATGTCTGTAATTATTAAATGTATCAAAAGCCTTATTTTAATGGCATATAATTATCACAGAGGATATCTCAATTATTTCAGCTTTAAGATTGTCACAAAAATTAAAAATAATAAACTCAACTTATAAAAAATCTCAAGTAAACGTGGGCTAATTACTTTATTAACATTAATCTAAACAAATTACGTACTTAACAACTCATATTATAAATTAATCTACTGTATTTTAATTAATTATACAATTTTATTTACATTATAAGTTATACTAATAACGCTTAAGTCCTAACTAATTTATAACTTTGCAACTTAAAATAAAAACAGTATCAATATATATGATACTTTACAATAGAAAAGCCTAGACAAATTAAATTGTCTATTACTTTTTATTATTTACCAATTAATTTTAATTATGGATTTTAAATACGATGTTATCGTTATAGGTGCTGGACATGCCGGGAATGAAGCAGCCACAGCCGCCGCAAATATGGGTTCAAAGACCCTGCTCATCACCATGGACATGAATAAAATTGGACAGATGAGCTGTAACCCTGCAGTGGGAGGAATTGCTAAAGGGCAAATAGTTCGTGAAATAGATGCCTTGGGTGGTTATATGGGAATCGTTACAGACAGTAGTGCGATACAATTTCGAATGTTGAACCGTTCCAAAGGTCCGGCTATGTGGAGTCCACGCTCTCAATGTGATCGTCATCAATTTATTCAGGAATGGATTAAAACCGTTTCCAACACTAATAATCTGTTTATATGGCAGGATACAGTAAATGAATTGGTCATTGAAGATGGAGTTATTACCGGTTTAAAGTCAGCTTTAGGAGTTCACTTTCATGCAAAATCTGTCGTACTCACCGCTGGAACTTTTCTTAGTGGGAAACTTCACATAGGCAAAACACAACAAATCGGCGGACGGATTTCGGAACCTGCATCGTTTGGATTAACAGAACAGCTCAAATCCATCGGCTTTTCTACAGACAGAATGAAGACCGGAACGCCCTGCAGAATTGATGGGCGTAGTATTGATTTCAGTAAGATGACCGAACAGGAAGGCGAAAATGACTTCCATAAATTCTCTTTTCTGGAAGAATCGAAACGAGAATTGAAACAAATGAGTTGTTGGATTACCAATACCAATGAAAAAACACACGAAGAAATCCGGAAAGGAATTGAATTCTCTCCACTTTTCAACGGTCAGATTCAAAGTATAGGACCCCGTTATTGTCCAAGTATAGAAACAAAAATAGTGACTTTTGCAGATAAATTATCTCACCAGTTATTTTTGGAACCTGAAGGAGTCGATTCACAAGAGTATTATGTAAACGGATTCTCCTCCTCACTCCCACTCGAAACTCAAATTGCCGCCATCCAAACTATTATTGGGTTGGAAAACGCACAGTTATTTCGTCCGGGTTATGCTATCGAATATGATTTTTTTGATCCGACACAATTAAAACATACACTTGAAACGAAACGAATCAAAAATCTTTTCTTTGCCGGACAGATTAACGGAACGACAGGATATGAAGAAGCAGGTGGTCAGGGACTAGTTGCAGGTATCAATGCACACATCAATTGTCAGGGCGGAAAAGAATTTACACTGGCCAGAAACGAAGCATATATTGGTGTTTTGATAGACGATTTAGTTACCAAAGGAGTGGACGAACCTTACCGTATGTTTACTTCCCGGGCCGAATATCGGTTACTTCTTCGTCAGGATGATGCCGATATGCGGCTTACAGAAAAAGGATATGTAATAGGTTTGGCAACAAAAAACCGGATGGATCAACTCCAGACTAAAAAAGAAACTCAGGCAAAGCTGACTGACTTTATCAAAAACACATCTATTAAACCGAATGATATTAATGATTTTCTGATCACACAAGATTCATCGGAACTGAAACACGGGTGTAAATTAGCCGATCTGGTGCTTCGTCCTCAACTTGGAATTGTTGATTTAGCAAAAGCAGTACCTGCATTACAGGAAGAAATTGATACAATAGGTTCCCGAAAAGAAGAAATTATTGAAGCAACTGAAGTCCTTTTGAAATACGAAGGTTACATAGTGCGTGAAAAATTGATCGCTGAAAAGTTGCAACGATTGGAAAATGTATCCATAAGTGGGCGTATAGATTATAGTTCTGTAAATTCTTTGTCAACTGAAGCAAGGCAAAAACTTACAAAAATAGATCCTGAAACGATTGGACAAGCAAGCAGAATTCCCGGAATTTCACCAAGCGATGTGAATATATTGCTGGTAATGTTGGGAAGATAATTTACCTTATCAATTGTTCCACGTGAAACAATCAAACATTTAAGCCCACCAGTTCCACGTGGAACACGATAAAGAATAGGCATGAAAACTAATAAAACATTAATGAATGAAGTAAATGCACTACCGGATAAACCGGGAGTGTATCAGTATTTCAACATAAATGATGAGATAATATATGTTGGTAAAGCGAAGAATTTAAAGAAGCGGGTTACTTCCTACTTCAACAAGATTCATGAACAAGGCAAGACAAATGTGTTGGTAAAAAACATCTCAACACTTCGGTACATTGTTGTAGATTCTGAAGAAGACGCTTTGTTACTTGAAAATAATTTAATCAAACAGCATCAACCACGTTATAATGTATTGTTGAAAGATGGTAAAACTTATCCAAGCATTTGTATCACCAACGAACCATTTCCACGCATTTTCAAAACAAGAAATATCTTCAAAAACGGTGCGACCTATTTTGGTCCATACAGCTCAACCTATACAATCAATTCTATTCTTGAAATTATACACGAACTCTTTCCAATTCGTACCTGCAAACTGGCATTGACAAAAGAAAATATACAGGCCAATAAATTTAAAGTTTGTCTGCAATATCACATTCATAAATGCAAAGGACCTTGCGAAGGAAAAGAAACTGAAGAGGAATACAGAAAGAACATTGAGCAAATAACTCAGATAATTCGAGGAGACGCGAACGAGATAAGTAAAATATTGTTGGAACAAATGCAACAATTAGCCAGGGAATACAAGTTTGAAGAAGCACACCTGATCAAACAAAAATATGATTTGATTGAAAGCTATAAGTCGAAATCCATCATTGCAAACAGTGTTGTAGAAGATACAGATATTTTCGCCTATGATGAAAATGAGAGTGCAGCTTACGTAAATATACTGCGCATATCGAAAGGTTCGATAGTGCAGGGTTATACTATAGAATATAAAAAACGTCTGGAAGAAGAAAAAGAAGAACTACTGGCAATGGCTATAGTTGAATTGAGAGAACGGTTTAATAGTCATTCCAAAGAAATTCTCGTTCCGTTTAAAATAGATTTTCCAATAAAAGGGGCCTCGTTAAGTGTTCCCCAAAGAGGCGACAGAAAGAAACTATTGGATCTATCGTTACAAAATGTACGGCAATATAAATTTGATAAATTAAAGCAAGCTGAAAAACTAAATCCCGATCAGCGGAGTATGCAATTACTGAAGAGCATTCAGGAGTTGTTACATCTTGAAAAACCCCCAATGACTATCGAGTGTTTTGATAATTCAAACATTTCGGGGACGGATGCTGTAGCAGCCTGTGTTGTTTTCAAAAAAGCGAAACCATCGAAAAGTGACTATCGCAAATACAATATAAAAACAGTCGTAGGTCCGGATGATTATGCTTCGATGAAAGAAGTTGTGCGCCGCCGCTATACCAGAATGATCAATGAGGAAAGCCCCCTGCCCGATTTGATAATCGCCGATGGTGGTATCGGACAAATGGAAGTGATAAGACAAGTGATAGAAGACGAGTTACACATTAACATTCCGATAGCCGGACTTGCCAAAGACAGCAAGCATCATACCCGCGAATTGCTTTTTGGATTTCCTCCAAAAGAGATAGGTTTGAAACCAACGGATGTGCTTTTTAAATTGCTTGCCAATATACAGGAAGAAGTACATCGATTTGCCATTACCTTTCACCGAAACAAAAGAAGTAAAACACAAATTACTTCGGAGTTGGATTCGATACAAGGAATTGGCGAAAAAACAAAAAATGATTTGATAACACACTTTAAGAGCGTAAAACGAATTAAAAGCGCTACTTTAGCAGAGCTACAAGAAGTAGCTTCAAATAACAGAGGATCAATTATTTATAACCATTTTAATGCAGTTTTAAAGCACTGAGAATTGAATATTATAAAACTGCTGTATCATTGCAGGCAAATATTGCCCTCTAAATCCCTCTAAAATGGGACTTTTGAGTTTGATAAAAGAGGATATAAAAAATCTTTAAAAACTAACAAACTTAATTTTCCGTCATTAGACAAATTTTAAAAAATGACAACACTCGAAATACAAACACTGGATTCTATATATGAAACCGCTCAACAATTTATTAACCAAATTGGAGATCGAACCGTTTTTGCTTTCAATGGAAAAATGGGTGCCGGTAAAACGACTTTCATAAAATCCATCTGCGAGGTGATGGGTGTCAAAGAAACAGTGAACTCTCCCACTTTCTCAATTGTTAATGAATACGAGGCAGCAGATGGACGTGTCATTTTCCATTTCGATTGTTACCGGATAAATAAAATTCAGGAAGCACTCGATTTGGGAGCTGAAGAATATTTGTACAGTGGAAATCTATGCTTTATAGAATGGTCCGAAAATATAGCTCCTATCCTACCCGACTCTTTGGTAAATGTAGATATCGAAGAAATGGAAAATGGAAGAAGACAAATTGTGATTCACTGAAAATTACTTCACATTATTAGCTTCGCGATAATATTAATTATTTGCTTCGCTTTATTAATTGTTATTTTAGATCCTATTATTAACCAATAAGATATACATTTATCTGTGTATATCATTTTTCTAATCTGTATAAATCAATTTTTAATTACTATCAATCAATTTTTATGAAAACAAAAAAGAAAAGCTCCATTATGGAACAAGTGAAGGCATCGCGAAAGCAAAGCCGGGAAAAAGAAATTCAAATACATGGGAAATCGATTAATTATCGAAAGGTTATGGCAACAAAAAAGCAATATAACCGAAAAAAAAATAAGGCAGACGATGAGGTTCTGCCTTTTTTGTTTATATTTGTATACTTTTACATTTTAAGTTTTTCTGTTTGTCTTTTTTAGCATTATAAAATCGGAATCAGCATATCTTCTCCATGGAAAATAATGCATCATCATTTGTGAACATTGCTTTAATAATGGTCTGTGCAGTTATGGCTACAGTCTTTCTGACATTGCCTTTACCACCAAATAAAGGTTTAAAGAAATATAAGGTTTCTTTACGATTTCTAGCCGTTGCTTACATTTGTATTGCTCTTCTAAAAATATTGTTTATGTCATTTCATGTGACAATAGTCAATCTAATTTCAATGGATAGATTAACAATATCATCCATCCGATTAAGTTTGTTTTCGATTGCATTGATTGTACTTCTCAATCCACAATTTATTACGAGGATTTATTTATTTAAGCAGCTATCCCCCGTTATATTACTTAACTTGCTTTATTGGTCAATAGTCTCCCAATTGGGAGATCTTGACATAATAAATTTAGTTCACCTAAAAGAACAAGCATTAGATCCTGGCATATTTATCAGGGAACTGTTTTTAATCTATTTCATTTTCCAATTATGGTATTTAACCAACTTATTTATCACCCAATTGAAATTATACGAAAATCAGGTTGATAATTATTACGCTGAAAGCTACCACCTTCAAATGCCCTGGGTAAAATATAGTTACTTAGTTATTTTATTATTGGGTATTAGTTCATTAATGTCATTCTTCTTTTTATCAGAACTTTGGATTTTGTTATTTTCAATTTGCTATGTAATTTATTACCTGGTGTTTGCTATATATTATATACAATATCCTAAAACTTTTGTATTTATAGAACCAGTCATTATTCCTTTAAAAGATATTCCTGAAACAAACGGGAAAATCAATAAAAAATTGGTATGGATTGAATTAAAAAAAACAATTGTAGAAGAGAAATATTATTTGAAGCCTGGTGTTAATATTCAAGACATGTCACATTATCTGAAAGTCGGACGAACAACCCTTTCGTTGTATATTAACAATGAAGAAGGAAAAAATTTCAATATGTGGATCAATTCACTTCGAATAGAAGAAGCAAAAAAATTATTAATTGAATATCCCAAGCACAACCTGATTGAAATTTCCGAAATGGTCGGTTACAGTGAATCATCAAATTTCAGTCGGCAGTTTAAAATCATCACCAACGAATCTCCCTCCTATTGGCGACAAAACCGTCTTTCCTGATTAATTCCTGATTTTATTTCCTTTAATTTCAGATGTTTGTCAAATCGTACAGTCAATTTGTACGGATTGATAAATTAGCTTTGCCACTTAGCATCTAAATTTGTAGGTTAAAATTACTGTAAAATTAGATACCACCTAGAAATTCTTTCAAAAATTAATAGGTTCCATAAATATCTATTGGAATAAGAAAAAATTAAAGAATCATCCTCTATATATTTTTAACTTTATTCTATTAATAATTATCAGTATGAAAAAACTAGTTTTACTCAGTCTTTGCCTTAGCCTATATTTTTCAGGCAACGCAGGAGGTATGCCTCCCATTATAACTTCCTTTTCTCCCACCTCAGGACCAATAGATACAACGGTAATCATTACCGGTAGTGGTTTTAGTATCACAGCTGACGATAACATCGTTTATTTTGGTGCACTAAAAGCAACAGTAAGCTTAAGTACGGCTGACAGTATTACAGTTTCAGTACCAGCAGGAGCTGGCTCGGTAGTGCCTGTTACTGTAACAGTAGGAGGTTTAGTGGCATACTCAACCACTAGCGCAACACCTACCTTCAATTTAACCAACACACCAGTTCTTGATCTCAGTTATGCTAAAAGCACTTATGAGGTTGGGAACACACCTAGTTCTGTAGCCATTGCGGATTTAAATGATGATGGAATAGCCGATATGGTGGTGGCGAACTATGGCGATAGTACTATAACGATTTTATTTGGAGCTGGAGATGGTAGTTTTGGTGATGCGACTAATTATGCGGTCGGTGTAAATCCTAATTCAGTTGCCATTGGCGATTTTAATGGTGATGGAATAGCCGATTTGGCAGTGGCAAATGTAAATGATAATACAGTAAGTATATTATTAGGAAGTGGTTATGGAAATTTTGATGAAAAAACCGATTTTGATGTAGGATCTAATCCTTATTCAATTGCCATTGGCGATTTTAACGGCGATGGGAAAGCCGATTTGGCTGCAACTAATTGTGCTGATACCTTAAGTATTTCCCTTGGAAATGGAGATGGAACTTTTGGGGTTGCATCAAGTTATGCAGTTGGAAGTTTTGCGATGTCAATTGCCGTTGGTGATATTAACGGGGATAGAATAGCCGATATTGCAGTAGCTAATTCTGGCGATAATAATGTAAGTATATTGCTAGGTAATGGTACAGGCAGTTTTGCAACTGCTACCAATTTTACAGTAGGACATAATCCTAATTCAGTTGTCATTGACGATTTTAACAAGGATGGGAAAGCCGATTTAGCGGTGGCGAATGTTAACGATAATACTGTTAGTATATTGCTTGGAAATGGTACAGGTGGATTTGGTACTGCAACCAATTTTGCTGTAGGACGTTATCCTTATTCAGTTGTCGTTGGCGATTTTAATGGTGACGGAAATACAGATTTGGCTGCTGGGACTGGTGGTGTTAAAAGTATAAGCATTTTGCTTGGTGATGGAGAAGGAAGTTTTTCTCCGAAATTAGATTTTGGAATCGGACGTTATCCATCATCAGTTGTAGTTGGCGATTTTAATGGGGATGGAAAAGCAGATATGGTCATGACCCATACAAATGATGATAATTTAAATACTATAAGCATATTGATCATTGCTCCGCCGGTAGCTCCTTTAGCAACAAGCGCCACAAATGTGACCTCAACCGCATTTACCGCTAATTGGAATGTTTCAACCGGCGCCACTAAATATTATTTAGATGTTGCAACCGATAAATTGTTTACAAGTATGATTGAGGATTATACCGACTTAGACGTTTCGAATGTACTAACCTACAGCGTAAGTGGTTTATCTGCCGGAATAACTTATTATTACCGCGTGAGAGCTTATAATAACAATGGCACAAGTACTAACAGCAATATTATGCTTTCTCCACCATTGGAAATCACTTCCTTTTCGCCCACAACAGGAACAATAGGAACCACCGTAACAATTACCGGCACAAGTTTTAGCAATATACCAGCAGATAATATTGTGTATTTTGGTGCAGTAAAAGCTACTGTAAGCGAAAGTACAACTACCAGTATCACGGTTACTGTACCATCCGGAGCCGGTTCGATAGTGCCAGTTTCTGTTACAGTGGATGGTTTTGTAGCATACTCTGCTACAAGTACAACGCCCACTTTCAATTTAACCAACACACCCATTCTTGTTCCCAACTATGCTACAAGCACTGTAGAAGTAGGGAGTTATCCTAATTCAGTTGCTATCGGCGATTTTGATGGGGATGGAAAAACCGATATAGCAGTAGTAAATAATGAAGATGGTAGTGTAAGTATATTACTGGGAAATGCGGATGGAAGTTTTGCTGATAAATCAGATTATGGAGTAGGGACTAATCCTTATTCATTTGCTATTGGTGATTTTAATGGTGATGGAAATGCCGATCTGGCGGTAGCAAATTATGATGATAATTCTGTAAGTATATTACTGGGTAATGGCAATGGAACTTTTGAGGATGCGACCTATTATCCAGTCGGTGAAAGTCCCAATTCAATTGCCATTGGAGATTTTAATAGTGATGGAAATGCCGATCTGGTAGTGGTAAATGATTCTGAGTTAGGTACTGTAAGTATAGTGCTTGGCAACGGGGATGGGAGTTTTGGTACTTCAACCAATGTTGCGGTAGGATTGTATCCTGTTTCTGTTGCAGTCGGAGATTTTAATAAGGATGGAAAAACCGATATAGCAGTAGTAAATAATGAAGATGGTACTGTAAGTATATTACTGGGCAATGGGGATGGTTCTTTTGTAGCCGCAACTCCTGCAAATGTAGGAAGTAATCCTGTTGCAGTTGCAGTCGGCGATTTTAATGGCGATGGACAAGCCGATTTGGCAGTGGCAAATGGTAGTGGAAATACTGTAAGTATATTATTAGGAAATGGGGAAAGTAGTATTTTTGTAGCCGCAACCAATTTTGATGTAGGAAATTATCCATATTCAGTTGCCATTGGCGATTTTAATGGCGATGGAAAAGCCGATATAGCAACAGCTAATGCAATTGATGAAACAGTAAGTATATTACTAGGAAATGGTGCTGGAAGTTTTGCAGCTGCAACCAATGTTACGGTAGGAGCTAATCCTGCTGCAGTTGCAGTTGGTGATTTTAATGGCGATGGAAAAGCCGATTTGGCAGTAGCAAATACTAACGATAATAATGTAAGTGTTTTGTTGTATGAAATCCTTACACTTACCTGGACAGGCGACACAGATACCGATTGGAACACAGACTACAACTGGGATGGGGAAATTGTTCCAACTTCAGCAGATGATGTGATTATTCCATCGGGCTTAAGCAATCAGCCCATAATTAGTGCAACAACTCAAGCTAATTGCAATAACTTGACTGTAGAGTCAGATTCAGGTGCAAGCCTTACCATCGAATCTTCAGATTCGGGTACAGGTTCATTAATTGTAAACGGAACTTCAACCGGTTCTGTAACTTGCGAACGCTATATGACAGAAAATATCTGGCATATAGTATCACCCATTGCCACGGGAGGTGATATTAGTACTTTTATACAGGATGCAGGTAATGCAATAGCTCTCAGCGGCAGCAATTACGGTATGATGGATTATAATGAAACCACTAATGCGTGGAACAGTTATTATACCAGTTCTACAAGTGAAAACTTTCCCGCAGGCAAAGGTTATGGAATCCGTCGAAGTTCCGATGGGGTGGTAACCTTTACAGGAGCGTTGACAAGTGGAACGAATACTGTGGCAATTACCAAAGATGGAGTTGAAGGCTGGAACCTTATCGGAAATCCATTCCCCTCTTCCATCTATATGAATACAGACGCCAATGCAAGTTATAATTTTCTTAAAACGAATGCAATTGATGCATCAAAACTGGATGCAAATTATGCCTGTATTTATCTTTGGGATGAAGCAAGCAGTACTTATAAAATACTGGGAAATACCAGTTACAGTGGTCGGGATTTGGATATTAATGTATTTGCACCCGGACAGGCATTTTTTGTAAAAGCTGCTTCTGCCGGTACAGTAGAATTTAATAATAATATGCAAGTGCATCAAACAGGTGCAATGTTCAAAGCACGGGCATCAACTTTAAGCTGGCCCGGTATAACATTAACTGCATCAAATATTGCAACATCATCTTCGGCTATCATTACTTTCAATGACAATATGACCAATGGTCTGGATCCGACTTACGATGCAGGGTTGCTTCGGGGTACCAACGGCTTATCTCTTTATACCCGATTGTTGGAAGACAATGGCGTTGATTTTGCTGTTCAATGTCTGCCCGAAAACTATAACAACCTGCTTATTCCGGTAGGAGTAGACTCTAAGGAGGGCGGTGAAATTACTTTTAGTGCCGAAACAGTTGATCTGCCGGCGGCTTGCAACGTAATTCTTGAAGACAGAACAACAAAAACCTTTACAACTCTAACTGGTGGAGCAACTTACAAAACTACCGTTTTGGCTGGCACAACTGATATTGGAAGGTTTTACATCCGTACAGGTGACAACTTCACAACCGGAACTTCGGGACTAACTGCAGCAATATGTAACCTGAAAGCATACACCGTTAATGGAGCAATCATTATCGAAGGTGAAGTTAGCGATCAGGCAATAGCCACACTTTACGATTTACAGGGTTTAAAAGTTCTTGTTCATTCCTTGCAAAAAGGGTCATTGAATATCCTCTCGTGTCCCGATTTAATAAATGGCATTTACTTGTTGACTATTCAACAGGATGGAGAAATTGTGACCAGAAAATTGATAATGAAATAAGAAAATTAAATCCGAAAAAAATTAAAGACATGAAAACAACTATAGAAAGTACAGAAAAGAAGGTTTATAGTTCACCTCAAATTGAACGGATTTTATTGGACAACGAGATTTCATTGGTTTTGTCATCTCCTGAGGCACCACCGGTATGGTCTGAAAATAAGGAAAATTATACTAACGATCCGTTTAAGACAAATGTGGGATAATTTATTTTTACAATAAATTAAAATGAAAGGAGGCTGTTACAATAATTTGTAACAGCCTCTTTATTCTTATCCGACAATCGGCTTAAAGCCGTTAATCAAAAGATTTAATTATAATTACCAGATTGAAACCCGTTTTGCAACCGGAACAAACATCGGATCACCTTCTTTAATTCCAAATGCTTCGTACCACGCAGCAATCTGTGGTAAAGCTCCATCTACACGCCATTTACCCAATGAATGAGGATCAGATTTTGTTTGAACAAGCACTTGTTCCGGACGGATATTTTGAGCCCAGACATTGGCATAAGAAAGGAAGAAACGTTCTTCTGGAGTAAATCCTTCAAGATTTTTTAAAGGAGAATCCTTAGTTGCAGTTTTAAAAGCCTGGAATGAGACTTGCAAACCTCCATGATCGGCAATGTTTTCGCCCAATGTAAATTTACCATTACCATGTACACCAGGAGCAACTACAATTGAATCGAAATAAGAAGCCATAACTTTGGCACGAGCGTCAAATTGTTTTTTATCATTGGCTGTCCACCAGTTTTTCAGGTTACCTTCTTTATCGAATTGGCAGCCCTGATCATCAAATCCATGAGTCATTTCATGGCCTATCACTACACCGATAGCACCATAGTTGAAAGCATCATCCGCTTTCATATCGAAGAATGGATATTGCAAAATACCGGCCGGGAAACATATTTCATTAGTAGACGGATTGTAATATGCGTTTACAGTCTGTGGAGTCATTAACCATTCCGATTTGTCAACAGGTTTTCCGGCTTTTGCAAACATATAGGCAGCTTCAAAGTGATTGGCACGTTGTATATTCGACAAATAAGAATCTTTCTTTATATCCAGTTTCGAATAGTCTCGCCATTTATCGGGATAACCTATTTTCACGTAGAAAGTATTTAATTTTTCAATGGCTTTTACTTTGGTAGAGTCTCCCATCCACGATAAACCTTTAATTCGCTCCCCAAGAGATACCTGCAAGTTATGAACAAGTTTCAACATACGTTCTTTAGCTTCAGCCGGAAAATACTTTTTCACGTACATTTGACCAACCGCTTCTCCGAGGGAACCATCAACGCTTCCCACTGCACGTTTCCAGCGTGGCTTTTGTTCTTTTTTCCCGGATAATGTCTTACCATAGAAATCGAAGTTCTGAGCCCCCAATTCGTCACTTAGGTACGAAGCTGACTCATCTATCAGTTTCCATTGCAAATAGGCAATTTGGGCGGCTAAAGGCTCTGATTCGATAATTTTACCGGCTTCAACTAAAGATTCCTTTTGAGATACACTCACGTCTTTAATGTTCTTTAAACCCAAAGAAGTAAAATAAACATTCCAATCGATAACCGGAACCAGTTTTTGTAAATCGGCTACTTTCATTTTATTATAATTGGCATGTGGATCGCGCAGTTTAACGTTATCGTAAGCTGCTTTGGCCAATCGTGTTTCGATAGTCATCACGGCTTCCATGTTCTTCTGTGCATCAGCAATTGCAAAGCCTACCAATTCAAACATTTTGACTACATGCAATTTGTATTTGTCCCGAATCATTTTGGTATGTGCATCATTATCCAAATAATACTCACGTTCACCCAAACTTATACCTCCCTGATGTGTTTGAACCAAATTTTGAGAACTACTCATAGGATCGGCATCAACATAAACCCCAAAATAAGGTGTCAGACCTGACATCAATAAATCAGGAAGCAATTTCGATAATTCAGTAATTTTCTTAACAGAGGCAATTTTCTTTAAATCAGACTGAAGTGGCTTATATCCATCTGCATTTAGTTTAGTACTATCCATAGCCTGATTGTATAAATCTCCGATTTTTTGTTCTACGGATCCTTGTACAGAAGGTTTAGCAGCAATATCAGTGATTAATCCTTTCAGTTGTTTCTGATTGTTTTCGGCTAATTTATCGAAACTTCCGAAACGAGAATACTCACCGGTAAGTGGATTGTTTTTCATCCAGCCACCACAGGCATATTTATAAAAATCAACGTGAGGCGATACAGTAGTATCTAAATTAGCTAAATCGATGCCAGCTTGATTTGCTGCATCTTTTTTGCTGTTGCAAGCTGTTGTCATAAGCGCTAATGCAATAATTGGGATTAATAGTTTTTTCATATTTACAATATGTTTAAATATATACTTGAAAATAAAAAAATTAAAAACTAACTTTGGGTTCATGAACGGCATCAATAATTTTAAAAAGCTCTTCCAATGTATCGGCACGAAGCATGGCAATTCGGGTCTCCTTAAAGTTTGGAATACCTTTAAAAACAGGAGTTGCAGCTAAATGGCGACGGCTATGAATAATTCCTTTTAATCGTTGATTAATAACACTTTCAATCGAAGTATTATCATCAATATCAAGCCATCTAACAGAAGAAATGATATGTTCTTTCAAAATTGCTTTTTGTTCGTCAAAAGTAAGAATTTGATGAATTTCTCCGGTTTCAAAATATTGTTTCATTTCTGCAAAAATCCAAGGGTGCCCAATAGCTGCTCGACCAACCATAACCGCATCAACGCCATATTTATCGAAACATTCTGCAGCACGTTCGGGTGTTGTTACATCTCCATTTCCAATAATTGGAATTTTCATCCGGGGATTGTTTTTAACTTCGCCAATTAACGTCCAGTCGGCATCGCCTTTGTACATTTGTGCACGTGTTCGGCCATGAATTGTCAAGGCCTGAATACCGCAATCCTGCAATTGCTCTGCCAGTTGCACAATAACCTGACCGTCATCATCCCAACCTAAACGAGTTTTTACAGTTACCGGTATTTTTACAGCATTCACAACTTCCGAAGTAATTTTCAGCATCCTTGGAATATCGCGCAATAGTCCTGCTCCTGCCCCTTTACCGGCAACTTTTTTTACCGGACAACCGAAATTCAGATCAATAATGTCTGGTTGTGCTTCCTCAGCAATCCGAGCCGCTTCAGCCATCGAAACCGGATCATGTCCATAAATCTGAATCGCTATAGGACGCTCCTGATCGTAAATAGTAAGTTTTTGTTGTGTACGGTTTACATTCCTTATCAGTGCCTCGGACGAAACAAATTCAGTATATAGCATATCAACACCAAAACGTTTACACAATAAGCGAAAAGCAGGATCGGTTACATCCTCCATTGGAGCTAAAAAAAGGGGTTTATCGGGAAACTCTATGTTTGAAATCTTCATGTTTATGCAAAAATGGAATGCAAAGGTAGGAAAAATTTTTAATGTGGAAATTTTGAATAGTATTATCTATCTTTGTAGCGAAATTATAGTAAAAATTAAAAAAAAACAGATGAGAAAAATTCTCTTTTTTAGTGTTTTAATATTTTCATTCCAAGTAATTTACGCACAAAATGTAAGGTATTCGCCTAAATATTTCGGACCCAATGCCAATCCAGTACCCGAATTTACAGATGCTACCATTCCGGCAAAAACAACTATTAGTTTAATGGGTGATTACTATTTCGGCTTTGGTGATATAACCCAAAATGGATTATTTAAAATAGAAGTTCCTCTTCTATCTGAACGTGTATCATTAAAGGTTTGGACAACACTATTCGAACATTATCAAGTTACTGATGAAGTAAGTGCAGAGAGAAATATGCTGAATGGAAATACTTCGGGAAATGCAGGTGGCGATTTTTATATTCAAACAAGAATGTTGATATTTAAAGAAAATAAATACGTTCCTAGTGTAATTTTAAACAGCACCTTGAAATCAGCATCAGGAACAAATTTTTTACAACGTCGTTATTTTGACACACCGGGGTATTATTTTGATACTGAAATTGGAAAATCATTTTACACAAACAGTAAGTTTATAAGTGAAATACGTGCTGTTGCCAATTTGGGATTTATGTGTTGGGAAACAACCAATAGTACGCAGGATGATGCACCAATGTATGGGGGAAAGATTATTATTGGAAATGAAAAATGGAAGTTTGAAAATACGTTGTCAGGATACTGGGGTTGGATGCATACGAACATAAATTATGGAAGTGATTATGGAGATGCTCCAATTGTTTATTCAACAAAGTTTTCTATATTATCAGGTTACATGGATTATTTTGCTCAATATCAATATGGAATTAAAGATTTTCCTTACCATCAAATCAGGATTGGAGTAAGTTTCCCGATTGATAAGTTAACACCGAAATATTGAAAAAAAAACCCCTAGCCTCTTAAAGGGTAACTAAATTACTACAGACTATTTATAAATTGATATGATATTAAACAATAAAAATATAGAAAACAATATTAACTCCAATTCCCCTTTAGGGGCTGGGGGTAGTTTGGGGGTAGTTAGATCAGAAATCGAAATCATGGCTCCGGCCGGTTCGTGGGAAAGTTTAAGTGCTGCCATTCATGCAGGTGCTGACTCGGTATATTTTGGCATTGAAAAATTGAATATGCGCAGTAAATCGAGCAGTAATTTTTCGACTGACGATTTACGCAAAATTGTGAGTATTTGCAAAGAAAATAAGGTGAAAAGCTATCTGACAGTCAATACCATTTTATATGATAATGATCTGGATTTGATGCGCGAAATTATTGATGTGGCTAAAGATGCAGATGTTTCGGCAATAATTGCTTCTGACGTTGCTGCGTTATTATATGCCAATAAAGTTGGAGTTGAAGTTCATTTATCAACCCAATTAAATATTTCGAATACTGAAGCTTTGAAGTTTTATGCACAATTTGCAGATGTTGTTGTGTTGGCACGTGAACTGAATATGAATCAGGTAGGAGAAATTTTTCAATCTATTGAAAAAGAAAATATTTGTGGGCGAAACGGTAATCCTATTCGCATAGAAATGTTTTGCCATGGTGCGCTTTGTATGGCTGTTTCAGGTAAATGTTATTTAAGTTTACATGCTCAAAATGTTTCAGCCAATCGTGGTGCTTGTACACAAATTTGTCGTAGAAGTTATACGGTCAAAGACAAAGAAACGGACAATGAACTGGATATAGAAAATGAATATATCATGTCACCAAAGGATTTGAAAACCATTGGTTTTGTGGACGAAATGTTGCATTCAGGTGTTCGTGTATTTAAAATTGAAGGACGGGCTCGAAGTGCTGAATATGTAAAAACGGTGGTTTCATGTTACAAAGAAGCCATTGAATCGAGCCTGGATGGAACATTCTCTGAAGAAAAAATTGCTACCTGGGATATTCGCCTGAGTAAAGTTTTCAACCGAGGTTTTTGGGATGGATATTATCTGGGACAAAAACTGGGCGAATGGACAAAAAACTACGGTTCCAGTGCCACTCAAACTAAAATGTACGTAGGCAAATGTACCAATTATTTTGCAAAACTGGGTGTTGCTGAATTTCTGTTGGAAGCACAAAATTTATCAGTAGGCGATGAAATTCTGATTACCGGCGAAACAACAGGAGCTTATGAAGATTTTGTAAATGAAATTCGAGTGGATCTAAAACCGGTTGATAAAGTAGAAAAAGGAACTTTCTTTTCTATGAAAACCAATGAGTTGATAAGAAGGAATGATAAATTGTTTAAAATAATACCCAAAACCTATAAAAGGAATTAGAAGAATATTATCATAAATTAAAAAAAGGCTTCACTAAAAAGTGAAGCTTTTTTTAATTTATGATAATTCCAACATTCTCAAAATTGGTTTCACTGCCTTCACTCTCATTTCTTCATCAATTAAAATTTCTGGAGTTTCATCCTTCAGGCAATTATATAATTTTTCGAGCGTATTTAAACGCATAAAATTACATTCGTTACAAGCGCAGGTACTATCGTTTGGTGGAACAGGAATAAACTCTTTATCAGGATTTTTCTTTTGCATCTCATGAAGAATTCCAGATTCCGTGGCAACTAAAAATGAAGTGGCATCCGAAGCAGTGGCATAATTAAGCAAAGCTTGCGTGGAACCAATAAAATCGGCCATCAACAATACGGTTTGTTTACATTCGGGATGTGCTATGATAAGCGAATCGGGATGTTCTGATTTTAGTTTCAGCAACTTTTCAACAGAGAATTGTTCGTGTACATGGCATGCTCCGTCCCATAATAACATCGACCGTCCCGTTACGCTGTTGATATAATTTCCTAAATTCCTATCCGGTCCAAAAATTAATTTCGCATCTTTGGGAAACGAATCCACAATTTTCTTTGCATTGGTTGAAGTTACCACCACATCGGTAAGTGCTTTGACGGCTGCTGTGGTATTTACGTACGAAATAACTGTATGATCGGGGTGAGCCTTGGTAAATGCCTCAAATTCGTCCGCAGGGCAACTGTCGGCCAACGAGCATCCGGCATTGAGGTCTGGAATCAACACTTTTTTGGTGGGTGAAAGAATTTTGGCTGTTTCGCCCATAAAATGAACGCCACAAAGTACGATTATGTCTGCTTTAGTTTTGGCAGCCCATTGAGCCAATGCCAGACTGTCGCCAACATTATCGGCTATGTCCTGTATATCGCCCATTTGGTAGTAGTGAGCCATGATCACGGCATTCTTTTCCTTTTTGAGTTGATTGATGGCGGCTATAAGTTCAGTTTTGTTCATTTCCGAAGTTTTCAAATTTATATTTATATTATTCTTTTTAATTTTTAAAAAAAACTTTATGAAGATAATAATAGACTGTTAGTTTGGTTGATAAAAATATTGATAAAAACTTGTATAATTCTTTATTAAATTTGAACGGGTAGATATAAACAAATTCATATCAATTATTATTTTTAAAATAAGATACTTACAAATGTTATCAACACGCTGTTAATATCGGCAAAGTTAGAAAGTTTTTATGAATGGAGATGCTCATAAGCTGATAAAACAGGTTAAAAGAAAGCTACTAAAAATATGCTAACTATTTTGGTGGTATAAAAACAATCAATAAGAGAATATGTTTTTCGCGTTACGAAATTAAGTTGTAATATTTCTATCACGTGTTATTAGTAAGTTTTCAACAGGATGTTGATAGGTTGTGAGAAGGAAAAAAATTACAAGCAAATATTATAATGATATTATTTGTAACTTTCAGCAAATACAAAAAAAAAGCGAAGATAACTCCTCGCTTTTTATATATTTATCACTAATTATTTCTTATCAAAGTATCCGTTTTTCTTATACCAATCATATGCATCATCTATCATTTTTGCAACAGGGACAAGTTTATAATCAAGCTCTTTTACTGCTTTTGAGCTGTCGTACCAGGCATTTATCGACATATATCTGGCATTTCCGGGATCCATTTCGGGGGCTTTGCCTGTAAACAAAGAAATGGTTTGCATTACATAGCCATAAGTTATAAACATCCAAGGTTTCATAATAAATTCGGGTGCTTTTTTACCAAACTTAGCAGCTATCAAATCGAAAAGTGTTTTATAACTTAAATTCTCTCCGGCACATATATAAGTTTCGCCGGGAACCCCTTTTATGGCAGCTGTGATGTGTGCTTTTGCAACTTCCGTCACATGACCGAAACTTGCACCTCCTGCCGGACATCCCGGTATTTTTCCATCCCTTAAGTCGAAAAATAATCGACCATATTGTAAAGTAAAATCGTATGGACCTATCATACTACCCGGGTTTATAACAACTACTTCGAGCCCTTTGTCATTATAAGTCAAAACGCGTTTTTCTCCTTCGCGTTTGGTATCGGCATAATTATAAGAAGTATTGTTAAAGTTATATTCAGTCCATTGTTCGTTAACAATACCATGAGGATTATACCCAAAAATATCAACAGTACTTGTATGAACCAGACGTTTCACTTTTGCTTTGATACAGGCATCAGCCAAAATTGAAGGACCTTCCACATTAATTCTTTTTTGTCTTGCAAAGTTTCTCTTCCAGAAAGAAGTGTCGCCTGCAACATGGAAAACAATCTCACATCCCGAGACAGCTTTTTCAAGGTCTTGTAGGTTCATTATATCTCCAACAACTATTTCTATTGGCAGTGATTTAATGTGTTCAGTATTGGAGTTTGACCTGACAATAGTTCTTACATCCCAACCTATTTTAACTAACTCATGCACCAAATTTGTACCTAAAAATCCGGTTGCACCTGTAACAAGACATTTCATATATAGATGAAAATAAATTTATTAACCATAAATTTTATCAACCACCCACAATCGAACATTTGTAGGCAGTCTATTAAATATAAGACATATAAGTTGATATTGAAATCCCGGAACGACAAAAACTTTCATGCGTTCTCTCATAATTTGTTTTACCATAGCTCCCGCAACACTAGTAGCTTCCATGCCGTTTTGTTCGTCAAACTCCATTTTTTTTACTGAAGTATTCATTTTCTTTAAATAAACAGAATCAGGAAGTTTGGAATTTTTGGTATATTTTCGTGCCGAAGTAAATTCTGTTTTGGTATCGCCAGGTAAAACAGAACAACATTGAATATCAAAAGGTTTTAATTCAATTGCCAGAGCTTGCATAAAGACGAGTAAAGCAGATTTGCCGGCAGAATAAAAAGCCTGAAAAGGAATGGGAACAATTGCAGCCACAGAAGAAGTTGCCAAAATTTTTCCATAACCCTGCGACCTGAAAACAGGTATACAAGCCTGAATTGTTTTTACAGCTCCAAAAAAGTTTGTTTCTAATTGATATCGCATTTCTTCTACAGATGTATCTTCAATGGAACCGGCAATACCATTCCCGGCATTGCAAATAACAGCATCTAAGCGATTATTCTCTTTCAGAATTTGTGCAACAACAGAAGCAATTTCTGCTTCTATGTTTACATCCATTTTGACGTGAATCAACTCTCCATCGCCATTTTCAGCTTTTTGAGAAATTCCACCACGACGGGATGCTGCGTAAACCCGCACTCCTTTATTCATTAGCTGTAATGCTGCTGCAAGTCCTATACCGGTACTGGCTCCGGTAATCAATACTACTTTTGTCTCCATTTATTTAAGGTATAAACATTATCGGGTGCAAATATACAGATTAATAAATTGATTCTTATTTATCAATTTCAATAAATTGCATGAAACATTTGTTACTTTTGTACAATTTCTTTTTAAAAAGCAAAAAAATGAAGGTTTTAGTTACTGGTGCGAACGGTTTATTAGGTCATCATGTAGTTTCAGAACTATTAAAACGAAAACATATTGTGCGCATTATTTTGCGTGGTTCCCGGAATATTTATTTCGATATGTCAGAAGTAGAATCAATTAATGGAGATTTTACGCATTATGAAACAATAAAAATAGCTGCCGAAGATTGTGATGCCATCATTCATATTGCTGCTGTAACAGCCACAAATTTATTGCATTATAAAGATTATAGCAATATAAACGTGGATGGAGTTGCCCAAATAATAAAAGTTGCAGAAGAATTAAAAATAAATAAATTAGTTTTTGTCAGTTCGGCTAATACAATAGGTTATGGAATTAAACAACAGCTTGCTGATGAACGTTCTACAATTGAATTTCCCTTTTCAAAGTCATTTTATGCGCAAAGTAAATTAGAAGCCGAACAACTTATAATTGAAGCCTCAAAAAAGCCAAATCAACATGTTGTGATAGTCAATCCTACTTTTATGCTTGGAGCATACGACTCAAAACCCAGCTCGGGTAAATTGTTGATTCTGGGGTATAAACGCAAGTTGATGTTTACGCCAAAAGGAGGAAAAAATTTTGTGGCTGTTAGCGATGTGGCAACGGCTGTCTGTAATGCTATAATACAAGGGAAAAACGGAGAACGATATTTGACTTCGGGTGTGAATTATTCTTTCAAAGAATATTATAAACTACAAAAGCAAGTTGGAATATATAAACAATTTATTATCGAAATCCCGGATTTTTTATTAATTTCTATTGGAATAGTTGGTGATATGCTCCGAAAATTCGGAATTAAAACTAATCTTTGCAGCATGAACTTACGACAATTGATGATACGAGAATATTATAATAACCAAAAAGCCAAAACCGAACTTAATTTACCTGATACAAATTTGAAAATGGCTATTAATGAGACAATAGACTGGTTTAAAGAGAAAGGAATGATTTAACAATTATATCCACGAATGGAATTTTTGATTGTGCAACTAATAACTTTTGCTCAATGGACGACTTAAGCAGAATTAAATTTTCAAATTTCATTAGTCTATTAGCCCCTGTCAAGGTGTTGTTGATTATTTTCTATATTTTCTATATTTTAGCTGATATTTCTGCTAAAACACATCAAAGAAGAGTGGAATCCATTCCATTTGAAATGGTAGGTACTTACGTGGTAATTAAGGTGAAAATAAATGATTCATCTCCATTAAATTTAATTTTAGATTCAGGAATACGAAACACAATTATTACTGAATTACAGTCAGGCGACAGGATTTCGCTAAACTATTCGGATGTAACAGATTTAATGGGACTTGGAGGTGGCAATCATTTGGAAGCATATTCAAGCAATTATAATACGCTTAAAATTGGTAAGTTAAAGATACAACCAAAAATAGTTTATGTACTCAAAGAAGACATATTCAATCTTTCAAAACACACTGGAATAAAAATTAACGGACTAATAGGTGTTGATTTCTTTCAAGATTATATAATTGAAATCGATTATTCTAAAAAAAAGGTTAGTTTCTACGATAATAAATCATTCATTGATCCAAAAGGATTTGAAAAGATTCCGATAACTCTTGAAAGTCAAAAAATGTTTATAAAACTATCTGTATTAGAAAATGATAGTACCCAAAAAGAAGTTAAGATGCTCATCGATACTGGTGCAGAGTTGAATGCATGGTTTCAATCATATAAAAAAGAATCAGTTCAAATTCAAGGTTTAGGTATTCGTGCAACAATTGGGCAAGGATTAAATGGTGAAATAAAAGGGAAAATTGGACGTGTGCGACAAATTTGTTTTGGGAGTTTTTGTCTCCAAAATCCTATTGTTTCATTTCCTGATTCTTCAAGTATAGCCGAAATTGTAGGCAAGTCTGATCGGGATGGAACAATAGGAAGTCAGATATTAAGTCGATTTAATGTATTTATTGATTACTCACAAAAACAATTTTATTTCAAACCTAACGGAAATTTTAACAATAAATTCTATTATAACATTGCCGGAATAGAGATAGTGCAAATTTTTCCCTTTGTGCCTAACACTGAAGTGTGGAGAGTTTGGGAAAATTCACCAGCAGCTTTAGCAGGTATAAAAAATGGAGATCAAATTGTCGAAGTGAATGGACAAAAAGCTTTTCAATTTAATATTAACGAGATAAGAAAAATATTTGAAACTCCTTCAAAGTTTCCACTTAGTCTTACAATTTTGCGTGACGGCAAAGAAGTTTCGGTTAAAATAGAGATGAAAAGTAAAATATAAATCAGTGAACAATTAATACCGGTTAGTCGTTTCTTTTCAGTACAAAAAATATTTTATATAATAAGAATGATATCCAACTTAAATAATATCAACAAATCACTAAAAATAAGCATATTATTATTTATAATTTGTTTTCCAATTAGTTTCCATAATGTTGTTTTTTCTCAGATTTCGGCTGATAGTTATGCCGAAGTTGGAAGTAATGCCGTTTCGCAAGGTGTTTATGGTGATTTTTCTGTGCAACTTTTGGGTCGTTTTGGAAGTTTCAGTGCTAACACTGGCGGATTAATGTCGTTTTCAAATGCCCGCGAAAACATTTTTGCTGCCTATTCATTCGTCGTTTCTAATGACTTCCTGATTCTTAAGAAAAAAATTAATATCGGTAGTTTTTATCTCTGGAAACCGTTTTCTACAGATTTAAGGGAATACAATTTCGGTCTTCTTGCATATTCCCGTATCAAACATTTTGGTTACACACTCGGATTTAATTCCCGTATTTATAGTTTTACACGTGCTGCTATTGCACGAAATAATTTTGCTGATACCATTAAAACAAGTGTTTGGGAACCAGTAAATTTTATGTATAAACTGTCATTTTATCACCAGTTTAATCCAAAATTGAATTTCGAGGCAAGCATAACCAACTACGATCGTTATTTTATTTTGCAGGAAACAAATCCGATGATTTTGACTAAATTAAGTTACTATTTAAATTCTAAATTACAATTTTATAGCGAGCTGGGTTATATGCAGGCAGGACTGTTGAATATGCATGTCAATTATTTTGGAATTTATTTCAGAGGAGGAGCGGTATGGCGGATAAATTGAAAACAATATTGAAAGTGTTTATTTTAGCACTTTTCATATCGGGTTGCAACAGCAATCTGGATTTCAGTGGATTCATCTATTCGCCCGATCGGGTGGATTCACGATTTGAACAATCTGATGCCTGGAATAAAATTCATCCGTTTAAAAAACTGATTGTAAATCAGGAAAATTATCAGATTTTAGTGTCCGGAGACAATCATATTGGAGGATTGACCAATTTCAATATAATGCTTAATGAAGCAAAAAAGCCTGAGAATTTAGCTTTTGTGATGGTGGGTGATATTGTTACAGGGAAAAAGGAAGATTATTTAGCATTCAAAAATGAATTACCTGATTTTGGTGAGGTTCCGTATTTTTTGATGGTTGGGAATCACGACTTATATTTTGATGGTTGGAAAATATTTTATGAATACTTTGGCTCATCTACTTATTATTTTACTGTGCAAACGCCTACGGTAAAAGACATTTACATTTGCCTTGATTCAGGAGGTGGCACTTTAGGCGACAAACAATTAGCTTGGCTTAAAAACCTGTTAAAAACCGAACGGGATAATTATCGGAACTGTATAGTTTTTTCTCATGTTAATTTTTTCCGCGACAGGCACACCGGCTCTACCAATCCGTTAGTTCCAGAATTAGAAGTATTATTGGATTTATTTTCGAAATATCATGTCAATATGGTAATTATGGGTCACGATCATGTACGTGCTATAGATAAGTTTGGTTATACAACTTATCTGACCATGGATGCTTTGAAAGATGGTGTAGAAAATGCAAGTTTCTTAAAGCTCGGCATAAAAGAAGGAAAAGTTGTATATGAATTTCAGAGGATTAAATAAATTAACTAAGAATATTATTCTCTTTTTATAGCAAATATCGTACAATCAATAGAAGTTCATTACTCCTAAATACATTTTTCCAAAAGAAAAAGTTATCAACAGTTTGTAGTCTCGAAAAAAACATCTATTTTTGCAGTCCCAAACTCCGAAACGGAAAAATAACAACATAAAATACATAGAGCAATGAAAAGGACATTCCAACCTTCTGTTAGAAAAAGAAAAAACAAACACGGATTCCGTGAAAGAATGGCAACAGCAAATGGACGCAGAGTATTAGCTCATCGTCGTGCCAAAGGCAGAACAAAACTTAGCGTTGCAGATGAACCACGTCACAAAGTGTAACTATTCTGCAAAACAGTATAAAGAAAGTAAAGACTTCAGGTAAGTTTTTACTTTTTTTGTTTTTATCTCCTTTGATTGCATTAATTTGAGTATTTTTGGCATCCTATTTAAATGGTTTAGGAAATATGATTTTATATATGCAATAGTGCAGAAAGTCAGAATTATAGATGTTTTAAATCTTGAGATATTATTGCTTAATTTTAGTTTAAATTGCTTTCGTTTGTTTTTCTAACTTGTAACTTGTAATTTGTAACTCGTAACTATTTATGGATATAAAGAAATTTTGGAAAGAAACTTTTGGCGGTTTTGTACTTAAAAACTTCCTTATTGCCATAGCTATTATTGTCGCACTAGCATGGATTTCATTAATATGCATTGATTTTTATACGCATCATGGTGAGTCGAAGTTAGTTCCCGACTTACGTGGGTCGTATGTGGAGGAAGCAGAACAATTATTGACCAAACAAGGTTTGCATGCGCAAGTAATTGATTCCGTTTATGTGAGGGATAAGAAATTAGGAACCATAATTGAGCAAAATCCTGCTCCAAATTCAAATGTAAAAAGCAATCGCGCCATTTACCTCATTATTAATTCTCGTCTGGTACGTCAGGTTACTTTGCCCGATGTGAGCGATGTATCTTTCCGTCAAGCCGATGCTATGTTACAATCTATAGGGTTAAGTGTAGGAAGTACTGAATATGTACCGTCAGAATATAAAGATTTGGTTACAGAAGTGAAATTTCATGGTAGAAGCATTATGGCCGGAACAAGAATTCCTGAAGGAAGTTCTGTAGTGTTGGTAGTTGGTAGTGGATTAGGAGCTGCAGATTCAATAGTTCCAGCGTTAAAAGGAATGGGATTAACAGAAGCTACCGAAAAAGCATTATCAGCTTCGTTTATTATTGGTGGTAAAGAATATGATGTTACGCCATCGGGTAACGAAGATGATTATGTTATTTATCGTCAACGCCCTGCTGCCGGAGGTTCTGTGACTGCCGGAAGTCGTATAGATGTTTATCTTTCGAAAGATAAATCGCGAATAAACGAGAAATTTGATGAAGATAAAAAACCGGAGGAAACCGATGAAGTATTTTTTTAAAACCAAATTAATCAAATAAACGTGGCAGACGATTTTTTGGACGAACCAACACCGGATGAACTCGGTGAAGTAGGAGAGGAGCAAGAGTTTTTTGAGCATTTCCGCTTTGTGGTGGATAAAGGTCAAGCCATTGTTCGCATTGATAAATATCTGGTTAACTGCATGTCTAATACTTCGCGAAACCGAATACAGGAGGCTGCCGATGCAGGTAATATTTTGGTAAATGGAAAAACTGTAAAATCCAATTACAAAGCCAAACCACTAGATATTATTACCATTGTTCTGGCTTATCCGCCCTCGCAATTCGAAATTATTCCTCAAGATATTCCCATCAAAATTGTATACGAAGATGACGATATTTTGCTCGTCAACAAACAACCCAATTTGGTTGTACATCCGGGTTTTGGTAATTTCGACGGAACTTTACTTAATGCTATTGCTTATCACCTGAAAGATAATACAGATTTTGATCCCAACGATTCCCGCATTGGTTTAGTACATCGCATCGATAAGGATACGTCGGGTCTGTTGCTTATTGCTAAAACAGAAGAAGCAAAATCCAATCTTGGGAAGCAATTTTTCGATAAAACAACACAACGCCGCTATCAAGCACTTGTTTGGGGCAATGTGAAAGAAGATGAAGGAACCATCACCGGTGCCCTGGCTCGTGATCCACGCGACAGAATGTTGTTTACTGTTTTTCCTGAAGGTGAAAATCCGGCAGCAAAATACGCTATAACGCATTATAAAGTATTGGAACGATTTGGTTATGTAACGTTGGTCGAATGTCGCTTAGAAACCGGTCGCACGCACCAGATTCGCGTACATATGAAGCACATTGGACATACTATTTTCAACGATGAACGTTATGGTGGTCACGATATACTGAAAGGAACTACGGCTGCCAAATACAAACAGTTCGTCAAAAATTGCTTCGAAATTTGTCCACGACAAGCTTTACATGCTAAAACTCTAGGATTTGTGCATCCTCGAACCGGCGAATTTATGCATTTCGAAAGCGAACTACTCGATGATATGCAGCAGTTGATAGAGAAATGGCGGGGATATGCAAAGACAATGGAATAAGAAAATCCCTAAAGCGAAATAAGAGATAATAGTAATACATGTATTGAAAAATAATTAAACAAACTAATCTAGCTCCCCTTTAGGTGTTGGGCGTCGGTTTAAGGAAAATTATTATGAAAAAAAACATAGCCATAGTTGCCGGCGGCGATTCGTCGGAAGTTGTTGTTTCTCTTAAAAGTGCAGCGGGACTTTATTCGTTTATGGACAAAGAACGTTACAATTTATTCATTGTAACCATAGTAGGAAAAATCTGGCAAGTGGAATGGTCGGATACCGAGAAAATTATCATTGACAAAAATGATTTCAGTTTTATCCGAAACGGAAAAAAAACGCTGTTTAACTTTGCTTATATTACCATTCATGGCACACCAGGCGAAAATGGAATTCTGCAAGGTTATTTTGAGTTAATCGGATTGCCTTATTCATGCTGCGGCGTTCTTGCTGCAGCCATCACATTCAATAAATTTACATGTAATCAATACTTGAAAAGTTTTGGTGTTAAAGTGGCCGAATCGCTTGTTTTGCATGCCGGACAATCAGTTTCTAACAAAGAAGTGGCGGATAAAATTGGGTTCCCTTGTTTTGTAAAACCGAATGTGGGCGGAAGTAGTTTTGGAGTAACCAAAGTTAAAAGCAACGAACAGGTTCAACCGGCTATTGCTCTGGCTTTTGCGGAAGGTAGTGAAGTGATGATTGAAGCATTTCTGGCAGGAACTGAAATTACTTGTGGTGTTTATAAAACCAAACATAAATCGCAAGTTTTGCCTGTTACCGAAGTCGTAAGCGAAAATGAATTTTTCGATTATGATGCCAAATACAAAGGTCAGGTTCAGGAAATAACGCCGGCTCGCATTAGTGATTCACTCACCGAACGTGTTCAAAAACTGACTTCGGTCATTTACGATATTCTTGGTTGTAAAGGCATTGTGCGAATTGATTATATTATTTCGGAAGGCGATGTGATAAACTTGTTGGAAGTGAATACGACACCTGGAATGACAACCACCAGCTTTATACCACAACAAATTGCAGCTGCAGGATTGGATATCAAAGATGTAATGACCGAAATAATTGAGAATGAAGCCCCCTAAATCTCCCATGGGGGACGTTTTAAAAAATTAATACAAAAAACTGTTTAGATTTTGTAAAGATATAATTTTGAAAACTTAATAACCTTGGCCTTAAAGTCCCACTTGTGGGATTTAGGGGGCTTTTATTTATGAAATCATTCGACGAAATAACCGATATAATCTCCACTGAAATAGATAAAATAAACTGGAGTAAAGAGCCAATAGGATTATATGAACCAATTGGTTATGTGCTTTCGTTGGGTGGAAAACGTATCCGTCCAGCAATGGCATTGATGGCTTGTAACTTATATTCTGATAATATACAACCGGCAGTTAATTCAGCATTAGCTCTTGAAATTTTTCATAATTTTACATTGTTGCATGATGATATAATGGATAGAGCGGATGTTCGTCGAAGTCAACCAACTGTACACAAAAAATGGAATGATAATACAGCCATTCTTTCAGGTGACGTCATGCAAATTGCATCTTACCATTACATGACACAAACCCCCCTGAATCAATTAAAACGGTCGTTGGATTTATTTTCGCAAACAGCCGCCGAAATCTGTGAAGGCCAGCAATATGATGTGGAATTTGAACAACGTGAAAGAGTAGAAGAGGATGAGTATTTGGAGATGATAAGATTGAAAACTGCAGTTTTATTGGGAGCTTCTCTTCAAATTGGGTCATGGATAGGTGGAGCAGGAGATGAGGATGCACAATTGTTGTATGATTTTGGAATCAATACCGGTTTGGCTTTTCAGTTGAAAGACGATTTGCTCGATGTGTATGGTGATGAAGCTACTTTTGGGAAAAAAATAGGAGGTGATATTTTGTGTAATAAGAAAACTTATTTGCTGATTCATGCACTTGAAATGGCAAAAGGAAAAGATGCAGACGATTTGCAAAGATGGTTAGCAATTTCGGATGAAAAGTTATCGGATGACAAGATTCAGGCACTCACTTTTCTTTTCAATAAACTCGGTGTAAAAGAAATTTGCGAAGATAAGATGCAGTTTTTCTATGGAAAGGCCATCGCAAATCTTGAAAAAGTGTCTGTTTCGGATAATAAAAAGCAAGAATTGAGAAATTTAGCTGAAAATTTAATGTTTAGAAAGGAATAATTATATATCTTTGCGTGCAGAACAGTTTCAATTTTTTAATTCCCAATTCCCAATTCAGATAGTTTTATCTTCAATTGTAAATTGTAAATTGTCAATTAATATGCCGTACCGTCGATTACCAAATACAGATCAAGCTCGTTTGCGTGCGTTGCGTACAGCCATTCAGCAAGCAGATAAGCAGAGTTTTGGCGAGCAAGTTATAGCTTACAAAACTATTCACGAGGCTAAAACATATCTCAGTATTTTCGAAAAACAACTATCACAATATCAACTAACGCTGGATAGTCAGGTTTCGGCTAATAAACGCTACCAACAAATAGTGCATAATGCGCGCTTGTATATATCCCATTTCATACAAGTGTTTAATCTATCTGTAATTCGTGGCGATATCAAAAAAGAGCACAAACTTTTTTATCAATTAGATCCCAATATACATACTGTTCCCGATTTAAGTACCGAAGCTGCATTAATTCAATGGGGTAAAAATATAATTGATGGTGAAAATGAACGGATACGTAATGGCGGTTTGCCTATTTACAATCCTGCAATTGCCAAAGTAAAGGTTCATTACGAGGTCTTTAAAGAATATAAATCTACTCAAAAACTGTATCAAAATACCACCAATCGTAATTGGGAAGAATTGGTTAGTTTACGTGAAAAAGGCGACTTAATTATTTTGGATATTTGGAATCAGGTAGAAGCAAAATTCAAAGACGAAAAACCATATAGCCGTTTAATTAAATGCCAGGCATTCGGCTTGGTGTATTATTACCGCAAAGGAGAAGTATTTCTTACTAAGGAAGATGACTTATTAATTGAGAATTAGTCAGACTTTTATTCAATAATTTGTGATGGTGTGATTATTTTATCCATTTGGACATCTTGTTTATTGGTTGGAATTGATGATATCAATTGACAATCGAAACCTATTCCCCATTTTGGAGCTTTTGTATGTTTTAAAAAACGATCGTAATACCCTTTCCCACGTCCCAATCTGTTCTTTTTCAAGTCAAAAGTAACACCCGGAACTATAACCAGGTCAATTTTTTCATTATAATTTTCTGATATTTCAGGTTCCCAAATGCCCAAAATTCCTTTTGTCATTTTTTGTTTGATATCATAACGTTTAATAGTGATATCATCACCTTGTACCGAAGGCAGAAGTATCTTCTTCTCGCAACTCCATTTTTCAACAATCGCATGAGTTGGCAATTCGTCGGAACTCGACCAGTATATTAAAATGGTTTTAGCCTTTTTAAATTCAAGCAAGGATTCAATTTTATTGAAAACAGAATCGGCATCTTTTTGTTTTTGAACTTCCGTAATTTGACTTTTCAATTCACGGACTTTTTGGCGGAGAATATTTTTCTCTGTAATAATTTTTGTGGAATTATTCTGAAAAGGTGATAATAATGTGGAAATCAATTTGTTCATTTTTAGAGTTGTCCGGCTTCTACCAGTAGAATTACCCTTTCCAGCATTTTGTCCTTATCAGAAGCATCGTAATTATCTTTTAAATTAGATCCAAATACACGTGCTACGCCTTGCCAGAAAAAAGCTGTTATACTACCGCGATATATTTTTATCAAATCGTATGATGATTGCTCACATTCGCGGTCGATAAGCTTCAGGAGCAATCTTCCCTGATTAATGGACATTTTTTTTAAATCAGCTTCATATTTTTTAAATACTTCTTTTTCGAACTGACTCAGGTATTGTTTTCGGACTTTGTCATTTGGAAGTGCAGCCAGTTTCATATTGGTTTTAGTCAATTCACTAGCAACCAATTTTGCAAAAGGGAGTGTTTTCTTTACATCCCGAACAGTACGCCAAAAAAACTGTTCCTGGGCTTTGTTTTTAAACCGTTGACGTGGAAAAACGTAAATGTCGTGAATAAATGCGAGAAAAACCGTATCGTTTCCATCAATCTGAACCATTAGGCGTGCCCCTCCCGGAGGAATATAATCATTCTTTTTTTGAGCACATATATCTGTAAATGATACAAGTATAAGAGCCATTAATATTATTATATTTCTTTTTTTCATCGATGCAAAATTAGATAATAAATTTTTAAGACACTAATAATTCTACAATTTTTGTTCCAAAAGAATATTTTTTTCAACATTTGTTGTTAATTCGCAAAAAATTTATAATTTTGTTAGTTTATTTTATATTTTTTGTTCTCTTTTTTTCAGAATATTTATTTAAACCATTGATAACTATGAAAAAAATCATCCTAATCCTAATAATTATTTTCATCCGTCAATTTGTCTCCTCCCAAATTACAAACATCATTCCGTCATCAACTTCCATTGCACAGACTTCGGTATCTGACACACATTGTTGGACTGCATTTAATAATCCTGCTATGTTGGGCTATCTTAAACAATCCGAATTGGGTCTTCAGTTTGAGAATCGATCTTTATTACCTGAACTTTCAACTAAGAGTTTACAGGTAGGCTATTCGTCAAATTTAGTGAATGTCGGTGCTTCATTCTCTCACTTTGGCTATTCGCTTTATCATGAAATGCTAATCGGTTTAGGATTTGCCCGTGATTTTTCCGATAAATTCGCTATGGGCGTGCAGTTTAATTATTATACTACTTTTTTTTCTGCTACAAATTCCTATCGTGGTGCATTGTTGCCTCAGTTCGGTTTAACCACCCGGCTATCCCCAAATTTTAGTATTGGTTTCAATACTTTTAATCCATTCCAAACCAATATTCAAACCGAATATGTAGTAAAACGTCTTCCTTCCATTTTTAGTTTGGGTTCTGAATATTCTTTCTCACCCGATTTGGTTTGGCGCACACAGATTGACAAAGAAGTGAGCAGTAATTATCGCTTTGCCACCGGATTTGAATACCAAATGTTGCAGTATTTTGCTGTCAAGTTAGGAGCTTATGGTTCCGATTATTTGGTTCCTTGTATTGGATTCAGCTTCAATACAAGTTCCTTTTTAGTGGATTTAAATTGTGAGTTACATCCTTTGTTGGGTTTAAATACAATGGCAGCATTAAAATATCATTTTGGAAAGTAATGTTCAGTAAATTAATGATATAGTAAAATAAAAATAGTGAAACATAAATTTATTTATTTGTTTTGTATCCTCATCTTGTACTCTTTCCCCTCAATAGCACAGGATGCCATTACTACAACCGAACAGTTGATAGCAGATATTTTTGAGCAATATACTGCTGAAAGTGAAGATGATATTGATTATGATACTTTTTATGAAGAGTTGATGTATTGTTCCCAAAACCCAATTAATCTGAATCGGACAACACGTGAGGAACTCGAACGCTTGCCATTTTTATCAGATATTCAGGTTGAGAATATTATTTCTCATGTGTATCGATTTGGTAAATTGCAAACAATTTACGAGTTGCAGTTAATTGATGGATTGGATATGACGGATATCAGGCGTATGTTGCCATTTGTGGTTGTAGGCGAAGTAGCAGAGACCTTCAAAAAAATATATTGGCAAGATTTGCTTAAATATGGAAAAAACGAATTGTTTTTCCGGTTAGACAAGGGTGTTGAAACAAAGGAAGGGTATCAATTTCTGCCTGAAGAAGATGTAAATGCAGACGAAGCGAATGCGAAAAATTATATTGGTAATTCACTTTATCACTCGTTGAAATACCGGTATCATTTAAAAGATCGCATTCAAATTGGAATGACAGCAGAGAAAGATGCCGGCGAACAGTTTTGGGGAGCGACACATAAAGGGTATGATTTTTACTCAGCCTACGCTTTAATAAATGATTTAGGGAAAGTGAAAACCCTTGTGGTCGGTGATTTTCGTGCTAATTTCGGACAAGGTTTGGTGTTACGACCTGAATTCGGTATGGGCAAATCATCATACGTCCTGAATGTTACGGCCCGAAATTCGGGATTAAAAAAGTACGGCTCTACCGACGAAAATAATTTTTTTCGAGGAGCAGGAGCCACAGTTCGAATTGGGAAGTTTGATATAACTGCCTTTTATTCAAATAAAATGATAGATGGTGATACATTGAATGGAAGCTTTTCAAGTATGTATAAAACAGGTTTGCATCGCACGCTTTCCGAATTGAGTAAGAAGCAGACTATCAACCAACAGGTTTTTGGCGGAAATGCAACTATTACCTATTCAAATTATCAAATTGGATTCACAGTTGTTCATACCATACTCGATAATAAATTAGAGCCGGATAAATCGGGTTATAATTATTTCTACTTTTCGGGTAATCAACAAACAACTGCCGGTGTTCATTATCGCCTTCGTTGGCAAAAGTTGAATCTTTTTGGTGAAACAGCTATGACTGATAATGGTTCCATCGCAACGCTCAACGGATTTTCATTTAGTCCAATATCGCAAGTGAGTCTGGTGGTCTTGCACCGATATTATTCACCAGAATTTGATACCTTTTATGCTACTTCTTTTTCAGAGACTTCGCGAATAAACAACGAAAATGGTTTTTATCTTGGTGCTGAAGTTCGTCCTTTTAAAAAATGGAAAATTGCTGCTTATGCCGATAGTTATCGTTTTCCGTGGCCAAAATATGGCATCGATGCGCCTTCGATTGGCAAAGATTATTTGTTTCAGATCGATTTTGCGACCCAACGGAATATAGCCATGTTTTGGCGTTTTAAATACGAAGAAAAACAAAGTAACTTTTCTGGAACAGGAGCTATTATGCCTGTGATTGCACCAATTCAAAAAACCTCTTTACGTTATAATCTGACTTATTCTTTTGGTAATTTTAGTTTCAAAAATGTGTTAGAAGGAAATCTTGCTCGTCAAGCTGATGCCCCTTGGACATATGGAATCATAGCTTCGCAGGATGTAAGTTATGCTTTTTCGACCATTCCGCTTAAAATTGATTTGAGATACCAATTTTTTGATGCGCTGAACTACGAAAACCGCTTTTATTCTTTCGAGAAAGATGTACTTTATGCTTTTTCTATTCCTATGTATTTCGGATTGGGAAGTAGATATTACCTGAACTTACAATATGATTTATCAAAACGGCTGTCGCTTTGGTTCAAAATTGCCCAAACGGTGTATGCCGACGAGCGTGAATCCATGAGCAGTGGAAACGAAACAATTTTGGGAAATCGGAAAACAGATATGCGTTTTTTGTTAAAATGGGATTTTTGAGAAAGATTTTCTCTTTACTATTTGAATTTAAAATAATGCAATTACTACTGGCAGTAAATGCTTTTACTTCTGAGGGATGTTACTTCGCCAATAATACAAGCCTGAGGATGAATTGTTTTTAAGGCGTCAATTAAATCATTTGCCTTTTCAGCATCTACTGCCATTAGTAAGCCTCCTGATGTTTGTGCATCGTTGGCCAGCATCTTTTGTTCTACCGAACAGGTCGGTGCATAGAATACATGTTCTTTTACAAAGTCGGCATTACGGAACGCAGCCCCTGGAATGCAGCCCCTTTCGAGTAAGGACATTACTTGTGGCAACATAGGCAAAGAACCAAGAGAAAGTTGAATACTTACTTCCGAAGCTTCTGCCATTTTCAGGGCATGTCCCAATAAACCGAAGCCGGTAATGTCCGTTGCTCCCTTAACGCCAAACTGCTGCATGAAAGCAGCTCCGGCTTTATTGAGCATTTTCATTTGTTCCAGTGCCTGATCATAAGCTTCTTTCTGTGCCAATCCCATGCGCTGAGCAGCCATCAGTATACCTACTCCCAAAGGTTTAGTAAGAATAAGTTGCTGACCTGTATTTAGTCCGGCATTAGTAATTAATTTATCCGGATGTACCGTTCCAACTACTGCCAATCCATATTTTGGCGGGTTATCATCGATAGTATGCCCGCCCATCGTAAATGCTCCGGATTCATTTATTTTATCCTGTCCGCCGGCAAGAATATTTCTGAGGACTTCCAACGGAATATCTTTTGAAGGAAACATGGTGAGGTTTAGCGTCAGCAAGGGCGTGCCCCCCATGGCATAAATATCACTCAGTGCATTGGCTGCAGCAATCTGGCCGAATGTAAAGGCATCCGAGCACACCGGTGGAAAGAAATCTGTAGTTACAATTAAAGCCGTTTCATCATTCAGCCTGTAAACCCCGGCATCGTCATGGGTTTCAATATCCACCATGATGCGGGCATCCTTTATCAGCGGAATTGAAGATAATAAATCGTTCAGTGCAGCCGGATCCAACTTTGCCGAACAGCCACCGGAAGCGCAGTTGCTTAATAAATCAAAGGAAGTTGTAGTCATATTTTTATTTCAATGTTCTTGGTCAATCTGTCCGGCTAGTTTTGAAAGTATGGAAAATGAAGTGGCGCATTATCAAAATAGCTTATTATCACGGATATATAACATGACCGGCTTCGGTCATATATTTTGTGATAGTATACATATTACTGACCATACCTACTGCCATTAAATCTTTTATGTTATAATACTCCAGACATTTTCCACAAGCGTAAATGGGTATGCCTTTATCTTCCAGTTCCTGCAATGAAAGAGCTGTTTCAGTTCCTTTAACGGCTACTTTCACACCACTGTTATATAAAAGAATGGCCGAAGGTAATTTGTCAGCTTCAATGAGTGAACTAATAAATGCCTGCATAAGAAATTGTCCCAACTCATCAACTCCAATGCCCATAAATTCCGATTTTATGACAACCACATAGTTTGTAGCTACAGGAGCAATACAAAAGGATTCGGCAGAAGGGAAATCAGATAGAATTTCAGGTTTGATGACCCTAAGAATATGGACTTCTCCTTCTTTTCTTATTTGGGGTGTTAACTTTAGTTCAGTCAGGTAGTTTTGTAAATTTTGAAAGGCGGTATCATTGTCGGTCAGAATGTCAATTGTTTCACCGGCAACAGATTCCTGTATTCCTTTTTTTGCCAAAATCAAAGGTGCTGGGCAAAGTTGCCCTTTTGTGTCTATTGTTTTCATTTTTCTAAACTGATTGTTTTATAAAATTTCAGCAACCTGAGGGCACTGATTTCGGGATTATTACTATTTGCAACATAGGTGTGAATTTCCGGCCATGATTTACGAATGGAAGATTCGTATCCTTTGTCGTAATAGCGCAAGGCAATCACAATAGCTTCCTCCAGTTCTCCTTGAATGATATGTTGAATGGCATGGGAAGTTGCTTCTCCACCTAACCTTCTTTCCAGTTTATGAAAGGAAGCAATAAGTTCTTTGACGGAAAAATGCCCGTAGTCTTTCAATATATGCTTTACTCTGAATACTTTGGACAATTCAAACTGAATAAACAAACCGGAAAGCATTTTGGTGTAAAATTCATTGGGGATGTAAATTTGACCGATATTGAGACTTTCGCCTTCACACCAAACCGGTTTTTCTGGATTCAGGTTCCGCATACAATTGTGAAGTTCATTCCCGAATTGTTCGGTGGTAGGTTGTTCGGATTCTCCCAACGAACCGAAAGCCGATCCTTTGTGTCGGGCCAATCCTTCCAGATCGATAACCTGTTGACCTTTCTTCTGCAAACAATGTAAGATATCCGTTTTACCACAACCGGTGGGTCCTCCCAAAACAATTATTTTCCAGGGAAAATCTTCCAATAGTTGTAAAAACGAGTGGCGATAAGCTTTATATCCGCCCTCAAGCAAAAAGGTTCTTATCCCTGCAGTACGGAATAACCAGGCCATACTGGCACTACGCATACCTCCTCTCCAACAATAGAGAAATAAAGGTTTTCCTTCCGACAATAATCTGGCTTGTACTACGAAACCGGCCAGTTTAGGGCCAACTCTTTCCAATCCTTTTTCAACTGCCTTGTCTTTACATTCTTTTACATACAATATACCTACTTCGGCCCGTTCTTCGTCTGTAAACAAAGGAAGATTAACCGCTCCGGGAATATGACCCGACAGAAATTCGGATGGAGTCCGGACATCAATCAGCACACCTTCACGGCTTTGTTCCAAAAAATCAGTAGGTAAAAGTATGTCTTCCATTTATTCAGAATTAAACCTTCAAATATAGCAATAATAAATAGAATAAGCCACTTCGGAAGGAAATGGCTTATTCTAAAGAGAGTTGAATTTTGGAAATTCTTTATATTTATTCCTTTATCAATTTCAGCATTTCTTTTCCTACCATAAAATAAGTTCCGGTTGCATATACATGCCATTCATAATCATAGAAAGGAAACGGTTTTGAAGCTACCTGTTGCACATAACCCAACCGCCCCTGATTGTTGATACGATTTGTCAAAGCAGTCCAGGCTTTTATCACGTTGGGTTTATATTTTGCATCAACAAGTCCGTTATTGATTCCCCACGCCAGAGCGAAAGTATAAAAAGCGCTACCACTGGTTTCACCCTGATTGAGTTCCTCCGGATCAAGCAAACTAACTGTCCATAAACCATCAGGGCGTTGCAAGGAAAGCAATTTGGTGGTCATTTGTTTAAACTGTTCTTCGTATTTAGGTCGGTCAGGATAATCTTTCGGTATCAAATCAAGGACACGCGCCAAACCTCCAACTACCCAACCATTTCCTCTTCCCCAAAACACTTTTTTGCCGTTTTTGGATTTCTTGTTAAAGAAGCTATCATCTCTGTAAAACAGCGAATCTTCCTTCGAATAAAGATAATCCGAGGTTTTCCACCAATGTGTATTCATATAATCGAGGTATTTTTTGTCACCGGTAATTTTAGTCATATGGGCAAAAACCTGTGGAGCCATATAAAGTGCATCACACCAAGTCCACCATTCAAAAGCGTGTGGATTTTTATTTGAATCGATTGACATGTTCGCGTTTTTAAAACCCCGTTTCAGATAAATATCAAGTACAAATTTTGTTTTGTCAATCGTTTCCGGTTTTTTGGTAATATCGTAAAGTGAAGTCCAGACATCGGTAATGGTCAGACGGTCCGCATGGAAAATATCACTCATCGGTTGCCATTTCGCAACTTGACCTACGTTCATCAATTCGTTCAGATAACGCTGATCATTGGTGATTTTGTAAAGTTCCGTCAGGCCAACATAAAATGCACCCCATAACCAGTCGGTTCTTTCCGATTTATCAGGATTTGCCAGTTGCCAATCGGCAGCCTGACACATTTTAACAACAATCTGTGTTGAATCAAGTGGATTTGTACAAACAGGCGAAGGCAAACAACTCTTGATTGTACTTAAAAAACGCTCATCGAAACTAAGATTTTTCCCACCACCGGTTAAACCATAATGGAAATAACGTGTATTTTGCATCCAGAGTAATTGCAAAGGATTACCCGCTTTTGCACCTCGAACAGCAAAAGGACGAATATTGTCTTTGGTCGATCCTTTGGTAATATTCTCCACTATCCATGTTTTTTTATCCGGGCGAAGTGTCCATTTTTCAATCTCAAAAACGCTGTCACGGTTTACCGAAAGGTAGAGTGTATTAGGAGATTCTTTATCAATATTCATTCCTCCCGAATAGTTTGGTTCAGGCTCAACTTTTCCTTTTGGTGTACGTGGAAACCAACGTCCTGAATTGATTAAATCGGTGTTTTGCCATTTTTTTCCGTCCCAGGTGGCATAACAATAAATGTGCGTCGAATCATTGGGAAACTTGGTATAGGCAATTACCGGATTTCCTTTTTCATCTTCGGCAATATCCCATACCCAGGCTTTCTGGTTGGTCAGTCTGGCATCGTAAACCACATCTGCTTCGCGCGGAGAGACTGATTCGTCGGTAATATCTTTGATTTTTGTACCATTGGCTTTGTAAAATGCCCCATTCTTATAGCACATATAATAAACACTGTTTTGTTTTTCGTCACGCGGATGACCATCGGTAAAGAGAATATGAATCCGGTCTTTGCCCGATGAATATACCTTTACATAAGGTCGGCGGAATGTATAAATTCGTTCGGGCAAGACAAAGATTTTACCTTTACTCCAATTTTCTCCGTTATCGGTTGAAGTAGAAACGGTAGGTTTACCATCCAGACCACGCCAGAAAAGGAAGAGTTTATTGTTTTCGGCCGACAGTTGAATTGGACTGAAATAGGTGTAGGAATTTCGCCATTTTGGATATTTTGCGGTGTCGTTAATTTCCAGAAGTTTATCTGCATTCCATTGTGTTATATCTTCAGGAAATTTTGATTTCATCAAATGGATAGGTTCTTCGGAAGCGTGTTTGCTAAAGAACACAAATATATAACCCTGATTATCAATAAAAATTGAGGGACTGTCATGGTCATCTACTTCGAGATGATCAAAGATTTTCTGACTTTGAATTTTTCCTGTGACATGGTCGTAACTTGCCACAAATATATCACCATAATTATTTATCCAACCGGTATAAGTGCGTTTGTGAAGACCATCGTAATAAATAGCACGCGGATCGGAAAACCAACACCATGCACCGTTAAAAGTAAATGATTGAAAAGTCTCTGAATTTTGTCCTGTTTGCTTAATGGGTTTTTGTTTGGCAAATTGATTGGCTGCAGTGATATTACAACTAATCAAAAGGGATAAGAAGATTAGATTTAAAGTTCGTCTTGAAATTACTTTTTCCATCTAGATTTTTTAAAATATGGTTAACAGGTTTATTCTTTAATTTGCAAATATACAACTTCTATTCAATATTTTTTTTCGGATTTCAAATACAGATATTATTATAATGTGAAATTATATTTCCGACCAACCTATGGATAATTTATACTTCTTATATTCATATCCGGATAGACGGAGAATCAGTCCTTAATACAACGTACAGCAAAGCCATTTACCTTACGGCTGCTACTTTTGTCAATATTGCTGTTATTGTAGCTCAAGATCCTGAAATAAACTAAAGTATTGTCTTGTGGGGTAGAACTCCACCAGAAACTATATTGGCCAAAGCTAATGAAGGTGCCATCGTTATTACCTCGGCTGCCGCTCGGAAGGGCAGAAAAATTAGTTACGTTGGTAGCACCCGTATTAGGGGTTGCCCAATTACTGGTACCGGCTTCTTTAAGTTTTCCACCATTACCACCCACAAAGGTTGAAAGCGTAGTCCAGTCTTCATCGGTGGGTACGTGCCAACCTATGGGAGCTAATTTACTTGTGCTAACAGTGTACCAATTATACAAAGCCCCATATGCATGATTAGAGATAGTGGGATCATTATTAAACCAACAATAACCGGGTGTCGACAAATTTGCCCATGCTGCCGGATCCTTCACCAATGGAATAGCAGTGCCATCGTTGAATCTGGTAGTTTTCAGATTTTCTACCATCCATTTTTGAGTGCCAATGCTAACTACATCATATGCATTACCATCAATATCAGTAACTAGTTCAGCAGTTGTAAATGTTACCTCATTAATTCCATAAGATGTTCCTGCTATACTCGTGGCATAAGCTCTGACATAATATTTTGTGTTTGGATTTAAATTGGACAGATTACTGCTATAAATTCCAAGCCCGGTTCCATCACTCGTTATGGAATCGTTAATCGTAGGGTTTGGAATTGTATTCCAACAGACACCTCTTTTTGTTATAATTTCTCCACCGTCCAGAATAACAATACCACCTGAGGTCGCTGAAGAATACTTTATATTTATTACATTTGAAACAGTTGTCACATTTGGTAATTTCCTGGTCTGAAAGCCTATTGCATCGCCATAAACTGTTACGTTATTACTTGTTGCATAAGCACGTACAAAATATGTTGTATTTTCTGACAGATTTGTCAATTTACTCTCAAAACCACCCGGTCCCGGTCCATTAATGGTTAAGGAATCGTTTAAAGTTGGATTTATCCTTGTACTCCAACAAACTCCTTTTGCGATTACCGGATCACTATTATTTCCTAATACAGTTCCTCCTACATTGGCAGTTGTTGCAGTTATTTCTGAAACAATCAAATCTGTGGAAACTGTTGACAAATCATTTGTTTTAAAACGAACTGTCTGACCATAAAAGTAGTAGCCAACGGTACTTGAAGCATAAGCCCGAACAAAATATATAGTATTTGGAATTAGGTTTTTTAAATAGCTTGTAAACAATCCTTTTCCTGAACCATCTTTTGTGATACTATCTTCAACAGTTGGGTCGACTTTTGTACTCCAACAAACTCCTCTTGCTATTATTGGAGTGCCTGCATCATCAGTTACACTGCCCCCGCTTGTGGCACTTGATGATTGAATATTTGAAACAGTTGATTCAGTTTTGACTTTTGGGAAGCTTGGCAGATCACCCAGTTTATAAAAGCAACTATTTAAACCCAAAATTACAATTCCAAGTATGAATAGTGGAAATTTGCTGAATTGTTGTTTTTTGCTCAAGTTCATTTAATTATTAATGGAGTTAAATGTTTTGATATATATAATTTCTTGTTGATAATTTGTGTCTTTAACGAAGTGTAAATTCCCATATGTCATTAAAACCATTGCCAAGAGTATTGTTTGTCAGGCGAAATTTGAAATCCAGCCTCTTTGTTCTTTATCTCGAATTTCAAATCCTGATAGTATTTTAAGGTGAAATTACAAATCCCACCATCCAATGTGCAACTTTTTACTAATAATAATCATATCTGGTTAGACAGGGCAAATGTAGTGAAAATTATTCTAATAATTGTAAGTAGCGAATTACAAATCCTTATAAAACAAGTTGGTGAGATAACATCCCGATAGCTATCTCGGGACCAACCAGCATGCAACTTATACTTCTAATAATCAAATCCGATTAGGCGAGGGATTCCATTTAATATATACAACGAAAACACCAAATAATTTATAAACATTCAAAAAAAACAGTCTTTAAGGGTTATAACGGAATAAATAACCCTCCAGATACAAAGTTCAGGATGATTTTCAGGGTTAGTAGTATTTTTTTGATACAATTTTTTTAATGACCGGATGATTTTTCTGCTATCCGCTCATCCCGATGCATCGGGATTGTCGGATAATAAAGAAACATCCTTAATCCACAACGCGTCAAACTATAAAAGACCTGCCTTCCGAGTAGGAACAGTTAGACGCTTTGTAGCGAATACTGCCTTTTACTCCAAATTGAACAAAAATCACTACTTAATTCAAAACAAAAGCGTTATTTTTGCAGAGCTAAAGAATGAAAACCATCAAAAACATGATATGAAGCATCCAAAGATTTTTCTCGCTGTACTAATTTTCTGCTGTATTGCTCTACAGGCAAACTCAGAAAGTACATTTCTGATTCAAAACGTACCAGGTAGAAATCCACAATCATTAAACGGTAAATGGAATTATATTATCGATCCTTACGAAACCGGATACTATGATTACCGTTACAAACCTTTTGACGAAATGTCTAATCCCGGTAACGGAGCTTTCTTCCTTGATAAAAAAGCGAAAGATAAAACCGATCTGATTGAATATTCGTTCGATCAATCGCCTACACTTTGGGTTCCGGGTGACTGGAATTCGCAGGATAATAAATTATTGTATTACGAAGGCACGATCTGGTACCGACGTTTGTTCGACTACAAGAAAGCTGCAACCGATAACCGGGTGTATGTTCATTTCGGTGCTATTAATTACGAAAGTGATATCTACCTGAATGGTAAAAAACTTGGAAAACATATAGGTGGTTTTACGCCTTTTAACTACGAAGTGACAGCTTTGCTGAAAGAAACCGGAAACTCACTGGTGGTGAAAGTAGATAATAAACGCAAGCGCGAAGCGGTTCCCACACTCAATACCGATTGGTGGAACTATGGTGGCATCACCCGTGATGTAAACCTGGTTGAAGTATCGAACACTTTTATTCAGGATTATCTGGTACAATTGAAAAAAGGATCGGAAAACGAAATCACCGGTTATGTGCAATTAAATGGCGGTGCGAGTCAGCAAACTGTCAAAGTTTCCATCCCTGAATTGAAAGTTTCTGTAGAAATAAAAACGGATTCAACAGGAAAAGGAATATTCAGCTTCAAACCTAAAAAGATAGATCGTTGGTGTCCAGGCAATCCGAAACTTTATGAAGTTGAGATTTCATGTAATGACAATAAAGTAACCGACAAGATAGGTTTCCGTACCATTGAAACCCGCGGAACAGATATTCTGCTGAACGGGAAATCAATTTTTCTCCGTGGAATTTGCATACACGAAGAAAATGCATTGCGTGGCGGTAGGGCTTATTCAGCTCAGGATGCACAAATGTTGTTGAATTCTGCCAAAGAGCTTAACTGCAACTATGTTCGCCTGGCACATTATCCTCACAGTGAATATATGATTCGTTTGGCAGACGAAATGGGTATTCTGGTTTGGGAAGAAGATCCTGTTTACTGGACTATTCAGTGGGAAAATCCTGCAACTCTCGCCAATGCAACCCAACAACTGACTGATGTTATCTCACGTGATAAAAACCGCGCCAGTGTGATTATCTGGTCTATGGCCAATGAAACACCGGTGGGTGAAGCCCGTACAGAGTTCCTTAAAAAGTTGGCTGCTCATGCCCGTTCGATGGACGATACCCGTTTAATTTCAGCGGCACTAGAGAACCATACCAATCCGAATAATCCCAATGAGAAAATTGTGGAAGATCCTTTTGCCGACTATGTGGATATTGTGAACTTCAACCAATATATTGGATGGTATGATGGCTTACCGGAAAAATGTGACCGAATTAACTGGACGATAAAATATAATAAACCGGTTATGATCAGTGAATTTGGTGCAGGTGCACTTCAGGGCAAACACGGAGATGCACAAACCCGTTTTACAGAAGAATATCAGGAAGACTTATTTGCCAAAACATTGGTAATGCTTTCAAAAATACCACAGTTTCGTGGAGTTACTCCATGGATTTTATACGATTTCCGTTCACCTAAACGCGTACTTCCTGTTATTCAAGATGGTTGGAATCGAAAAGGGGTAATCGGACAGAATGGAACCAAAAAGAAAGCCTTCTTTGTGTTGAAAAAGTTCTATGATCAAATGGAAGTGAAATATCAGAAATAATAGGATCTATATTGTGGTAGACCGACTAATAAGTAAAAACCTTAATCGGACTACCACTTTGAATAATAGCCGGTTGTTTTATGTCAGGGATCTTTCCTTTCAATAAACAGCCGGCTATTTTTATCTTCATACCGCCCCTATATCCCCTTCCGACTTGTCGGAAAGGGCTTGGGACGATAATAATCACTCCTTAGAATTTCATCACAAATCCACCGTGTCCTTTGATAGTAAGTGTAATTGTTTTTGAACCCGGAAGAACAATTTCCTTTTGAATAAACGAACGGTTGGTATCACCATCGGTTATCAGTTTTCCAGTTGAAGTTTTTACAAAAGGCAATTTAATGGTTATCGTTTTGTCTTTATCCATTCCATTAATACCCGAGATGTACCAACTGCCTTGTTTAAGTCCTGCCATAACCACATATTCGCCTGGGAAACCATCTACTAATACTGATTTCTCCCACGAAACTGGAAGATCTACCAGTAAGTCGCGCACATATTTTGGTGCTGCGGCCATTCCTTCGGGAATTTCTGCAATATGCGTAATGCCCGAATGAAAAATAAACGGTAAAGCCAGTTCAAAAGCATTGCTGGTTCTGCGGATAATTCGGGGTACTTCCGAAAAGCACATAGGTGTATAATCCATCGGGTCGAACACATTGCGGGTAAACGGGAACATACAACATTGTGTTGGTTGCATATCGGCATTATCCTGTGTAAAAGTTACATTTTCAAAACCACGAACGGCTTCCATCGATACAAGATTGGGATAAGTACGTTGCCAGCCGCGGGGGAGGGTACAACCATGAAAGTTTACCATGATATTGTGTTTGGCAGCATCTTCCAATATATCCACATAATAATTCATCATCGATTGTCCGTCACCGCCGAAGAAATCTACTTTGATGCCTTTAATGCCGACTTTATTCATCCATTCAAATTCCTGTTTACGGCTTTCGGGGCTAATTAAACGATCTTTAGGTCCCTGATAGGTTGTGTTCCAACTGCCTGCCGAATTATACCAAACGAGTATTCCCACATTTTTTGTTTTGGCATAAGCGCAAAGTTCGGCCATTTTTTCATTCCCGATTTGCTTGTCCCAAAGAGCATCAACCAGACAGTATTTCCATCCCATTTGTGCGGCATAATCTACAAAGCGTTTTTGTACATTATAAACTGTCGAATCGTCTTTAAGCAATACCCAACTCCAGGAAGAAACACCGGGTTTTACATATGAAAAATCACCTTTTACGGCAGGTTTTGCCAGGTCGGTTCCCAAAGTAGAACCTACAATTCCTGTCAGAGAATTACTAATGGCAATAATGCGCCAGGGAGTAGCCCAGGGTAAAGTCGATTCGGGAGTTGCCACACCACCGGGGAAAGCTTCGCGCTTATCAGGAAAACCGATAGTGAAACCGTTTGATCCCACCTGGTGTAACAAACGCGTAGCACAATATTCGCGATAAGCTGAAGTTTCGCTTATCAATAACCAGCTTTTGCCACTTTTGAAAAGTGCCGGGTAAATCCATCCGGGTTTGTTATCGGGTAGTTTGTCTAATGTAGTATTCTGTACATAGTTTTCTTCGTATGAAGGTTGCGTTGATGCCCATCCTGTTTTTGCTTCGGGCATATGTTGAATCCAGGCTTTGGTTTCCGCATTGAAATTAAAAGCACTCAGTTCCGAACTGATTTTTCGTTTTCCGGTAGCATCGGGAAAATAATATCGAAAAGCCACACCATCATTCGAAACTTGGAAGATAATATCCATGGGTTTTCCCAATTTACTTTTCAGTTGAAAAACACGCTTGTTTGCAAGGTAATTAAACTGTTGTTGTTTGCCGTAAAGCATGGTATAACTGTCGGTTACTTTTGTTTGTGGACCAACTGTTGCTAAACTCAGATTTTGAGAAAAGTCCTCATCGTCGCACACCAGTCCAAGTGCTGAATTGAGAATAAGTGCTGCGCCGGCTTTACTTACACTGTACATTGCCTTGCCATTTTCTACATTAAATTGTACAGTCAGCGATTTATTTGGACTGCTGATCGAATTTCCAACTGTTTTTTTTGCAAAAGCAGTATTCGAAAACATGAAAATAAAGACCAGAATAAGGGAAATTGATTGAAACTTTTTCATATTAGTATCATAAAGTAAATGATAAAAGTGGTAGTTCGTGAAAACTACCACTTTTGTATAAAATATTTAAACTGTTCTTTATCGAACCCGAATAACGTAGAATGATTGTTTTTTGGCAGTAAACTCAATTACATTGTCCTTTATCTCAATCGTACTTTTTTGTGGAACGATATTTTCGGGATGTGCAATTTCATTTTTAACCTTCAAATCATCCGCTTGCAATAAAGTTACATCTCCGGTTGTCAGTTTCATTTTGTAATTGGTAATTTTGACTTTAATGGTTTTTGCTTCTGTGTCGCTGTTTACAATTTTTACGATTATTTCGGAATTCTTGCTATCGAAACAGGCAGTTCCATAAAGTTTTTCCTGACCGGTAATGGTTTCTTTATTTAAAGTAAGTGGCAAAATATTAGTCCCTTTATTAAGTCCATACATTTGTTGTACATAATAATTAGGTGTTTTTACAATCGAAACATTGTCGAACCAGATTAAATCAGGATTCCATTGCCATGCATCTACATGTGCAAATAATGGGGCATAAGTAGCCAGTTGAACCATGTCGGCATTGCGTTCCAATCCGGTCATAAATGCTGCTTCGGAAAGTGCTGATAAGAAGTTATTGTCTTTCTTGGCGGTTTTGTCATGCGAAGCATATTCTCCTGCAAATACTTTCGGACCTTTGCGGTCGTAGTTATCATATCGTTTTGCATTGCTGAAAAACCATTCTGGCGAGCAGTAATAATGTTCGTCAACCAAATCAGTTTTAATAGCTTTCATTTCCTTCCAGGCTGTGTCGAACTTATCACCATCGGGTGAAGGACCAGCCGAACCGATAATTTTAATTTCGGGATGTTGTTTGCGAAGTGCTGACACGAAAAGTTTCAGACGTTCGGGATAAACGGTTCCCCATTGTTCATTTCCAATAGCCATCATTTTCAGATGAAAGGGTGCCGGATGCCCCATTTCAGCTCTTTTCTTGCCCCAAACGGTAGTTACATCTCCATTGGCAAATTCAATTAAATCCAATGCATCCTGTACATAAGGTGCAATACTATCCAATGCTACACACTGATTTCCTTCGAACTGGCACGATAAACCACAACTCAATACCGGTAGGGGTTCTGAACCAATATCTTCACTCAGTTGAAAGAACTCAAAGAATCCTAATCCATAAGACTGGTAATAGTCAGGGAAGAATTTATGCGGGAAAGTATAATTCCAACGGTTGATATTTATGGGTCTGTTTTCAACCTGTCCAATGGTGTTTTTCCATTGGTAACGGGTAGCAAGTGTTGTTCCTTCAACGATGCAACCACCGGGGAAACGGAACACGCCCGGTTTCAGGTCATTCAGTGCTTGCGCCAAATCAGCACGTAATCCGGCAGGACGGTCTTTCCATGTTTTAGCAGGGAAAAGCGAAATATGATCCATGTCCATAATGCCCTGATTAACCAGAATAACACGAATACGACCGTGTAAGTCATCGACTGATGGTTTTAATGTTTCTGAAACCTTGTGCCAATCTTTGCCTGTAACTTCTATTTCTTTAGTAGCGACAATATCGTTTTGTGAATCAATCAGTTCGATTCTTAACTTCAATGCTTTGTCACTTTCAGTGCGTACATAAGTGGAGAAATTATAGGTTTCCCCTTTTTTGAATCCGATTCCTTTGAATCCTTCATTATCAAGTCCGGTTCTGGTAAGTTCGCCATGGTTTGATAAACGGGCATAATGTGGATTTCTTTCGAAACAGGGAGCTTTATCCAGAATCTGTATGTTTCCGAAAGGTGTCCAACCCATAAATGGTTGTGTAAACTCGAAAGAACGGTTTTTTACAAGTTCGGCATACAAGCCGCCATCTGCTCCAAAGTTAATGTCTTCGAAGAAAATGCCATACATGGTGGATTGAATAGGAAATCCAACTTTTTTTGCATTTAATTCCATTTCGTAAGTTGTGACATCGGCTGCCGACAAAGCTGAAAGGGTAAAGAAAGCAGTTGCAAATAAAATTAATTTTTTAAATAATGGTTTCATCTGTAGTGTTTTGATTATTGTTAATAATAGTTTTACTATTGATTTAAGATTGATAGTGGGCGGTATTCCGTAGTTTGAATTATTCAGATAATATTTATTTGTACAAAAAATAGTTCAAACTTGATTGAATCGACAAAGCTAAATATTATTTTCGAAATATTATTTTTATTGAGTTAATTAGCTTGTTAATTATTTTGTTTCATTCAAGCTGACTACCGGCCAGCCCTTTTTGTTCCATTCCAGTTTTTCCACTCTCAATTTTGGTTTTCCATCATCATGCGCATCGTATGCGTGAAAAACCAGATAATCAGTTCCATCGAAACTGACTACGGCATTGTGCCCAACTCCATGCCAGTTCTCGTCACCCTGAAGTAGTATTGTTCCACCACCTGATGCCATCGGTTTCCCTGTTTCATCAACATAAGGTCCGGTAACTTTTTTGGACCTTCCGACTATCATTTTGTAGGTACTGTTTATTCCTTTGCAGCAATAATCAATTGAGGCAAACAAATAATAATACTTTTCTTTTTTGAAAATAAATGGGGCTTCAATGGCATTACCTCCTGCATCGACAGGGTTATCATCCACTGACGGTGGATTTTCCATTTTCGGATTCGATTTACGGGAAGCAATCGTAGGGATAAAACGGATATCTTCGGCTACACTTTTTGCATCTGGTGAAAGTTTTACCAACTTCAGGCCATCCCAGAATGAACCGAAACACAAATAGGGATTCCCTTTTTCATCAGTAATCAGATTGGGGTCAATAGCATTCCAGTTTGTTACTCCCGGTATCGACTGAATAATTTTTCCCTGATCGACCCATTGGAATTGAGGATCGAGTGGATCTAGGGTTTTATTTATTGTCAAACCTATGCATGAAGTATTCTTCCCAAAAGCTGATACTGAATAGTATAAATAGTATTTCCCGTTGAAAAACGAAATATCCGGAGCCCAAATATGACCTTTAAAAGAATGAATAGAATCAACAGCCCATTGGGGAGCTTTTGGAAAAACCGATTTTTCCTTCTTCCAGTTTTTCATATCTGTTGAAGAAAAGACAGAAATACCCCATCCAGTGCAAAATACATAATATGTATTGTTTTGCCTGATCATAACGGGATCATGAACTATTACTTTGTTTTGAGAAAACAAGGAAGTAGAAAAAAAGAATATTATCAGGAAGATAAAAAAAGGAAAGTGTTTTTTTTGCATGGCTTTTTCTCTATTGAAGTTATTTGTACTTAAGCCTAATTTCAAGATAATAATATGAAAATATATTGTAATGAAAAGGTGAAAACCGGTTTGTATAATTCCTGATTAAGGATGTCAACGAAATAATTTCATTCCGGGCAAAGCTATAATTCATCTATAAGCTGCAAAGATAGCAATAGTAGATTGAGACAGCGTGGACAAATGTTTTTATCAGGTGGACTTTTTTATTTTTTTAAAATTAATGGGATATATAGTAAATGAAAAACTCAAATTCGATTCCGGGTATTCTACCTCAATTTTGTAATCGAATTTTAAATCCAATTTGTTAAACATCTCAGAATGCTTAGTTTTCTAATGCATTTTTATACAATAAATAGTTATAAAAGAAAATTGTGTTTTTTAATCGGAACATATTCCCTACATTTGCTTCCTGCTTTTAAAAGCTAAAGATTTATAAATTTCACTATTATTTTATGAGAAAACTTTTTACGCTCTTATTTATTACTTTGTCACTTTATGCAGTAGCACAAGCTCCAACCGGATATTACACTGCAGCATTAGGAAAAACATCAGCCGCACTGAAGACAGCCCTTTCGGGCATAGTTGAAACTCATACCGTAAGAACTTATACTAATCTTTGGACTGATATGCAGACTACAGATAAACGAACCGATGGGAAAGTGTGGGATATGTACTCAAGCTGTAGTTTCACTTTTGGTTCTAACCAGGATTCAGGCTCAGGTGGATCAGCCGAATGTCAGTTTTATAACAGAGAACACTCTTTCCCTAAAAGCTGGATGGGTATTGCATCGGGTCAGGAAAATTCTGTCCCAATGGGTACTGATTTATTTCATCTATATCCAACAGATAAATATGTAAATAACCAACGTGGGAATTACCCTTTTGGTGAAACAACGAATGCAACCGCAGTTTATGGAAATGGTAGTAAATTGGGAGCTTCTACTTTTGCCGGTTATTTCGGAATTGTTTTTGAACCGGCCGATGAATATAAAGGTGATTTTGCTCGTACCTATTTTTATATGGTTTCATCATATGATGATAAAGTGGCAACCTGGGTTTCCGATCAATTGGAAGGTAATCAATACCCTGCACTATCAACCTGGTCGGTAGCTTTGTTTTTAAAATGGAATAGCCAGGATCCGGTTAGCACCAAAGAGATAAATAGGAACAACGCGGTTTATGGTATTCAACAAAACCGCAATCCCTTTATCGATCATCCTGAATTGGCGGAATATATCTGGGGAAGCCATAAAGGAGAACCCTGGTCGTTGTCTTCGGCTGTGGATGAAGTGAAAATTGCCTTTTCAATATCACCTAATCCTGTTCAGGATGAATTAACTATTCAATCAGATGCAACAAATTTAATCTACAACATTTATAATTTAAGCGGTCAACTTTTGTTGGAAAATCAACTTAATCTTACAAAATCAATTTCTGTTGATCAACTGAATAATGGTATGTATTTACTCCAATTGAAATCGGGAAACAGAAAAACCATTCAAAAATTTATTGTCAGCAAATAATAAAGATAAATATCACATCATCATATCATCACATCTTCTCATCTCCACAACAATATGTATCTACTTCGTTTTAAGTCTCTTCTTTCCTTAGTTCTCGCTCTTGTTACGTCAACTATTCTTTTTGCAGCTATTCCTTCCGGATATTATTATTTTGCCAAAAACAAAAAACAAGCAGCCCTTAAAACGGCACTGCATACGTATTGTGCTCCAATGACAGAATTCGTTTACGGCGGTGGCCCCGGTACTACGTGGCAAGGATTTTTCTATACCGATCAGAAACCGGATGGTTCTGTTATCGACATGTATTCCAATACAGTTCGAAAATTCACTGGGTTTAGTGCTGTGTCGGGCATGCATATTGAGCATTCGTTCCCCAAAAGCTGGTGGGGTTCCTACGGAAACAGTGCCTATCAGGATTTATTTCACCTCTATCCGGCCGATGCTGTTACCAACATAACCAAAAGTAATTTGCCTTTGGGCGAAGTAACCGGCACACCAACCCTGGACAACGGCGTGACAAAAATTGGTGCAAACGGATTTGAAACAGCTTATACCGACAATTGTTTTGAACCTGCCGATGAATTTAAAGGTGATTTTGCCCGTTCGTATTTTTATATTTCCACCATTTACGAAGATTATGCTCCACTTTGGGCTTCGCCTATGTTGAACAACAATACTTATCCTGTCTGGAAACCCTGGGCGTTGGATTTATTGTTGAAATGGCATCGTCAGGATCCGGTTAGTCCAAAGGAATTAGCACGTATTGAAGCCATTTACAATATTCAAGGCAATCGGAATCCGTTTATCGATTATCCCGACTTGGTGGAATATATTTGGGGAAAAGATACGGCAAGCATTTACCCGTTTCCAGCTGAAACACAACCTTTTTTGCTCACTCCTCGTCGTGGAATTTCCATGGATTTTGGTGTTATTCTGGTAAACGATTCCCGTACAAAGAATATTCATCTTCAAGGTGTAAACATCAATGCTGATGTGCTGGTATCATTACTCAGAAATAATGCTTCACTGACCTTGTCTACTCCATTAATTGCAGTTTCAGATGCTTTGAATGGAATTGATTTGTCCTTAACTTTTAATCCGATAACTTCTGGTTCGATTCGCGACACTTTGCTTATTCAAGGCGGTGGATTAGTAGAATCGCTTCGTATTCCAATTAAAGCATTGGCTTCCGCCGATTTTATTACCTTGGAACCAACTGATGTTAAACCTGTTGGTGGAACTTTGCAATGGATTTCCGATCCGCAAGCTACCGATTATCATTTAAGTGTGTACCAAGGAGACCAACAAGCGGGCGATTTGATTATTTCAACTTATGTAGAAGGAACCAGTTTTAATAAAGCACTGGAATTGTATAACGGAACCGGAAAAATTATCGATTTGTCGCGTTATACAATTCAAAAACAAACCGACGGTGCTGGCAATTTTGGAGCAACAATTCATCTGACAGGAACACTGGAAAACAATAAAAGTTATGTCGTTGCAAACAATAATTATAAATATACCAATGCAGATTTGATAGCAAAAGCACAATTGCTTGATTCCTTGATAAGCTTCAACGGTAATGATCCGGTGGCTTTATTGCACAGTGGTGTCATTGTCGATATGGTGGGGCCGGCAGATGCAGGTCCTGTATATTGGGGACAAGACATGACACTACAACGTAAACCAAGCGTTACACATCCGGTTTCAACTTTCAATCCTACAGAATGGACAACACTTCCGATTGATTCATGGGCCATGTTGGGTAATCATTCCATGACATTTGCCACTTCAAATAATTTCGTTTTGCAAAACGCATTAACAGGAAAAACTACTTCATATCCAATACAGAATTTATTGCCCGAAAATACCTATACTTACAGCGTGGAAGCCATCAAACCGGGTGGAAATACAACCGCTATTAACACCATGCAGTTACACACCTTACCTTTGGATGTTCCTATTTTAATGCAGGCAACCGATATGCATGCTACTGATTTTAAAGCCAATTGGGAAGAAACACTTTATGCAACAGGTTATCTACTCAATGTTTTTGAAGTTAGTGGACAAGCTGATACTACTGTAATTGAAGGATTTGATAATGTAGGAACTTCCGGAATGCCACTTCCAACCGGTTGGACAGGAACCGCAAGTGGAAATTATACTACTGCTGCCAGTACAGGGATGACTCCTCCATCCGTCGCATTTAAAAATGCCGGGGAATGGGTGCTGACAAAAACATATCCACAGCCTGTTTCAACTTTAGCGTTTATGTACAGGTTTGCTACTTATGTTGCCGGTGCATCTTTCATTGTAGATGGAATTAGCAATGGACAAACGGTTCGGATTGATAGTCTGATTTGTAAAAATAACAGTAAAGCTTTTCCTGTTTATAATTTCAACACAAATCAGGGTATTACTGCTTTTCGGTTTACATTCAATAAAATGCCCGGCGGAAATCTTTCCCTGGACGATGTCCAGGTAAAATATGGAAGTCAGGATACCATTTTTGTACAAAAAGATAAAGCTGTTTCTGCAACCCAGGCAATTGTCTCAGGTTTAAAAGAAAATACTTCCTATTTCTACAATGTGCGGGCTACTTTAGGAACAGCGGTCTCATCACCTTCTGAAACAATCGGTGTGGGTACTCTTGTAAGCAATAAAGTTCCGGATAATAATGCTTCATTTATTAAAATTATTTCGAAGAATGATCATATTTCTATTTCAGGTTTACGTGGAGATGAACTGATTCATGTTTATTCACTCACCGGAATTTGCATGAAACAAGTAAAAGCCAATGATACTCAAATGGATGTGACAATTAAACAAAACGGGATATTCATAATTAGAATTCAAAATAAGGAATATTCTATTGCTTATAAGACAATTAAGTGAATATTGAATTCCAAATCATCTGTAACAAATCTTTTCCTTCTCAAGTGGAGAGGGGCTAAGGGAGAGGTCTATTAATATTCCCCATCTTTTTAAAAATCGGTTTGATTCGGATAGAATCAAGCCGATTTTTGGTTATTTTCGATATTTAAGAAAGTATTAATACTTTTGTAAAACGATTTTATAAAAATTCAACTACAATCAATACGAATTCAACTATTTATCTGCCTTTATTGTTATATATTTGAATATAAAAATCAAATTTTTACTATAACTATTTATCAGAATAGAATAAAAACTTATTTCTACATATCTTAAAATCTAATTACGGTACAATATGAAAACACAAAAGCGCTTTTCAATTGACAAATTTCTGTTAAGTTGTTTTATGACACTTTTTTTCCTCTCAATGCCAACTGTCTTACTTGCTTTTCCAGTAATGCAAGCTATTGTAAATCAAACCGAGGAAAATTACACCGAATACAAAGGAATTGTAGTCGACCGCAAATCAGGTACACCTTTAGCTTTCGCGAGTCTGGTTGTTGTCGGAACCAATATCTCAACAGTTACAAATGCCGAAGGACAATTCTCGCTCAAAATAGCGAAGGAACTTTCCAATGCAAAAATAGTAGTGAGCTTCCTCGGTTACAAAAACAAGGCCGTTACACTTGCCGACATAAATCCGAATAAACCGCGTATAGAATTGGAACCTATATCTGTTGAATTACCCGAAATAAGTGTGATTTCGAAAGATGCGGAAGCACTGATCCTCGCTGTTTTAGCTAAAAAAGGCGAAAATTATTCCAATGAACAAACACTTATGACTGCTTTCTATAGGGAAACCATCAAGAAAAACAGAACTTATGTTTCACTTTCCGAAGCAGTTGTTGAAGTTTACAAACAACCTTATTTATCTTACAAAACTGACATTGCCAAATTATATAAAGCACGTAAAAAAGCTGACTATAATAAGTTGGATACTATTACTTTTAAACTAATGGGCGGTCCATTCAATTCTTTGTATCTGGATATAATGAAAAATCCTGAGATGATTTTTACAGAGAATATGTTATCGAATTACGAGTTTACTTTCGACCGTTCAATGCATACTGATAACCGGTTAATTTACGTTATAGACTTTAAACAACGTGAAGGAAAAATTGAACCATTGTATTTTGGGAAAATATATATTGATGCTAAAAGCCTGGCAATGAAGAGTGCTGTATTTAATCTTAATATTAAAAACAGAGAAATGGCAAGCCAGATGTTCATTAAGAAGAAACCATTTAATGCTAAAGTTTATCCCACAGAAGCTACTTACCGGATTGATTATCTCGAAAAAGACGGAAAATGGTATTATGGTTTCAGCCGAATAGAATTAGGTTTAAAAATAAACTGGAAGAAAAAGCTTTTCAATACGACCTATTTTTCGACTATCGAAATGGCTGTTACCGATTGGAAACCTAATACAGAAAATGTAACAGTTAGCCCAAAGGAACGTTTAAGGCCATCAGTTGTAATCAGTGATGAAGCATCCGGATTTTCGGACCCTGACTTCTGGGGCGAATACAATGTGATTGAACCCGAAAAATCTATCGAATCGGCTATCAAGAAGATTCAAAAGCAATTGGAAAAGAAGAAATAAAGGTGAAAGCACTATTGAAGGTTAAGAAGATGGCCCATATTTGAAAGAGTCCATTCTCAACTTTCAAAATTACAAACTAAATAAGGGAAACGGGATCACACTTGTTTCCCTTATTAATTTTGAAGATATAGATGTATCACTTTCGCAAAAAATGTCAATATCCACGATGATTAAAACAAAATAACGCTGTATGCGTTATGTTGTGTACTGTAATCAGACAAAGATTTATGCTATAAAACACATTTTTTTGTACCTTTGCGGTTTAAAATTAGAAAAGATGATTTTTCAGTACTTAAATTTTCATTTCCCTTCAAATTGATGATATTCAAAGTCAAATTGATCATTGAAAATTGGAAATTAAAAAATTGATTTTATGTCAGAAGTTTTATTAGATCAAGTTACCCAGGCAGATTATAAATACGGTTTTACGACCGACATCGAAACAGATATTATTCCCATTGGACTTAGCGAAGAGGTGGTGCGCCTAATTTCGGCCAAAAAAAACGAACCGGAATGGATGCTCGAATTTCGATTGAAAGCATATCGACACTGGCTTACTATGGAAATGCCAACCTGGGCGCATCTCGATGTGCCGAACATAGATTATCAAAGTATAGCCTATTATGCTGCTCCACGTAAAAATGCACCTCAAAATTTAAACGAAGTAGATCCGGAATTGCTCAAAACATTTGACAAGCTGGGCATTTCTATGGAAGAGCAAAAGATGTTATCTGGCGTTGCAGTGGATGTTGTTATGGACAGCATATCAGTAAAAACCACTTTCAAAGACAGTTTAGCAGAGATGGGTATTATTTTCTGCTCGTTTAGCGAAGCGGTTGAACATCACCCTGATTTGGTACAGAAATATATGGGGTCGGTTGTTCCGTATGCCGACAACTTTTTTGCAACTTTGAACTGTGCTGTTTTTAGCGATGGTTCGTTTGTATATATTCCCAAAGGCGTTCGTTGTCCAATGGAACTATCAACCTATTTCCGCATCAATGCAATTAATACCGGTCAGTTTGAACGGACATTGATTATTGCCGATGAAGATAGTTACGTTTCTTACCTCGAAGGTTGCACGGCTCCTATGCGTGATGAAAATCAATTACATGCGGCCATTGTGGAAATTATAGCCATGAAAAATGCCGAAGTTAAATACTCAACGGTACAAAACTGGTATCCGGGTGATAAAAACGGTAAAGGTGGTATTTATAATTTCGTAACCAAACGTGGCCTTTGCAAAGGAGAAAGTTCCAAAATATCCTGGACACAGGTTGAAACCGGTTCTGCAATTACCTGGAAATATCCGAGTTGTATTTTGTTGGGCGATAATTCTTCAGCCGAATTTTATTCTGTTGCGGTAACCAATCATCACCAGCAAGCCGATACCGGAACAAAAATGTTGCATATTGGTAAAAATACGACCAGCCACATTCTTTCAAAAGGAATCTCGGCCGGATTTAGCCAAAACAGTTATCGTGGTTTGGTTCGTATTAATCCGAAAGCCGAAAATTCAAGAAACTTTTCACAATGCGACAGCTTATTGCTCGGCGATAAATGCGGTGCGCATACTTTTCCATATATGGAAGTGAACAACGATTCTGCCATTGTTGAACACGAAGCAACTACTTCGAAAATTAACGAGGACCAGATATTTTATTGCAATCAACGCGGTATTTCGACGGAAGACGCTGTGGGATTAATTGTAAACGGATATGCCAAAGAAGTATTAAATCAATTACCTATGGAATTTGCCGTTGAAGCACAAAAATTATTGCAAATAACGTTGGAAGGAAGCGTTGGATAATTATTAATTAGTTTATATAACTTTTCCAAAGTTTAAAACTTTGGGAAAGTTCAATTAGATACAAATATGCTTGAAATTAAAAACTTACATGCCAATATCAATGGCAAAGAGATATTAAAAGGATTAGACTTGATTGTTCGTCCGGGAGAGATTCACGCCATCATGGGACCTAATGGTGCAGGGAAATCAACACTTGCATCAGTACTTACAGGTAACCAGGCTTTTGAAGTTACACATGGCGAAGTTACTTTCTATGGAAAAAACTTACTTGAATTATCGCCCGAAAATCGTGCGCGTGAGGGAATCTTTCTAAGTTTCCAATATCCGGTAGAAATTCCTGGTGTAAGCATGGTTAACTTTATGCGTGCTGCCTTAAATGAACACCGGAAATATAAAAATCTGGATCCACTTTCAGCGACTGATTTTTTACGTGTTATGCGCGAAAAGAAAGCCTTGGTTGAAATGGATAACAAACTGGCGAATCGTTCGGTAAATGAAGGTTTTTCGGGAGGTGAAAAAAAACGTAATGAGATTTTCCAAATGGCCATGCTCGAACCACGTTTGGCTATTCTGGACGAAACAGACTCCGGTTTGGATATTGATGCTTTACGCATTGTGGCCAACGGAGTCAACAAACTGAAAAGCCCTGACAATGCTAGTATTGTAATTACACACTATCAAAGACTGTTGGATTATATCATTCCCGATTTCGTTCATGTGCTTTATGATGGTCGTATCGTAAAATCCGGTGGCAAGGAATTGGCATTGGAACTCGAAGAAAGAGGCTACGACTGGATTAAGAAAGAAGTGGATGGCGAATAGTACAAAGTTAATTGGTTAATTAAGTTGATTGGTCTTGAAAAGTTTGAAACATGATATAATTTTTTCTTACCTCATACCTCTTACTTTCTTACCTCTTATAAAAGAAATTATGGAACAACAATATATCGACTTATACAAACAACAACACGAAAGTATTAAGAAGCATTCGGCAGCAGTGATGAATACATCGCGCGACGAATCTTTTGCTCTGTTCGAAGCATTGGGATTTCCTACTGCAAAGTTGGAAAACTACAAATATACCGATCTGAAAGAAACTCTTTTGGTTGATTATGGACTAAATATCAACCGGATACCTGTTCCTATAAATCCTTACGAGGTTTTTAAATGCGATGTACCCGGTATTCATTCATACCTTTATTTTGTTGTTAATGATGCATTTTATCCTGTAAATGACCCTCGAAACAGTAATTTACCCGAAGGAGTTATTATTGGAAGTGTGAAAGAAATAGCTACAACACATCCTAAGTTATTACAGGATTATTTCGGCAAGCTAAGTACCACCAAAAAAGACGGATTGGTAGCCTTCAACGGAGCTTTTGCACAAGATGGTTTCTTTATGTATGTTCCAAAAAATGTGGTGTTGGACAAACCTGTTCAATTGGTAAATATCATGCGTTCGGATGTCGATTTTATGGCGAATAGTCATAATTTGATTATACTCGAAGAAGGTGCCAAAGCACAACTTTTGGTATGCGACCATACTGTGGATGAAGTTCGTTTTCTATCCAATCGTGTAACAGAAGTTTTCGTGGGTGAAAATGCGTTTTACGAACATTACAAACTTGAAAATACACATACCAAAACTACCAACTTATCTACATTACTCATTGACCAACGAAAATCATCGAATGTATTGGCAAATGTGATAACCCTACACAACGGTATTACCCGCAATACTATTGAAATTGATTTAGATGGCGAAAATTGCGAGACTTTACTTTGCGGCATGGTAATAGTTGATAAGAATCAACAAGTTGACAATTTCACTTCTATCATTCATAATAAACCTAATTGTAATAGTCGGGAGTTATTTAAATACGTTTTGGATGATATGTCAAAAGGTGGTTTTACCGGAAAACTGCTGGTAGCAAAAGATGCACAAAAAACATCTGCATTCCAGACAAACCGGAATATCCTTTTGAGCAAAACAGCTAAAATGCGTACCAAACCGCAACTGGAAATCTATGCCGATGATGTGAAGTGTTCTCATGGTGCTACTATCGGTTCATTAGACGAATCGGCTAAATTTTATATGCAATCACGTGGAATTTCAGAGTCAGAAGCCCGCTTGTTGTTGATGTTTGCTTTTACCGGTGATGTAATTGATAATATCCGCATTCCTGCTTTGCAAGATCGTATCAAAATGCTGGTTGAAAAACGGCTTCGAGGCGAATTATCCAAATGCAAAGGCTGTGTGATTTGTCAGTAATTTCCAATAAATAAAATAGTTCCCGCAGATTAGTTGATAAACGCAGAAAATAAGTCTGTGAAGATCTGCGCAATCTGTGGAAAATTTATTAAAAATCATGCTACTCAGCAACATTGAATTAAAAAAAAAGTTTCAATTACCTTTACCGGGCATTGTTTCCCATTTGAAAATGGCACCCAAGTATAGGGCCAAAGAGCTTTTGGGAATGAAAGACATGCTGCCCTTAGCAACAAACAGTGCTGTTTTAATTCTCCTGTTTCCGGAGAATGGGCATTTGAAAACTGTTTTCATAAAACGTAGCGAATACGAAGGATTTCATAGTGGTCAAATTTCTTTTCCAGGTGGAAAACACGAAGATACAGACAGTAGTTTTGAAGCAACTGCTTTACGTGAAACACAGGAAGAAATTGGTATTGATCCTGATAAAATAGAAATTATTGGACAACTATCAGATTTATATATACCGCCAAGCAATTTTTTAGTAAAGGTTTTTGTAGGATATTCACCTCAAAGACTTGATTATATTCCAGATAAAAAAGAAGTTCAATCAGTTGTGGAAGTAAATATTAGAGAGTTTTATAACAAGAGCATCATTCGAGAAAAAGATTTTGGCTCGAGGGGAATAAACAGAAAGGCACCTTTTTATAAAATTAACGACATAGAAATTTGGGGCGCAACAGCCATGATTGTAAGTGAGTTGCTGGATGTTCTGAAAAACTAGATTCTTGTTTTCATTTTCAAATTGCCACATTTTCAAATTTATATTTCATAATGACCGAAAAAATTAGATTAAATAAGTTTATTAGTGATAGTGGAGTTTGCTCTCGTCGCGAAGCTGACAAATTTATAGAAACCGGAAAAGTGATTGTAAATGGTCAGAGAGCTAAAATTGGCGATCAGGTTTCGGCCAGGGATAATGTAATGCTAAATGGTCAAAAGATTGAGGCAAAAGTGGGTGAAGATTTTGTATTTCTGGCGTTCAATAAACCGGTTGGCATTATCAGCACCACAGAAATTGGCGTAAAAGACAGCATTATCGATTATATCGGTTATCACGAACGCATTTTCCCGGTTGGTAGACTTGACAAGGACTCGCAAGGTTTGATTTTTATGACCAACAACGGCGATATTGTCAATAAAATTTTGCGTGCCGGAAATAATCACGAAAAAGAATATCTGGTAACAGTCAACAAACCCATTACCGATTTATTTATCGAAAAAATGGCCAATGGCGTTCCTATGTTAGGCGAAACGACTAAGAAATGCAAGGTTGTAAAAGAATCTGTTTATACTTTCCGAATCGTATTGGTGCAAGGACTGAACAGGCAAATTCGCCGTATGTGCGAATACTTCGAATATGAAGTTGTGAAGTTAGAACGTATTCGAATCATGAATATCAACCTGAAAGGAATTCCTACCGGCGAATGGCGTCAACTGGAACCACGTGAAATTTCGGACATTATGTATGCGATTGCGAATTCAACTTCGGAATCCCAACCATCTAAAGGGGATTCTAAGATTGTAAAACCAAAAAAAACCGGCAAACCCGCAACACTAAATCCTGAACGCACAACACGAAACCCGGAACGAAGTAAGGCAGCAAAACAAATGGATCGTTCAACCAATCCAAATCCAAAGTCAAAAGAACTGCGGGGTCAATCAGACAGTACAGGTTACCAAAAAAGTGGGAGAAGAGCAACCGGAAATTATAGTAAGCCTTCAAAAGGGCGTTCGACTAAAAGATAAAGATAAACAGGTTTCGTCAAACAAAAAACTGCCTCAAATTAATTTTTTGGGGCAGTATATTCATTAAGCTGATTCATCACTTAGTTTCTTCGGTAATCCAGCCACCACCAATTCGTAGGAATGTCGTATAAGTTCACAAAGTAAATCTTTTGAAATGGAAGGATCAATGAAAACAGTATTCCAATGTTTCTTGTTGAAATGCCATGCCGGCACAATAGCTGAAAATTCTTCACGAAGAGAAATTGCTCGCTCAGGATCACATTTGAGTGTAATTTGCGTTTCCGTCCTGTCCAGCGGAATCAATGCAAACATTTTTCCCTGAACTTTGATCACCAGTGTTACATCGTCGAAAGGAAAACACTCGGTAGTTCCCTTAAAACTCAGGCAATATTCTCGGAGTTCTTCGATATTCATGGTTGGTTAATTAGTCAAATAGTTGATTGGTTATCCCGATAGCTATCGGGAGGTTGATTTGGTTCCCTGATTTAACATGAAACATAGAATGCAAACATCCAATTATTCTACAACTTTATATAAATCTTCTTCTTATAAAGTATATGTCCGATAAACCAATTGATGATAACAAATAATAATGCAAATACCAATGAACCAAGATAATCACCAAACAATGGGGTTAACCATTGTGTGTAGATAAAACCTTTGGTTGAAATCCATTCGCCGTAATATATAAAGCCGATATTGCCCAACAACACGCTGAAGATACCTGCTACTACGTAAATAAACAGAGGATTTACGCCAAATGATTCGAAGAAAACGCTCCATTTTTTTCGTCCTTTTATGTCGATAATCCAAATGAGTAATCCGAGTAGAAGTGAAGCCAAACCGCAAGTAGCGAGAACAAAACTCGAACTCCAGATTTTTTTATTAATAGGAAAACCATAATCGAGTAAAAAGCCTAAGAAAAGGATTATAGAGCCAAAAATAAATAGTTTTTGAATCCGAACACTATTGTCTTTTGTTTCAGAAATCATTTTACCTGCCCAAAAACCTAGCAAAACATGTGCAATACAAGGCAAAGTACTTAACAAACCTTCCGGATCGAAAACTACAGACGAACCATCAGGCAAATGATCGGTATACATATGCGAAACTCCCAAAACGGCGCGGTCTATAATGGCAATCAAGTTATTTTCATTTTCTGAATAACTTCCCGTGACAGCCATCAATATCCAATAAATAATTAAAATAATACCAATTAACCAGGGAATACGCTTTGGTTTAAATATTAAAACGGAGAGTGAGCCAAAGAAAGAAACCAAAGCCAGTCGTTGTAAGACACCGAGTATGCGTAAATTTTCTAAGTTGGATGCTGATTGCCAGATTTTCTCTGCCAAAGTCATATCTTCTGTTCGTAGGCCATTCAATCCGTGATAAAACAAGCCAAACCAACCTAGGGCGACTCCAATCAGGAACAAAAGCACGGAACGACGTAGCAGTTTGGTAAAAGTCTGTCCGGATAATTTAAAATCGAATTTTTTGTAGGAAAGATACATGGAAACACCCATGATAAACATGAAAAACGGAAATACCAGGTCGGTTGGCGTTAATCCGTTCCATTGGGAATGACCCAGTGGAGCATAAATACTTCCCCAACTACCTGGATTGTTGACCATTATCATACCGGCAATGGTGATGCCACGCAAAACGTCGAGTGAAAGTAATCGTGAGGAAGTTGTTTTTGGTGTTTGTGACATAATCATCCTATTATTAGATTATTTGTATTTTTATATCTGCAAAAATACAAAAAAAAACAACCTCACCGAATATAAATTCAAATGAGGTTGATTAACAGATAAAAATGTCCTAAATTCTCCCTTATTTTATCAATTCGTTCTTTTGAAAATCATAAAATGTCTTTCGCATAAGATCGGCTAACACTAGCTGATAACTAATATAAGCTCTTAAATGCGATGTATAAGCGGTATTTAAACGAGTTCTTTCCAATGCCAAAGATTCACTGTCAATATCGCCATCCGAAAAGCGTTGACGGGTAATCTCAAAGCTTTTCTCAGCAACAACTATATTTTTTTCCAGTAATTGCAGACGTTTTAAACTACTGTTAAGACCTGCAACAAGATTGCGTACTTCCCTTTCTATTCCGCGTTGGACTTCTTCTTTACGTAGCTGATTTTGTTTAAGTCTAGACTCTGCAGCATTTACTTTAGCCTTATTTTCGCCAAAATCAAGTATGGGCACTTTTACTGTAAATCCGATGCCATAATTTGGAGCCCGGTTTAAAAAATCTGAATAGGAATTATGTAGTGAACTTGAAATATTTGTTTTAATACTCTGATCACTTATACCTTCTTTTCCAAAAGACAGGTTCAGAGAACTTTGAATCATTCCGTTTGATTTTTCCCTTTTTATATTGAGTTTGTTTTGTTCAATTAATATTTCCTGCTCCCTGATTTCCAATCTGTTTTCGAGTGCAAGTTGAACGGCCTTTTCGGGATCAACGATTACTACTTCATATTTGAATTCGCTACTTAATGAAACGCTATCGTTAAATTCTATTCCTATCAATTGTTTGAAATCATTCAATGCAGTACCCTGATTGACAATGGATAGATCGTAATTGTTTTGTGCTTCTGCCAAATCTACTTCCATTTGCAAAGCATCCACTTCTTTGATTAATCCCGCTTTGTATTTGTTTTGGGAAATATCAAAGGCTTCTTTTTGTCTTTCAAAATTTAAACGAGCAATATCAGTTCCTTTCTGTTCTTCAAGTAAATTGTAAAATGAATTACTAACCTGATATACAAGATTCAGCTCCTCTCTTTTTAATCCTTTCTTCGAACTCTCATAAGCCAGTTCCGCCAGTTTAAGCTCGGATTTAATGGCATTATATCCATATAAAGCATTTAAAGGTTGTTCTAACCCAAAAGTAGTGTAAAGTCTAGGACTACTTTTATCGATATTGTAAATATTTGTATTTGATAGTCCTGTATTCAGATATACAAAACCAGCAGTAGGTAAGGGCTGATTGACAACTAAATTTCCTCCATAATTCAATATCTTGCTTGAATAGTAAGTTATTGACGTATCAGTTTTGAATGCATCAACTGCATTTGAATAAGCTGGAGATACAAAATTAAGATCGATATGTGTTTTCAATTTACTGGTTGCAGCTTTGAGGTTAAACTCTGCAATTTTAAAATCCTGTACCAGGCTTAACATGCTGTAGCTTTTCAACTTAGCGATCTCAATGCTTTTTTGTAAGTCGAGATTATAAGTTTCAGATTTTAAAGAAAAGTAATGAAAGAATAAAACCAGGGTTAACAGAATTAGTTTCTTCATATTGACAATTTCTTATATTGTTTAATTATAAAAATTGGGTTTGTTAAATGCTATATTTTTTCTTCGGATTTTGGTTATCGGAATGTATCAATCCATCTTTAATGAAAATGGTTCTGTGTGCATGACTAGCAATTTCATGTTCGTGTGTAATCAAAATAATAGTATTTCCATCTTTGTGTAACTCGTTGAAAAGCACCATAATTTCGTCACCTGTCTTAGAATCTAGAGCTCCGGTCGGCTCATCAGCCAACAGTATTCCGGGATTTGTAACCAATGCTCGGGCAATGGCCACCCGTTGTCTTTGTCCTCCACTCATTTCACTGGATTTATGAAGAATCCGTTCGGATAATCCAACACGATCTAACGCTTTTAAGGCTCGTTCTCTTCTTTCTGCAGTTTTCACACCTGAATAAACCAGCGGCAATTCCACATTTTGAAGGGCATTTAAACGTGGAAGCAAATTAAAATTTTGAAATATAAATCCAATTTCCTTGTTGCGCATTGCTGATAAAGCATCGTCATTTAAAGTGCTTACATCTATTTTGTTGAATAGATATGTTCCATTGGTTGGAGTGTCAAGGCAACCTAGAATATTCATTAAAGTGGATTTTCCCGAACCGGATGGTCCCATGATAGCCAGGTATTCGTTTTTCCGAATCTGAAGGTTGATGTCTACAAGTGCAGGAACTTCCAGATCGCCCATGATATAATTTTTCGATAAATTCTTTATTTCAATTTGCATATTCTTAATTAGTTAACTGGTTGATTAAGTTTATTTTTAATTTTACTAGATTATAAATATACTTGGTCTTTATGTCCCCCTTCGGGGTCCCGATAGCTATCGGGATAGGGGTCAGTTCTTATTCGTAGCGTATCGAATCAATTGGTTTCAAATTAGCCGCATTTTTCGCCGGGAGATAACCGAAACTAATACCAACCAGTACCGAGAATCCAAATGCAATAAAAATAGAATATAATCTGATATAAGTACTTACATCTGTAAACAACGAAACAGTCAATGAAAGACTGACGCCCAGAACAACTCCGATAATTCCTCCGGTTATACTAATTGCAACTGCTTCAGTAACAAATTGACTCATAATATCCGATTTTCGTGCACCGATTGCTCTTCGAATACCGATTTCGCGTGTACGTTCCATAACAGTTGCCAACATGATATTCATAATACCTATACCACCAACCAACAATGAAATGGCGGCAATTGCTCCCAGCAAAAAGTTGTAAATTTCTTTTTCTTTTTCTTCTTGTCGTAATAATTCGTATGGTATCACAATGTTGTAATCGCTGTTGTTGAAATGGTGTCGCTGTAAGATGGCATTAATTAATTGTGAAGTTTCTGCTAATCGGTCGGAATTATCAACCTGTACGGTTATTTGCTGAATTTCACTTTCCATAACATTCTCATGGGTAAACCTTTTCAGGAATGTTGTTAACGGTACGTAAATATCTGTATTCAAATCTCTTGCAGCTAATTCCCCGACTGTTTCGGTAAAAAGAGTTTTCGATTTAAGCACACCAACCACTTCCATCCATTGATCTTCGATTTTTACCATTTTGCCAATCGGATCTTCGCTCCGGAACAAAGTGGCAGCGACACCAGCTCCCAAAACGCATACTTTTAAATTGCGTTTATAGTGATCTTTGGTTATAAAATCGCCTTTTTCCGTTTTAAAATTCAACATTTCAATAAAATCGGGCGTAATGCCAATAATCGTAGATTTGGCAGATTTGTCGGTGTATTTTACTTCCGAACTGATTTCAGCCTGTGAAGCCGTTCGCACAACTCCCGGTACAATTTCTTTAATTACATTGGCATCCTGAATAGATAAACCTTGTGAAAATTTTGCTCTGGTTTCTTCCAACTCATCATCCGTAAGTTTTTTTTCGCGAATGATAATATTGTTGACACCTAAATCCTGATATTTTGCTATGGCAGCTCGCTTTGCACCTTCGCCAATGGAAAGCATGGTGATAACTGATGCCACTCCAAAAATGATCCCCAACATGGTTAGGAATGAGCGAAACTTATGATCAATTAATCCACGGATTGCTAGTCGGATATTTTCTTCATATTGCATAGTTAATTCTTTTATTTAAATTCACAACTAACAGTCATTCCCGGTTTTAATCTCTCATCGGGTTTAAGAATTTTTACCTCTACATCAAAAACTTTTTGACGCGATTTATCATCTTTTAGATGGCATAATTTGCCAATATAAATTACTTCACCCATAAAACTAACTTTTGGTAAGGCGTCTAATCTGACTATCACTTTTTGTCCGGATTTTATTCTCATAAAGTCATTTTCGCTTACAGTTGTGTTTGCTTTCATCCAAGTCAGGTCAGGAACATTTCCCAGATTATTGCCTGAATAAATATCATCTCCAATTTTTATCATTTCTCCGGTTCGTCTATTAGTACCTACTTGAAATAAGCCTGAAATGGGAGTTCTAATGGTAAGCGATGGCAGCAAAGCATAGGCATCTTTTATCTCATTCTTAAATTGTTTTGTTTTTATTTGTTCAATTTTCAATTCATTCAAATCTATTTTTTTACTCAATACAGCTAAACGCTTAGCCTTAGCAAGTTGAATTTTTGCTTGGTCAAATTCAAGTGTTTTTATTTTTTTTATACGTTCTGATTCAAAGCGCGAAGATTCTAATTCTAATTTTTTAAGTTCAAAAGTTGCGATTTCGGTCTTTAATTTCGAGTCTAATTCCTGACGTTTATTCTCCTGATTTACACGTAGTTTTTCCAAAACAGCCAGTTGAGTTTCATACTCACTTTCTCTGTCAATGATAGCCTTTTTTATTTGCGAAGGATCTAGTTGTATAATTGAGTCTCCGGCTTTTACAATTGTCCCATGTTTCAGAATGCCGATAATTTTCATTTGATACCAATAATTGCCGTAACGAGGCATTACAAACGATCGGGTGTCAATGGCAGCCAGTTCACCTGTTTCAACAATTTTACGACCACTGTTTTCATTGCCGGTTATAATATCTTTCTTCGATTTTGTGCACGAAACCGTGAAAAAGACAACATACGAAAACAGAAGTATTTTGAATATATTTCTCATTTTTGTACTTGTTTTTCAGTTGATGATTTCGTTTTCTTTTCATCTTTTGTTGGATCAACTAAAGCCACTTTGTCGCTTACTTCTAATCCTTTAGTGATGACAATAAAGTCAGAATTGCTGGCACCGGTATTTACTATTGTTTTCTCAAACCCTTTAGCAGTTTTTTTATACACATAGTTGATAGCTCCTTCGGAATGTAAGGCATCAAGCGGCACATAAAAGGCTTTTTTTATTGTACCAATTATTATGCGGCAACTAACCGTCAGTCCGGGAAGTAATTTTTTATCGGTTTCTTTTAAAAGAATCTCAACAGGGAAAACCTTTATTTTAGATTTTCCATCCTTGTTAATTGCTAAATTGGCCACAGAAATAACTTCACCGGTGTAAGAACTGTTTGAAAATGCATCGGGTTTGATTTCTACTCTCAAGCCTTTGTGAATTTTGGATATGTCAACTTCATTTATTTTCACAATTGCTTTCAGAGCCGATAAATCGGGCAGTTGAATTAGAGGATATCCTGGCCAACATTGATCTCCAACCTGTAATTTGTTTCCACTACTCCAACTTCTATTTATAATGGCAATTCCCGGCGATGGAGAAACGAGAAATAGTTTTTTTAGTGTTTCATTGGCTTCCGCAAGCCTCGCTATGTCCTGATTGATAGAGAGATTTTTTTGTTTTATTTCCTCTTTCTGAATCTTAATTTTATTATCAATCTGTTCTTTGGCTCTATCGAGAGCAATATTGGCTTTTTCCAGATTTAGCTGAATCTCCTTTTTCTTAATATTGGCTTCGTAACCGGCAGATTCAAAACGGATTTTGGAAATTTCTTGCGATATGCGTGTAACCTCGTAGTCTGCTTTAAGTTCCTCTAAATCTGATTGTTGTTGTGCTGCTAATTTTTCAAGTTCAGCTTTGTTCATCCCCAATCTTGCTTCAGCTTCAACCACTACTTTTTTTACTTCCGATGGATCAAATACTGCAAGTGTATCACCTGTTTGTACTTCTTTGCCATCCTTCACTATTTGAGTTATTTTCATAGTCCCATATCTCCACGAAATGGTAGGTGCAGTTACATTTGTAGAACGAATGGCTTCAATTTCACCCTCTTCAAAAATTTCAAGCAAGAAAGTACCTTTAATTACTTTGCCAACCGGCACTTCATTTACTTGTTCACGATTACATGCCCATAAGAGATTCATAAACAAAATAAGCAAACTTAGTTTGAAAAGATTTCCCGAATAATTCTTTCTCATGTATATAAATTTAAGTTGTTATTCTATTGGTTTGATATTATTTGATATTTCTATATTTTTTCAGTATCGATTTAGGTAATAATGTTTTCTTTTCTATCAAAGCAGAACTTGGTTTGATAAATGAGATTTTTTCATTCCGCTTTAATCCGGCTACAACAACAGCATTTTTTTGAGATGAAGTTCCGATTATTATTTGACGCATCTCGTATTTTTCCGATTTCCTTATATAGACAACTTTCATCGAATCCTGTTCAAAAATGGTAATTTGAGGAATAACAATGGTGTCCTTAATTCGCTTTAAAATCACTTTGCAATTTGTAGTCAAACCTGGTCCGGGTAGTATTAACGCACTATCGATGGATGATTCAATCTCAAATACTTTTATTTTTGAGTTCTCTTTAATTGGTTGTCCTACAGGTGCTTTTTTGACTATTTTCCCCCACGCCTTATTCTTTGGCATAGCATCGAAGCTATATTCTACCGAATCGTTTTCATTGATACGTTTATAATCACCTTCAGAAGCTGTAATCTTTACTTTCATTTTTGTCAAATCAGGGATGTTTACCACAGCCATTCCATACCAAACATTATCCCCAACTTGAACCTTTCTTCCACTATAATGCATAGCTCTGTAAATTATGCCTTTTTTCGTGGATTTTATGACTAATCCATCCAGTTGCTCTTTCGAACTTTTGATATCGTTTGTAAGCCTTTGAATCTTAAATTCCGACTTTCTTAATTCCGATTGATTTATAATAGCAAGTGATTGTAGCTTTTTCTGCAGTTTATGTTTTTCAATAGCGACTTTTTCCAGTTCCAGTTCCTTTATTTTCCGTTGTGTCGGAGATAAATACTGCATTTGCAACGAATCCAGGTTTGCAATATCAGTTTCGGCAGCATTGTTTTTTACCTGTGCTTCCATTAAGGCATATTGCAGATCCAAATCGGCTTTGGTTTTATTTAAATCGGCTTTGGCAATTTCTAAGTTCACAAGTGATTCGTCATATCTCTGTTTCAGAGCTTTATCATCGAGGATGCAAACTATATCGCTATCTTTTACATACGCTCCATCATCAACGATAAAGGTAATAAAGCCATCTGACTGTCTTGGACAGCCAAATGTTGTTGATTGAACCGGCTCAACAAATCCATCGATGGTCAGGAAATCTTCAAAATCTGTTTTGGTGACTGCATAGGTTGGTGCCTCCTTTTTATCATGCGATTGGCACGAAAAAAGCAATGTTAGTAATGAAATACTAAAGATGAGTAGGTTGCTTTTTGACACAGAATGGATTTAGATTATTGATTATGCAAATTAACGTAAAAGTTTTTAATTTGTTATATGCTAATTAATAAATAGATTATTTATTTAAGCAAATAAAACAGTTGGGCCAATATTGTAAAATAATGCGCATGTTAAATTTAAATACTGCTTCAGTCTATATGCCTTATTTAATGAGGTTAAGTTGTAGTTTCAAGTACGATTCTATGATAGAAATGCAGATTGTTTTTGAGTTCGTTTATTTTTTATTAAAAATATTTCACTTATTTATTGTTTGATTAAAAATAGCATTGTCTTAAAAAAGAGAAAAAAAAGAGCGTCCGACGAAAACTATTTCGTCAGACGCTCTTAAAAGTTCCCCTATCCTCAAAGAGAGTGGGTTGTGGTTAAGTGGTGCTATTTCACTTCCGCTCCATTTGCGACTTCTACTTTTGGTTGAATGAGTACTAATTTCCCATCTGCATCTTCTACCGAAAGAATCATGCCTTCGCTCATCACACCACGTAATTTACGTGGTTCGAAGTTGGCAATAAAGCAAACTTGTGTTCCAATCAGTTCTTCGGGATTTGGATAGTATTGCGCAATGCCTGAAAGTATGGTACGTTCTTCCAAACCATCGGCAATTCGGAATTGCAGCAATTTATCAGCTTTTGGTACTTTCTGACAGTCGAGAACGGTTCCCACACGGATATCCATTTTCATGAAATCTTCGAATGCCACGTTTTCTTTTACCGGAGCAGCTTTGTAATTGGCAGTTTCGTTTGCAATTTTAGTATCCTGTAATTTTTGAACTTGTGCTTCTACCGCCTCATCTTCAATTTTTTCGAAAAGCAGTTCAGGAGCTCCCAGTTGTGCGCCGGTAGCGAGCAAATCAATTTTACCCAAATCAGCCCAGTTGAATGCTTTCATACCCAACATGGTGCGCAATTTCTCGGAAGTAAATGGTAAAAATGGTTCGAAAGCAATAGCCAGATTTGCAGCAATTTGCAAACTCAAATTCATGATGGTTGCAACACGATCCATATCGGTTTTTGCCACCTTCCAGGGTTCTGTATCCGCCAGATATTTATTGCCGATTCGAGCTAAAATCATGGCTTCTTTTTGCGCATCACGGAAACGGAAGTTATTCAGTAGTTTTTCTACATCGGCTTTTACGTTCACAAATTCTTCGAGCGTTTGCTTGTCGTAGTCGGTCAATTCGCCCAAAGCTGGCACTTTGCCATCGTAATATTTTTGAGTAAGCACCATTGCACGATTGATAAAATTACCAAAAATAGCTACCAACTCGTTGTTATTGCGAGCCTGAAAATCTTTCCAGGTAAAATCATTGTCTTTGGTTTCGGGAGCGTTTGCTGTCAAAACGTAACGTAATACATCTTGTTTGCCTGGAAAATCAACAAGATATTCGTGCAACCAAACCGCCCAATTGCGCGAAGTGGAAATTTTGTCACCTTCAAGATTCAGAAATTCGTTCGCCGGAACATTGTCGGGTAAAATATATGAGCCTTCAGCTTTTAACACCGATGGAAATACAATACAGTGGAAAACAATATTGTCTTTGCCGATAAAATGCAGTAAACGGGTTTCGGAATCTTTCCACCATTTTTCCCACTTACCATATTTCTCAGGTTGACTATCACAAAGTTCTTTGGTGTTGGAAATATAACCAATCGGTGCATCAAACCAGACATAAAGCACTTTTCCTTCGGCATTGGGAACAGGTACCGGTATTCCCCAATCCAAATCACGACTCACAGCACGCGGTTGCAAGCCCATGTCGAGCCAGCTTTTGCATTGTCCGTAAACGTTCGGTTTCCATTCTTTGTGATCTTCAAGTATCCATTTACGCAACCATGCTTCGTGTTGGTCGAGTGGGAGATACCAGTGTTTGGTTTCGCGCATCACCGGCACATTTCCGCTGATGGCTGATTTGGGATTGATTAAATCGGTAGCATTCAGCGAAGTTCCACAGGATTCGCATTGATCACCGTAGGCATTTTCATTGCCGCAATGCGGACATTTACCCGTGATATAGCGATCGGCCAGGAATTGTTGAGCCGCTTCGTCATAATACTGTTCGTTGGTTTTTTCAATAAAACCGCCTTTACTTTCAATAGTTTTAAAAATATCCGAAGCAAGTTCACGATGGGTTTTGGAAGTAGTGCGGGAATAGATATCGAAAGTAATACCAAATTCTTCGAATGATTTTTTGATAATTCCGTGGTAGCGATCCACTATATCCTTTGGCGTAACACCTTCTTTTTTAGCTTTAATGGTAATGGGCACACCGTGTTCGTCGGATCCGCCGATAAACAGAACTTCTTCGCCTTTCAAGCGGAGGTAGCGCACATAAATATCGGCAGGAACATAAACTCCGGCCAAATGTCCAATATGCACAGGTCCATTGGCATAAGGCAATGCAGAAGTTACGGTGGTACGTTTAAATTGCTTCATATCTTGTAATTAATGATTCTTTTTTGGGATTGCAAAGATACGGACAAATAATTAAATTTTGGGTATATTTTTGAAAGGAAATCAATCATATAGAATGCAGAGCTATTTAATCTGCATCCTATATTTGAATAAAATATGGAAGTTTGGAAACTTCCTTTTAGTTTTCTTTACACTTAAGTTAGAAAAAGTGTAATTATCCAATTTATTTATTTATATTTGCCATTCATAATTATTTACATTTATTCATCAATCTAATATTTATAAACTATGGTATTTCTAATAATTATTGGCATTATTGTCGTAGCAGTTGGATTTGCAGCTAACAAATCAAATTCACCCGTAACTCCTTACAGTGGTTTGATTAAAATTGTTGGGTTTGTTGTTATTGTATTAGCCGCCGTTATTTCTTCAGTGGTGCAGATAAATCCTGGTGAAATAGGTGTGCAAAAGCTTTTCGGTAAAGTAAATAGTAATACTTTGGAAAGTGGTTTAAATTTAATTAATCCGTTGGTAGAAGTGGTAACATTTGATATTCGTACACAAAACTACACCATGTCCGGAGTGCAAAACGAAGGCGAAAAATCGGGTGATGATGCCATACGTGTATTATCGGCCGATGGACTTGAAGTGATTATTGATTTAACGGTTTTATATAAAGTTGTACCAAGTGAAGCTCCCCGGATATTGCAAGAAATTGGAACGGATTATAGGAATACAATTGTTCGCCCTATTTGTCGAACGAAAATTAGGGATAATGCCGTGTATTACGATGCTGTTGCTTTGTATTCCACGAAGCGCGATGAGTTTCAAACCCGCATTTTTACAACCATCGAAAAAGATTTTAAAACCCGTGGACTGATTTTAGAACAATTGTTGGTACGCAATATTACACTTCCGGCTTCTGTAAAAGCCACTATTGAATCGAAGATTAATGCAGAGCAGGATGCTCAAAAAATGACCTTTGTGCTTCAAAAAGAAAAACAGGAAGCAGAACGTAAAAGAGTAGAAGCGCAAGGTATAGCCGATTATCAGAAAATCCTCAGCACCGGATTGAGCGATAAGCAATTGCAGTATGAAATGATTAAAGCTATTGCTACATCACCAAATGCTAAATTAATTATTATGGGTGGTGGTAAAAATACACCGGTAATTTTGGACACAAAATAATTTTTTCGGGATTTAATTTGGAGTGCCGGAATAATCACAATAACAAGCTGTCAGATTTCTGCCAGCTTGTTTTATTTTTTGTCCTGAACTAATCATTAATGAAAACTTATCTTTCCAAACTAAAACCCTATATTTGTAAATTAAAAACAAACGAACTTCCATGCCCCGAGATAAAGCAATATTAAAAGAACAGGTAAACGAACTCTCGAAAAAAGAGTTGGTGGATATTGTGTTGAAACTGGCAGGGAAAAGGTATAATTACGAATTTTTGCTGGTTAATTTTCTGGATAAAGACGGCGGTGAACTAACCCTGTTTGAAGAAGCCAAAGAAGCAATTGATGCACTAAACCAAAAAGAATTCAAAGGCAGGACAATTCAACATCAGAAAGTTAAAAGACTAAATGCCTGTACGAAAAGGATAACTGAATTTACCGTAGAAACCAAAAATAAAAAACTGGAAGCTGATTTGGTACTTTATGTGTTGGAAAAGCAATTTGAAAATCCGTCAAAGGTTTTTGGTGCACGTTTCTCGGGTTACGATTATAAAGTTGGATTGCTGCTGAAACGCCTTATCAATATTCTCACCAAAAGACTACACCCGGATTATTTGATTGATTATCAGGATAAGGTTAATGAATTTCTCACCAAACTACATCACACATCCAATCGTATCAATACTATTAAAGAATTACCTCAACTGATAGAATAAAATTCTAATGAAAAATTAGGTACAATTCCGTTTTTTTTCATAATTTAGCAGCCGAAATTAAATCATTCATTCCAAATGCAATATTCATCCAAATACCAAGGCAACATACTCCACAAATCCGGTAAGGGTTTGTACGAGTGTTGGATGATTTAGCCACAAAACCGCCCATAATCCCCCGAAGGGGACTTTTCCTGCTTGCAACAGATGAAATTTTCTCAACTAATTATGAGCAAATTTCATTCTTCCATTTTTTCATTCTTCCATTTCTTTTGTCATGGGTATAATATTCGATATTAAACGTTTTGCTGTACATGATGGTCCGGGAATTCGCACAACAGTTTTCCTGAAAGGCTGTCCGCTTTCATGTATCTGGTGTCATAATCCTGAAAGTATTGATCCTGCCATAAAATCTGTTGCTAAAACGGTAAATATTGGCAAGAAAAAATTTACCGAAGATGAAACTGTCGGACGTGAAATGTCTGTAGAAGAAGTTATGAAAGAACTCCGAAAAGAGCAGATATTTATGGAAGACTCGGGTGGAGGAGTCACTTTTTCGGGAGGCGAGCCTTTATTGCAAGCTGAGTTTCTGACTGAAATACTTTCGGCTTGTCAAATGGAAAACATGCATACCACTGTTGATACCTGTGGTTTTGCAAAATGGGAAGTGTTGGAGAAAGTAGCCCGTTTTACCGATTTGTTTTTATACGATCTAAAAGTGATAGACAGCGATTTACATAATAACTATACTAAGGTCCCCAATAATGTCATTCTGAAGAATCTTTCCGCTTTATTGAAAATGGGCAAAAAAGTAAGAATACGTATTCCGCTGATTCCCGGAATTACTTTTACCGAAAACAATATCAGCGAAACGATTGTTTTTCTTAGCAAACTGAGCTATCCAATTGATGGCGTGGATCTCTTACTTTATCACAATACGGCAGCACATAAATATGAAAGGTTCGGTATAGATAATTTATTGAAAGATATTAAACCTGTAGGTAAAAGTGAATTGACTGAAATGAAAAGACAATTTGAAGAAGCGGGATTTAAAGTGAAGATTGGTGGATAATTTTAAATAACAAACAATTATGACTTCCAGAATTCAACAATTACGCGAACAAAGCCTTAACGCCGTTAATCGTATTTCGGCGGAAAGAGGATTATTGATAACTGAGTTTTACAGGGATCATATTGCTCTTGGTGATTCTATTCCTGTGCAACGGGCCAAATCCTTCCAATATATCCTCGCGAATAAAAGCATTTGCATTAACGATATGGAACTTATAGTCGGTGAACGTGGACCGGCACCCAAAGCAACACCAACCTATCCCGAAATAACGGTGCATTCTTTGCAGGATCTGGAAATTCTGAATACACGTGAAAAAGTTTGGTTTCGTGTGGATGATGAAACACGGAATGCGTTTGAACAAAAGATTATTCCTTTTTGGAATGGACATTCGAATCGTGACCGTGTGATGCAAACCATGACTACCGAATGGCATGATGTTTATGATGCAGGAATATTCACGGAGTTTATGGAACAACGCGCTCCCGGTCATACAGTGGCAGGATATAAAATCTATCAAAAGGGAATGCTTGATATACTGGATGATATTAAAGCAAGTAAAAAATCGCTTGATTTGATAAATGATCCACAGGCTTTCGATAAAATGGAAGAACTGAAAGCCATGAAGATTGTTGCGGAAGCAATTGTCATGTTTGCTCTTCGTCATGCCGAAAGATTGGAAGCATTAGCTTCAGCCGAAAACGAAACTTCCCGAAAAAAGGAATTGGTTGAAATGGCTCGTATCTGTCACCGGGTTCCTGCGCATGCACCTGAAACATTTCATGAAGTATTGCAACATTACTGGTTTGTACATTTGGGTGTTGTAACCGAATTGAATCCATGGGATTCCTTTAATCCGGGACGACTCGACCAACACCTGTATCCTTTCTACAAAACCGAAACAGAAGCAGGAACATTGAACCGGGAAATGGCAGTGGAGTTTTTACAATCGTTCTGGATAAAATTTAACAACCATCCTTCTCCTCCCAAAGTGGGCATAACGGCTTTGGAAAGTAATACTTATACCGATTTTTCGCTGATTAATCTGGGGGGTGTAACCCCTGAAGGTTTAGATGCGGTAAATGAAATGACCTATATCCTGTTGGATGTAATTGAAGAAATGCGCTTGTTGCAACCAAGTTCAATGGTTCAGTTAAGTAAGATAAATCCCGATGCTTTTATCGACCGGGCAGTGAAAATTACCAAGACAGGATTCGGACAACCATCCATTTTCAATACCGATGCCATTATTCAGGAATTGCTGAATCAGGGCAAGGATATTGTAGATGCGCGAAACGGCGGAGCCAGTGGTTGTGTGGAAAGCGGTGCTTTTGGAACGGAAAGTTATATCCTGACTGGTTATTTTAATTTGCCGAAAATTTTGGAAATAACCTTGCACAATGGTTTCGATACACGTACTAAGAAATATATAGGTCTTAAAACCGGTAAAACAGATGATTTCAAAAGTTATGCAGAATTATTGGCGGCTTTTAAAGCACAGGTGGAACATTTTGTAAGTATAAAAATAAAAGGAAGCAACGCCATTGAGAAAATTTTTATGACCTTTATGCCAACTCCTTTCCTTTCGCTGATTATTGACGATTGTGTAGCAAGCGGAATAGATTACATAAATGGTGGTGCACGTTACAATACCAATTATATTCAAGGTGTGGGTATGGGAACAATGACCGATTCGCTTACTTCGCTCAAGAAACTTGTATTTGACGATCAGGCTGTTTCGCTTACTGAATTTGTAAATGCACTGGAAAGCAATTTCGAAAACAATGATGCGTTATTATACAAGATACTTTACAAAACACCGAAATATGGTAACGATGATGATGCCGCCGATGCACAACTTGTAGAAGTATTTGATATTTATTATGATGCGGTGAAAGGACATAAAAGTCCACGCGGAGCCGAATATAGAATCAATTTATTACCAACTACTTGTCATGTTTATTTTGGTAGCGTTATGCATGCTAGTCCAGATGGACGGAAAGCTGGATTACCTGTTTCGGAAGGGATTTCGCCGGTGCAAGGTTCGGATCGTAACGGACCGACATCGGTTATAAAATCAGCATCCAAAATTGAGAATTTACATACAGGTGGAACTTTATTAAATCAGAAGTTTAGTCCCGATTTCTTTGAAGATGAAACGGCTGTTCGCAAAGTATCCAGTCTTGTTCGCAGTTATTTCCGTATGAACGGACATCAGATTCAGTTCAACGTGGTGAATGCTGCTACCCTGCGTGATGCACAATGTCATCCCGAAAAACATCGCAATCTAATTGTCCGTGTGGCAGGTTATAGCGATTATTTTAATGATCTGGGAGTTGAATTGCAGAATGAAATTATTAATAGGACGGAACACGAAAGCCTTTAATAATCCACCAACTTTTCCAAAGTTTAGAACTTTGGAAAAGTTACAATATCAAGAAGATATGTTTAACAAAGAAACTTACATTCAACGTCGCAAAATCCTGACCGAAAAAATCGGTTCTGGATTGCTGTTATTTCTTGGCAATGACGAAAGCCCCATGAATTACGCGGATAATACTTATCATTTCAGACAGGATAGTAGCTTTTTATATTATTTTGGTATCGATTTCCCCGGTTTGGTGGGAGTAATTGATGTGGATAATCAGCGACAAATTATATTCGGGAATGATTACACGATCGATGATATCGTGTGGATGGGATCGCAACCTACCATTGCCGAAAGAGTATCGTCAGGAGGAATAACGGAATCCTTGCCGGCATCTGAATTGCCAAAGATGCTGCATGAAGCACAAAAGAAGGGACGTGAAATACACTTTTTACCGCCTTATCGTGCTGAAAATAAACTTCAATTGCAACAATTGCTCTTTCTTCATCCCGAAGCCATCAGTACAAAAGCGTGTCTGAAGTTGATTCGTGCTGTGGTCGGTCAACGAGAAATAAAATCGGCGGAAGAAATTATGGATATCGAAAAGGCTGTGGATCTTACGGTTGATATGCATGTCGGCGCCATGCAAATGGTTCGTCCGGGTATGACTGAAGCACAGGTAGCTGCCCGGGTGTATGAAATTGCCCATGCTGCAAATTGCGAAATCTCATTTCCGATTATTGCCACCATCAATGGACAAACGCTGCATAATCATTACCACGGCAACGTACTGAAAAGTGGCGACCTATTCCTGCTCGATGCGGGTGCGGAAACAACAAATCATTATGCAGGTGATTTATCCAGCACTTTCCCCGTTGATGCCACCTTTACTGCGCAACAAAAACTTGTTTACGAAATGAGTCTGAAAGCGCATCAGGCAGCTATCGATGCATTGGCATTGAACGTTCCGTTTCGCAACGCCCATTTTGCTGCCTGCAAATCTATTGCCACCAGTATGAAAGAACTCGGGCTAATGAAAGGTAACGTGGATGAAGCCGTAGCAGCTGGTGCTCATGCACTTTTTATCCCTTGTGGAACCGGGCACATGATGGGACTCGATGTACACGATATGGAAGATTTGGGTGAAGTATGGGTTGGATATGATGGCGAACCGAAGAGTACACAGTTCGGTCTGAAATCATTGCGACTGGCCAAACCTCTGAAACCGGGACATGTTTTCACTATTGAGCCGGGCATTTATTTTATCCCTGAGCTAATGGATAAATGGCAATCGGAAGGACATTTAAATGAATTCTTCAACTGGAACGAGATACAAAAGTTTCGCAACTTCGGTGGTATACGCAACGAAGAAGATTATATGATGACCGAAAACGGCGCACGACGACTGGGTTCGAAAGTTAAACCCAAAACGGTGGAAGAAGTGGAGGCGGTGAGAAAAGGATAATTTCTAATCACTACCCGGAGTTCGACTTCAAGTCGCACTCCCAGAAACACTTTTACCCAAGTTTCGCGATTTCTAATCGCGCTGCTATCTTGTAAGACGCGATTATAAATCGCGAAACCCGCTAATCAATTTCTTTATTTCTTCACTCCCACTTTATCCCAGCTTGGTGGTGTAACTTCCATCAGATTTTTTACAAAGAAATCGTAGCGTTTATGTTCACCGTAGTCGCCGCCCATGGTGTGTCCAACTCCCGGCAACACGATTAGTTCAAAGTCTTTATTGGCTTTTATCAGTGCGTTGCAAACCTGATAAGTGGACGAAGGATCGACGTTATCGTCCAGTTCACCAACCACCAGCATCAGCGGGCGGGTAAGTAAATGTGCATTCACAACATTGGAACTGGCGGCATAACTCGAGTCGATGGGATAACCCATCCATTGTTCGTTCCACCATATCTTGTCCATGCGGTTATCATGACATCCGCAGGAGGAATAGGCGGCTTTGTAATGTTCGGGGTGAAACAGCACAGCTCCCATGGCCGATTGTGCGCCGGCCGAAGCGCCGAAAATGCCCATATGTTCAATGTCCATATACGGATATTTGGCTGCTGCGGCTTTGGTCCAGGCAATGCGGTCGGGAAATCCGGCATCTTTCAGGTTTTTGTAGCAAACATCCTCAAAAACTTTGGAGCGAAACGATGTGCCCATACCGTCCATCTGAATCACGATAAAACCTAACTCGGCAATGGTAGACATATTGCGGTTGAAGGAGATAAATGTTTTGGGTGTGTACTGACTACCCGGTCCGGCATAGATATATTCGATGATCGGATATTTTTTTGTTGGGTCAAAGTTCGTCGGACGGTAAATAATACCCCAAATATCGGTTTTGCCATCACGACCTTTGGCCACAAAAGGTTCGGGAGCAATCCAGCCGGTTTTCAACAATTCGGTAATGTCTGCTTTTTCGAGTGGCATGATTATTTTACCATCCGCAGCATTACGTAATACGGCAATAGGTGCTTTATTGACCATAGAATAAACATCCACCAGAAACTTTTTATCATCGGAGAACCAAGCCTGATGCATTCCTTCTTCGGGAGTAAGGCAAGTGAGACCTGTTCCATCGAAACGAATACGGTAATAACGGACCAGATACGGATCTTCATTTGGAACCATGCCATTGGCGGAGAAAATAATTTCGCGCTTTTTCTCGTCCACATTTACAATATCCCGCACATACCACTCGCCTTTGGTGATTTGGTTTTTTACCTTTCCGGTGTGGCGGTCGTAAAGGTAAAGGTGATTCCAGTTGTCGCGCTCGCTCATCCAGATAATTTCATTTCCTCCGGCAAGGTTTTTACGGAAATAGCGACTGTAGTTCACAAAAGTCTTGGATGTTTCTTCAATCAGCGTTTTTACTTCACCGGTTTCGGCTAAAATTTCCAACACGCGATAAACCTGATTACCACGTTGATTGTATTCTATCAACACCGATTTACTGTCGGCAAACCACTCAAATCCTTTCAAATCCATCTGACTTTTAAACAAATCGTTGGAAGGGACTTTTTTATCACCACTTGCCAGATCAAAAATCACCGGAGTGCGAACAGGTAATACATCACCGGGTTTCACGTAATCGCGTGTTTGAAGTTTGGGTTGCAACTGATCGGCTGGCGATGATTCTATCAAATATAGTTGACGCGTTGCGGCGGCATGAATGCTCATCACGACAAGCTTTTTCGAGTCGGGTGAAAAGGAGATATTGGTTGAGTAATAATCGTCTTTGGTGCCATCGGTGCTGAGCGCTTTTACCGTACCGGTTAAACTGTCTTTGATATAAATGTTGTTGTCCTTGACGAATGCTAACAGTTTTTTGTCGGCTGAAACTACTGGTTTTCCTTCGCGTTCTTCATCCACTTTTCCCCAGTATTCCGATTTGGGGAAACTTTGTTTTCTATCGTTAATCAATGAATCTTTTTTTTGCAAATAAATCCATTTTATGCCATTGTTTACAAACCGAAGTGTATCCAAATTTGCTGAAACCTTTAACGAAAGTAACGTAAGTTGTTCAATTTCAATTTTCTTTTTAGTGGCTTTTGAAAGAGATTCCGTTAATTTCGGATGATCGAAAAGCACAGTTCTTGACTTTTTCTTAGCATCAGTTAACATGTAAATTTTGCCATCCGGAGTATTACGCACATACCAGAAACTGTTGGTGTTGCCTATCCATTGTGGAGTAACATTCGAGTAAAATACTTTATCTTTTAATTTGTCCTGAAGTGAAAAGGCACGATTATAATCTTCAACAGTGCCTTGAGCTGAAAGAGAATGGCCGATAAGCCAGATTGAGAGTGTGAGTAATACAAGTTTTCTCATTATTTTTTTATAAAGTAAAAAGTCTTTATTGAAATCATTTTGACATTGCAAATTCGTCGACAAAATTATCAATTTTTGCTTCACAATAAGGAGCTAATCCTATTTATTTTTAAACATAAAGTTTCATTATTAATAGATGGTTACAATTTGTTCTATTTTGAATATAAAAAAACATTTTTCCATTTCTAAAAGAGATAATAATCTTTCTATTTTCCCCTCTTCCCGATTTATCTTCGTACTTTTGTCTCCAGAAATAGTAATTCAAGAATTGATGCTAAAAAAAATAAAACCCTATATGATGCCCATTGCCATGACTTTGGGTGCAGTTTTTTACCAATTTTTCGGAGCATTGTCGTTTCTGACGCCGTATCTGATTTTTGTAATGTTGTTTCTTACCTATTGCAACCTGAATTTAAAAGAAGTTCGTTTGTCACACTTGCACTTGTGGCTCATTCTGATACAAATTTTCGGAAGTATGGCAGTTTTTTTGTTGCTTAATCCGTTTAATACCACTTTGGCACAAGGAGCTATGATTTGTGTACTGGCTTCAACCGGAACAGCAGCACCAGTTGTTACCGGCATGTTGAAAGGCAATGTGGCCAGTGTGACTGCATATAGTTTGTTAAGCAATATGTGTGTGGCGGTGGTGGCACCTGTTATATTCTCGCTAATCGGAAGTTATCAGACAATGCCTTTTTTCGAATCCTTTGTGGCTATTGCGCAGCGTGTGTTATTATTGTTGCTACTTCCTTTTGGACTGGCTTTGTTCCTGCGAAAAATTACACCTGTAGTAACTGATAAAATTGGTTCGTTTTCCGGATTCTCATTTTATGTTTGGTCGTTAGCGTTAGCTGTTGTAACCGGACGAACCATAGAATTTATGATGATGCAGGATAGGTCAAATTATATTGTTGAAATTTTGATTGCTGTTGCTGCTATGGTCATGTGTGTCAGCCAATTTATTGTAGGAAGAAAAATTGGAAAGCATTACGATGACACAGTTGCCGGCGGACAAAGTCTGGGACAAAAAAACACCATTCTGGCCATTTGGATGGCGCAGATGTATTTAAACCCGATTGCTTCTATCGGTCCGGGCTCGTATGTGCTTTGGCAAAATATGATTAATTCCTATCAGGTTTGGAGAAAAAGAAAAAGCCTTTAATTCAGGAATAAGAGGTAAGAGGTAAGGAGAAAAAACTACCCACTACCTACTATTAATTATAAACTACTTACTGTTTTTCTCCGCTTCCATTTGTGCTCTCGATTTACTTTGGGTAACAATATATACGCCCGAAAAAACCAAAACTCCTGATAAGGCTTGTTCATATCCGAAAGTGTCGATGCCAATAAAAACGGCCACCATCGAAGCAACTATGGGTTGTATGTAATTGTACATGCTTAGGGTTGTTGGGCGAAGCACTTTTTGTCCGATGGGAATAAGCAAATAACCAAAGAATGTGGCAAATATCACCATAAAACCAATTCTCCAAAAAGTTCCGGAGCTGAGTAAAGTAAAATCGGTTTGCATCAATGGTTTATAACAAAAAGGAAAACAAACAATAGTGCCAAACAGAAACATCCATTTCATAATCGTAATGGGGGAGTACCTCATTACCAGATTTTTGAAAACTGTCAGGTAAATGGCAAACGATGCAACTGCTCCAAAAACAATTATATTTCCCCAAAAATTGCTTTCGCCTGCTTTTGGAGTTTGACTGGTGAAAACCAATAACAATGCACCTGAAGCCCCGACTAAAACCCCTACTGCTTTCATCAATGTGATAGGTTCTTTTATAAATAGAGCTGCCAGTATCATAGTGAGTATTGGTAACATCGTAACCACGATGGAAGCATCAATAGGTGAAGTCATGGATAAACCCACGAAGAAAGGTAACTGATTTAGTGTCAATGCAAATAATGAAGCAAAAAATAACAACAGAATATCTTTTGCCGGAACTTTTTCTTTTTTTATAAATAATGATGCAATCCAGAACAGCAGCATTCCACCGGATAACCGAAAAAATGTAAGTGAATAAGGACTAAGTATTTCGGGCATTAGCGTCCGGGAAATGGGATTATTCATTCCGAAAATCAAATTTGCCGAAAAAAGGGCTATATGTCCGGGAAGTTTTTTATTTTCCATATTTTTAAAATAAGGCGCAAAGGTACTAAAAGTTTTCAGGTCAAATAGTGAATGTCAAAGCTATTAAGTCTCAATTGTTAAAGTAAAGGAACAGGCAAAGGCAAAAAAACCTTTCAAATCTCTAGTTAATGAACTCTTCCAACTTGAAACACCAAACTTTTCAAACATTTTCCCCTTGTAATTTGCTTATTTCAAGAATAGTGCTTAGTTTTGTAGTCTATCTCAAAAATACGCTGCTATGAAACTAGATCCCAAAGAACAAAGTTCACTTTTTCCCGAAGAGTGCTTATTACGCGAAATTGCCCGCCAACCTCGTTTGTCGATTGGAATTCCAAAAGAAAATGCCGATGTAGAAACGCGTTTGGCACTCACGCCCGAAGGTGTTGCCATTGTTACCGAAGAAGGCCATAGCGTTTATGTGCAGCGTGGAGCAGGTGAACCAATGTCATATTCCGACTTGCAATACAGTGAAGCCGGTGCGTATATGGTGGGTGATGCTACAGAAGTTTTCGGAGCTGATTTGGTTTTGAAAATTGCACCACCTACTATTGATGAACTTAATTTAATGCATGACCGTTCCACTATTCTTTCCATGTTACAGCTCAGTAACCTTTCGGCTGAATGTATTAAATTGATGATGCAGAAAAAAATGACAGCTATTGCTTATGAATTAATAAGGGATGAGCAAAAAGCGTTTCCTGTGGTAAGTTCTATTTCCGAAATAGAAGGAAATACTGCTATTGCCGTAGCGGCTGAATTGATGAGTAACGAAAGAGGCGGAAAGGGTTTGTTGTTAGGTGGTGTAGCAGGAATAACGCCTACAGAAGTGCTGATTTTAGGCGCAGGAATAACAGGATCAGTGGCTGCACGCACGGCATTGGCTTTGGGGGCACAAGTGAAAGTTTTTGATCATGATATCAATAAATTACGCAAAATACAACATTACCTCGGACAACAGGTTTTCACTTCAGTAATTCATCCCACTGTTCTTTTTAAAGCACTGGCTTCGGCAGATGCTGTAATTGGGAATTTGCGTTATATTTATGGTTCGGAACGATTTATGGTTTCTGAAGAATTGGTGAAAACAATGAAAGCCGGAGCTATTATTATCGATATGAGTGTTGATCAGGGTGGATGCTTCGAAACTTCCGAATGCAGAACGTTGCAAAACCCGGTGTATGAAAAACACGGTATTATACACTATTGCGTTCCAAATATTTCGGCTCGGGTAGCACGCACTTCGTCTATGGCACTGAGCAATATATTTGCTCCAATTTTGCTTAAAATAGGCAATTCTGGTAGTGTGAAATCGGCCATTGCCGAGAGTTCAGGATTCCGACACGGTGCATATATTTATGGAGGTTTATTGGTGAATCGACTTATTGGAGATTATTACGAAATTCCATCTAATGATATTGGTTTGTTGTTGGTTGGATATTAAATAGTTGGCAGTTGTTAGTTTAGATTTGTTTCTGTTATGAAGACTTATATTGACGACAATGCACTTGCACTATATTGCCTAAATGGTCGATGAAGTAAATTAGCCATATCAAAACTGAACGGATTAGAAATTGAAATTTATGAACTTAACAAAGGCTTTCTAAAATTGCAACAAGCTGGTTTTCCAATTATAACAAATAATAAACAGTAAATAATGAATTGGCAACTGAATTGTTTTTTTTATATCTTTCCTCAATAAATCTTTCTGAGATTTTTATTTGACGAGCATATAAATCCCAAATTTTTATGTAAGTTTGCAAGCCAAATCAATAAATGATGTTGCAGTTTATTTAATATTAAATAATACTATCGACTGTCAACTATGAACTGAAACCCTATGCCGCTTACACAAATATTAGAACAACCAACTGAAGATGATCAAATTCAAATTGAATTTGAAGCGCTACTTGATGATTATAGTAAAACAAGTCATCGTCAAAAAATTGAGCTTATCACTAAAGCGTTCAATTTTGCCAAAGCAGCACATAAAGGTATAAAACGGCGTTCTGGAGAACCTTATATTATGCATCCGCTGGCAGTGGCACGTATCGTTGTTCGCGAAATAGGATTGGGTTCTACTTCTATATGTTCGGCTTTACTCCATGATGTTGTGGAAGATACCGATTATACAGTTGAAGATATCGAAAATATTTTTGGTGCGAAAATAGCTCAAATTGTCGACGGACTTACCAAAATTTCAGGTGGCGTGTTTGCTGAAAGGGCTTCCGAACAAGCCGAAAATTTCCGAAAATTACTCATTACCATGTCGGAAGATATTCGGGTTATTCTGATTAAAATTGCCGATAGACTTCACAATATGCGAACCTTGGGTTCGATGCCACTTGCCAAACAATATAAAATTGCCGGCGAAACTCAGTACATTTATGCTCCACTTGCACATCGATTAGGACTTTTCCGCATCAAAACCGAATTGGAAAATCTGAGTTTTAAATTCGAACACCCTGAAACTTTTCAAGAAATTGAATCAAAATTAGCTATTGACGAAGAATCCCGAAACATCTTTTACAAAGAGTTCTCGAAACCAATCGACAATAAATTGACCGAGATGGGTTATGAATTTACCCTTCGTGCTCGTATAAAATCCGTTTATTCGATATGGAGAAAAATGTCAACCCGAAATATACCTTTCGAAGAAGTGTATGACATTTTAGCATTGCGTATCGTGTTTAAACCACGCGAAGGGATGAACGAAAAGGACCAGTGTTGGATGTTATATTCTGCTCTTACGGCCTTGTACGTTCCGCATCCTGAACGCATTCGCGATTGGGTTAGTACGCCTAAAGCCAATGGATATGAGGCTTTACACGTAACAGTGATGGGGCAGGGCGGAAAATGGGTAGAAGTGCAAATCCGTAGTGAGCGAATGAACGATATTGCTGAAAAAGGTTTGGCCGCACACTGGAAATATAAATTGGGCGAATCGGAAGAATCGGAACTCGATAAATGGTTGAAAACCATTAAAGAATTGCTCGAACATCCTGAACCGAACGCTATCGATTTTATGGATACTTTCAAATTAAATCTTTTTTCTTCCGAGATATTTGTATTTACACCCAAAGGAGAGATTAGAACCATAGCGCAAGGAGCCACAGCACTCGATTTTGCATATTTGCTTCACTCCGATTTAGGAAATCATTGTATTGGAGCAAAAGTGAATCATAAACTAGTACCACTCAGTTATACACTAAACAGTGGTGATCAGGTTGAAATTCTTACTACAAAAAAACAAACTCCCCAACCTGAATGGCTTGATTATGTAACCACAGCCAGAGCCAAAGCCAAACTTAAGGTTTTGTTTAAAAAGGAAGACAAAGGACTGGTAACTGATGGGCAAAAGCTTATCGAAGAAGCCTTAGCAGCAATCAATTTAAAGTTCGAGAATGAAAATATTGTAAGGATTCTTAATCATTTCAATATAACTCAGCGTAATGAACTCTTTTTGCAAGCCGCTAAAGGTGTATTAAATTTGGATGATATCAGTAAAATCGTTTTTAAACCAAAAAATCAAAATGTTTTTGTCAAATATCTCAAAATGCCTTTTGGCGGATCGTCAGATAGTAATAAACAACTTGAAACAGTTCCTATTGATAGCAAATTAGACCGAAAAAAAGCCATAAAACTAACTGAAGAAAGTAACGGAAAAACCTATAAATTAGCCGATTGTTGTCATCCTATACCTGGCGATGATGTGTTGGGTTATGTTGATGATTCCGAAACGGTGATTATTCATAAGCGTCAATGTCCTGTGGCCGATAAACTTAAAAGTAGTTTTGGCGAAAGAATTATTTCTGCTGAATGGGCAACACATAAAGTTCATTCGTTCATAGAAGTGCTTGAGATTAAAGGTATCGACAAAAAAGGAATTCTCATTCAAATTCTCAAAGTAATTACAGAAGCTTACGCGGTAAATATAAGCAAGATGAATATTGAAACCAATGCAGGAATATTTGTTGGACGATTTTACATTTATGTCCACGACACACAAGATATTAATAATCTATGTCGGGATATTATTAAAATAAAAGAAATTAATTCGGTACAACGCATACAAGAATAAGTACTGTTTTACTACACAAATTTTACTAATTGAAAGCCAAAACACAGCAGTATATGCAAAATACTTCAAAATCAATCTAATTAAGGTTTTTTTAAGTTCGGATTGTTTCCCTTGTCGTAAATAATATGTAAATTTGCACGCAATAATTTTCATAGCGGATATATAGGAATAATTATTAATTATTTAAATTGCTTCCACTGAAAATTGAAACGAATAAAATAAAAAACTATGTCATTTATTGCTGAAAGAGTTCAAATCGAGGGTTTGACATTTGACGATGTATTACTTGTACCTGCCTATTCCGACGTTTTGCCCCGTAACGTTAATCTTACCACCTGGTTTTCACGACGAATTGAGTTGAAAATACCCATTGCCTCTGCTGCTATGGATACGGTTACCGAGTGTAAAATGGCAATTGCTATTGCGCGTGAAGGTGGAATTGGTGTGATTCACAAAAACATGACTATAGCCGAACAAGCTAAACAAGTTGAAATAGTGAAACGTGCCGAAAACGGTATGATTTCCAATCCGGTAACGATTCGTAAAGGTTCTACGGTTGGCAATGCATTAGATTTGATGGCCGAATATAAAATCGGTGGGATACCTGTTGTGGACGAAGGGGGTTATTTGGTTGGTATTGTAACCAATCGCGATTTGAGGTTTCAACGTGACATGGCTAAACAAATTGACGATGTGATGACCAAAGAAAATTTGATAACCACTTCGCGTAGTACTGATTTGGAAGCTGCTGCTGATATATTGCAACAATATAAAATTGAAAAACTACCGGTAGTTGACAAAGACAATAAACTGGTCGGTTTACTCACTTATAAAGATATTACCAAAGCCAAAGATAAACCTATGGCTTGCAAAGATGCTCGAGGTCGTTTGAGAGTTGCAGCCGGTGTTGGCGTTACAGCCGATGTTTTCGAACGGATTGAAGCCTTGGTGAATGCTGGTGTGGATGCCATTGTAATAGATACGGCTCACGGACACACTGAAGGCGTTATCAAAACTTTGAAAACAGCGAAAAAAAGATATCCGGACATCGACGTGATTGTTGGGAATATTGCTACTGGCGATGCAGCTCTGGCACTAGCGGAAGCAGGGGCAGATGCCGTAAAGGTAGGAATTGGTCCGGGTTCTATTTGTACCACACGAATTATTGCCGGTGTTGGAGTTCCGCAACTTTCTGCTATTTATGAAGTGGCAAAAGCGCTCAAAGGAACAGGTGTTCCTGTCATTGCTGATGGTGGTATTCGTTATTCAGGTGATATTGTAAAAGCATTGGCTGCCGGAGCAAATACAATAATGGCAGGATCGCTTTTTGCAGGAGTAGAAGAATCGCCGGGTGAAACCATTATTTTTAATGGACGGAAATTCAAATCTTATCGTGGAATGGGATCGCTCGAAGCCATGGAAAAAGGATCGAAGGACCGTTATTTCCAGGATATGGAAGACGATATAAAGAAAATGGTCCCTGAAGGAATTTCTGCCCGAGTTGCTTTTAAAGGTTCATTGTTTGAAGTTGTTTATCAAATGATGGGTGGTTTACGTGCCGGTATGGGATATTGCGGAGCACACAATGTCACCGAGTTGCATGAGGCCAAATTCACTCGTATTACAAATGCCGGAGTTGCCGAAAGTCATCCACACGATGTATCCATAACAAGTGAAGCGCCTAATTATAGTCGGGGAGAGTAGTCTCAGTTATCAGCAGAACAGTTAACATTTACAGGACGAGCAAACTTTTATTTTAAGTTGGTAAGACAGGTGACTATGGACTGGTGAGATTTACCAAAATAAAGCATAAAAGTATAAGCAGTGAAAATTACCGAAATAAATTAGTATTATTACAACATTAATCGAAAATACACGTTTAACACTCTTGGACTAACATCGATTGTCAGTTTCAATCGACAATTATTTGCGGAATCTATTCAACATTTAAAATATTTATGAAACCATCAGTAATTACATTATTTGCCTTTCTTGCATTGACTGGCAGCCTTGTAGCGCAAGCATCCGACCCAGTCCTTATGACAATAAACAATAAGCCTGTCTTAAAGTCGGAATTTGAATACATCTACAACAAAAATAATACAAACAACTCGTTGGATAAAAAGACCCTCGATGAGTATGTAGATTTATTTGTAAATTTCAAGTTAAAGGTTGAGGAAGCTAAAACCCAGGGAATCGATACCACCAAATCATTTATTACCGAATTGGCTGGTTATCGTTTACAACTTACTAAACCTTATCTGACAGATTCAAAAGTAGATGAATCAGTTTTGTTGGAAGCTTATAACCGATTAAAAGAAGATGTGGATGTCAGTCACATTCTCATTCGTATTCCTCAAAGTGCAACTCCTGCCGACACCTTGAAGGCATGGAACAGCATCCAAACAATTCTAAAACGGTTGCAAAAAAATGAAGATTTTGCAAAAGTAGCTAAAGAAGTTTCTGAAGATCCTTCAGTTGCCGAAAATGGAGGTCATCTAGGATTTATCTCCGCATTTCGTACCGTATACCCTTTTGAAACTATGGCTTACAATACACCGGTAGGTTCAATATCAAAAGTGGTTCGTTCTGCTTTCGGCTATCATATTATTAAAGTACATGCACGTCGTAATTCATTGGGAGAAGTATTGGTTTCTCATATTATGAAATTTACGTCTAAAGATAAAGATGAAAACGCTGTAAACAAAGCAGCTAAAATATCTATCGACTCGATTTACCAACGTGTATTAGCTGGCGATGACTTTGGTGCATTGGCAACTAAATACTCACAAGACAAAGGATCTTCAGTAAAAAATGGCGAATTACCTTGGTTTGGAACCGGACGCATGGTTCCAGAATTTGAAACAGCTGCTTTTGCTTTGAAAAATATAGGTGACGTTAGTGTACCCATTCAATCGGCTTATGGTTGGCACATTATAAAGTTGTTAGAGAAAAAAGGGGTGGATTCATTTGAAAATATGAAAGCCGACCTGGAACGTAAAGTGAAACGCGATGAACGGGCAAACTTTGGTCAACAAGCGTTTTTGGGTAAATTACGTGTAGAATACAACTATCAGCTAATTAAATCTAACTTGCAAGAATTCTATAAATTAGCTGCAAATCGTACTTTGAGTGATTCTACTTTTAAAGTAGAAGTCAGTAAGTTAAATAAACCGCTATTTAGTTTTGCCGGGAAAAATTACACTCAGGCAAATTTTGCTGAATATTTGAAGAAAAACAGTAATACCGATAAAAGTATTGCATCAGAAATGATTGATGAAAAATTCAACGCTTTTGTAGATAGCGAATTGTTGGCCTATGAGGATACGCAATTGGAAAAGAAATATGATGATTTCCGTTTCTTGATGAATGAATATCACGACGGTATTTTATTGTTCGAAGTGAGCAACAATGAAGTATGGGAAAAAGCATCGAAAGATACTGAAGGTTTGGCCAGATATTTCAAAGAGCACAAAGCCGATTATACGTGGAAGGAACCACATTACAAAGGTCGCGTAATATATTGTAAGGATCAGGCCACTTTCAAATCGGCAAAATCAATTGTAAATAAATCACATAACGATTCAATTGATAAATATTTACGTACGCGTCTGAACGACAGTATTCAATATGTGAAGATTGATAAAGGTTTATATGTTAAAGGCGAAAATAAAGTGATTGATAATCAAGTATTCAAAACAAAAGATAAATTTGTTCCATCTGTGGATTATCCATTTGTTTTTGTGGAAGGGAAAATGCTAAAGAATATACCTGAAGATTATACAGATGTACGCGGTTTAGTCACAGCAGACTATCAGGAATATCTTGAAAAAGAATGGATAAAAGCACTTAGAGCTAAATATCCGGTTACCGTTGACCAAAATATTTTGAAAACGGTTAAGAAAAACTAATAATACCTCAACGCAAAAATAAAAGCCCTACCTTTGGCTTTTATTTTTGCGTTTTCTTTTGAACCTGTTGAGAGATTGCTCTATACTTGTACATGAATAAGATTTCTTTCTTTCCAATACTTTTCCTGACACTAGTCATATTTGCTTCGTGTGCACCCAAAGTAGCCGATGTGGCTCGCACGCCATTGCTCGAAGTAGAAGGTAAGTTCTTATATCTCGATGAGGTTCAACAAATAATTCCACCTAATGTAAATGATTCTGACAGTACAGAAATTGCTAACAGTTATATCCGGAAATGGGTTACCGATGTATTGATGTACGAAAATGCAAAACGAAATGTCACCAATCAGGCTGAAATTGATGAATTGGTAGAAAGTTATCGTAAGTCGCTGACTATACATCAATATCAACAAAAAATGATTGAACAACGGCTTCCGAAAGAACCATCGGAAGAAGAATTGCATACTTTCTACACTCAATACAGCAATCAACTGTTATTGAAAGAAAATATCATCAAAGGTTTGCTTCTTATTGTACCTGAAAAAGCTCCGAAAATGAGTAGCGTTCGCAGTTGGGTGCAATCCGGGAATGCAAAATCTCTGGAGAGCATCGAAAAATACAGTATTCAAAACGCCATTAGTTATGATTATTTTGGGGATAAATGGATGGTTTTTTCAGAAATTTTGAAGAAAATGCCAATTCAAGTGGAAGATCCTTCCAGTTTTATTGCCTCAAACCGATTTATTGAAAAATCAGACAGTACACAACACTATTTTTTACGGATTGAATCTTTTCGAAATACCGGTCAGGCTGAACCTTTCGAAATGGCCAGAGATAGAATTGCGAATATACTTCTCAATAAGCATAAGGCCGATTTTATTTCTCAATTTGAAAACGAATTATACGATGATGCCGTAAAAAATGAGACGGTGAGTTTTTTCAAAAAAGGAAAATAAATTCAAAAAACCAATTTCCATTTATTAATGAATGATTATGTCAATAGACTGATTATAAATTATAAATTGCGAATTATCAATTATAAAAACACTAGCTCAACGTCAATAAAATTTTTTATGAAAAAAATAATTCTTTCTCTTTCCTTACTTTTAAGTATTGCTCCATTAAAAATGTTGGCGCAAAACAATATCGTTGACGAAGTAATTTGGGTTGTTGGCGATGAATCCATTTTAAAATCGGAAGTGGAACAAGAACGTGTACGTGCTCAATACGAAGGTACTCCAATTGAGGGTGATCCATACTGTGTAATTCCGGAACAAATTGCCATTCAAAAACTTTACTTACATCAAGCCATACTCGATAGTGTTGTAGTAAGCGAAACAACTGTTATGAATGAGGTTGATAGACGTTTAAACTACTATGTTTCTCAAATTGGGTCGAAAGAAAAAATGGAAGAATATTTCAAGATGAGTACGTCTGAATTACGTGAGAAACTCCGTGAAATGACTCGTGATCAACAGATTATTGCGGAAATGAAACGAAAACTGGTTGGCAATTTAAAATCTACTCCAGCCGATGTCCGTCGTTTTTACAATCAACTGCCTGCCGATAGTATTCCTACCGTACCCGCACAAGTCGAATTGCAAATTATCAGTTTTGAACCACCGGTACCTATCGAAGAAATAAATCGAATAAAAGATCGCTTACGTGACTTTACTGAACGTATAAATGCCGGAACAGCTGATTTTTCTGTTTTAGCTCGCTTATATTCCGAAGATACTGAAAGCGCAAAACGCGGTGGCGAACTAGGTTTTATGGGACGTGGACAACTTGTTCCGGAATTTTCGAGCGTGGCTTTCAATTTGCTGGACACTAAAAAGGTGTCCCGTATAGTGCAAACTGAATTTGGTTTCCATATCATTCAATTAATTGAAAAACGTGGTGATCGAATTAATTGCCGCCATATTTTGCTCAAACCACGCGTGTCGATTACCGAAAAAAGCAAAGCAATTCATAATCTGGATTCAATTTCCAACTTGATACGTGATAATAAATTGACTTTTGAGCATGGAGTAATGAATTTTTCACAGGATAAAAACACGGCTTTAAACGCTGGTTTGATGTTGAATGAAAAAAGTGGTACTTCCAAGTTTGAATATCAGGATTTACCACCCGAAGTTGCAAAAATTGTCTACGGTATGAATGTTGGTGAAATATCGAAACCTTTTAGCATGATGAATCAATCTACTAATAAAGAAGTCGTTGCAATTGTAAAAGTGAAATCGAAAGTGGATAACCATAAAGCCAATCTTTCTGATGATTATCAAATGCTTAAAGTTATTTATGAAAATAAAGACAAGGAAAAGTTTTTGAAAAGTTGGATAATCAAAAAACAAAAAGAGACATATATCAGTATAGATCCGGCATGGCAAAATTGCACTTTTCAATATCCGGGTTGGATTAAGAAATAAGTGCCCCTCAATTCCCCAAAGTGGGAATAATAGCACAAGAATTTATCATGTTACAAAAGAATAAAAACAAACTAAAATTCCTCTTTTGGGGGTTAGGGGGCTTTAAGCACATCGTACTATTCGGTGTGCTGTGTTTGTTTATAATAGTTCTTCAAGCGCAAATTCGACCAAAACAATTGCGTAATGAAGTATTAAAAAGCATGGCGCCACCCGCAAAACCGGCCATGAAAGTAAAGAAAAGTAAATGGACGAGAGCTATCACTACTCCAAAACAACTTGCTCCGGTAGCAAATCCGCTGGGAAATAAAAACGCGAAGTTAATATATATTGAAAATTCAGAATCCTTGACGAGTGATCAGCTTTTGAGGCCTGATGTACAAGTATTAAAAGGGAGTGTCCGTTTTCGTCAGGAAAATGCTTTATTGTATTGCGATAGTGCTTATTTTTATCAGAAGGCTAACTCCTTTGATGCTTTTGGAAATGTGCGTATAGTGCAAGGTGATACACTTTTTGTATATGGCGATATTTTGTACTACGATGGGAATATTAAGTTGGCCAGGATGCGTCACAATGTACGATTGGTAAACAGAAAAACCACGCTTACTACCGACAGTTTAAACTACGACCGAATTGCAAACTTATCCTATTATTATACCGGAGGAAAAATTGAAGATCCGCTCAATACACTCACCTCCATTTGGGGACAATATTCACCATCTACCAATGAAGCTTTGTTTAAGAAAAAGGTTCATTTGATAAACAAAAATTTCACAATGGATTCTGATACTTTAAAATATAATTCTAAAACAAGTATTGCTAATATTGTAGGACCAACACATATTTTATACGACAAAGAAACTGATATTTACACCAATAGGGGTTGGTATAATACATCCTCTGAACGAATGATGTTGTTGGATAGATCGATGGTAAAACAAAAAGATGGGAAAACTATGGTGGGTGATACTATTTTTTACGATAAAAAGGAAAAATACGGTGAAGGGTTTAATTCGGTAGTTCTCAATGATACAGTTCAAAAGACAACTCTTGTGGGAAATTATGTCTACTACAATGATAGCACTGACATAGGCATGGCAACAGATTCTGCCATATTGGTCGATTGGTCGGGTAAGGATACCATGTACGTTCATGCTGATACTCTTTTCACTTCAAAGGATTCGATCTATGACGTAGCACGCGGATATTATCATGTTCGGTTTTTTCGAAACGATGTACAAGGCCTCTGCGATTCTTTAGCCTATTCAGCTCGTGATTCGGTGATGAATATGTATGGCGAACCGGTTCTTTGGACAGAAAACAATCAACTTTCGGGAGAATTTATTCAGGCCTTTACTAAAAATCAGAAAGTTGAACACATTAATATTCAAAGAGCAGCAATGGTTGTTCAACAGGAAGATTCCACCTATTTCAATCAACTTTCAGGTAAAGAAATAATTGCTTATGTTGACAGCGGGCAACTGAAAAAAGTGGATGTAAACGGGAATGCCGAAACAATATATTATCCCAAAGACGATAAAGATTCCACGCTGATTGGTCTCAATAAAACTCAAAGCAGTTTTGTGGTTATGTATCTGAAAAATAAAAAGGTGGAGCGAATCCTAATGACATCTGCATCCACCGGAACTATGTATCCACTCGCGCAACTATCGGGGAGCGAATTGTATTTGAAAAACTTTTTCTGGCTCAAAGAACAGCGACCGATAAAAAGAGAAGATGTCTTTCTTACTTTTCCTAAAACGAAACGTCCGAAGATTGGTGCGACTGACAGTACCGGATCACCTACAGAATTAAAGATTCCATCGGATGGTAAAAAATCAAAAACTATTTCCGATGCTGTAAATACTGTCTCAAAACAAAAAACGCAGCCAGAAAATCCGAATACTCAGACGAATAGTACTGGTATAAAAAATCCTCAAGGTTTGCCGAAATAAGAGTTATAAGAATGTATCTAATTGCAGGAAATCACATAATATAGTGATTTACTGTTTTTTTTCTTAGATAATATAAATAATCACAAACTCATGGATTATTTATTTGAAAGTTCACTATATTTGCAAAACAAAATGAAGCTAATCAATCCTGGAGACGAGAATACTACGAATTAACGAATGCATTTTTTTTAGCTAAACTTATATGAGTACAATTGCCTGGATCGGATTTTGTCAGAGCTTATTTGCAGCCATACTGATGTTTACAAAAAAGGAGAGTTCTCTTCCGGATAAAATTCTATCCGGCTGGCTTATTCTTCTGGCATTCGATTTTTTATCCTGTGGAATAAATTACGAAATATTCAACCGACCACTTCTAATCAGTTCATTTCTTCTTTTCAATCCTGCATTGTATCTGTATATCCGGTCCCTGACACGACCGGAATTTGATTTAAAGTGGATACATTTACTTCATCTGTTGCCTTTTGTGTTTTTTGGGGCTTATACCTATATAATTAAACAACCGTTTTTGTTGGATACATTTTTTATAAAAGATGAAAATTTCTTCTTTCGAATGTCCTTTGCGTTAGCTAATCTTGTTTCATGGAGTGTTTACAACCCGTTAAGTCTGATACTGGTTCACAAACACCGGATGCATTTACATAATGAATTGTCAAACATTGAAAAGAATGAAAATCTGGGCTGGGTTCTGGCTGTGGCGATATTTTACGTCGTTTATTGTATTCTCGCTTTTATCATTTCAGTTGTTGCATTCTACTTTACCGGCATAAACCAGTTAACACCACATATTTACAATTACTTCACCCTTTTGGTTTTTATTTATGTCATTAGTTTCTATGGTTTGCGACAGAAAATAGTTGCAAAACATCTACTGGTTGCCGAACCACAGATTCCATATAAAAATTCAAATTTATCTGTAGAAACAAAAACGAAAATCAAACAAAAAATCATTACATACTTCGAAAAAGAAAAAGCTTATCTCAATCCCGAATTAAGTATGGATGTTCTCTCAGAATCTCTGAAAATTCAAAAGTATCAGATAACCGAAGTCCTGAATACAGAGTTAGGAAATAGTTTTTTTCAATTTGTCAACCACTATCGGGTTGAAGCTGTAAAAACAATGTTGGCTGATCCGAAAAATTATTATTCTATCGAAGCGATAGGGTACGAATGTGGATTTTCGAGCAAATCTTCTTTCTATACGGTTTTTAAAAGTATAACCGGAGAAACACCGGTTTCATACCGAAACGAAATTAAGCAATAAATTTTCCCATCTTTTGCCACTAAAGTTTGACTTTTAAAAGTTGAACCACTTCTTGTTGTCCGGCTTTTGAAGAACGGACGAAAATAAAAAACTTTTGACGTAATATTGCAACAGATAAAAACATCTAAAACAATACGCCATGAGAACATTGCTTTTTTACCTTGGTTTGAGCGCATGTATTAGTACGCTCCCCGCTCAAAGTTTATTTCAATCAACTCTCGATTCTACTTCCACAACCGTTCAGAATTCACCAATTTCGTTGAATGGATATGCACGTGGATCAATGTTTGGTGGAGGTGATAATTACAATCTGGCTTCTGCTTTTGCTGAACTTTCTCTTCAAACACAATATAAGAAAGGAAACGCTTTTCTGATGTCTGACATTCGCTTCAGGAAAGGCGTTCTTTTTGGAGAAAATGACCAACAATTGCAATTGAAAGAATTATATACAGGTTTTAGAGGCGATAAGTTGGACGTATTGTTGGGAAATCAAATCGTCAGTTGGGGACGTACCGATGGCTTTAATCCCACCAACAACATTACGCCGAATGATTATTTCTTTTTGTCTGCCAATCCTGACGATCAAAAAGAATCGAATTTTATGCTAAGAATGAAATACAGATTTATTCCTTCCATCGAGCTGGAACTTATCGGTATTCCGTTTTATCAAGCCTCCAATTATCGCTACGATCTTTTTGCATTAGGTGCAAATGTAAGTTTTGCCAATACGGCATTGCCGGCCAGAGAACTAAAAAACGGAAGTCTGGCTGCACGGTTGAATTTTGACTTGCCTTCCATCGGTTTTTCTGTATCTTATTTCAGGGGTTACGATCCTTACCACGGGTTCGATGTGCAAAATATTGACTGGTCAACAGGAACGCCACAAATCACCAATATAGCAACACCATATTTAAAAAATACTTTGGGAGCCGATTTGGCAATTCCTGTTCAGAATTGGATAGTGCGTGCAGAACTGGCTTACAACAGAATGGAAAACTCCGGTGATAAAATGTATATCCCACTCACCGATCTGGCTTATGTAGCAGGACTCGAAAGTAACTGGAACGGGTTTACCGTCATAGGACAATATATTGGAAAGTACAGCCCTGATTTTATTCCGTTGTCAGTACCAACTCTTACCGATCCGACCAATCCGTTGGCTCAAATGCAGTATGCAAATGACCTGATCAATTATGAAAACAGGCTTTTCAATCGACGTATCTTCTACCAACAGGAAAAAATGAATCATGCTGCCGTCTTGTCGGTCAGCAAATCATTCGGGTACGATGCCTGGAATGCAGAGTTGGCTGCCTATTATAATTTTACGTCTGAAGAATGGTTGATACGTCCCAAATTAACCTGGAAAATAAACGATTCGCTAAGCGCATCATTGGGTGGCTCGTACATGGCAGGTCCGGTTTCTTCGCTATTCGATTATTCTGCTCCCATTATGAATGGCGGATTTCTGGAGCTGAAAGCAAGTTTTTAAAATACATCTAACGCCTAAATGGGAATAATAAAAAAATATGAAAAATCTTATCAGTGTATTGTTAACCGGTGCATCCGGAACTGTCGGCAGCGAAGTGCTTCGGCAATTGGTACTGCTTGATGAAATCAAGCTGACAGTGTTTGATAAAAAGACTTCGCGCTCTTCCAAACTCTTTGCACCTTACAAAAACCGGCTGAATATTCTTTACGGTGATTTATGTAATGAAGTTGATTTAAAACAAATACCAGACAATCTGGATGTTGCTATTCATTTAGCAGCCATCATACCTCCTCTGGCTGATGAGAAACCGGAGCTCGCTTACAAGGTAAATGTTGCAGGTACAAAAGGTCTTATCGAACTATTGGAAAAAAAATCACCCAATGCATTCCTGCTTTACAGTTCTTCTATATCAGTTTATGGTGACCGGGTATCAAATCCAACCATTACGGTCAATGATGCCTTACAACCGAGCGATGGAGACGTGTATGCCCGTACAAAAATTGAGGCGGAAGAATTAATTCAAACCAGCAAACTCAATTGGTCAATATTCCGGTTGACAGCCATTATGAAAAACCATAAAATTTCTAAGTTGATGTTTCACATGCCTTTAAACACTATGTTGGAGATCTGTACTCCAACTGACGCGGCGAAAGCTTTTGTGGAAGCAATAAATAACAGGGGTGTGTTGTCGAAAAGAATTTACAATCTGGGCGGAGGAGAAAAATGTTGCATTACTTATGAAAAGTTTTTAGAAAAATCTTTCATGCTTTTCGGATTGGGAACCCTGAACTTTCCACCAAACACTTTTGCCAGGAGAAATTTTCATTGTGGCATATTAAAAGATGGCGATGTGCTTGAAAACATACTTCATTTTAGAAATGATACATTGGAGACTTATTTTGCTGAAACGAAACGTTCCGTTCCTTTCTTTACAAAACTAGGCTGTACATTATTTCGTATATTCATTAAACGGGTTTTGTCGAATCAATCAGAACCTCTACATGCATTCAAAACGAAAGACAAACAGTTATTGCTGCATTTTTTTCTGAAAAAAGATTATCCGGTAAATGCATAATTTAGAACGTTGAGGTATGAAAAAGTCATTGTTTATTATCCGGTACCGTTGGTGGATTATTATTGCCACGGTTTTTTCTGTGCTCGTTTGCATTATCCCGTTGACACAAATCCGTATCAATCCCGATCTGGAAACCTATATGCCTGATTCAATGCCTTCCAAGCAAAATAACAAGCTCATCAGCGATGTTTTTGGAAAGGAAGAGCCTGTTTTAATTTTACTGGAAAGTAAGGATGTGTTGAATCCAGGCACATTAACACGAATCGAAAATATCAGTCAGGAATTTTCACGCATGTCTGAATTTAGCCGGGTTTTTTCATTGTTTCAGACTAAAAATATTCGCTCCGAAGAAGGAAATATGGTGGTTGATCCGGTGATAAAAAATATCCCTGCGACGACTGCCGACCGTGAAAAATTGCGTTCAGCTATCAAAGCAAACGATTTGGCATACAAGCTGGTGGTTTCCGATGATTTTCATTATGCCCTTATCATGCTCAGTTCCAATAAAAGTAAGAATGATGTGGCTATGATGCAGGACATTCATCAAACCCTGAAAAAATTCTCCGGTCCGGAAAAAGTATACATGACCGGACAACCCTACTTGCGGGATGAAGCCAATAAAAAAATTATTTGGGATTTAATGTTTTTACTTCCCCTCGGTTTATGCTTCATGTTTATTTTTCTCTGGGTTTCTTTTCGTGAACTGAGTGCGGTATTGTTGCCTTTCTCGGTGGTGGTCTTTTCCATTATCTTTTGTATGGCTCTCATACCAATTTTCGGTTGGGAACTAAGTCTGATTGGAATTTTAATTCCAATCATGATGATAGCCATTGCCAACAATTACGGAGTGTATTTTATTGCCAAATATCAGGATTTAAATGCCACAGAACCCCATTTGAGCATGACAAAGATTGTCGAAAAATCCATTCAGTATCTGTTTACTCCCATTATGCTTTGCGGATTGACCACCATAGTCGGTACACTTGGATTGGTAGCGCACTTATTACTTCCGGCCAGTCAGATGGGTGTGGTTTCGGCCATTGGTATTGCTTTTGCCTTGTTGGTGAGCCTTATGTTTGTTCCGGCAGTTCTATCTTTATTAAAGAAAGGCAAACCACACAGGGATTTGGTGGAAGAAAAACATGGATTTTTCGGTAAATTACTCTTTAAAACCGGAAAGCTCGTCACAAAACATCCACGCAGGGTGGTTGTATTTTTTGCAGCATTCTTTGTGTTGTCAACGCTGGGTTTAATATTCTTCAAAGTGGCACCCGATTCAAACAGCGTGATGCCTAAAAATCATCAGTTCAATCAGGCTATCGATATTGCCAATAAGCATTTTGGCGGAAATAAAATGATAACGGTGATGTTCGAGGGAGATATAAAAGATCCTCACTTGCTTATGAAACTCGATCAGTACGAAAAAGAATTAAAGAAATTGCCCAATGTTGGAAGTGTCACTTCACTGGCCACCTTAATCCGAAAAATGAGTACGGCTTTGAACGATTCCATCGACCCCGGATTTAACCGGATTCCGGAAAGTCGTGAAGCAGTTGCACAGTATTTAGAGTTGTACAGCATGAACGGTGATCCGAAAGACTTCGAACAATTTGTGAATTTTGATTATACGAAAACATTAATGACTATTCAATATCAGGCTGATAATATGTCAGAAATTAATATGGTGCAGAATAAACTGGAGGAACTTACCCGGGCTGATTCCATAAAGCATATTGTTGGAGGATATAGTTTGGTGGATAAAGAAATCAGCGAATCGGTGGTGAGCGGACAAAATTATTCCTTGCTTTTTGCCTTTATTGCCATCATATTATTACTTGGTTTTATTTTCAAAAGTTTCACGGCCGGATGGTTGGGCGGTTTGCCTTTGTTGTTTGCAGTTTTTTGCACCTTTGGCCTCATGGGATGGTTGGGAATTGAGCTGAACATTGTAACTGCCTTGCTTTCATCCATCTCTATTGGTCTGGGTGTCGATTTTACCATTCATATTTTCTGGCGGATGAAATGGGAATTGGCCCGGGGAAAAAGTTATTCGTCGAGCGTAATGGGAACTCTGAAAAGTATAGGCAGAGGCATCAGTATCAATGCATTTTCGGTCATGCTGGGATTTTCGGTCTTGTTTATGTCCGCTTTTCCAATTATTCAATCTTTCGCTTTTTTGATTATCATTTCGCTTTTCCTTTGTCTGGTTTGTGCACTGGTACTTATTCCGGCACTTTGTCTCATTCTCAAACCAAAATTTTTGACGGATACTAAAATTAAAGGTCAAAAGTCGCTATCAACTAATACTCCAATTAACTAATCAACTAATCAACCAAATAACTAATCATGAAAACAAAATTAATTCTAACAGCTTTAGCAATGTTCTTTTCGGTTTCTTTGTTCCCACAAACAGCACAGGAAATCATTCAAAAATCCACGGATTTGATCGATATCAGTTCCATGGAGATGGTGTCAACACTCAAAATTATGGATGCCAAAGGAAATGTTCGCGAACGACAAATAACCACTGCAGCGAAGAAATTCGGTGACGCGAATAAAATGCTGATTAAATTCATAGCACCTGCCGACGTAAAAGGGACTACTTTGTTGGTGTATGACTACGATATTAAAAGCGATAATATGTGGATTTATATGCCGGCTTTACGTAAAGTGCGTCGCATTGTAAGTTCCGAAAAAGGAAAGAGTTTCATGGGTTCAGAGTTTACTAATGCCGATATGAGCAAACCCAATGTGACTGACTTTTCCTATTCAATATTAGGTAAGGAAAATTTTCAGGGAAAAACTTGCTGGAAAATTCAGCAAACCGGAAAAAATCAAACTATACAGGATGAAAATGGTTATAGTAAAAAGATAAGTTACGTTGATAACAGCAGCTACTTGTGTTACAAAGTCGAGTTTTACGATTTCTCAGGAAAATTACAACGTGTTCAACTGCTGAGCAACTATAAAAAACAATCAAATGGGAAATACTTTGCCTTTTTGATGCAAATGGAAAATCTTCAAAATGGAAGAAAATCGATTATGACAGTCGATAAATTTCAGGCCGGGTCACAACTTCCAGAAAGTGCTTTTGCACCGACAACTCTGGATAAATAAAAACACAAGGACTATTTTTCCTGATAAAGATGAAAACAAGTTTTAAATTTCTGTTAATGATTCTCTTGTCGGGATGTTCAGGCATGCTTTGCTCTCAGACTCTTGATGTACATATTACTAATATACGAAGCACAAAAGGTCAGCTTTGTCTGGCAATTTTTGTAGATGAAGCTGGTTTTAAAGCTGAAAGAACATGCTGGGAGATGAAATGTGCAAAAAAAAACATTGTAAACGGAGAATTTCAGATCAAAATTGAGTTTCGCCCCGGGACATATGGAATGTCGGTACTTGACGATGAAAACCACAATGGGAAAATGGATTATAATTTAGTTGGAATCCCTCGCGAAGGGTTTGGATTTTCCAATTACTTTCTCAGAGGAATTCTAAAACTGGCATTTGATGATTTTAAATTTGACATTCAGAAAAACGAGACCAAAAAGCTAACAGTGAAAATGAAGTATTTCTGATAGGAAGTTTAAAAACTTTATAAAGTCAAGAAAATAATTTTATTATCTAATGGATATATAATCTTGAGAATCACCTTTTTTTGAAAGTATAATTTGCCAGAGCTGTATATTTCGAACTCGAAATGAACCTGCACTGCTAAGAAGATAATACTTCCACATCCGGTAAAAATGTTCGTTATATTTTGACTTTATCAGTTCCCAGTTGCGATCGAAATTTTCGAACCAGGCCAATAGAGTTTTGTCATAATGTGTGCCAAAGCTATGCCAATCTTCCATGACAAATATATTTTCGATAGCTCCACCTATTTGTTTTATCGAAGGGACATGAGAATTCGGGAAAATGTATTTGTTGGTCCATGGATCGGAAGTGACTACAGATTTGTTCACACCGATTGTATGAAGTAAAAACAAACCGTTTTCTTTCAAAAGCTTATTTACAGTGTTCATAAATGTACTGTAATTTTTATAACCTACATGTTCAAACATTCCAACAGAAACTATTCGATCGAATAGTATTTCTTTACCGAAAACTGAATTATTATTTAAATCTCTGTAATCCATCAATTTGAATTGAACATTTAGTCCCTTGCAATCGGTAGTGGCATAATCAATCTGTTCTTTCGAAACTGTAATTCCGACGACTTCCACATCATAATTTTCGGCAGCATATTTACAAAAACTTCCCCATCCGCAACCAATATCCAGCACTTTCATTCCTGGTTTCAGGTTGAGTTTCCGACAAATTAAACTAAGTTTTGCTTCCTGAGCTTCATCCAGATTTTGTGCTTCTTTCCAGTAACCGCACGAATATGCCATTCTTTTACCAAGCATATTCTCAAACAGATCATTTCCCAGATCGTAATGTTTTATTCCAACTTCGAAAGCCTTCGATTTTTTCCCCATATTAACAAGTAAAGCCTCCCAGTAATGAACTAAAGTATTCAGGCTTTTTATTTTATCACCAAGGAAAGCGTTCTGGAGTCGATAACTTAATTCATCCATTTTTTTTACATCCCACCAGCCATCCATATACGATTCGCCAAATCCAAGTGCGCCATCGCGAAGCACCCGTTTATAAAAATCTGGATGATGTACCTGAATATCCGAATCACCCTGATCATTTACTTTAACTCCTGCCGAATTGAGCAAGGTTTTGATAATCTCTTCTGTTCCCATCCTCATATTTTTTATATTTTAACGAAATGAAATTTCATTTTAAACGAAGAAACGGATTATATCCTAAATGAAGTACCGGGGAATATTTCTTTGATTCAAGATAGGAATATTTAGGATTGCTTTCAGACTGAATAGCTATTTATGATATATTTACAACTTTGACAATCTATTCGGCGATATTTGACTACTATAACAAATTAATTGATATTTTGTTTTTTTTGTTCATGCTTGTTTGACCATTAATGTTTTCGGATTTTTCGGTAGACTGTTAAGTAATTGAATAGAAAAAGGTGCTTGGTTTTGAATGTGAATTTTTTGTTAGTTGATTGTATATATCAAAGATCATTGCTATGAATACTAACAAGCCTCAAATGCGATATTCACTTTTGAGGCTTGTTATTAAGTCCTGATTAAAATTCAATTGCTAATGAATGAATCGGTTATTAAGCTTTCGCAAACCACTTTTTCTTAAACCAAAAAGCTACATTCACCAATCCAATCATAACCGGAACTTCTACCAACGGACCAATAACCGCTGCAAAAGCTTCGCCGGAGTTGATACCGAAAACCGCAATGGCTACTGCAATGGCTAGTTCAAAATTATTACTGGCAGCGGTAAACGACAAGGTTGTTGATTGTTCGTATGTAGCACCTGCTTTTCTACTCATAAGGAATGAACCTACAAACATGATAACAAAATAGATAAGCAGTGGAACGGCTATCAAAACCACGTCCATAGGTATTTTTACAATGTATTCACCTTTGAGCGAGAACATAACTATAATCGTAAAAAGTAAAGCAATGAGCGTTAATGGTGATATCTTTGGAATAAATTTATTATGATACCATTCTTTGCTTTTCACCCGAATAAGAATAAAACGTGTCAGGAAACCTGCAATAAATGGAATTCCAAGATAAATGAAAACGCTTTCGGCAATTTGTCCGATGGTAATTTTAGAAACCGCATCGCTTGTAGGAATTCCAAACCATCCCGGAGCAATGGCTATAAAGAAATAAGCATACACCGAAAAGAAAAGTACCTGAAATATGCTGTTGAAAGCTACTAATCCGGCTGCATATTGTGTATCGCCTTTAGCCAGATCGTTCCAAACAATCACCATGGCAATGCAGCGCGCCAATCCAATCATGATAATTCCATATACATACGGCAAGTTGGCGTTGTTTTCGCCCGGGAAAAACTTGAAAAGCAGAATGGCCAGCGAAAACATCAATACCGGTCCGATAATCCAGTTTTGAATCAATGACAGTCCAAGTATTTTGGTATTACGGAATACTTCACCCAGTTCTTCATACCTCACTTTTGCAAGCGGCGGATACATCATCACAATCAATCCGATAGCTATAGGAATATTAGTTGTACCCGATGACATACTGTTCCAAAATACAGCAACCGAAGGAAACATCCAACCTGAAAATACGCCAATAAACATGGCTAAAAATATCCAAAGCGTCAGATAACGGTCGAGAAATTTGAGTCTTTTATTTGATGGCATACTTTTTATTTTTTAGCAGAAACAGTAATACTTAAGATTCCTGTATCCTCTTTTGTAAAACTTACGATTTCTTCTTTCGACAGATAGTTCTCAAGAACATTTTCGGGAATTGAAATAACTTTTTCTTTATGAATGACAATGTCCTTAAAACCCTGATTGTTTATTATCTCAAGGTAGTCATCTACATTGCTTGCTCCGGAAACACAACCCGCATACATTTCGGCATCTTTCTGTAATTTTTCAGGCAAAGAGCCTTTAATTACCACATCCGATACACAAAAATGTCCTTCCGGTTTTAGTACACGATACATTTCTGAGAATGCTTTGTTTTTATCCGGTACTAAATTCAAAACACAGTTTGAAACAATCACATCAAATGAATTGTCAGATAACGGCATTTTTTCAATATCACCTTTTATAAATTCAACATTCTTAATCCCAAGTTTTTTAGCATTTTCTATTGCTTTTGTAAGCATAGCATCTGTAAAATCAATTCCTGTAACCTTGCCTGTTTCACCCACAAGGGCACGTGCAACGAAACAATCGTTTCCGGCACCGCTGCCTAAATCGAGTACTGAATCGCCTTCTTTTATTTTGGCAAATTGGGTAGGAATACCACAACCCAACCCTAAATCGGCATCAGGATCGTATCCTTTCAGCTTGTCATATTTTTCACTGAAAATTGTATAATCAACTGATGAACATCCACCTACACCACAACAAGATGTTTCGTTTTGTAATTTTGATTGATTGGCTATTGCGCCATATTTTTCTTTAACAATGTATTTTAAATCTTCTGCTTTCATAACTGTGATTTTATTTGATCTACATAAAATTGATAAAATCCTTCTTTAATTTCGTCACGAACCCTAATAAATTCGCTCCAGATATATTCTTCTGTTCCTTCAGCATGACTCGGGTCGTCGTAACCCATGTGCAGGCGGTGTTTTACTTTTCCGAAAAATGCAGGACATTCTTCGTTCGCACCACCGCAAACTGTGATTACGTAATCCCACTCTTCTTTTAAATATTTATCTACCGAATCGGAAGTGTGGTGATTGATGTCTATTCCCGCATCTTTCATAGCGCCCACTGCTTTTTGATTTAACTTACCTGAAGCTTGTGTACCTGCCGAACAAACGGTCAGACTTTTATCGAATGATTGTAAAAAGCCGTGTGCCATCTGGCTGCGGCAACTATTACCTGTACAAAGAATTAATACTTTCATATTTTTAAAATTTGAAAATGATTAGCAAGATGTAGTGCAACTTATTTCAACGGATTTGATTTTGGCGAAAAAGTTGTCGAACTTTTCCAAGTATTCATTTATCGATGAACCACACAAACAATAATTGATTTTCAATCCATCAATTTCGCCGTGAATCAATCCCATATCGCGCAATTCTTTCAAATGTTGCGAAACCGTGGTGCGGCTTAACGGCAATTTATCCGAAATATCGCCCGAAATGCAACTTTTTGTTTCGGCTAAGTACTTCAGAATTGCCAATCGGGCAGGATGCGAAATTACTTTAGCGAATGTAGCTAACTCTTGTAATTCATTATCAAATACTTCCGGTTTTCTCATTGTGTTTGTGTTTTATGTCGCAAACATACGACATAGTTTTGAGATGACAAAATATTTGATATTAATTTTTTATTTAAATTAGAAATTCCTGAGATATTACTTGTTTTACTTTCAGATTTTAAAATTCGATGAAAAAATTAAAACTTGAATAAAAATTTAGTTTAACTTTGTTGTTTAATTTTTATATATTGTACTTATTAACTCGAAGAAATTCTGAGAAATAGAACTAAAATAAATATTTTCACTTCCCAATGTTATGTTTTCACTTTTCAATCGTCAATATAGTAAATGAGTCAGGAACGATTTAAGGCAGAGATACTGCCCATACGCGACAAGCTTTTCCACATAGCGCAAAAAATACTGGTGGAGGAAGAGGAAGCAGAAGATGCCGTGCAGGAAGTTCTTCTCAAGCTTTGGCATACGCGCGATTCGTTGGACAAATATGAAAGTCCGGCAGCTTTTGCAATGACGGTTACAAAAAATCATTGTCTGGACAGATTGAAATTAAAAAATCGCATGGAATCGCTCGATGAAACTTACGATTCACGGGCAGGAACTGACAATCCGTATTTGCAACTGGAGAGGAAGAATACTGAAGAAGTTATACGAAAGATAATAGAAGGGCTACCGCAATTACAGCAAGCGATTATACGAATGAAAGATATGGAAGAATACGAAGTGGAGGAGATTGCCGAAATTACCGGAACAAAAGTGGAGGCAGTGCGGGTGAATCTTTCGAGGGCTCGAAAAAAAGTACGAGAAGAATACATTAAATGGACAACGGTATGAAATTCAAGATAAAATATAAATTAAGCTTCAGTGATGCAGACCGACTGATTGAAAAGTACTACGAGGGTTTAACCACCGTAGAAGAAGAAAGAAAACTTAGGGAATTTCTTTCACAATCAAATCTGCCTGAACATTACAAACCTGAACAAGCAATTTTTGGCTATTTTGATCATAAAAAACAGAAAGCGCCTATACGTTTTCTTCCAATCATTCGTTGGTCTGGAGCAGCAGCTGTAATTTTGTTTACCGTATTTAGCATTAATCGGTATGTGAATGAAAATCAAACGAATTACGCTTTTATTGATGGAAAAAAAATAACGAATGTGCAGGAAATAAAATCACGGGCTTTGGCTTCATTAAGCGATATAAGTTCTAAAAACAGTGAAGTTGAAGATGGACTAAAAAACATGAATAATAAAGAACTGATAGAAGAACAACTCGATATTTTTTCTGGATTATAAAATAAATTTATAAATCTGCCGATTGACAGATTGAAACATAAATAAGATAAAGATATGAGATCAATTAAAAAGTATTTAATCCTTACGCTGTTGGTTGGATTTGCATTTATACCGACTTTGAAAGCTCAGAACGATTTGCAAATCAGCAAGGTTTTTGATCAGTACGGTGAAAAGAAAGGTGTTGTAATGGTTGAACTGACCGATGAAATGTTAGATGGTTACGATTTCTCGCTTTTCAAGAGTATAACCATCCAAAATAATCCCTCGGCTGCCGATTTTATTCGAAAATGTCTGGCTAAAGATGAGATCGGAGCAAAGAAAGTAAAGCAAGTTGTTGCCAACGGTATTCCAACTTCCATTTACCTGCAACTGGCGCGAAAAGGACAATTATACCGGCTTATTTTGTTTAACGAAACATTTAAACCGGAGCCAAAAATCACCCTGATTTATATCGAATCGAAAAACGATTCGGAAGATGTTTTGAAATTAATTTTAAAAAAGAAATAAGTATAAACAATTAATAATTAGACACAATGAAAAGTTACATTCTATTTCTGCTGGGATTCATTATTGGAATTTTACCTTTAAAAGCAGTTGAACAAGCTCAAAACGACACGACTATTCGTTTTAATAAAAAAATCATTCATCTTGAAGACAGTATCGGTCAGGTGAAAGTGAAAGTATTTGACAATGATTCATTACCTTACAAACCTATTTACGAAGGAATTTTCAGCGAAGGAAAAAGCTACGAAAAATGGACAGTGATGGAAGAAATTGGTATACAGTTGCCTTTTATGAACAAAACGCACCGCCACAAAAAATATAACATGGAACCGCATTGGGCCGGTATTGGTTGGGGTTTTGCCAACATTTCGGATCAAAACTATAAGTTAAACAACATTAATGGTGTGTCTTTGAAATCGGAATCTTCCAACGAATTCTTTTTCAATCTGATAGAAAAAATACTTCCAATTTACCGGAATTACTTAGGTTTGACATCCGGACTCGGATTTGATTGGCACAATTATTTTTTGGACATGAATACCCATTTGTTTGAAGTGAATGGAGTTACAGGTGTTTATTCTGCTCCGGCAGGAGTTAATTATGAATACAGCAGATTGAGAACTTTTCATATTACCGTGCCTCTGTTGCTTGAATGGCAACCTACATTTGGTAAGAATCACAAGTTCTTTATTTCTGCAGGTGTAATTGCAGGTGTCAATACATTCTCTTCATACAGAGTGGAATATAAAAATGCAAATGGAAATACAATTTCAGATGTTGAAAGTAAAGGTTTAAATACGGCTCCACTTTCCCTCGATTTTTTAGGTCAAATAGGCTATAGCAAATTAAATGTATATGCGAAATATTCTCCTTTCGGTATTTTCCAATCTCAAAAAGGTCCCGATTTAAGAGCTGTTTCGCTGGGTGCAATGTTGAATTTTTAAGGTATGATTGATTAAAATAAAACTTGCAATTGACAACTAAATTGGTTGTTGATTGCAAGTTTTTTTATTTTATTTTTAACTCAAAAAACATAATAAAATAAATATCCTATAATCTTAACCGTAAACCATTTGAAGGCTAATTGACTCCTTTTGTCTTCAATACTTTAACCAATTCTTCTTCAGGAAAAAATCCTTCATGGCGGAAAAATTCTTTTCCTGTTGCATCTAAAAATACCTGAGTAGGAATGGCTCGCACATTGTATTTATCGGCCATCGGTTTACCAGGTTCTGTCCATACATCATAAAAAATCACTTTTACCTGCGAAGCATATTTTTCTTGAATGGATTTCATTATCGGTTGCATTTGTTTACAGGGTATACATCGCACCGAACCCAACTCGATAAAAGTTACTTTGTTCTTTGCAACCGGCTTCTTTTGTTCTGTGGATATTGCTGACTTAATCTGATTTGTTGGATTTTGTGCATTGTTGGTTAGTAAAACTGTTGTCAGTAGAATCAAAATGATTGATAATCGTCTAAAATCGATTGCTTTCATTTCTAATGATTTTGAATGTCAATATTAAAATATATAATTAAACAAAAAACCAACTATCATAATTCCGCCACCAACAATGGCAATAAAAGTCAATATCAGTGGCATTTTCAATACTTTTCGGAGAATAATCATTTCGGGTAATGATAACGCTATAACCGACATCATAAATGCCAGGGCGGTTCCAAGCGAAGCACCTTTTTCAATCAATACCGAAACAATTGGAACAATACCCGCAGCGTTGGAATACAACGGAATACCAATCAATACTGACAACGGAACAGCATACCATACATCTTTTCCCATAAATGAAGCCATAAATTCAGCAGGTACATAACCGTGCGCACCTGCACCGACTAAAATACCAAATGCCACGTACAACCAAACTTTGCCGACTATTTCCTTCACGGCTTCATAGCCCATAGTAATTCGTTGTGAAAAAGTGATTTTCCCTTCTTCTCCGTCGCCCTCACCTAATTTGGTTGCATACACCCATTCTTCAACCCATTTTTCGAGTTTCAGTTTGCCGATAATCCAACCGGCTACAATGGCTATGGACAACCCTGTGCCAATATATATGGCTGCTACTTTCCACCCAAACATACCGTAGAGAAGTATTACGGCAACTTCGTTAATCATTGGAGCTGCTATCAGGAACGAAAAGGTCACTCCCAGTGGAACGCCTGACTCTACAAATCCAAGAAACAACGGAATGGCAGAACACGAACAGAAAGGTGTTACTATTCCCAGCAAAGATGCCATAATATTACCCATGAATGTTGATTTGCCTTCTAACGCTTTTCGGGTGCGTTCGGCGGTGAAATAGCTGCGGAGAATTCCGACAAAGAAAATAATCAATACTAACAGCATTAATACTTTTGGAAATTCGAAAATAAAGAATCTCAACGTTTCTGTAAGATGGGCACCTTTTGTCATTCCCAAGATTGAGTCAACAAACCATTCGGTTACCGGCTGCAAGTTGACATAGATTATATACCAGATTGGTAATAATATTAAGGCGATTTGAAAATTGCGCGATTTGAAAATTTGGAAATTCATATTCTTAATGTGCTAATTTGGAAATGTACTAATTTGAAAATTTAGTTCGTAATATGACGAACAATTTGAATAAAAAAATATTTATTGTTTAGCAATGACCGCATCCGCAGGTTGAAGCCAGCTTAAATTTTGGTGTTGGTAGCATGGCATTTATATCAGATGAACAGCATTTTCCTGAAGGATTCATTTCTTTACATTCGTTTCCGGTACAAGCTCCGGTCATTTCCTGAATGTCTTTCAGCGTTTTAGCACCATCCAAGATGGCTTTTTCAATTTCACTTTTGGTAACTTGTTTGCAATGGCAAATAATTTCATCCATGGTGTGTTAATTTGAAAATTTGAAAATGTGCTGATTATAAGAAGAAAATAGCTACATAATAAATGCCGACTGCAATAAAAATTACCGAAACAATCCGCCTGAACCACAATTCAAAGGTCTTGATTTGATTATAAAGCTTGCCGACATTACTCACCGCATAAGCCAATAGCCATGCAAAGAGAATTACTGGTAAACCGGTAGCAATGGCAAAAATAACAGGAAGGTATAATCCGCTCGCACTGGCTACAGTCATTGGGATAAGCATAACAAAATACAACACCCCGCTGTACGGACAAAAAGCTAATGCGAAAACCATTCCCAATAACAATGTGCTCCAATAGCTGCCCTTGCTTCTTTCGCCAATTTTATCGGTTAAGCCCGAGAATCCGGGGAATTTGATTTTAATCACATCAAGCATAAACAATCCGATCAGAATGAGCGCAGGACCTAACAATTTTTCTCCCCAGCCCTGAAAAATCATAGAGATATTCATTTTGCTGGCTCCAAAATAAATGATGAGTGCCAAGCCTGTATAGCTTATAGCTCGACCAAGTGTGTAAACCAATCCATTGATAAAAACCCGACGGCGATTTTCGATATCGCGACTAATAAAACCAATAGCCGAAATGTTTGTGGCCAAAGGACAGGGACTGATGGCTGTCATCAGTCCTAATATAATGGCTGTTACAAATGCGTATTGCGAATTTTCTAAAATGCTTTGTAAAAATTCCATTTTTTAATGGTAAATGATTAAATGGTAAATTAAAGAAGCGGATCTATCACTTTTTTTAATTCAGCTTTTAGCTTTTCGGGTTTATTTACTGAATACATGAAACCCTGTTCAGTTAAGTCGACGCGTTTTCCTGCGCTAATGACTAAAAGTGCCTGTCCCTCGGCTTTGCATTTTTTTGCTAAAACGTCTGTTCCTTTGTTATCCAAATTAATGGCTTGAAAACGAATTATGCCTTCTTTCAGTTGAGTTGGATAAAGTGCAGAAACAGCTTTTTGAGACTCTGTTTCCACAGCCTGACAAGTTGAGCAGCGACGAGTGTAATGGAAATAATACACTTCCACTTTAGGTGATTTTGAGATCGTTGCCGGTGCTTTTTTCTGAGGATTTGCAGCGCTTACCGTAAAGAACGACACAACTAAAAATACAATTACCGAAACTGAAATTAGCTTTTTCATATTCTGTAAATTTTGGTAGTTAATAACTCTTTTATCTCTTCGTTTGATGGAACCCGACCTTTTACCACCACTTTTCCGTCGACAACCAATGCAGGAGTGGTCATGATATTGAATTTCATAATTTCTACGATGTCTTCCACTTTGGTAATCGTAGCATCGATATTGTTTTGAGCTACTACTTCGCGTGTGGCTTTTTCAAGTGACTTGCACTTCGGACAACCTGTCCCTAATACTTGAATGTTCATAATTATTTTCTTTATTTAATTACAACAACTATTTTTTTCCTTTTTCAGAGCAAAAAATGTTTCAAAATAAGATTGCGCTTTTTCCCAGTTTTCGCGGTTGATACAGTATTTTACCTTAGGAGTTTCAATTTCACCCTGAATTAATCCTGCATCTTTTAATTCTTTTAAATGTTGTGATACAGTGGCTTTGGCTATGGGTAATTCGTTGTGTAAGTCGCCAAAATAGCAACTGTCCAGCGAAGCCAAATAATTTAGTATAGTGATTCGTGCCGGATGTCCCATTGCTTTAGCAAATCGGGCAAGTTTCTCGTTATCAATCGTGTAATCTTTATTTTTGTAGTTATCCATGATGGTATATTTTTATGTGTTCGTAGTTCGCAAAAATACGAACAATAATTCAAATGACAATATTAATTGGTAATTATTTTCGTTTTATTTTAAAATGTACACAAATACAGCTTTCTATGGATTATTTTTTGCAAAAACAGGGGTAGAATTTTTTATTATTTAAAATATTCACTACATTTGCTGAATTATTTCAAAAAGCAAACCATAAATACGAACGATATGAAATTCATAGTTTCAAGCACCGATCTTTTGAGCCATTTACAGGCCATCAGCCGTGTAATAAATAGCAAAAACTCGCTACCGATTCTTGACAACTTTTTGCTTTCGCTCGAAGGGAATACCTTAACGATGACTGCTTCGGACATTGAGACGACTTTGATTACGTCAATGGAAGTGGAAACAGTAGAAGGAAGCGGAAAAGTTGCCGTAGCATCCCGATTGTTGTTAGATACTTTACGGGAGTTCTCGTCACAACCACTCTCTTTCAACATTAATGATTCCAATTTAGCTTTGGTGATTACTTCGGCCAACGGCTCATATAATTTTATTGGTCAAAATGGAGATGAATATCCACGTATGCCGCAATTGCAAGACGATGCACGTATGCTTACTTTACCTGTTTCTACGCTTTTGTCAGGCATTTCGAAAACTTTGTTTTGTACTGCCGACGATGAATTACGTCCGGTAATGAATGGAGTTTTCTTTGATATTGCTGCTCAAAATTTAACCTTAGTGGCAACCGATGCTCATAAATTGGTTCGCTACAAAACTGTTTACACATCTTCATCGGTTCAAGAAGATGAAGAAGCCGTAAATTTTATTTTGCCAAAGAAACCGGCCACAATGCTCAAAAACATTCTGCCCAAGGAAAGTGGAGAAGTCCAAATTCATTTCGATAAGAAGAACGCCCACTTTAAATTGGCAAACTATACTATGATTTGTCGACAGGTTGAAGGACGCTTTCCTAATTATAATGCTGTAATTCCTACTTCAAATCCATACAAAATCATAATTGATCGGGTAACTTTGCTTAACGCAATGAAACGCGTATCAGTCTTTGCAAATCAAGCCAGTAATTTAGTGAAACTGGCATTTAATGCCAATGAAATTCATATTTCGGCTCAAGATATCGATTTTTCTATTTCAGCTGAAGAAACAATTACTTGTCAATTTGAGGGTGAACCTATTAAAATTGGTTTTAAATCGTCATTCCTTATTGAAATACTAGGAAATATTAATTCTTCGGATATTGTGATGGAATTGTCGGATGCTTCACGTGCCGGTCTTATTCTTCCGTTCGAAAATGAGCAAGGCGAAGAAATTCTGATGTTGTTGATGCCGATGTTGCTCAACGACTAAAAAAGAACCAATAGCAAAGAACCATGAGTCAAGACTGGATTTGCTACTTATAAATAATTTCCAAGGTCTAAGGTCGAAAGTCTTTAGACCTTGATTTTTTAATTCAATATATTTACAATTAATTTACAGAAAGTCTTTTGATATTAGAAATTAGACTTTCAACCATAAACCTCAAAAATGAAACTTCAACTCAAGAATCCCATTGTTTTTTTCGACCTCGAAACGACCGGTACCAATATTGTTTCCGATCGTATTGTAGAAATTGCATATCATAAGGTATCTCCTAACGGGCGCGAAGAAACGAAAAGTATACGCATTAATCCCGAAATGCACATCCCTGAAACAACTTCGGCGATTCACGGTATTTTCGATGCTGATGTTATTGATTGTCCTACATTTAAAGCAGTAGCCAGAGAAATTGCTCGTGACATAGAGGGTTGTGATTTAGCAGGATATAATTCAAACCGTTTTGATATTCCATTATTAGCTGAAGAACTGCTTCGTGCCGATGTGGATATTGATTTAATGAAACGAAAATTTGTTGACGTGCAGGTAGTGTTTCATAAAATGGAACAACGTACTTTGGGTGCTGCCTACAAATTTTATTGCGATAAAGATTTAATTGGTGCGCACGGTGCAGAAGCAGATACATTGGCAACATACGAAGTGCTTCAAGCGCAACTGGACCGATATCCTGAACTACAAAACGACATTGAATTTTTGTCGAAATACACGACACAAAACAACAATGTTGACTTTGCCGGACGATTGATTTATAACGAGAAAGGCGAAGAAATTATCAATTTTGGAAAATATAAAGGTCAAAAAGTGACGGATGTTCTGAAAACAGATATGGGTTATTATGGTTGGATGATGAATAGTGATTTTCCACTTCATACCAAAAAAGTGCTGACCAATATCAAGTTGAGAGACTTTAATAAATAATTTGTAATCAACTTATTATAAACAAAAACGGGCGAAAGTATAAACTTTCACCCGTTTTTATTGTGAACTAAGAACCCTTCGGCAAAATTAAATCAAGAATATCAATGGTTTAATCTTTGAAAATGAGGCATTCAATTAACAGTTTATATTTGTATTATTAGTTGTAAATTACCTTTTGGCACGGTCATTGTTGTAATTTACCTTGCTTCAATTGAAATTTTGAATTGTGATGAAACCTCTAAAAATAATATCATTATTCTTTTTATTATTGTGTATGGTTTCTACCACTCACAGTCAGGGAAATGCAATTGTTTCTGAACGTACTCCTGAGCAAGAGGCCGGTAAGCAAACTGAGAAACTTCAACAAGAATTAAATCTGTCTGCCGAACAAAGTAGTCAGATGTACGAAATAAATTTACGTTATGAGCGCCAACGTCAGGTTTCGAATACAAGAAGTCAAGCTATGGAGCGCATAAAAAATAAAAATGCAGATATTCAACGTATATTAACTGAAGAACAAAATAATCAACTTCAAAATAAACGTTATGAACGAACAACGTTCAATTCGCAATCGGTAAATCGTAATCAGCAACCTATTAACTCATCTGGTTTCCGTTCTACAACGAAATATCGCGCTAATCCATCGGTCAGGGTTATTTCATCAGATATAAATGTGCGAAATAGTAATCGCTCAACTAATTCTCAAACACAGAACGGGAGTCAATCTCCTCAAACTGTTCGTAGAAGTACATCTATGCCTACGCAAACACAATTTCAAAATAATCCATCAACACGCTCTTCAGTAAATTCGCCGAGCTCACCAACAAGGACAGAAACGAACTCAACACCTCAGAATAATTCATCATCCCGTTCTCAAAGTACTCCAACTAATACACCTAGAAATTCAACACCTACCAATACTAACAGAAGGTAAGTTATGCCTAATCCATATTTCAGTTTTAAGCAATTTACTGTTTACCACAATCGGTGTGCTATGAAAGTAGGAATCGATGGGGTTTTGTTAGGTATATGGATTTCAATAGAAAATGCAAATTCAATATTAGATATAGGAACGGGAACCGGATTGATTGCTTTAATGCTTGCACAACGAAGTAATGCGATAATTGATGCTATAGATATTGATGATAATGCCGTTCTTCAAGCAAAAGAAAATGTGTTGAATTCTCTCTGGTCGAATCGGATTAAAGTTCACAAAATTGCGTTACAAGAATTTGCTAAAAGAAAAAATGAACGTTATGACTTGATTGTATCCAATCCACCTTATTTTATCAATTCTACCAAAGCTCCATCCGAAAATCGTACGACAGCTCGTCATACCGATTCACTTACACACGAAGAGTTAATTGAAAATGCTTTACTTCTACTCAAACCAACAGGCAGAATATGTATTATTCTACCTGTAAATGAGGGTTTGCAAAGTGTTGAATTTGCCCTAAGAAAAGGTCTGTTTTGTACTAAACAATGTCTTGTTTATCCAAAGCCGAATATAGCAGCTAAAAGAATACTGCTAGAATTTAGTTTGCAGCCAAATACTAAATTTGAATCAGAAATAATTATTGAAGGCGAACAGCGACATCAATACTCTCCTGAATTTACCGCTTTAGCCAAAGACTTTTATCTAAAACTTTAGCGCTAACTAACCTATTAGCTTATAATCCGTTATTCCTACAATAAAGCCTGAACTTTAGCAGCTAAAACCGCTTTCTGAGTGGCTCCAATTTGTTTGTCAACCACTTGTCCATCTTTAAAGAATAAAATAGTAGGAATGTTGCGAATGCCATATTCATTAGGTGTATCCACATTCTCATCCACATTCATTTTGCCGATTACGACTTTTCCGTCATATTCTTTAGCCAGTTCTTCAACTACCGGACCTACCATGCGACATGGCCCGCACCATTCTGCCCAAAAATCAATTACTACAGGTTTTCCACTCTTGATAATTTCTTTGATGTTTTCATCAGTAAATTCTAATGTCATAATACTTAGTTTTAAAAATTGTTTAAGTCAAATTGTTTCTAAAACAGCTACCAGCTGAAAATGTTTTTTGTTTGAGGTAATATATGCTTATTTATAAAATCTATATTGTTTATCAATGCGCTTGAAAATCGATAATTCCTTCGATTTTGGCCTGTTTTAGGACATGATAAACCTGTTTATTCATTTGAAAACGATGTTGACGCGCAAACAACATAACTTTATTTGGCGAACTCTCATCTATAACCTGGATGTAAAGATTTATATTTCCCTTATTTTTCAAAACCAAATCGCTTAGTTCAATTGCAAAATCTTCAGTCAGTTGTTGTAGTGGAATCGTAATTGTCAAAGTATTGATTAAATTATCTTTAATGTCAGAAAACACTTCAATTTTTTGAATTTTAAGTTCCAATTCCTTCGGAATTCCCGGGTCAGTTGAAGGTTTATTAAATTTATAGTCCGAACCTTTTTCTTGAACAACAGCATGAATTAGTAAATATAAATCTTTTATCATGTATTTCCCAAATTCAATATAGTTTTTTCCAAACAAAGCAAACTCAAATGCTCCTACATAATCCTCTATTGTGAGAATGCCATAAGCATTACCTGCTTTAGAAGTCCCATGTCGAAAATTAGTCACCATGCCGCCGATTTTTAAGGCTTTGCCTTGTAATTCTCTAAGATCTTTTAAATCGACAGTGGTGCAGTTGCAAATATTGTTTATTTCAAATTCGAATTCATCGAGCGGGTGTGCCGACAGGTACATACCTATCAAATCACGTTCTTTATTGAGTTTCTCCAAAGGTGACCACTCAGGGGCATAAGGAATTTCCGGTTTGCTAATTTCCACAGCATCCATTCCCCCAAAAAGCGAATTACGACTCATGGCAATGTCAGTTTGATATTTATTCCCGTAGCGTAAAACGGTCTCTAGTACCTGTTCACCTTTGCTGTTCTCTGTAAATAATTGTTCGCGGCGCACATCGGTAAACTCGTCGAAAGCACCTGATAATGCTAAACTTTCCACAGCTCGTTTATTGCAGGATGTCAGGTTTACACGCTCAATAAAGTCGAACATACTTTTATATTTTCCATTGGTTTTTCGCTCGTCAACAATTGCAATAACTGCACCTTCACCTACACCTTTTACACCGCCCAATCCAAATCTGATATTGCCACTTTGTGTAACTGTAAAAGTTAAATCACTTTCGTTTACATCCGGACCAAGTACATTCATTCCCAGATTTTTACACTCGTCCATGAATTTTCCAACCTCGGCAATATCATCCCTATTGCGCGTTAAGTTGGCAGCCATAAACTCTGCAGGATAATTTGCTTTCAGATAGGCAGTTTGGTAAGCAATCCACGAATAGCAAGTTGCATGTGATTTATTGAAAGCATATTTGGCAAATTCTGACCAGTCACTCCATATTTGTTCCAATTTTTCAATGGGTCCGAATCCGTTTTTCTGACAGCCTTCCACGAACTCTACTTTCAGGTGTTCCATTTTGTCAATGAGTTTTTTACCCATCGCTTTTCGTAACTCGTCGGATTTCCCACGAGTAAATCCAGCCAAATCGCGACTCAGAAGCATGACCTGTTCTTGATAAACCGTAATACCATAGGTTTCTTTCAAGCGTTTTTCCATTATAGGAAATGGATATTCAATTTTTTCGCGTCCGTGTTTCCGATTGATAAATTGTGGAATATATTGCATTGGACCCGGCCGATACAACGCATTCATGGCAATTAAATCTTCGAATTGTGTAGGTTGAAGGTTGATTAAGTGCTTTTGCATACCCGCCGACTCAAACTGGAATGTGCCAACTGTCAAACCTTTGCTAAATAGTTCGTATGTTTTGGCATCATCGATAGGAATAGCATCTATATCCAAATCAATTCCTTTCGATTTTTTGATATTGGATAAGGCTTCTTTGATAATGGAAAGGGTTTTCAGCCCCAAAAAGTCCATTTTAATCAATCCAATCTCTTCGATTACTGAGCCTTCATATTGTGTCACCAACATTTCCTCATTGGTTTCCTTATCAATGGCTGTACTTAATGGTACCAAATTGGTTAAATCATCAGATCCAATAATTACACCGCAGGCATGAACGCCCACTTGCCGAACCGTTCCTTCCAACATTTCGGCATAACGTAAAGTATTCGATAGATTTTGATCGGAAGAGTTGCGGGCTGTTTGAAGTTCAGGAACGTATTTTAAACAGTTGGCAATAGTTACCTTAGGTGCTTTACCATCAGCACCTTCAGGGAATTTATCCGGAATAAGTTTAGTCAATCTGTCTGCTTCAGCAAGTGGTAAGCGCTGCACACGAGCCACGTCTTTGATAGACGATTTGGTGGCCATCGTTCCGTAAGTAATGATATGTGCCACACGTTCTTTTCCGTATTTTTCGGTAACCCAGCGTAATACTTGTCCGCGACCATCATCATCGAAGTCAATATCGATATCGGGCATTGAAATTCTGTCGGGATTCAAAAAACGCTCGAACAGCAAATCATATTTTAGGGGGTCAATATCGGTAATACGCAAACAATATGCAACCACCGAACCGGCTGCAGAGCCACGTCCCGGACCAACTGAAACACCCATACTTCGGGCAGCGGCAATAAAGTCTTGCACAATAAGAAAGTACCCCGGAAAACCCATGGTTTTCATAACGCCTAGTTCAAAGTCAATACGCTCGGCAGTTTCGTCGTCCATATTTTCTCCATACCGATGTTTGGCTCCATCTAATGTCAGTTTGCGTAAATAGTCGGCTTCTAGTTTTACACGAACGGCTTTATCGTAACCTAAAGCGTCGAATCCTTCACCAAATTCTTCCCGAAGGTTGTCCTCGTTGTAGGTTGCGCGATAATGATCTAAAGTAGCAAAATGCTCAGGAATGGGAAAAACCGGCATCAACGCATCGGAATCAATATCGTAGAATTCTACTTTTTCTGCAATTTTTACCGAATTTTCGAGTGCTTCGGGTATATCTGCAAAAATCTGCCACATTTGCTCCGGCGTTTTCAACCATTCTTGTTTGGTATAACGCATACGGTTAGGATCGTCCAAATCCTTTCCGGTACTCAAGCATATTAACCGCTCATGTGCTTCTCCATGTTCCTCTTCTACAAAGTGAACATCGTTGGTAACCAGTAAATTAGTATTGGTCTTGCGTGCTAGTTTTATTAACTCCAGATTTTGGATGTTTTGTTTTTCGTAGCAGGTATAATCGGCATTTGGTTTGTCGGTTTTGTGACGTTGGAGTTCAATATAATAATCGTCTCCAAACACGCGTTTGTACCACAAAACAGCTTCTTCAGCTTCCACTAAATTGCCTCTTTCAACTTTTTTGTGAATTTCACCACCCAAACAGGCCGATGATGCAATCAGTCCTTCGCTGTATTTTTCCAATATTTCATGGTCAATACGCGGACGGTAATACATTCCATCAATATAACCTAAAGAAACGAGTTTACATAGATTTCTATAGCCGATTTTGTTTTTGGCAAGTAATACCAAATGATAGCCACTCCGATCTTCCGGACCATCCTTACTAAGGCGCCCACGACGGGCTACATAAGTTTCGCAACCGATAATCGGTTTGAATAATTTTTGTTTTGCCTTTTCAATTTGAATAAGAATATCAGCTTTTTCTTCTTCCGAAATTCCATCTGCTTTAAGTTGATTTTCGAGTGTAGATATTTGACCTTTTACTTTGCCATTTTTCTTCTTGGTGTAATTAAAAAACTCCTTTATTCCAAACATACTCCCGTGGTCGGTGAGTGCTACGGCGTTCATACCACTTTTAGCTGCTTTGTCCACCAAACCTGATATGGTAGACATGCCATCGAGCACAGAATAATGAGAGTGGACGTGGAGATGTACGAAGGAATTCATTATAAGTATTTGTAGATCCGATTTTTACAGTACGGGATGATAAACTAATTATTGGTTGCTAAAGATACAGCAAATTTTGAAAAGTAGGATGGAGTTTTAACAGGAAGTTATTGACATATTCACAAAATCAAAGTGGAAATTTTGGAAACTTGCTTGGCATAGGTGTTTAGAGATGACACAATAATTTTCGTTACATTATTATCAATAGATTTGATTTTGTCAGCCAGACGCACACCGTGTGTCTCTACGTGTTAATAACAGCTTAGATTGGTTTTTTCATTCAATGTCATTAATCTTCAATATCGGGTTCGAAGAATATCCACTGAATAGCCGGATTTACTTTTCTCAATGCTACTTCGCACGTATTTATGTTATTAATCAACTGTTCTACCGTATCAGCATTTACCATTTTTGCTTTTATTGCCACCATTATCTGAGGACCTAATTGTATGGTTATCAAATTAAATATCTGTTCAATTTCTGGTCTGGCTTCAAGTAAATTCCTTATTTGTGTCGAAGTTTCGTTATCAGCACTTTGTCCTATCAATAAACTTTTGACTTTTATGGCAAGAAATAATGAAACAATGATAAGTAAAACACCAATCCCAATGCTTCCAATTGCATCAAATACAGGGTTTCCGGTTACAATGGAAAGTACAATCGAAATGAGTGCAAAGGATAGACCAAACAATGCTGCAACGTCTTCACCCAGAACGACTATCAATTCTGTTTGGCTACTGTTTTTAAACCATCTCCAAAGACCTGCATTGCCTCTTAATTTTTTGATTTGTGTCAAACATCCATATAGCGAAGCACCTTCGAGCAGCATGCTCACCGATAAAACTACAATTGCAACAAGTGGGCTTTTCAATCCTTCGTGCAAACCGATTTTATGAACGCCCTCATAAATAGAGAACATACCACCCATGCTAAATAAAATGAGGGCAACGATAAACGACCAAAAAAAGATTTCTTTTCCGTATCCCAGCGGATGTTTCGGGTCTGGTTTTTTCTTTGTTGCATTTAGACCCAAAAAAAGAAGTCCCTGATTGACACAATCGGCGTAAGAGTGAATGGACTCAGCCAGCATGGCGCCAGAACCGGTTATTATTGCGGCAATAGTTTTGGTAATGGCAATACCGAAGTTTGCCAATAAGGCAAAAAATATTGATTTTATTGATGCGTTTTGATGGGACATTACGATTGTATTATTTGTTCTTTAAAATCTATTTAAAACCAAGCATTCCAAGGTATTCTTGATAGGATTAGAAATAATCCAATGGAATAGAATATTACAATTTTTTTGTATTTCTGATTATCTGCTGTTAGTCGATTTGCTTTCATGTAACCAAATGATATGAGCACAACAGCAATAATCATGATTAAAGGATGCTCTAACACATACAGACGAGATCTCGAATTTTTCATTACGTCACCCGAAAAATTACTCATTCCAAGTGGTGATAGAAAATACAATATCGCTCCCAGTAAAAACTGAGTGTGAGCAGAAGCCAAACCCAACAACGCAATTATCTTGTTCGTTTTAGAAAAAGGTGTTTTTCTTACCCAAGCGTAAGTGTTGAAAACTATAGCGAATAAAAGAACCGCTAATAATAAAACTGCGATGTATGAGTGAAGTTGTTTGATTTCGGGATACATAATCTTAATTTTTTTAGGAAGTCATTACTGGCTATTGGTGACTATCTGTTTTTATGCCAATTTAATGTTGCAAATATAAGGTATTCCTTAAGAATAAGAAAGGTTGAAACTTACATCATTGATAATGAGTTTAATTGGATAGTATTATTAGTGAAGCAGTCACTGCTATCATACCTATTGATCTGTAATCCTAATTTAAAGTAAAAAGAAACCAAACGACAGTGCCCAACAATATATAAATAGGTTGTATCTCCAGATGGTCTAAAGAAATAATTTCAGCTATTTGGATAACTGTATAATACACAAAAATTTCAGCAGTTTTGTCTTTTCTTCACCAACTCGTAAATCTGCGACACTTCCGATTCAATATCACCCGAAACAGCATAAGTTGCCTGTGTGTAAAAAGGTTCGCGTTTAGCCAGTCCATCAGCAATAAACTGACGTAATTCTTCACCTTTTCGGTCGGCAAGTAACGGACGTTTATTGGCATGAGAATCTTCCAGACGCTCGGCTAATTCGGCGGGAGTAAGTTTCAGGTAAATGGTCAGACCATGCAAATTCATATATTCCATATTATCAAAAAAGCATGGAGCACCGCCACCGGTAGAAATGATAACATCTTGAAATTCGCATACTTCGTGTAGGCAGTTTTGTTCCAATAATCGGAATTCCTTTTCGCCTTTTTCGGCAAAAATCTGAGGAACAGTTTTGAATTGTTTTTTTTCGATGTAGGCATCCATATCCACAAAACTATATTGCAAGCGAGCTGCTAACATTTTGCCAATGGTCGTTTTGCCTGACCCCATGTATCCGATTAGAAAAATTCGCTTCATACTTATAATGTATCGGTAATTAAATCAAATACTTAGTTTTTAAAATTATAAAACACAAAAATAGTGATAAAATATCAAGTGTGAATTGCTTCGTTGCAAGAACATTGAAATTATGCTGATTTCTTAATTAAATTATTCTCTAAACAACAATTGAGAGAATAAGTACAAATCATTTTTCCAAACCACAAAATCATGTTTTCCTGGTTCTATGTACCAAATATGAGGCACATTCTTTTCGATTAAATAATTATGGGTTAGTTCGCTGATTTTGAGTAAATTATCTTTATCACCACACGAAATCCAAAGTAATTTTAGCTTACTAATTGCTTCACCAGGATTAGGAACAAGCAATTCGGGCAATTTGGTGTTTGGTGCCGACGAAAAACCACCCACCCATGCAAAAGTATCCAGATTTCCCAACCCGAAGTTCAATGATTGACCACCACCCATTGAAAGACCGGCAATAGCACGATTCTTTTGATCGGTCAGGGTAGAAAAGTCAGTTTGAATAAAAGGAATTAAATCGTTCAGCAAATCGAACTCAAAATTGGCAAATGCTTTCACCTTTATGCTATCAAAAATATTACCAATAGCACGATCGTCTTTCATTGCACGTCCGTTGGGTAAAACCACTATCATTGGAACAAGCATTTTTTGAGCGTAAAGATTATCTAAAATCACTTCCGGATGACCCTGTTTGAGCCATTCATTTTCGTCGCCGCCAATGCCATGAAGCAAATATAGAACGGGATATTTTTTGTCAATCGAATATCCGGGTGGCGTATAAACTGACACTTTTCGATTGGTACCAACCGTTTTGGATTTGTATTCTAAGGTTTCCACTTTGCCGTGAGGAATGTCTTTACGGACTGTATCAAAACCCACCGGTGCCGGTTTAATGACCTCTTGCGCATTTAGACTAATGGTTCCGATAAGCAACAATAAGCTAAATGATAAATTACTTAATTGTTTCATAATGTTTTTCTATTGAGATTGACAATTTATTTCGCCTTTACAGAATATTTTTCCCCTGCTATTGATTCAAAAGTTGTTATATAATCTGTTTCATTGTAAAAAGGTACAGATTGAGTCTCGGTTTTTACTCCGGCAATTTCTATCTGAACATTGGTTCGCAACACACATTTGCCTCCAATTGAAGATTTTATCAATGCAGTTTGTAGTTTTCCTTTTTGCCAATCAATATCCACTTCAAATCCACCACGAGCGCGCAATCCTTTTACAAAACCAGTTTGCCATTTCGAGGGTAAAGCCGGTAGAAGCTGAATAACATCTAAATGACTTTGCACAAACATTTCGGCAATGCCGGCAATTGAACCAAAATTACCATCGATTTGGAATGGTGGATGAGAGTCAAAAAGGTTATTCAATGTCGATTGTTTTAGTAATTCCTGATACATTTTATAAGCATGATCACCATCCAAAAGTCGTTCCCAGAAATTTATCTTCCAGGCTTTGCTCCAACCTGTACCGCCGTCGCCACGAATTTCGAGCGTTTTACGACAAGCATCGGCAAATTTTGTATCCAGCAAAGGTGAAATCTCACGACCGGGATGCAAACCAAACAAATGCGAAACGTGACGGTGAAGCGAATCAACATCCTGATAATCGCCGTACCATTCCTGCAAATTCCCTTTTTGTCCTATATGCAAAGGATATAATTTAGCCCGTTTTTCCATCAGCATTTTTCTGTAATCGGCATCAACTCCAAGAATTTCAGAAGCTTCAATCATATTGGTAAATAAATCCCAAATAATTTCCATATCCATGGTGGATGCAATGGTTACGGCTGTTTTTCCGCCATCCGGAAGATAATAATTATTTTCGGGAGAAGTGGAAGGAGCAGTCACTAAATAGCCATCGTGTTCCACCAACCAATCGACACAAAAATCAGCGGCACCTTTCATCAAAGGATACGCTTTTTCTTTCAGGAATTTTTTATCGCCGGTGTAACGGTAATGTTCGAACAAATGCTGACACAACCACGGACTACCCAATGCCCAGTTTGCCCATTTAGGATCGCCAACGCCTTCGCCAACCGGATTTGCCAATGCCCAGATATCGGAATTATGATGCACTGCCCAGCCACCACAATTGTAAAAGTTCTTAGCAATGGCTTTACCGTTAATTGCCAAATGTTCAATTTGATCAAAAAGAGGTTCGGCGCATTCCGACAAATTGAGAATTTCAGCCGGCCAATAGTTCATTTGCAGATTGATATTCGTGGTATAATTACTTCCCCACGATGGACGGATATTTCCATTCCAAATTCCCTGCAAATTAGCAGGGATTCCTCCGGGACGACTGGAAGAAATCAGCAGATATCGTCCAAAATTAAAATAAAGCATTTCTAATGAAGCATCATCTGTCCCTTTTTTGTAATCGGAAAGACGTTCGTTGGTAGGTTTATCATTAGTGGGTTTATCAGTAATTGACAGTTGAACTCTGTTGAAATATTTTTGATAATCGGCAATATGAGCCGATTTCAGTTGTGCAAATTTCTTTTGAGAAGCAGCTTTAAGATAGTCAATTGCCAAAGCATTTTCATCTTTTCCATCGGTAACCGGACATTTATCAAAGCCATTAAAGCTCGTTGCAGCAGAAATAAGCACAACCGCTTCGGTTGCATTCGAAATGTTGATAGCACTGTCGTTGGTCACTTTTCCATCTGTTGAAATTACTTTCACACGAAACTGGAACCTCATGCCTTTACAATTGGCTTCATCTTCGAACACAATTGGTTTTGGTGCACGACGAGTATCGGCATAGGTTCTGGCTTTTCCTTTCAAAACCATTTCGTTTTTGGAAGCAAACTCCCTTTTATAACTCAATTCATGACGTGAAATAAGGCTGCAATTAAGCTTCCCTTTTACGCTTGCTTTTAGTCTGAGCACTATAACCTGATCGGGTGCAGAAGAAAACATTTCTCGGGTGTAATTAACTCCATCAACCGTAAAACTGGTTGTGGCAATGGCATTTGTCAAATCCAGGTCACGGTATTGATTGCTGATTGTTCCTTCAAAAGGTTGTTTGATAATCAAATCGCCAAGCGGTTGATACATTTGGGAATTATCGCCTTGCATTTTGCGCATTCCTTTGATGGCATCACCATATTTTCCTTCAAAAAGGGCTTTACGAACTATGGGTAAATAAGTTGGTGCTTCGGGATTTGGATTCGGATTCACCGGTCCGCCGGTCCAAAGGGATTGTTCATTCAGTTGCAATGTTTCTTCTGTAACCCGACCAAAAATCATAGCGCCGAGTCGCCCATTACCTATTGGCAAAGCTTCATCCCAAATTTTTGCCGGTTTTGTATACCATAAAGTTGAGGCATTCGAAGGCTTTTGCGCATTAACACTCACACAAAGATTTAGCAAAATTGCAGAAATTACAAAAAGTGATTTGTGATTTTTGAGCACTTTCATTTTTTCAGATTGATAAGATTTGATTTAGCAAACAATATTTTTTTTGTTGGAGTAAGCATTGGCCAGCCTTCGTCGTCAATATAAACAGGTTTGATATTTAAAAGAGATTGTCCATTGGCTGAACGTGTGTAGGCATGGTAAACAATGTAAGTGGTGTCACGTTCGGTAAAGAATCCGTTATGACCTCGGCCCGGTTCTTCGTAGTTGCCTTCCATAAAAAGCGAATAGTTGTTATCCACCCAGCTTTCACCCAGCTTATTTAAGTAAGGACCTTTGAGGTTTTTCGAACGTCCCATCACCACTTGATAAGTACTTTCAATTCCGGCACAACAACGACCACGCGATGCAAAAATATAGTAATAATCGTCTGCTTTAATAACGAAAACACCTTCGCCCAAAGAATTTGTAATAACGGTTAAATCAGGTTTCTCACTTTTCAGTTTACCGGTTTTCCTGTCGAGTTCTACCAAACGTAATCCGGCTTTATACGAACCATAAAATAGCCAGATACTTCCATCTTTTTCCACAAAAACATTGGGGTCAATACAGTTGACACCTTCGCCACCGTTTCGGAAATCAATTACTTTTCCTTTGTCAACCCATTTATAATCAGGTGAATTCTGATTGAGTGTTTTATTAGTAGCATAACCAATACTGGAATTAAAATCCATCCATTCCGAAACAGAATAATACAAATGAAACAGTCCATCACGATAATGAATATCCGGTGCCCAAAGATGTCCGCGTTGTTTGGGTATATCATCGCGGTGCCACTTGGGCAAACTCATTGAATCGGGAAAAACGGCTATGATATTTTCCCAATTTATTTTGTCTTTTGATGTCTTTACTGAAATCCCACGTCCGGTGCCAAACACATAATAAGTATCGCCTTCTTTGATCATAACCGGATCGTGAACTGCATTTTTAGGCAGTGGAGGTCTTTTCTTTTTTATCGAATCATTTGTTGTCACTGATTGTTGTGAAAAAACTGACTGAGTCAGAATAAAAAATGATAAAATGAATAATCTTATTGTGTTTTTCATAAAATAGATATTTAAATTATTGTAATGGTAAGTGATTGTTTGTCAAAGCAAACAAGAAAGATATAGTGCCTTCTTTATTTTCCCATTATTATATTATTCAACTCTAAACCAATCCACATCGGCAAATCCCGGATCGTTCGTAAATTCCGAACGCGTACAAAACAAGCCAACTTTGGCACCAATCCAACCGCCGGGTTTAGCTGTAAACGGCTTTCCAATTGAAATAAATGCGTTTCCATCAACGCTGTAACTGAAATTACATATGCCTCCTTTTGCAACTAAGACACGGAAAAATACGCTGTTATTTGGTGCATCTACTGATTCATTTTCTTTCTCCAATCCTTTCTTTGTGGCATCCAAACAGGTTGCTTGAGTAATAAAAAGTTTGTTATCAATCTTTTTTATATCAACATAAGCATAATCGAGTCCCATAACGATAAGCCCGAATTTCTCACCGGTTTTTGTTCGTACTGAAGTGTGGAAAGTGACTTTTGTAGTTGCGGTAAATTCTTCTGCCGTAAATTTTTGTAACAATAAATTAGGTGCATCGGCAAGATTTGTATATTCTTTGGGTTCTTCAACTGTATACATCCGCAAAATACTTTTTTCTGCTATTGGGAAAGCCCACCAACTTTTAAAATTTGCTTGCCATTGCCATTGCAATCCAAGTTTTATTTGATTAAATTCATCAGATGTTGCGGGAGTTGCTATAGGCCAGGTTTTTCCAACATTTGGTTTTTTATAAACTAAAACGGGTTCACCTTTACCATCACCATCCGGATCATTTCCCATAACGGGCCAATCATTTACCCATTTTACAGGTTCAAGATGCACCACACGGCCATAAGCTTCTTTGTCCTGAAAATGCAAAAACCAAGATTCACCTGTTTGAGTTTCCACCCATGCACCTTGGTGAGGTCCATTTGTAGGTGTATTTCCTTGTTCAAGAACAATTTTTTCGTCGTAAGGTCCGTATATATTTTTGGAACGAAGAATGAGTTGATAACCGGTAGGAACACCGCCGGCAGGTAACATGATGTAATAGTAATTATTTCGTTTGTAAAACTTTGGACCTTCAACTGTTTCGTGCTTATCGTGGCCATCATAAACAATCACATCATCGTCTGTAATTTTGGTTCCATCAGCAGTCATTTTGCAAACTGCAATCAGGTTTTTAATGCCTGCCCGACTTCCTGCAAAACCATGTACGAGATATGCTTCTCCATTATAATCCCACAGCGGACATGGATCAATCAGTCCTTTGCCGGGCATAATCAAAATTGGTTCATCCCATTTACCTAATATGTCTCGTGTCTTTGTAACATAAATTCCAAAATCAGGATCGGGATAAAAAATATAAAATTCTCCTTTGTAAAATCGTATAGCCGGTGCCCAGACACCTTTCCCATGTTGGGGTTTATCGAATACATTGAGAGGTTTTTGCTGAGTAAATGCATGATTTACAATTGTCCAATTCACTAAATCCTTAGAATGTAAAATTGGTAACCCAGGCACACAATTGAAGCTTGAAGAAATGAGATAAAAATCATCACCCACTCGAATGGCATCAGGATCGGAATAATCGGCATTTAAAACCGGATTTTTATAAGTACCATCGCCATTGTCAGAAACCCAAACTTTCGATAGCGTTCCGTCAGCTTTAGAGTCAGGAGCAGGAATTGTGGTCGCTTTCTCTATATTTTTTTTTGGTTGGGTTGTAACTTTAGCATGAGTGTTCAAACTACAGAAAATTAGGAATAAAACAAAACTAATTTGGTTTTTTTTCATGGTAAATTCGGTGTTTAAAAACCTATTGATATTTGTAAGCGAAATTATATTTTTTAAAGGGAAATAACCTCATTGATATTCAATAATATATCATTGGAAAGAAATATCTATTTCAACGATCAATACTTCTAAAGATATGAAAGCAAATATACAGTTTATTTCCTGTTGTTTTCACCAGCCAATCTTTTTATGCATATTTTTGTATAAAACTACATGCATTTGATTTTTATTGCAATCTAATTTTTGATAAAAAGCTGTGTTGACTTAAAAAAAATCAATTTATTTGAATTTATAAAACCAGTTTCCCATACTAAACAATGATATTTCAGCTATCTTTGCATAATAATTCAATAAAAAAATGGCAGTAGAAAAAGAAAGTGCTGTATTATTGCTTTTTACAGGTGGGACTATCAGCATGTCCGAAGACCCGACTACCGGAGCTTTGCGTCCTATCGACTTCGACCGACTTCAAGAATATATGCCCGAATTAAAGCAGACGGGTATTCGTGTTAAGAGTATTCCTTTCTTGCCTCTTATCGATTCATCGGATGTGCATCCGCAGGTTTGGGAGCGGTTGGCACAGCTCATTCAGGAAAACTACGATGATTTTGACGGATTTGTGGTGCTCCATGGTACAGATACTATGGCATATTCAGCTTCTGCGTTGAGTTTTATGCTCGAAAATCTCTCCAAACCGGTTATTTTCACTGGTGCACAATTACCAATAGGAATGATGCGTTCGGATGCGAAGGAAAATCTGCTGACAGCCATTGAAATTGCAACAGCAAAAGAAAACGGACAACCTATCGTTCCCGAAGTTTGTATCTTTTTTGAGGATACACTTTTCCGTGGAAACCGCACCACCAAGAAAAATGCAGAACATTTCAGTGCTTTCAACTCCTACAATTATCCGCCTTTGGCCAAAGCGGGTGTGCATATTAAATATTTCCGTTCGTCAGTTCATTATCCGTCTGCCGGAACAAAACTTCGGGTGCGCACGCGCATCGATCAAAATATTGCTATACTTAAACTTTTCCCTGGTATTACAGAACATACGGTGAATGCCATTTTACATATTCCCGATTTGAAAGCGATTGTACTCGAAAGTTTTGGTGCCGGCAATGCGCCACGTCGAACTTGGTTTTATAATGCGCTGAAAGAAGCTACCGACCGTGGTATTCTAATCGTAAACAAAACACAATGTAGTACAGGTTCAGTTGAAATGGGACGATACGAAACCAGCCTGAACCTGGTTAATGCCGGCGTTATGAGCGGTTACGACTGTACCACCGAAGCCATCGTTACTAAACTAATGTATCTTTTAGGTGAATACACTTCGTTGGACGATGTTAAACATAGGCTTAGCGTGAGTATGTGCGGCGAAATGACAGTGATTTAAGAGAAGGCTGTTAAGAAAATATAAAGGCTGTAAAAGCTTTAAAACCGGTACGAATTTTTGCTCGTACCGGTTTTCTGTTTTTATAAGTTTGTTTTTTTATTTTGGTAATTTGGTCAGAGTTTTTTTAGCTCATAAAGGTCGAGCCGTCTATCTTTCAAGTTTTTAACAGCACCAAAATTATGAAGTTCCCTCAAGAGGTCCAAATCTACATCTGATATCAAAATCATCTCAGTATTGGGCGTTGCTTCCGATTTTATTCCTGTTGTAGGAAAAGCAAAATCGCAAGGCGTAAATACCATGGATTGTGCGTATTGAATATCCATATTATGCACTTTGGGCAAATTTCCGACACTGCCTGCAATGGCCACATAACATTCATTTTCAATGGCTCTAGCCTGAGCACAATATCGAACCCTTGAGTACCCGTTTTGTGTATCAGTCAAAAATGGAACAAACAAAATATCCATGCCTTCATCGGCTAATAACCGGCTTAATTCGGGAAACTCGACATCATTACAAATCAAAATGCCAATTTTTCCGCAATCAGTATCATAGGTTTGTAACTTATTTCCACCCTTCATGCCCCAGGCTTTAATCTCATCAGGAGTTATGTGAAGTTTTTCGTAACGTTCCACTGATCCGTTGCGTTTGCACAAATACCCCACATTATAAAGCGTGTCGCCAACTAATTCGGGCATACTACCTGTGATGATATTGATATTATAGGATATTGATAATTTTGAAAATTCCTGAACGATGGGAGCAGTATATTCCGCCAGTTTTCTGATGGACTCAGCCTCGCCCATTTTATTGTATTCTGCCATCAAAGGGGCATTGAAAAATTCGGGGAAAAGAGCAAAATCACTCTTATACTCACTTAGCGTATCCACAAAGTATTCTGCCTGTTGCATAAGCTCATTTATGTTTTTATAGGGGCGCATCTGCCACTGTACCAAACCTAAACGAACAATTTTCTTAATGTCCTTGGCTGTTTTAGAGGGTTTTTCGTAATAGATGTTGTCCCATTTTAATAAAACGGCATATTCGCTGGAAGCTTTATCTCCTTCAAGATAACCCTTGAGTACCTTTACAGGATAAAAATCATTGGACAATTGGAAGTTGAGAATTGGATCGGGAATTTTTCTTGATTTTACTTTTTCTATATATTGTTTGGGAGTCATTTCAGCTTCATACAAATGATAATTAGGAATTCTACCGCCAAATTCAATGCTTTTTAGATTCAGCTTTTCGCAAAGTTCCTTCCGATAGTCATACAAACGTCTTCCCAACCTGAGTCCTCTGAATTCAGGTTTAATAAATATATCAATACCGTATAAAGTGTCACCGGTTTGTGTATGCGTGTTGAAAGTGTAATTTCCGGTGATTTTTTTGTAGGTGTGTTGTCCATCAAACTGTTCATGATCAATGATAATTGATAATGCGCATCCTGCAATATGTCCGTCTGCCTTAATCACAATTTGTCCTTCAGGAAATTTGCTTAACAGCGTTTGAATCTGATGTTCTTCCCAATATGGATTGGGAATGGCCTGATAAGCAATGATCATGGCCTGTTTTAACTCCTGATAATCATCAATTGTCAAAAATGTAAGTTCAATATTTTGTATTTTTCGTTTCATTATAAAGTTATTAATTACATTTCAATAAACGAATAGTATGCTTATTTACAGTAAATTCAAACTCCGTTAAAGACATATAATCTCAAATAAAAAGCAAAAAACAGATTAATCGTGTTTTATTCAACTACACATTCCTTTCCAACACAAAAAGAATATATTTTTTTTCGTTTGCGAATTTTTCAGGGTTGACTGACGCAAGTTCTTTGTTGATTTTTTTATTAATAGAATCTTTCATGTCTTGAATCAAATAATAAATCCAGGCTTTTTTGAATCGAAGTTTTTCGAAAGCATAATGCATTACAGGCAGTAAAAATCTGTTTGCATACATATCAACGAGTTTCATTGTAGGCAATACATTTGCTGTAATGTCTTTTTCATACACAATTTTCCAACTATTCTCTTTTGTTTTTTGGAGAAACTCTTCAAGCAAGTGTGATGATCTGGAAACGCCTTCGGCATGTACTCTGAAGAAATCAACAATAATCCATCTACCATCGGGCATGAGATATTTTTCGACATTCGCAAATGCTTTATCGAGAGAAATGTATTGCAATGACTCTGAATTGATGATGGTTCCAAATTTTTTATCAGAATTGAAATCTTCGAATTTGCATTGATGACAGGATAATCCTTTGTATTTATTTTCAATGTGAGCAATTTGATTTTTATTCGGAGTCAAAGCTTCTACTTTTAAGCCTTTTTGAAGCATAAGAGCTGATAATCCACCCATTCCGCAACCAACATCTAAAACAGGATCTTTGGTATTCTTGATTTTTTCAATAATATTTTCGGCGTATTTTATTTGTGCATCTTCAACTTGTTTGATGGAAATCGTTTCGGGCTCAGTGTTTACATCGTCAAAATAACCATAGTGAAGCATATCGTTTTTCAGAATTTTTGAATACAAATATAACTCCAGGTCGTAACTTGACTTTTCGTATTTTGAGTTTTTTTTCTGATAATTATATGCTTTGATCAGACTAACCGGATTTATAAATTTAAGAACTGTCTTTTTCATGGTGGATATTTATTATTTTTTTCAAAACGCAAAGATAAACCATTTTGCTTGTTGATTAATATTTTTAATTGAAAAATATCAGGAATGTCTAATGATCTTATCTTCTGTATGTCAACAAAACAAAACCGATAAGGATTTCCCAACCGGTTTTCTAAATGATTGTAAAAGTATGATTTTCAAAATCAACAATTATAGATTCCTGAATTTGTTCCTTCCGCTGATTAATAGCTAAACCCAAGTTTTGTCAATCCTGTTTGTACGTTCGGATTTTGCATAAACAAATTCCAAAGTAATCCGGTGCGGTGGTTTTCTATCATTACAACTATTGGTCCCTGATCTATGGCTAAATAGGAGCCGGCAAACCATCCTTTGTTGAGATTAAAAGCATCCTTAAAGCCATATTCACCCCAGATTTTATCACCCAAAGTGTAATAAAAGAAATGCAAAGCGCGCATACTTTCTTCTGGCGTGTATGGAAATGAAGACAAAGCAGCAGTAGGAGCAATCACACCAAGATCGTTATTGGGAGAAGAAGCTGTGTAACTATCAGGAATATCACTGGCTGTTAACCCCCAGCAATTTGTTCCGTATCCATAGTTTTTTCGTGGATTGGCTACGCAATAGCGATAATTGATTTGAGCATGTGCGGTATTTTGTGTCCAGTAATTGGCGTAAGTATCCGATAGATTTCGAGGATCTAAGCCTAGAAATGAATAATGTGAAAAGAAAAGCGGACCGCCAAAGTCTTCGCCCAAAGGTAAGGTAATACCATAAAATATTTTACCGTTTTTCATGGCACCGTTGTGCGCCCAACCTGCATCGTAAACCGATTTTGTAATAGCATGAGTTGGCGAAGAAGCGGCCAGTACATAAATAATTAATCCTTCATTCCAACCTTCCACAGGCATATTCATATCCCAGTTATAAGTTGGAGACCAATGCCAGTAGAGTTTTTGTTGTCCGTTTTGTTGAAACCAGCTCCATTCCACATTCTCCCATAAGGTCTGAATATTGGCGCACATTGCTTTTTCGGCAGTATTTCCATTCTTAAAATAAGATTGCACAGTAAGTAAACCTTGCATCATAAAAGCAGTTTCAACAAGATCAGCTCCATCGTCTTTCGTACCGAAAGGTATAACTTTACCGGTTGTGCCGTTCATCCAGTGCGGAAATGCACCGTGAAATTTATCCGTAGTGGACAGACTCAGAAAATTGACAATCTTATTCATGCGGTCAAGTCCTTCGGAACGGGTGATAAATCCACGTTCGATGGCCACCGGAATACCCATAATACCAAAACCGGAACCCCCGATAGTGACAATTTCGCCTGAATTGAGACGCTCGCGGGCAAGGCCGGAAGTGGGATGTGCATAATCCCAAAAGTAGTTGAAAGTTTGTTTTTGTACCAATGTCAGCAAACTGTCATTGGAAATGACAGGGAATTTAGGTGTAGGATCTAATTGGGTAACAAAAGTATATTCGTAAGAATCAATGAGTTTTACACCCAGATTTTCACCGTCGAGAATAACTAATTTATAAGAAGTATAGTAAGTTAACGGTTTCCTGATTCGGAATAAAAGTTCATTCTTTGAAGTATCAGGTAGAATTGTGAAACTAGTATCAACTCCGGTACTTATATATAATTTTGAAGGAAAATTCTTTGTCTTATTAATTTGCGAAGAAAAAATAATTCGAATCACTACCGAATCTGTCGGAATACCAAAAGTACTACCTCCATTTGCAATATCTGTACCATTAATTGTTAGAGATACAATATAGGAGTTTGTTAGTTGAGGTTCGGGCACAACTTCTTTACATGAACTTAACAATGCGATAAGTGTGACAAAACAGATTAAGTGAATTTTCATGTCGGATTTGGTTTCATAGAAAAATACAGGGAGAATGAACGAACATTCTCCCTGCAATTTTAATTTGAACTGATTAGTTTATTACTGTTACCTCTGCATCATACAATGTTTTCACTTCTGCATCTGTCAAAGCCTTGTTGTAGACCCGGATTTCATCAATCATACCTGGATAATAAACCATCCAGGAATCTGTAGCTGTGCCAGTAGCCAGTTTTGCCCATGCACCAATGTAAAATTTGGTCATATCTACAAAAGTCAATGCTCCTAACAGTGGTTGTATGCCATTAGCTTGAACTCCGTCGGCATATTTTATACCACTATTTACTTTGAGACCATTAACATACAACGCCATTACAGAAGTAGTTTTATTATACGAGCTTACCACGTGAATCCATTTGTCTGTTGTATTTGCTTTTTTAAATGTCCACAAATCTTGTCCTTGCCAAACAGAAGTAGAGTTACGCAAATAAGGTTTCAAAGCTAATGAATCAGCATTTGATTGACTTTCAATAACTAAGTTGAAATTTCCCATATTGGCGTCACCTCCGTTTAAAGAAAATGCTGATGCTGCACCACCAGTAGGAGCTGGAGTTTTAATCCAAGCAGAATAAGTGTATTCTTTTAAGTCTTTAAATAAATTTGCTGTAGCAACATTAAACTCAAGAAAACCAGATGTATTAGAGCCTTGAAAAGCATTTCCACGACGACCAACTACAAACGAACCTGCCCCCGATATTTTACTATAGGTTACACCGGTTCCAATTTCAATTGAACCTGTTGCTGATTCCAATGGAAAATAAGCAACTAAATTAGATGCAGCAATAGTTGAAGGATTTGTTTTTCCTGCATAAGGATCCGGTTCAGTTGCTTTACAAGAAGTAAATGACACGCCCATAAATAAGGCAACTACAGCGATTCCGCTGAATAATTTAATTTTTTTCATACTGTTTTGTTTTTAAAAATTAGACTTAGTTTTAATAATTGATTGTTTTGAGAATTAATTCGTTGATTGTTTTATTTATTAATAAATTGGATTTTGTGTTAAATTGGTATTGAGTAGCATTTGAGCAGTTGGTATTGGAAATACATTATTTTTTGGAGCCTTAAATCCTTTGCTTGCCAAAACCGTAGCAGCTTTCCCTGTACGAACCAAATCAAAGAAACGGTCTTCTTCCATTGCAAATTCAGCGCGTCTTTCGTCCCAAATATCCTGTAATGATACTGAATTTAAAAGTGGTAATTTTACTCTGTCACGAACCTTATTTACTGCTAAAAGAGCTGTGTAACCACTCGTGTTTCCTGTTGTTGCACCATTCAATTTCGCTTCGGCAAACATAAGCAGTACATCAGGATAGCGGATGATGTGAACGTTTTGGTCAAAGCCGTAACCGTTATAACTCCATTTATTGGAAGCAGATGGCGTATAAACTTTACCATTATAAACAGGATTGGTGCAACCCATTTTTATGCTATCACCTTCTGTAGTTTTAGTACCACGATATAAGAAAGTGGTTAGTGCCCGAATTGAATCATGACGGACGGTAAAGAAATTAATCAGGTCTGTACTTGGTGTGCAAAAACCCCATCCCTGCATATTTCCGGGAGCATTACCACGTGGACCCTGCACATAAGCATATTCCAGATAAGTTTGATCACCGCTTGATTTCCCTAGTGTAGAACTTTGAATTTCGAACAATGATTCTTCGCTGTTTTTTCCGTCCAATGAGAATTCTTTTCTGAAATTAGGAACCAAATCAAAACGACCTGAACTCATAATGCGGTCAGTTAGGGAAGCTACCGAATCCCATTCATTTCTGTACAAATAGACTTTGGCCAGAATAGCCATGGCTGTGTATTTAGATATTCTACCGGCCCAATTAGCAGAATACGATTCCGGTAAAACAGCAATTGCTTCATGCAAATCCTTTTCAATAAACCGATAAACAGAATCAGTTGATTCTTGCTTTTTAGCTGCTAATTCATCTGAAGTTAATGATTTATCGATAATTGGAACACGTCCAAAAAGGCGAACCAGGTTGAAATAGGCATAAGCGCGAATTGTTTTAGCTTCGCCGGCACATTGTTGTGTATAGGTTTTGTCGCCGGCATTTAAAAGTGCAGCTTCAAACAAAGGCATTTGATAAAGGGCATTATTGGCTCCACTTACCACATTGAAATATCCGCCCCACAACTCATTTAATAATGTATTACTGGGATCAAAGGTAAATTTGTCCAGTTGTTCCACTGTCGGATTATCTTCGGGCGAACTGCCTTTATCTGCGTTATCGGAAGTAATTTCGAATGCACCGATATATGCAAATGCATGTACACTACCCGACCTCATTGTTGCATAAGCAGCACTGATTGGAAGAAATATATTTTCAGGTTTTGTATAATCCATTCCCGTAGAAGGTACTGTGGCTTCGGGACGAATATCGAGAAAATCGTTGCAACCGGCAAATAAAAAGATGCTCAAAACTGCTAATAATATCTTGTTTTTCATATGGCTACATTTATAAATTTAATTTTAATCCAACACTGTAAACTGCCTGCATTGGATAAACATTGGTGTCAACTCCGTTGCTGATAGGTGAACCGCTAACTTCAGGTGAAAAACCGCTATAACTGAAATACGTGAATGGTCGTTGTGCAGAAACATAAACTCTCAGATTCTTCATGCCCAATACTTTGTCAAAAGTATATCCAACCTGAATATTTTGAATCCGAATATACGATCCATCTTCTACAAAGAAGCTATTGGCTTGTTGTATAAACGAAGTGTTATAGGCTGCTGCCGAAGGATATGTTGTGGAATGGTTGGTTGGCGTCCATGCATTTTGATAAAAATTCAAATCGTAATTCGCGTCAGCAAAAACATCCCGATTCATACGCTTTGCATTCAGAATTTTGTTCCCAAACTGTCCCTGAATCGTAACGCTCATGTCAAACTTTTTATAATTCAATCCAAAGTCAATGCCAGCTGTAAGCCAGGGAATAGCACTTCCCAAATACACTTTATCCTTATCATTAATTAAACTATCGTTGTTTTGATCTTTGTATTTAAAATAACCTGCATCTTTTATTGTCTGACTTACAGGATCGCGCAAAGCTTCTGATTCACTGGCATAGACACCGGCTACTTCATATCCGAAGAATGATCCTATCGGATAACCAACCTGAGTTTGAGTGGCATAATTACCACGAATCAAAGCACCCGGTATTGGTGTATTCCTTCCGTTCAATGCCAACACTTTATTGGCAATGGTTGTGGCATTGAAACCAATGTTGTAGGACAAATCGTTATTAATTTTTTCCGTCCAATTCAAATTCAGTTCAATTCCCTGATTTTGAACCGTTCCGTTATTGCTTAATAAATCGGCCACACCACCTCCTGTAGCTATTGGCGCAGAAAATACAACGTTATTTGTTATCCGGTTATAATAATCCAACGATCCATTTAGCTTTTGATTTACAATACTGAAATCAAAACCTAAATCAAATTCATTTACAACTTCCCATTTCAAAAAACTTTGCACAACTGTTTGAGCTCCAACTCCGGTTACAATTGTATTTCCAAAAATGGCTGAACTACCGGCTCCTGTTGTTCCTAATATTACAGATGAATTTGACGGGATATTATCATTTCCAAGCATTCCGTAACTGGCACGGGCTTTCAGATATTGAAAGAAACTTTGTTCTTTCATAAACTCTTCGCCGCTCATAATCCAACCTAAACCAATAGATGGGAAATAACCCCATTTGTCCTGATATTTTGAACTTCCATCAGCACGAAAAGTAATAGTAGCTAAATAACGGTCGTTGAAATTATATGTTCCTCTGGTAAAGAATGAAAGTCCGTTATACCTGTAAGCACCATCATTTGCATACCGGTTATCGAACGAGCCATTTTTCAAATAAATAGATTGATCATCAAAGCCGGGAACATTGATTGCTGTTCCGGTTAATGTTGATTGTTTTTCTATTCGTGTTGATTGTCCCAACAATATATTGAAACTGTTTTTACCAATTTTATCGGTGTAAGTAAGCAGGTTATCGATAATTTGTTTCGTTGTCAGACTGAATGTTTTGCTCAAATTTGAATTTAAAATTCCTTGAGAACCTCCTACATTAAATTGGGGTGTGTAATTCTGTGATTTATAGAAAGCATAATTCATATTATAGGAAGACTTGAATTTCAATTTAGGATTCAGCGTAAATTCCGCAAATGCAGAGAAAATTAAATTCATTCCATCTTCTTTGTTATTATTGTAATATGCAGTGGCCAACGGATTGCCATATTGATTCCCAAAACCATATTGTTGAGGTGAACCAAAATGTACAGGATAAGCAGCCGTATTAGCATCATCGTAAGCACTGTAAACCGGTGGATTGATAAAAGCCTGGAAAAAAGCATCGTTGTTTGGTATATTTTTAGTGTAATTAGAAATCACACTGTTAAATCCCATATTCAACCAGTCGGTTACCTTTTGGTCCAGGCGTGCTCTGAAATTGTAACGTTCATAGTCATTTTTTGCATTCATTATGCCTTCCTGATAGAAATAGTTACCTCCAAAAGAATAGTTCGTTTTTTCGGTAGCACCTGAAATATCGAGAGAGTGACTATGTGTTAAAGCATTACGAACCAGCTGACTATACCAATCGGTTGAAGTAGGATAATTTGCAGCTACTTTTGGAACATAACCGGTAATACTTGCATTCGCATCGTTCAACATTTGTACGTATTGATCTTTGTTGGCAAGTTTCATGACATTTACCGGCATCTGATATCCAACATAACCATCGTAACTGACATTTACCTGATCCATTTTACCTTTTTTGGTAGTAACCAGCACAACCCCGTTGGCGGCACGTACACCATAAATGGCTGCTGCCGAAGCATCTTTCAAAACGGTTAAATCTTCTATGTCTCCACTGCTCAAAAAGTTGATATTATCTACAAAAACACCATCAACAACATAAAGCGGATTACCATAATCACCTATTGACCCTAAACCACGTATTTTTACATCGGGTCCTTTCCCTGGTTCTCCACTATTAACAACTTGCACTCCCGACATTTTGCCTTGCAACGCAGACATTGGATTGGAAGTTATTTGTTTAGTCAGATCACTTCCCTTTACTGTTGAGATTGGAGCGGTCATGTCTTTCACTTTTTGTGTGCCGTAACCCACTACCACCACTTCGTCCAGTAATTCGTTATTCGAAACCAATAGGATACGTATTGGACTTTCATTGCTAATCACCAATTCCTGAGCAATATAACCCAGATAAGATATGGCTAATACTGATTCTTTTGGAAGGGAGAGTGAAAAGGCCCCATCTAAATCGGTTATTGTTCCGTTGGATGTCCCTTTTTGAACTACAGTAGCTCCAATCAAACCTTCGCCGGTTTTTTTATCTACAATTACTCCTTTCACGCTCAGGTTTTGAGCGAAAAGTGAACCGGTACTTGTAAGCGCGACCATTAAAAGATATATAATTTTTTTTCTCATGATATCGTGATTTTTCGGTTATTCAATTGGTATTTGGTAAATGGTTAATTCGTTACATGGTTGATTGGTTGAATCCAAGTTTATGTAAACCTTTACTTATTTCGGGATTGCTCATAAATAATTTCCAGAGTAATCCGCTGCGATAATTTTCTATCATAACGGCTATCGGACCCTGATCTATGGCTAAATAGCTGTGAACAACCTGTTGCCCCTCTACTAATCCGGGATTAAAAGCATCATAGAATCCATATTTTCCAAACAGTTTTTGTCCTTTATCTAAATAGAAATATCGTAAGGCATCCATTGAAGCTTCCGGAGTATAAACGATAGATGACAGGGCTGCAGTGG